>Ga0326597_10003765_pt1 | contig 21657 bp, 21 predicted proteins | sample RVTome_12_FD_203789 | JGI IMG/M metagenome (GOLD analysis project Ga0326597, IMG submission 203789) | Soil microbial communities from uranium-contaminated site in the Upper Colorado River Basin, Wyoming, United States - RVT100D185 | ecosystem: Environmental > Terrestrial > Soil > Contaminated >...
TCGTGTCCTTCGAACACGTTCTGGATGGCGTCATAGACCGTGGTCCGCATGTCGAAGTCCCGGTTGATCTCGACAGCACTCATCGTGTAGGCGTGGTCGATCCAGCGCAGATACTCGGGCGGGAAGTCGTCACGATGATCCGCCAGCAAATCGATGCCGAGATTCTTGAAGTTCTCGAAAGTCCCGAGGTTCACCAACATGATCTGGCGACACCACAGGTCGCTGAGCTCCCGCTGATCGTACGGGAGATCGATCTCCACCTCCTCGACATGAGCTCCAGCCTCTTCGAACGCACTCACGGCTTTCGCCACCGAAGCCGCCACTGCCCGGTCGACCGGATAGACGCCGAAATCGGGGCTGTACGCGATCCGCATCCCTGCGATCGAAGAACGAACCGATCCGGTGAAGTCGTGCTCTTCGTCCAGACTGAAGGGATCGCGCGGGTCGTAACCCGAGAGCACCGTCAGGGCCAGGGCAGCGTCCTCCACGTTGCGTGACAAAGGCCCTTCGAAGATGAAAGGCATGGTGTTGCCGAAAGCATTGGGACGGATCACGCACGGAATCCGGCCAAAGGACGCCTTGTAGCCGTACAGACCGCACCAAGCAGCCGGAATGCGGATCGAACCACCGCCGTCGGTGCCCTCGGCGAAAGGGACGAGGCCGTCAGCCACCGCCGCGGAGCTCCCGCCCGAGGAGCCCCCTGTGTTCTTGGTAGTATCGAACGGATTGCGACTGGGGCCGAAGAGCGGGTTGTCACAGGTGCCGCGGAAGCCCATCACCGGGCTGTTTGTCTTTCCCATGATGATCGCCCCGGCCCGCTCGATCCGCTCGGAGAACACGCAGGAGAAGTCTGCGATGAAGTCCTTGAACGCACGGACACCGCCGAAGGTGGCGGGCCAGCCCGGCTTGAAGTCGAACAGGTCCTTGATCGCGGTGGGCACGCCATGCAAGCGGCCGAGCGGTGCCCCGGAGACCACGTCCTGCTCGGCCTGCTTCGCTTGGGCGCGTGCGTCTTCGAATCCTTCGAAGATGAAGGCGTTGAGACTGGGATTGCGCCTTTCGATCCGATCGATGGTGGCGTCGATCAGCTCGACGGGTGACAACTCCCGCCTGCGGATTCGCGCCGCCATCTCGGTGGCAGTCATATAGGCGAATTCGTCGCTTGTGGTCATGATCCACTCCGTTCGATCGATGTCAACGACGGACCGGCGGATCATATAACATTTTGCTCGGCCGCGCCGAAGCCGACCGCGTTACCGGGCGCGCGACGATGCTCAGTCGGGCGAAACAGCGGGTCCCGCTCGATGACGGCCTCAAGGACCCATCCCTCGCTGGGCGGTGTCCATGGCTCCGGCGACGGCCAGGCGTATGACCACAGATGCCGCCGAAAAGCCAGGGTGGCGTCCCAATCGAGGCGCGCGCCCGAACCAGGGCTGTCGTCGGCGAGCGGGTCGGCAACGACATGAGCGGCGGCAAAGGCTCGACGGCTGGTGATCGGTTCGGTTGGGCGAGAAAGTCACCAGGCGGTCCGAGTTCCTAGTCTCGCACTTCGCCCGAAGCGACCGGCAAACGCAAGCTGATCATCGTCCGCCCCCAACTCGCGCCAGGCCGTCGACGATCTCGTCGGAGTCGACGACGAGGGCGTACTTCATCGACATTCCTCGCAGGCTCGCGGCGTGGAGCTCGGCGTCGAACGACGCGACACCATCCTCAACCACCACCATTTCGAGACCGTGATGGAAGCCACTGCGGACCGTGTCCTCGACACAGATCTGCGTGACAGTCCCGACGACCACCACCTGGTCGACCGCGTTCGCCCGAAGGGCATCGGCCAGGTTCGTGTTGAAGAAGGCGCTGTAACCAAACTTGTCGATCACCGGCTCTCCCGCCCGCGGAGTGAGATCGTCGATGACCGCCGCACCTTCCAGCATGTCCGCCCGATCGCCGTACCGGCGTTGGTGTCCTGGCCAGCACGACCTCGTCTCGTCTGTGCACTCCGGGGAGAACGCCCACATCAGAGTTTGCGACGGGCCGGCGATGAAGCGGGTGAAGAACACCGGGCGTCCAGTCCGCCGGAAGGCCTCGAGGAGACGCTGAATCGCGGGCACGATGGTGCGGGCATCCGAAACCTCCTGTGGAGCGCCCTGACGGACGAAGTCGTTCTGCATGTCGACCACGACGAGAGCCTGGCTCGCCGGACGCAGTGGAAAGCCTGTCTCCATCATCGCTCCCCTCGCGCCGCTTCCACCAGCCCACGAAAGAGCGCTCGATCACCAATCGAACCGGCGTGACACTCCTTCACCATCCCGACCTCCATCGAGTCCCTCATCAGATCGATCGAATCTCCGCTGTCAGAGGATCCGAATCGCGAAGGATGAATGTCTCCTCCTCCCATCAACAACACGCCATCAACGATATCGAGCGGGGCGCGAGCATCGCAGCCATGACGACGCAGGGACTGGACGACTCGCAGCCGAGACTGGCGACTCGGAAAAGTAAACGTTTACCTGGCCAGAATGGCACTCGAATCGTCGTCGCGTCAAGTGACGTCGGGCTCCAACTCCTTCCCTCAACGGGCGCCAACACCTAGAATTTCTGCTTCAACCTCACACGGCGGCCGCTCCCACGTATCCACGGCACAGAACAGGCGCCCGCGAGCCAGGAGTCCGAAGGAGTCGATCAATGACAACAACAACGCGTATCGAGGGCGCATCGAGTCTGGTCGACCAGGTGCTGACGCTCACCCGCCGAAGGATCCTCTCCGGCGAGTACGCGCCCGGCTCGCGATTGCCGGTACACATGTTGGCCGGCGAGTCAGGAGCGAGTTTGATCCCGGTGCGGGAGGCCCTCCGGATCCTCGAAGCAGAGCGGCTGGTCGAATCGATCCCAAACCGAGGGGCGAGAGTGACGCCTCTCTCGCTCGACGACATGGAGGATCTCTATTCGGTTCGCATACTGCTCGAAACCGAGACTCTTCGGCAGGCTCGCCCTTTCGAACCCGACGAAGTCGCCGCACTCACAGAACTCTTGGAACGGATGAGGGCAGCCGTATCCGTCGATGACATCGACCTCGTCATGGCCCTCCACCGCCAGTATCACCTTGCGCTCTACAGCCGAACCGATTCGAGTTGGATGCCATACATCATCGACATTCTCTGGAAGCACACGGAGCGCTATCAACGCCTTGCGCTCGTCTTCCGCCTCGACGGCGCCGATCTCGAACATCGCAGCGTCCTCGAGGCCCTGGCGCGGGGTGACAACGAACGGGCCGCCGATGACCTGAAGTCACACCTCGAGACGACCGCTCGCCTCGTCCGTAAGGCTCACCAGCGTTCCGCGTCAATCACTTGATGCGGCGAGCACAGGATTGGTGAGCACCCCGAGTCCCTACTGGACACCTTCATGGCCTGGCTCGAGCGACTTCGGCGGAGTGTGATTGAAGCCCACACTCACAGTCGTTGACGATCACGTAGCCGGTCACACAGTCGAGTGCACTTTCTGAGGCGATGTCGCGCCCGCCCCCGCCAATCGCAATCGCAAACTTCGCATCCCGGTCGACGTGGTTTCCTCGAATCTTTATATTATCGGCCGATCACCCTGTCTGACCGTCAACGGCTCAGCACGGCGACCGCGACGTACCGAGGAGGGAGATGAACGACACGATCCAGGGTCCCGCCACGAGCGCTGACCACCGGGGCTCCGATCGGCCAATGCCCCGATCATGACAGTCGTACCCGCCTCACACCCGCGGTGGTCCGCGAGTGCAACGGACACGGCCATCGCGTCAGTCGACTCCGGTCAGCAGTTCGAGATTTCGACACTCGACTGCCGGGCAGAGACGATTCGGGGTCATGACGACCTGCACCGAATCGCCGACGCCTCGCACATCAACCCGATCACGGGACCGATAGAGATCCGCGGCGCGCAGCCCGGCTCGGCTCTCTCGATCACAATCTCGGCGATCGCCCGCCGGGGCAATCCGTTGATGCTGGTTCGACCCGGCGTGACGACATTCGAGTTCAGCGAACATCCCGCACTCGAGTTCCCCCAGGTGCTGGATGATTCTGTCGAGGTGTGTGGTATCCGGATACCGATGGAACCCATGATTGGTTTTATCGCGACCACACCGCAGACCGGGGAGTTGCCGAGCAGCGGGTGCGGAGTGACCGGCGGCAACCTCGACGCGCGCATTCTCACAACGGACGCAGAGGTGCTGCTGCCCGTCGAGATCCCCGGTGCCGGTCTCTTCGTGGGTGACGTCCACCTCGCGCAGGGTGACGGCGAGCTGTTCCTCACCGGAGTCGAGTGCTCCGCATCGGTGCGGCTCACGGCACATCCTGTACCTGACGTCCAGATTCCCGGACCAGTGATCATCAGCAACGACGTCATCTCGATATTGGGTGACGGGGAATCACTCGATGAGGCGGCATCGGTGGCTTCGAACCGGGCGGTCGCACTCCTGACGAACGGGTTCGAACTGTCCAACTACGACGCCGGCTTCGTCTTGAGCGCGAGCGGTCACCTACGCGTGTGCCGTTTTCTCCCGAACTACGGCTCGGTCTGTCGTATCGAGATTCGGCGCGACATCCTCAACCAGATGTCGCCACGTACGAGAATCGGCAGTTGGCTGACTCGCTGAGGACACACCCATCCGATGGATCGCACGTCGTTGGCTATCAGCTCGGCCGCGGTACCTCAGAAGACCAGTGAGTCACCGTCACAACCAGTTCTTCCACTTCTACCGTCACCACCAGCCCCGCGGATCATCGCCAAGACGGCCGAGACTCTCGACGAGATCATTACGGGCGCTCCGTGTTCGGGCTTGTGGCGCGCGCCCCGCCGCCCCGCCGGCGCCCTGGACACCGGTGGAAGCCTGGTCGTCCAAGCTGGCTCCCCGATGATCACCGCCTTCCTTCAGGAACCCACCGACTGAGTCCCGCCGATCACGGGAACGCAACCGGCGATCTGTTCATGCCGTATGGCCGACTCGCCGCGGGGGGAGCCGACCTAGTCGGTCTGGAGGCTCTCCCTATGGGACTCGCTCCGAGGGCACCGGTGTCATCCGGCGGCGATCGGCCAGAAGTCCTCGGGGATGACGTCTCGGAGATCGATCACGTTGTCGCGATATGAGTATCGATTGCTCATGAGTAGGCGGCTGTCGAGGATGACACTTGGGTCGGGGAGGGGGAACCGGACAACCGAAAGGGAGCGACGCCGGCAGTTGCCTCCAACCAGAGAAACCCGGGGGAATGCGGCCGCTTCACGACAAGAAAGGGAATCAGATGAGGCAATTGATAACTCTTGGCGTCACCGTGACGCTGCTGTCGGCACTGACAGTGGGTACCGCGCTGGGCTCACCCGACCACGACACCGGGCCATTGGAGCCACACCCGCACGCCCTGGTGCTCGGTGTCGAAGTCGACGAGTCCGGAGAGCCGATCTCGGTAGGGACGTGCGTCGATCTCGCCGCCAATCAAGCTGTGCCGTTGAACGCACACCATGTGCATGTGCACTTCGGCCAGGCGGGACTAGCGCTGTCGCAGAACGGCAACTTCGTGGTGCCGCTGGCACCGTTCCCGGAGCCATTCGAACCAGCATTTCCCTTTACCGACTGCGCGTCGCTCCTGGAGTTCTTCGGTTTGTAACCGCGTGTCGGGGCGAGGCGCACATACCACCCCGGCCCGACTCGTTCCTCGAGTGCATCGAGAGTGTCGTGTCACCCCGTGACGAGCATCGGGCGACTGTGGGGCGGTGTGGTCGGCTCGCCCTGGTGGCTCGTCGTGGTGGCTTAGCGATGTTCTTCGTGCTGGTGTTGGCGCTGCCAGCTGGTACCCCCGTGTTGGCGACAGGACCTCTGCCGTCCGGTTGAGAAGGCGAGGTCGTCGAGTAATTGGAAAGTGAGATGACCGATCTCGGCGTACCGGGGGCGGCTGTGACGATCGTCCATGAATCCCGGGTCGTTTCGCTCGAGGATTCGGAGCGACAGATCCGAATCGCAGGCCTGTCACTGCGCAGATTCCGTCCCGTATCGCCTCGGTGAGCAAGGCGGCGGGGTGGCACAATCGTTTCGAACCGGACTCGGGCGGAGGCTTTCCCGAAGTTTCGGTGGAGGTCCCGCCCACGCCCATGTGGGACCTCCGTGGAAGTTCCGTGACCGGCCAATTCTCCCGGCCCGGAGACCCCCGCACACCCTGGCTGTGGAACTAAGAATGGAGCTTCCGTCACTCGACACACTGGCGCCTCACGAGAGCAACGGCCCGTTCCGATAGCCGTTTACCGTCACGACGTGCGGGGGTCGTTCGGACTGTCGGTCAGTACCACTGGGGCACAATCGCCAACGAAACGGCCGGTGCGGTCGACTAGCGCTGCCAGCGCCCGAGGATGTTCCCGTCCTGGTCGTAGGCGGTGACGGTGCCGGACTGTGCGGCTAGGGGGAGGACGCCGTGTCCCCCGACCGGCTGCTGTTGGTAGCGGGTGTCGCTAGACAACTCGTATGTGTAGACGGCGGTGTTCAACGGAACCGAGATGAAGACGTAGTGTGCGTCGCCGGGGCCGGACGAGGCACCCGTGACACCGTATCCGTAACCGGCGAGCGAAGAGCCGGCTCCCGATGTTGAGAAGCCTTCGAGGTGCGGCATGTAGTGCCAGACGAAGTACTCGGGGTAGGCCCCCCCGAACGCGGCGAGCAGGCGACTGCCGTCGTCGAGACGCCCGAGGTGGAAGAACGGGCCGGCCATGGGTTCGGGCTCCGTCGGACGGGGGAATCCGGGTGGTGAGAGGATCGCTTCGACGAGACGGGCGGGGATTACGTCGTCGGCCGTTGCGGGGTGCAGCGGCACGTCGATTCCGAGGTCGCTGGTGTCGAAGTTGGGGCTCGCTCCGGGAATGGGCTGATGGATGGGTGGGTCGTCGTGGATGAGTTCCGCTCCGGCAAGGAGCTGATCGAGGAACGCCAATGTTCGGGACGTGGCGATCGCCGGTGAGAAACCGATTCGGACACTGTCCTCGAGTTCAGAGATGACAGCTGCGACCGCATCGATGTCGGTGTTGTCGTCGAGGTGCACCAGCGCTTCGACGTACTCGAAGGCGCGTACCGTATCTGCAGGTTGGGCGTCGGCGCTGGTGGTGGTCGGTGCCGAATCCGATTGGGCCTCGAAGAACAGGTCCCGGCTACCGAACCAAGGAGTCCGGAGTGTCACCTGTTCGACACCGTCGACCTGGAGAAGCCCCTGTCTGTATGTCTCGGTATCTTCGGAAGCGGCGAGCACCCGCAGATCCCAGCCGATCTCGTCGATCGCTTCTTGTCGGGAGGTGTCGGCGTCGACCGCACGCAAAGACACGGCCGCCGCCACCACGTCTGCGGCGTCGAGCCCCTCCGCCTGAACCTCGGACACGAGTTCGGCCGATTCGAGGACGAGAAGGGCGACGGTCCAACCGTCGCTCTGGTCGGGCCGTTCAACGATAAACGCAGGGCGAGCCCGCACTGTCATTTCCGTCACCGAGTCCGTTCCGTGTGCCGATTGGAGACGTTCCAGCACCTGCAACGTGTCGAGGGTCGGTCGATCCATCAACGAATGCGTCACCACCGTGAGTTGGGGACGAGGACCGGGCCCCGACCACCCAGCGCCTGGACCGAAGGAAACCAGCGACCCCCCGAACGGCTGGAAACCTCCCTCCCACACTTCGAGCACCAGACCCGCCGGGAGCTCGCCGACCCGGACCCGTGTCATAGTCAAACCACCACTCTCGACAACCGGTCCCGCATCAGTCGTGGTCGACGTCGGGTCGGTCACCACCGGGCCGATGTCAGCCGGCGGACGAAGCAGCGCCACAAAACCCACCATGACCAACACCGCCACGAACACGGCGGGCGCCAGCAGCGGTCCCCGGCCCGGAGCCCGCCTGGCAGAAGTCATCGCTCGAACGTCCTCGAACGGGATCGGGTCGGGACGGTCCTCGACGATCGTCGCAATCAGTGACCGAATCTGGTCTCTTATCGGATCAGTCATGAAGCACCTTCCGAAGCTTCTCTCTCGCCCGGGCAAGGTGACGGCGCACCGAACCGGGACCAATCCCCAGATGCTCGGCGACCATCGCGTCGCTCATGTCATGCCAGTACGTCAGGTAGACCACGGCCCGTTGCCGGATCGACAGCGACTCGACGGCTTCCCACACCTCGGGCCGTGGTACGCCCACCTCCACGATCCCGTCCACCGCCACTCGCTGTTCACGTGCCCGCCGCCGAACGGTGGACCGCTGAAACGTCCGTGCCTCGTTCGCCACAGCCCGGAACAGATACGCCCGACGGTTCTCCACTCCAGACCAGCCATCGGCCGACATGCAACGGGCGAAAGCGGACGCCACCACGTCGTCGGCGTCATCGCCGACCAGCAGCGCTGCGAACCGCACGAGCTCGCCCGCATGCTGGCGGTACAACTCGGCATCCGAGACCCCAGAACACGTCACATCGGCCGTCCGTCGATCCATCTCACCCATGAGACGCTACGACCCGAGCTTCCCGCTGACATCTGATCGGCGATTCCTTCGGCGGGGGATTCCGCCAGGGGATGCCGCACTCGACGCGGACACTTCCACGGAACCTGTCACGCTTGGAAACCAAGAAACCGAGTCTCCACTAAACCCAGTGCGGTTCACTTCACCACCAGCCACGTCGACAACGCCGACACCGGGCCGCCTCTCCAACACGCCGGCTAGAAGCCGCCTCTCGCCACCCCGACTCGCAACAAATCGCAAACAGGCGCGCCCTCGAGGCGCCCCGGGGCCGAACTACCAACCCGGCACCACCGAAAACCACCCCCACCCCTTCTATCCTGATTCCCACGACCAACGACGCCGAGTTTCCAACCGCGTTGTCAACCCATCCCGCCCACGTGGGACCGTGGCCGATGCTTAGGTAGCGGGGAGTTCCTAAGTCCCCCGGATAGCTGCTCGGCGCTTCCTGGTACTCGTGATGGAACTCCCACGGCCTGTCGGATCACAAGGTCGACACGCCAGGCGCCAGCGAGCGCGGCCAGCTCTTGTGTCCAGTATCGAAGAAGGCAAGCCGAGAAAGATTCGCGGTTACCAGCGGTATCGCTGTGATGAAGCTCCCGAGGTCCTAGTGAGATCTCAATCGACGATGCAGTCGCCCAGGAGATCTTCGAACAAGAGGTCTTCGCCGAAGCGAGGAGAGACCACCAACCATGACGGATCGACTTGGTACGTCTCACCACTCTCGTCTGTCTGGTAGAGCGCGTAGCGGTCATCGTCCACGAACGTCTGCTGAATGGCACACGCTAGAGACCGCACTCCCCTGTCCACTCCGGAGCTGAAGCACTGCTCAGCAATCCGCCACGGTGAAGCTCCCTCATCGAATCGACCAAAGGTGCGGAAGTGGAAGAGCGCCCCCGAGTCGTCCTCATTCTCCCGCAGCAGCTCGGCCCCGCCGGGGCCGGCGTAACGGCTGTCCGACGAGCACACGGCTGTGCGACCAGTTCTATCACGCGGGTAGTCGTCCAGTTGCCTGTCCACGCTGTCGCCCGCCAGTCCGTAGCCGGCAACAAACGCGAGCGCAGCTGCGAGCCATAGACGATTGCGCTCGAACCATCTGTTCACTTCGACGAAAATACCAGCCGACGGGCGGTCCGCCCGTCTCGGCAAGTCAACCAAGAGGCGGCTGATGAAGGATCAACGTGTTCTTCGTACACGGGTGGCACACGCGTTGAACTCGTCGACCCTGAGCGGTGATAGAGGAGAATGCCGACATGCCCGGTGTCCGCGTCGCGGTACATGCCGTCTCCGAGGGCGAGGGACCAACAGATCCTGCATCGACGCGGCATCCGTTCGGTCGGTGGCCGGCCGGTTCCGTCGGTCAGGCACACGGGGCATCGCCAGCTGGGATGGTCCACTTCAGCCGGCGGGGCCGAACCGGTCGCTGATGTACTGGATGGCTTCTTGGGGGCCGAGTTCCCGCGTGGAATTTCCGGTGCGTACGAAGAACGCCTCGGGTTTCTCGCTGGTCTTCGCCCACACTGCACGTGGTGGCCGCTTGACGTCGATCCGGGCGAGGTGTTCGTCATCGATTTCGACGAATGCGACTGACAGATAGTGCAGTTGGGGTTTCCCGATCGAGGTTTCGAACAGGGTGTGCAACCAGTTCTCGTACCCGTCAAGATCGTTGCGTGAGAGGGTGGAGAGGTCCTTGCGTAGGCCAAGGATGTTGGCGTCGTCGTCGACACCGATGATCAGGGTGCCACCGTCTTTGTTCATGAAACCGGCGACGGTCTTGACGATGGAGTCCTCGATCTCTTTGCCCTTGTCTCCTCGCTTGTAGTTCCACCGGGCCGAGGACTTGAACTCGACTCGGGCGCTCTCTTTGCGTTCCAGCAGTTCCTCGATGGTCCAATGCTCAGGTGCGTGAGTGAGGTGCTCGGCGACACCGGTCTTGGCGATAGGCGCCTCGTCGGCTTGGAGCTTTTCCCAGCCTGCCCGGATCACCTCGGCCATCTTCTGGCGGCGTTCGACCAAGAAATCCCGATACTGCTTCTCTTGCCAGCCTTCGGGGAGGGCATGCCAGAACATCATCTGGTCCAGGTCAGCTCCGCTCATCATCGACACGTACAGAGACCAGTAGTCGACGGGTGCGGCGTCGGAAATCTGGATGTTGTCGGACCATTCGACCAGCGCGTAGTTGGCGATCTGGTTGACCTCACCGAGATCACTGATCCCGATCGAATCGAGGTACGCCTTGGGGAACAGGTGGTGACGTTCCATCGCCGCCTTCTTGCCCTTCACCGTCGGGTCGAAGAGTTCAGCCACCTTCATCTGGCTAAACAGCACCTTGGCGTCAAGCACGTTCAGGGCGGCGTAGTACGAGAAGAGAGACGGTGATCGCACTGACCGTCGTTCCAGGTCGTTGGGGAGGCGGATCTCCCAGAAGTCGTTGGTGAGTTCGCTGCGACAGATCCGGTCGAGTTCTTCGACGAATTCATCGGCGGTGGTCAGGTTCCGTAGACGGGCCATATCGGCTTCCATCTGCGTCTCCGACGAGCCTGTGTAGCGGCTGGTCACCGACGTCATGTAGAACCATCGGGCGAGCACCTGACGGAGCCGTTTGAGGTCGACCCCGAAGTCACGGCGACCCACCAACCACAGGGCATAGGTGTATATGAGGTTCGTTTCTGACGCCACCATCTCCGAACTCCGGTAGCCGGATGCGGTGACGGTCTTGAAGAACTCATGCCAGTTGGTCAGATCCAACACAGTGTCTTGGGCTTGCTGGAGGGCTACGAATTGGGCGTCACGTCGCTCGGAGGAAAACTCCTTGGTCTGGAGGTCCTTGCCTCGCAGGATCGAGTACACGTGCTGAAGGCGGGCACGACGGAACGCGAGTGCGACCGAGGCCCGCAACAACTGGTCGGGAGTGGGGGTGATGTGGTGGTTGTGCGGTGACGGACCGGACGGTGCCGGGTTTCTGGCATCCCGGCAGAACTCCTCCAGCTCCCGGCGTCCCTTTTCCCAGAACACCGACATCAACGTGAGGATGAAGTCCGCCTGCTTGAGCGAGACCCCTTCCGAGTTGATCCGGACGAAGATCTCCGAAACCTTCTCCTCATCCAGCTGCGAAGACAGGGCTAGGGCGGTGAACGGGAAGTTGACGAGGTTCTTCAACCGCTCAATCGCATTTTCGAGCTGCTGTTCCTCCGCCGCCGGCACCTCACGAACCGACTTGAGACGCTCTAGGAAACCCTTCACGAACCCGAGGAATCCCACGTCCGGCGACCACAGCAACGATATGTCCGGTATCCACTCGGCGTCTTTCTCGATGGCCGGGTTGGTGACCTCGAACTTCTGGTCGGTTGGCCGGAATGCGATTCGGATCCGAGCTTGTTTGAAGTCGCTGTTCACGATCGGCTTGCCCTTGATCACCGCGTAGAGCGAGGTGAGTCGCTGCTGGCCGTCGACGATCAGCTGTTGAGGGGCGAGCTGTTTTCCTTCCGTGCCGATCTGTTTGGCACCGGGTTCGATCATGTTCTCCCAGAACAGGAGGTATCCGACCGGATACCCCCGATACATCGAATCGAACAGGTCCCGGACCTTGACGGTCTTCCATACGAACGGGCGTTGGATGTCCGGCAGCCCGATCGTGCCCATGTCGATCTGGTCGACCAGCGTCGACAACGAGAAGTTGACCTGCTTGAACTGGACCGCTGACACTCGCCCTCCTGTACCGTCGATCACCCTACCGATTGCCTGCGACACGTCACAGAGCTAGAAGCAATCTGACTGGACTCGAGATGCGGGCTTTGAGGCGGAACAGCCGCCGACCACTCCCTCACAGCCTTGGACGTCCCAGCCGTCACCGAGGCGCGAAGATGACACGCACTTCTCAGGAGCAGCGCCACGCCGTCAGATCATCAAGATCCAACCGAGGTTCTATCGGCGCTTCACGATTACCTCAAACGTGGTCATCTCCTCAGTGCGGCATCGCTGTTCGCAGAGGAGTTCCCGACCCCACCGACAGCCGCCTACGCGATCAGCGTTCTGGTTGATGTATTCGAGATCACACCCGAGCAACGTCATGATCTGGAGTCGCGTCTGTTGGCGCACGGCCTGACACCCACCCCGGACAAGAGTGCTACGGCCGGAGACCTGTTACGACGAGCCACATTGCCGCCGGGGTGGGAGTGGCTTGACCACCTTGGATACATCACACCCGTCGCCAACCTCACGTCGATCCTTCGGCTCGGGATCCTGTCACACAACCGAGCTCGAGCGCTACCCCATCACACGTACTCAGATCAGCAAATCCAACAACGGAGAGACAGTCGCAAGGTCGACGGACGCTCCCTCCATGACTTCACGAACCTGTTCATCAATCCCCGCAACGCGATGCTGTACCGGGTTATCGACGAACGTCGAGTCGACGATGTTGCGGTCGTCCTAGTCGATGCTCCGGCGGTCTTCGCATTGCCTGGGGTGGTGGTCACCGAACGAAACGCCGCCGCACAACAAAGACTTGTGACTCACCGGGGTTCAGCGGGATTGGCCAACTTGGATCCCGCAGCGGTAACCGAAGAGTCGTGGTTCGTCGACGGGGAGGCCGATCCCGACCTGAAACAACTGATGATGGCAGAAGTACTGGTACCGGACCTCGTGCCACCTCAACTGATCAGCGAAGTGGTCGTCGCCCACCCGAACATCGCGCATCGTGTCCGGACAGGAGTCGGCCCGGTGCCAGTGACGTCAAACCCGTATCTCTTTTTCCGGAGCGCTTCAGGTGACTGCTAGCTCGTCGACCTCTGGCGATTCAGCGTCGATCAGATCAAGAAAACCGAGTGTTCGTACGGCGCGAACGATCTCATCCTCGGTCAGCTGCTCCCGCCGACGCGCTTTCCAGCCGAGTACCCGTTCGACAATCTCATCCTCACTAGGCCGGCGACCCCCACGAGCGACCCGCTCATGCTGAATCTGGTCGGCCATGTAGTGAGCCGATGCCGCGACCTCCGCATCTCGGGTTCGTTCAAGGCGAAGGAACAGGTCGGCCACGCGTTCGATCCCGTCAGTCAAATTCGCTAGCTCTTCGGAATAGGCACGTCTCGCATCCGCCAGAGTGGGTCCCGGTTGGATCTGGAACATCTGGCCACGCTTCTGCTCAACAAGTAGGCCATTGTTGATCAGCCTCGACTTCAGCCTGTTGACGTCATCGGAGTAGGGGCCGAATGAACGGCGCTCAAACTGGAGTCCTGTCGGCAAGCCCATGATGGTCGCAAAGTAAGCGATCTTCTGGAAGACGGTGCGTCCGACCGGATAGTGATGCCGCTCAGCGGCAATCCGTTCCACGATCGCCGCGAGCGCCAGGGCACCCAACGGGACACGCGACTTCGGTACTTCCTCAATCGAACCGCCGTAAAGGAAGTCGGGAGTCAACTCCGCATGCGGCGTCCCGAAGGGGGCGTACAACTCAACCGGTATCCCCAACTGGTCCAAGCCACGGAACAGTGTCGGTCCGACGATTCTCCATTCGAGCTGTCCTTCTCCACATCCGAGAGGTGGCACTGCAAGGGATTCGATGCCCCAGTCGTCGACGTGGTCTTTCAGATACGCGAGGCCCGCCTCGATATCGCTCAGACGCGTCACCGCCCGCCAGTGCTCTTTCGTCGGGAAGTTCAGAATCCACGGCGGAAAGAGCGGCTGGAAGAGGTAGGGCTGTCCGAGCCGGACCTCTCCCCGCTCGCATCGACGGACGTAGTCCTCGAACATATCGGGGTAGCGCTTCTTGAAACCGAGCGCAATCCCTTTGCCCATCACACCCACGGTATTCACTGTGTTGGTGAGGGTCTGAGCAGTCGACTCGAAAAGGTCGCCGATGAGGACCTTGACGTTGCTCACGATGGCCTGAAAAACATTTTGGGGTTCACCTCAGGATCAAGTGTAGGAAACGTCTGAGCCAGCGCCGCGGCAGCATCGTCCGACACGACATACGCCCCGAAGATGAACTCAGGCGGAACCCGATCCGGGACGAGAACTTCAGCCATCATCCTCTGGCGATGGGTGTAATCACGCCATTGAGTGGCGAAGACCTCGTCGCGATCAAGCCGCGCGACGCCATCCGCCACGGTATGCCAGCGAGGGGCAACGTCGGCTGCTGCGTTGATATCCGTAACTACCACACCGTTCGTGTCGAGGATGTCTACTGCGACTCGCAAGACCAGAAGGTCCGACGCTGCGACACGACGGGTCAAGTCGTAGTCGTTGAGGATCCGATACATCATGGCATTTCGCCCGTTGACATAGAGGTTGGCGTAATCGTGTAGGCGCCGCCCGCCCGGAATCGCCCGCTCCGTACGGCGCCGCTGGACCTCTTCGTTGGCTACTGAGGCGTGACCCACCACTCGCGCTCGCGCATTGGACAAGATCCCACGTTCCGCGATGGAACGAACGTTCTCGCGAGGCGTGATGTAGTGCAGTTCCGTCAACTCGTTGCGGTCCATTGACCGACATCTTCACATCTGACCGCACGAAATGTCCCAGCGGACTGATCAGGCGACCTCGCCATGCCGCTGTCCGGCATGGGAATGCACGGTGCATTGGCCCGCGAGTCCGCTTCCTATGAGTAGGTGGATTTCGTCGAGGGAATCGAGGACGTAGAACGGATCGGCCGCGAGCGAGGCTGCGGCGAGTCGGTCCACCGCGTCGAGGACTGCGGTCGACCCACAATCCCAGTCGGGTGCCAGTTTCGGATACTGCCGCCACCCCTGCAGTTCGTAGTACTCGGCGAGACGATTGATGACCAGTTGTCTCAGGCCGAGTTGGATGCGTAGCGGTCGGGGGATCGCCAGGAACGCTCCGATCACATCCCTCCCGACCTCGTGGAGATCAGCACCGTCCTCGGATCGCCTGTCCAGTGTCTGCAACAGGTCGATCAGTTCCTTCACTCGGCGGCCGGTTCCATCAGGCATCGACATCATGACTCCTCTCTCGTCGGGTGTGCTGGCAGGCGGGGCTCAGGCAGCCGAGAGCGGCTCATCAGCCTTGTCCGCACCGAGTCCCCGCGCGACTCCATCGAGGTGGCCGGCGAGTTCGAAGTGATCCACCAGATCGGCAGGGAGGGCTGTGAGCAGCTGACCGGCGGCCGCGAGGTAGGCCCTGGTCCTCTCCCACCGTCCAGAGCAGGCTGCAGTGATTGCCCGGTCGATGTGGTCGTGGAATTGGTCCAGCATCGCGGTGACTTCCTCGGGGGCGGGTCGGTCGTGTCGCGTGTTCAGCATCGGGCTTCTCCCTCTCGTCGGGCAGGTCCCTGTTGTCCCTGCTGACTACGGATGCTGCCGCCGATCCGGCTGGTGACACACGGCACCAACCATGGGTGTGAGTACGAGATGGCGTTGGCCGGTGGGTCAGGCGGCTTCGGCTTGCCGAACGCTCTTGGATCCGTGAACAGCCCAGGCGTAGGAATTCGAGGCGATCGCCCAGGACGCCAGGTCGAGGACCTGGCGTCGCCAGCCGAGGGTGGCGGCCCGGCTGGCGTACAGGGTGCGTTTGTACTCGGCGTTGATCGATTCGGAGTCGTTGCGCAGCCCATACAGGCCGGCGAAAAGGGCATCGTCTGGGGGGATGAGCCGGAGCTGGTCGGGGCGGCGGTGGGTGCGGTCGCCGGGTTGGGTGTGGGGGCTGATCCAGGCAGTGAATCCGCCTCGGGGGCAGTCGACGTCGACACCGAGACTGAACCTGAATCCGGCTTTGGAGCGGGTGCGGCGGATCTGGCGTCGTTGGAGCGGGTCGCTGTTGGCGAGGTCGCCGTTGGCGTCGATGTACTGCTCGAGTACCGAACCGTTGTGAGCGACGAGGTTGTGCCCGCAGGTGTAGTTGCCGATGGTGTGTTCCCATCGTCCCAGGGTGACGGTGCGCCAGGTGCGGTCCCCGTCGTTGTTGGCTGCCGGGTGGACCTTGTTGATCAGCACCCAACCGAATTCGGTGAGAAGGGTGTGATGGTGCACGCCTCGAAAGGCTCCGTCATAGACCACTGCGACGCCCCGTCCCCGACGACGGGGTGGAGTCTGCGGAGCAGGCCGAGGGCGGTGTCGGCTTCGTTGCTGAGTGCGTCGACCCGTCCGACGGTGAGGATGACCCGCTGGTACGGCTCTGAACCTCTCGTGGCGAAGGCGACGAGATTGTTGCCGTAGATGGGGCCGTCGTGGCGGGTGTGGATAGCGGCGTCGGGATCTTGGCGTCTAGCGGTTTTGCCGTACAAGGGTCGCACCACCGTTCCGTCGCCGTAGAGGATCCGGGTCGGGTGCGGGTTGGTGCGGGAGCCTGGGCCATTGGGCAGGAGGAGTCCGATTTGGCGGGCCAGACCGACCGAGTGGGTGGTGAACGACTCAACGAACAGATCGAAGTTGTCGTCGTTGCACAGGTATTGACGGGAGCGTTTGTAGGCGTCGTTGGTCAGTTTCGGTGCGAAGGGCTGTAAGACGTCGCCGCCGGAATGGGTGCGGTACAGGTCTCGGATGCTCGGCCACAGGTCACCGTGAACGATGTCGGCTTCGAGCTTTCTCACCGACCCGTATATCCGGGCGAGCGCACCGAAGGCGAGATGAAGGGCGATCGGATGCCGGCGGGGCCGGCCGATCTCCTGGTCGGGAAGGTCCGAAGCTATCTGCCATATCAGCGGCGAGGCGAACACCGCTTCGACCCGGGCAGTTCGCGTTGGGGCGAGATGGCGCGGACTCATCGGGGATCCCAGTCCCATTCCAACAGGTCGGCGGTACGGTCGAGCCCGGACAGTCCGAGCATCAGCGCCACTTCGGTGATGGGCGCACCTTCGGCCAGCAGGCGAGCCGGGTGGTGGAGCCGTATCGAGGAAGGGCTGACGTCGTTACCGGTGATGCCGGCGTCGTAGAGGAGCCGGCCCAGCATGCGGGACATCGACGCCTGCGCTGGCTGACTGGTGGGTTCGGATCCTCCCCGAAGAACGACCAGGTCATCGGTTTCCGCGTTGTCCTGTCTGTGGAGTGCGGTCAGTTGCAGAACTGCCCACGTCGTTAGCCGGCCGGTTCTTGGCTGCACCGGGTCGGCGCCTGGGTGTTCGACGGTGCCTTCATTCAGGTTGATGTGCCGCCAGCGGATGCGTGCCAGTTCCCCGGTGGTGGCGGTGGCCTCCGCCAGGCCAACCAGAGCACAGGAGCGGTGCGGATCACGAACACGGCTCATCGCGGTCTGCCACACCAAATCCAGCTCGGCTGCGGTGATCGGGCGAAAGCGCCGTTGCCCGGATGAAGGAACGGGAAGGTCGGCAGCGGGGTCGTCAATGACGACGTCGAGTTCGAGGGCTGTCGCGAATAGCGCCTGCAGCGTCCAGCGTCGCTGACGCACCGTCGATGGTGACGGTGCGGCGTCCCGTTTGGTCGGTGAGTAGAGGAACTCTTCGCACTGTCCGGCCGTGACCCGTCCGAGGTGATGGGGACCTTGGATGTCGAGTCGGCCAACGAACCCGTTGACGATCCCGACCATCCGTTCATAGGTACTGGCCGCGTACCGGGCCGCCCACACCTCGGTCACGGGGTGCACGGCAGGATGGGGTTCATTCGCGGTCATGGCCTCTGACGTTGCCGGAGAGGGCTCTCCGCCACACACGGCACCAGCCGGTGGAGGCAGGATCATGCAAGCTGAACCCCAATCGCGGCGGCGGCCCGGTCGAGGCTGTGAGAGCCGAGCACTAGGGCGGCTTCGAAGATCCCATGCTCGGCGAAGACGTCATGAGCCCGGGTGTTGCGTATCGAGCTTGGTGTCACCGTCCGGTCGAAGCGGAGCCCAGCGTGGTCCAGTATCGGTTTGACGGTCATCAGCCCTGCCGACTGGATATCTTCCACCTTGGTCTTGGACTTCTTGTATCCGATCGACCAACTGTCCCTGCCCGCCGCCAGCGCCACCCATCGTTCGGCCTTGACCAGTGGGACCGCCCATTCGGGGACCGGAAGCGTCCTTGCCGCACTTCGGGCCGTGTGGGGCAGGTGAAACACTGCGGAGTCACCGCTGATGTCCACCCGGTCAGGTGTCATGTGCGGCAGGTCGGCACCCGATCCGCCGGCGTCGAGGACGGCGAGGTTGAACGCCCCCTTTCGGAAATTGAAGGTGCAGGCGATAGAGTCGGGAGAGGCCAATCTCGAGTTGCTGAAGCACCCGGTTCGTCGCAACCGGTCCGCTGGGTGGCTCCGCGAGATTCAGCGGTTTGCTGGGGACCCCACCCATGGCGTAGGCGAGGATCTCGGCGGTTCTCAGGGCGGCATACCGGTCGCGTCTCTCTGCCAGGTCAGTAGCTTGGAGAAACTCGTGGAACCGTTGGGTGCTGACCTTTCGGGTTCGATGCGAGGTTTCGGCGGCCAGCGAGCAGATCTCGGAGCTGTACGACAGGTACGTCTCGATCGCCTCTTCCGGGTGTGTCCTCGCGGTAACAAGACGCCGGACCGCGACAGTCCCAGTCACGTTGGCGTTGAACACGACAGTTCGGGAACCGTCCACGATGAAACCCATGGGTCCACGGTGACGGACAAGTCGGCCGGCGCCTAGACCCGTTGGGAGGGGTACCTGACCCTCCGTTGGGAGGGGGAAGAATCTTCCAGCGTGCTCTCTAGCCGTCTTCGTTGTTGCGTGTCATTGTTTGACGTCCCTTACCGTCTTGACGCATTCAGGGAAGTTTTTCGCGACAATTGCCTGTCATTCGCGCGGGCGCCTTGGGAGAAATGCGTCGGGGTCGGTCAGGCCGCCCGACGCTTGTCCGCCGCTCGGCCGATCTCGGTGTACTGCTGCGAACCAACGCTTGTGAACTGGGAAATATGGACATCCCACATCACCGTGTTGTACAAGAACGCATAGCCGATCAAATCGAGCTGGAGACGACTGATCTTCAACCGTGGGGACAGGTCATTCTCCGCCACGCGGCCCTTCATCGCCGAGAACATCCCCTCCACGGGACTCCGCCAGCCCTTGATCCGCTGATACATCGGTTCGGACTCCGGATACACGCGAAACACGTTGAGAATCGAGGACTTGGGATGGCCCTCACGCCGCTCCCGAACATCGAGTGCCACCCGAAACGTGCTCTTCTTACACGGGACGATCACCCACACGTACGGAGTCTTCCCGTCCTCGGTGCGACGCGACTCGATCTCCTCGACCCTGCAGACGGGACTGTCCCAGGTGACGTTCTGGCCGGGCCGGACGGTTCTGATCACCCCGTCCACCCCCCAGAGTTCATGAACACAGGAGTTGAAGTCGTGGGTGACGGTCTTGATGATCCCGAAATGCGCCCGGGACTTGTCCCCCAAGGCTGCCTCCGGAATCGGCACATGCTGCTGCCCCGGTCCGGGCTGGTGCAACGGCACGATCGGCATCACGCCTAGGAGCAGAAGCTCTTCGACGTCTACACCTTTGAGGAGACCATCGTACGACACGGCTTCCACCGCACCCCCCGCAGCCCGGATCACTCTCTTCAGGTCGTGCCGCGCTGCGAGGGTCTCCTGCCGCTCACGATGCGCACGCAAAGTGAGGACCCCACCGAGGTAGGGCACGCCCGAGTCGACCATCACCAGTTCCACCGGGATTCCGTGCAGCCGCTTTCCCTCCTTCTTGGTCTTGACCTCGTCCTGAACCCAGGCGTGCGCTGACACTGGGATGCCTTCTTTGATGCGCCTGGCGACCTCCTTCTTGGTCAACGACGCCCGGTGCCGGAGGGTCGTTCCATCCGCCCGAATCGTGTTCTCTCGTGAGATGTCCTGGAAATCCCATTGGCGGGGGACCAAGAGACCCCCCCGCCTGAAGAGAGGGAGCGACTGTTCGAGAAGCGGGTCGACGAGCAGGTCGCCGATCTCCTTGTTTCGGCGATACATCTTGTCCACTTCGCTCAGCGTTGGGCGTCGCACGGGCAGAAGACGCTCCGCCTGTGCCGACGAACAGCGGATCCGCTCCCACAAACCCTGGCCCCACAGCATCGAGTCCCACACGCGGGCGGACTTGTATGCCGATACCCCTCCCAGCGCCATCATCAGCGCTGCCGGATGGCTACGCGGGTCCGGCGCCGGATCCAACTCGAACAGAGCCTCCGCCATCGGTTCGAGCAGCGGCGACGCCGCCATCGCAAACACGTCTGCCTCTGCATTGCGGCTCATCAACATGATCTACCTCCTGCCGGCCGCAGACTTTCTGCATTGGCCGACAGGAACCACCGTCAGGGGACGCCACCCTCGTGCAATCGCCGCCGCGAGGGCCGCTCGAGTTCTCGACGCCGTTAGCCTCGGCGTGGATCCGACCTGGAGCAAGCAACGCAGTGGGGACTGAACAACCGGAAGCTGGCACGGAGCCGGAGGCGGCGTCTGAGGTTTCCGCGGCGGTGCCGCCACTCCACATTCGAACGCTGACCTTCAACGACGGGACCCAACTCGAACTCGTTCCCGGTCACGTGGTCGTACTCGTTGGACCAAATAACGTCGGGAAGTCGAACGCCCTGCAAGCTCTGGCAGCAGAGCTTCGGCAAGAGTCCCGGTCGGGTCACCGCGTCATAACCGGCGTGAACCTCGCAGAAGCGGACGGCCATCCAGAGCCGCTCGTGGATTGGGTGAAAGGACGGTTCCACCGATTCAGGCCCGGGCCAGGCGATCCGTGGGTATACGGCACGGCGTCGGCAACCGTGAACGAGAGCCAACTCAACGAGGTGCCCCTTCATCGGAACACGCTGATTCAGATCCGCCGGGTCGTCACATTCGTCGCCAACGCTCAGGAGCGACTGAATCTAACCCGACCTGCATCACCGATAGACAGGAGGAGGACCGCACCACAGACACCTATCCAGGCATTGTTTGGGGATACCGAGAAAGTCGAAAGGCTCTCTGACGCTTCTCTCGGCGCTTTCGGTCAACCGCTCACGTTCAGTCACCACGACGGATTTTGGCGCCTTCGCCTTGGCGCTCCCAGAGTCGAGGCGACAATCACCGGCCGCCACCTCTTTCCGACCGCAGAAACACAATCCGCCATCGACGCACTGCCGGTTGTCGAAGAGCAGGGAGACGGACTTCGTTCTTACCTGGGTGTGCTCCTTGAGCTACTTGCGGACAGACACCTTTTCATCATGCTTGACGAACCCGAAGCGTTCCTACATCCGCCCCA
>Ga0326597_10003766_pt1 | contig 21653 bp, 21 predicted proteins | sample RVTome_12_FD_203789 | JGI IMG/M metagenome (GOLD analysis project Ga0326597, IMG submission 203789) | Soil microbial communities from uranium-contaminated site in the Upper Colorado River Basin, Wyoming, United States - RVT100D185 | ecosystem: Environmental > Terrestrial > Soil > Contaminated >...
GAACTTCGTGGCCGCCGCGGGCTTGCCGCGGCGCCGACCCTCGACGACGTCTTCCTCGATGCCACCGGGCGCACCCGAGAACGCGTGGCCGGTCAGGTGCAGGAGGTGGAGGCATGAACACGATCTCCTCATCACTGGTCCTGGGCCAACGCGCGCTGCGCGAGGCGCTCCGGACGCCGGATGCGCTCATCCCGACGCTGTTCATCCCTCTGTTCTTCCTGGTCGTCAATGTCGGGCAGGCGGCCCGGATCTTTCCATCGGATGACACGACGTTCCTGTTCGGGCAGAACTACGCCGCCTTCCAGCTACCGAGTTCGCTGCTGCTGGCGGCTTCGTTCAGCAGCGCCGCCCTCTACCTCGTCGAGGAGATCGAGGGCGGCTACTTCGACAAGCTGCGGGCGACCCCCGTGGCGCGCACCGCGATCGTGACGGGTCGCCTCTACGCCGAGGTGGTCAAGGTGGCGGTCATCGCGGCCGTCATGATCGTGATCGCCATGCCCTTCGGTGTTCGCGTGGCCAGCGGGCCAGCCGGTTTCGTCGTGCTCGTCATGATGATCGCCCTGTGGGCCATGGTCTTCAGCGGCTGGATGCAGCTGATCGCGCTCAAGACCCGCAGCGCGGCTGCCACCCAGTCGGGCAGCCTGGTGTTCTTTCCGCTGCTGTTCCTGACCCCGAACTTCGTTCCCCGGGAACTGTTGACGCGACCGATGGAAATCGCGGCGACCTTCAATCCCGTGACCTACATCATGGAGGCCGCCCGATCCCTGATCCTTGAGGGCTTTGACTGGGATCAACTTGGCCGCGGTTTCGGGGTCATCGCCCTCGCCGGCGTGGCCATGATCGCACTGAGCGTTCGCCTGATGAACTCGTACGACTGAGGCCATGCCCCGGATGATCTCGGCAGTCGCAGCGTGACCTGCAAAGGTCAAGGCCGCTTGACTGTTCGTCGCGACCACGACGAGCGAGGGCACGTCACGCCGGGTTCGGTTCTTCAGGCGCCGCTGCCATACGGGCGGGTGATGATCTCGAGGTAGTGGCCGTCGGGGTCGGCCCAGTACACGCCGCGGCCACCGTCGTGGTGGTTGATCTGGTTCACCTGGCCTCGCCCGGGGTCCGCCCAGTACGTCAGTCCCTGCCCGCGGATGCGAGCGAATATCTCGTCGAACTCGGCCTCGGTGACCAAGAACGCGTAGTGAGCCGGGTCGATCGGGTGGTCGCCGGCGTCGATGAAGTCCAGGCTGACGCCGTTGGCCGTCTGGACCACCTGGAAGGGTCCGAACGTCGTCGGCGGTGGCAGGCCCAGGACGTCGGCGAGCCACGTCGCCGACGCACGGCTGTCCGTCGAGTGCACGATCGTGTGGTTGAGCTCCACGGCCACGGCGCGCCTCCCCAGGCGACGCCGAATCTACGCCGCTGGTCCGCGGGGCGTCGGCCGCAGGACGTGGGCTGAGTCGGCCGAAGGCAGGCGGTGCGTACTCACGACGCGCAGACCGGCCTGACGGCCAAGCTCGGCGACGCCGGCCGCGTCCCGCTCCTTGCCGCCGGCGGTGAGTGCCGCCATCAGCACGTCGGCGGAGACAGCGATGTCGTCTTGGGGCACGGGTGTGCGATCGTTGTCGACGACCACAATCCGAGCGGTCGGTGCGGCGGCCTCGGCGACCCGCTGGAGGATGCGCACGGCGTCGTCGTCGCCCCAGTCGTGCAGGACGTTCACCAGCAGGTAGGTATGGAAGCCTGCCGGGACCTGCTCGAAAGCGTCGCCATCGATCGCAGAGAGCCGGGGGTGGTCCAGCGCGCGACCCGCCACCCCGGGCAGGTCGAAGACGGTGCCCGCGAGGCCGGGTACGAGGTCGAGCAGGGCGGCGAGTAGGTCGCCGGTGCCGCCGCCGACGTCGCAGACACGCTCGCCGTCCGACCAGTCGAGGACGGCGGCGAGACCCAGGGCGTGCATCCGCCCGCCTGCGGCCATGGCGCGGTCGAAGGTCTCCCTACGCTGTGGGTGGTCGGCCATCCAGTCGAAGAACGATGCGCCGTTCGCATCGAGGAAGGCGTGTCGGGCGTCGGCTCGCACCGACAGGTGTCCAACGGCGGCGACGATCTCGTCGCCGCCGGCGAAGTCGACCCAGGCCCGCCACCCGCCAGGGTGGTCCGTGCGCAGAAATGCAGTGACCCGGGTGGGCCGCACGCGCCGGCGCCGGTCGATACGGACCCACCCCCGGGTGGCGGCGAAGCGCAGCAGCCGCTCCAGTCGGGCCTCGTCGGCGCCGACCTCGCTGGCGAGGTCGGGGATGCTGCGCGGGCCGGTGAGAGCCTCGGGGATGCCGACCTCGCACATGGAGACCAGAAGCCGGTGCTCGAGCAATCCGAAGAGCCCCTCGAGGATCTGCACAGGCGGCGGCGCCAAGCTCCGGTGGATCCGCCCGAGCAACTCACGGAAGCGGTTGCCCGCCACGGTGACCCGGCCCGGAGGAAGGAGGGGGACGCCGAGGACGTCTTGAGGTCGAACGGGTCTCGTGGTGCGTCCACTCATGGGGTGGCTCCGATCGCATCGAGGGTGGGGGCGGCGGGGGATCGGCCTCGAGGTGCAGGTGGCAGGACGAGGAGGGACGTCGGCTCCGCGAGCCTCGCTCACCGTCGTCACAGGCGCAACGAAGTCGGCCGTGGCGTGGTTCGGCGGCCACCGAGCGGCACTGAGCAGTCGAGCGCGCTGGCGTGCCAGTGCCGCCCTGACTGCCCGAGGTGAGTTCTCGATCGTCATCGCGAGTCTGGGGGTCGAGGCGGGTGCGCCCCCGCGACTGTCGGCGATCGCCGCGGGCTACGTGCTGCTGACAGCCATCGTCGGGCCGCTGGCCGCCAAGCTCACAACGCGCCTGCCTCCGTCGCCGGCGCCCACCCAGCCGTGATACTCACGTGAACAGCGCGGCCGCACGGGTGGTGTGCCCTGAGGAGCCCCACCCGTTGACCAGGACGTAGACGCTGGCGTAAACTCAGGCGTATGACGGCAACCAAGATGCTTCGCGTGTCCGAGCGCACTCACGAAGGCTTCAAGCGCGAAGCCGAACGCCGCGGCGAGACCATCGACACGGTCGCTGCGGCGGCCTTGCGCGCGCTGCGCCAGAAGGAGATGGGCGCCCAGCTCGCGGCACCGCTGCGCGATGACGAGCAGGCCTGGCTCGATGCTGGCCTCGGGTGACGTCACGGTCGCCGACCTCGGCGAACCCACCGGTCGCGAGGCAGGATTCCCCCGGCCGGTCGTGGTGATCACGGCGCAGACCGTCCTGAACCAGGGCCCAAGCGTCGTTGCGGTCGTCCCGCTGACCACCACGCTGCGAGGCTTCGGATCGGAGGTCGAGATCGCCCCCGACGACGCCAACGGCCTCGACGCCACCTCCGCGGCGCAGTGCCAGCACGTCCGCGCCGTCTCCACGGAGCGACTGCTCGAACCCCGCGGCAACGTCGGCTCCGCGACCCTCGCCCAGATCCGCGAAGTACTCGCCGATCTCATTGACCTGTAACGAACGGCGAGGAACCGCCCATACACCGCCTTGACCGGTGCGACGCGCATCACCTCGCGGGCCCCGCGGGATCACGTTGCCGCCCCCCCCAGGCGTAGGGGTGGCGCGGTCCGGGCAGGTCGGGCAGGATGGACGCATGACCGGGATCTCGGCCGCCGTCGTCCAACGTTGGGACGAGCATGAGTCGGGATGGGGAGTGCGCGACGACGGCTGGTCCATCCATGCCGACGCGGCACAGCACGCCGGCTACCTCGCCGCGCATGCAGCGATCCCCACGGGCGACGAATGGGACGTCCCTACTGGTGACGTCTACGAGGTGGTTGTCCCGCCTGCGTTGTGGGGACGGCTGGCCGCGACGCGTTACGGGCTTCGCGTCTTCAGCCGCGCGGCCGTCCCCGTGCCCGGAGCACTGGTGACCGAGGTCGTCGAAGGCCAGGAAGCGCAGGCCTACCTGCAACGGCTGTACGCGGCGCAGCGGCGGTTTACGGTGCCGCGACCGCCACCCGGAGAATCGCCGTCGCTGGCACCGTGACGCACGGAGCGCAGCCATCGCCACGTCTGGCGGCCCATGGCGCTACCATCATCAATCACAGCATCATATGATGCCAATTCTGATGCTGGGAGCATGACATGAGGACGACCGTCACCCTGGATGACGAGCTGGTTGCACGTGCCGTCGAGCTGACCGGGACGTCCGAGAAGTCGGCACTGCTCCGGCAGGGGCTGGAAACCCTCGTGCGGGTCGAGAGCGCACGCAGGTTGGCTGCCCTCGGTGGCACCGACCGAGAAGCCACCGCGGCACCCCGGCGACGTCCTGCGTCGTGATCCTCGTCGACACCTCGGTCTGGATCGATCACCTCCACCGGGCTGAACGCCAGTTGATGGAGTACCTCGAGGCCGACCTCGTCGGGTTCCACCCGTCGGTCGTGGAGGAGCTCGCCCTTGGCACCATTCGTGGCAGGACGGAGTTTCTGGAGCTGCTCGGGCGCTTGCGGCCGTTCCCGGTCCTCACACACGGTGAGCTCATGGCACTTGTGGACCAGCGGCAGCTCTGGGGTCGAGGCCTGAGCGCGGTCGATGCGCACCTGATCGGCTCCGTCCTGTTGGCCCCGGAGACACTGCTCTGGACTCGCGACCGGCGCCTGAAACGCACGGCGGGGGAGCTCACGATTCCGCTCGTCACTGAGTAGGAACGACCTGCGGGTGGCTCTCTACGTTGGTCATCCTTGGCAGCCCGTCCGCCGCCGACCTCGAGGCATGCCGCAACCTCGGCGCCACGACCGCCGCGTCAGTCCGTTGGGACTGGGGTGAACAGGTCGTCGAGGAGTTGGGCGTGTTCCTGTTCGTGGACCACGTGCTGGCCGGCGGCGGGTGAAGCGGACTCCACGCGTGCAACCCGCCGCAGGGTGCGGCCGCCACCAACCTCGGCGAGAATGTTCCACAAGCGGCCGTCGACGAAGCCCCACGACCCCATGTTCAACGGCTCCTCCTGCGCCCAGATGATGTCGGTGGCGTTGGGGTACAGGCGCAGGATGTCGGCGATCTGGTGGGCGGGCCATGGGTAGATCTGTTCGACGCGCACGACGGCGACCGGTGAGGAACGCTCGTCACGCTCCGACATCAGGTCGAATGCGACCTTCCCACTGCACAACGTCACGGCGCGCACAGCCTCCCGCTGGGCCGCAGGAGCGTCGGCCAGCGTTGGATCGTCGAGCACCTCGCGGAACGAACCCGACGTCAGGTCCTCGACCCGCGAGTAGACGTTCGTCGATCGCAGCAACGACTTCGGGGTGAAGATGATCAGCGGCTTGCGCACACCCTCGCGCCGCAGCTGGCGCCGCAGCAGGTGGAAGTACTGCGCCGAGGTGGTGGCGTTGCAGACCTGGATGTTGTCCTCGGCGCACAGCGTGAGGAAGCGCTCGATACGCGCGGACGAATGCTCCGGACCCTGGCCCTCGTAGCCGTGCGGCAAGAGCATCACGAGCCCCGAGGTCTCCTTCCACTTGTCCTCGGCGGCGACGATGAACTGGTCGATGATGATCTGCGCGCCGTTTACGAAGTCGCCGAACTGCGCCTCCCACAGGACCAGCGTGTCCTTGGCGACCATCGAGTAGCCGTACTCGAAACCGAGGGCCGCGTACTCGCTGAGCAGCGAGTCATAGTTGAACCACTTGCCCTGGGTGTCACTCAGGTGCTTCAGCGGCGCGAACTCCTCACCCGTGCGGTGGTCGACCGACACCGCATGGCGATGACTGAAGGTCCCTCGCCGCGAGTCCTGACCGGCCAGCCGGACCGTGGAGCCCTCGTGCAACAGGGTCGCGAACGCCAACGTCTCCCCGAGCGCCCAGTCGACCAGGCCGTCCTTCGTGAAGCGCTTGGCGTTGCGCTCGTTGATCTTGGCCAGCTTGGGATGGCGTTCGAAGCCATCGGGCGTGGAGAAGTGGGAATGCGCGACGTGATCGATGACGTCACGCGGGACGCTCGTGTCCACGGCCGGGAGCACGTTGGAACCCTCGGCCGGGCGGATCGCCTTGGGCTTCTCAGGCGGCACGGTCTGCCTGGTCTCGTCGAACGCCGCTGACAGCCGCGACTCGAAGTCCTTCAGGTACGTCTCTGCGGTCTCCAGTGAGATGTCCCCGCGCTTGACCAGGCGCTCCGTGTAGATCTTGCGAACCGAGCGGTGCTTCTGGATGATCTCGTACATGACCGGCTGCGTGAACGACGGGTCGTCGGCCTCGTTGTGACCGTTGCGGCGGTAACAGATCATGTCGATGACGACGTCGCGGGCGAACTCCTGGCGGTACTCGAACGCCATTCGAGCCACGCGGACGCAGGCCTCCGGGTCGTCGCCGTTGACGTGGAAGATCGGCGCCTGGATCATCTTGGCGACGTCGGTCGAGTAGAAGCTGGAGCGCGCGGACTCCGGTGCGGTGGTGAAGCCGACCTGGTTGTTGATGACAACGTGGATCGTGCCGCCCGTGCGATAGCCGGGCAGCTGCGACAGGTTCAGCGTCTCCGCCACCACACCTTGGCCGGCGAACGCCGAGTCACCGTGCAGCAGCACGGGCAGGACGGGGTAGTCCTCGCCCTGGTGGTCGTACCTGTCCTGCATGGCGCGGACCATGCCCTCCACCACCGGGTTCACGGCTTCGAGGTGGGACGGGTTGGGCGGCATGTGGATGGTCGCCACGTTGCCGGACCGGGCCTCGTACTTCGACTGCGTGCCCAAGTGGTACTTGACGTCGCCGGAGCCCTGCACGGTGTCCTCGTCGATGTCACCTTCGAACTCGCGGAACAGCTTGTTCAGGTCCTTGCCGAGGATGTTGACCAACACGTTCAATCGTCCGCGGTGCGCCATGCCCACGACGATGTCGCTCACCTCGTTGTCGGCAGCTCCCTCGCAGATCGCGTCGAGCATGGGGATCAGCGACTCCGCGCCCTCCAGCCCGAAGCGCTTCTGACCCACGTACTTGGTGTGCAGGAATCCCTCGAACGCCTCCGCGGCGTTGAGGCGCGACAGCACCCACTCCTGGTCTGCGGTCGACAGGTCGGGGCTCACGTCCTCGACCTGCTGCTGGATCCACGTCTTCTGGCCGGGGTCCTGGATGTGCATGAACTCCACGCCCATGGTGCGGCAGTAGGCGTCGCGCAGCCGGCCAAGGATCTTGCCCAGTGGGCGCTGCGTCGGCCCGCCCGGACCGTCGAAGTAGAACTCGCGATCGAGGTCCCAGATCGACAGTCCGTAGTACGTCGGGTCAAGCTCGGAGTGCATGTGCACGTCGGCCTGGCGCAGCGGGTCGAGGTCGGCGATCAGGTGGCCGCGGACCCGATACATGTTGGCCAGTTGGTAAACCCGCATCTGCTTGAAGATCATGGACTCGTTGTCCATGGGCGAGCTGTCAGTGCGCCAGCGTGCGGGCTCATACGGCAGGCCGAGCGACCGGAAGACATCGTCGTAGAACCCGCCCTCGCCGATCAGCAGCTTGTGCACCCGATCGAGGAAGTGGCCGGACTCCGCCCCCTGGATGACCCGGTGGTCGTAGGTCGACGTGAGCGTGATGACCTTGGAGATGCCCAGCCGCGCGATGACCTTGGGGTCGGCTGCCTGGTACTGGCTTGGGTAGTTGATCGTCCCGACGCCGAAGATCGCCGACTGGCCCTGCATGAGCCGCGGCACCGACGACACCGTCCCGATCATTCCCGGGTTGGTGATCGTGATCACACCGCCGGAGAACATCGCCGGGTCCAGCTTCCCGGTGCGGATCTTGCGGATCAGTTCCTCGTAGGCCTGATGAAACTCGTTGAAGGTCCTGTTGCTGGCGTCATGGATCACCGGGACCATCAGCGAGCGTGAGCCGTCCTTGTTCTCGACGTCGACCGCGATGCCCAGGCCGAACCGGCCGCTGTGGTCCAGCACGGCTGGCTTGCCGTCGACCTCGGCGTACGTCCGGGTCATCGCGGGAACGTCATTCGCCGCGCGGATCATCGCGTACGCGATGAGGTGGGTGAAACTGACCTTGCCGCCACGCGAGCGCATCAGGTAGTTGTTGACGATCCGACGGTTGACCTCGAGCAACTTGGCCGGGACGTCGCGAACAGACGTCGCCGTCGGCACCCCGAGGGATGCCTCCATGTTGCGCACGATCGCTGCCGCGGCCCCTCGCAGCCGCTCGGGCTGCGGCGCCGACGGCTCCGGGGGGGCCGGCGCCTCGGCCGGCGCCAGTGGCACGGCGTGCGCCTCTGAGGGGTCGGTCGGGACCCGCTCGGCCGCGGGCCGCTCGATGATCATCCCGTCCGGGCCGCCGGGCTCGTAGTCGGCAAAGAAGTCACGCCACGACTTGGACAGCGCGGACGGATCCTCGCGGTAGCGGTCGTACATCTCCTCGACCAGCCATGTGCCGGTCATGCCCTGCTGCGACGGCTCTGCCATGCGTAATGCTGCCTTGAGGCGGGTGCTTCGGCAGCGTACGCGCGCGACAGGATCAGGGACGCGCACGCCTGCGTTGGACCGGCATCGCTACCGTCGGGCACGTTGCCCCTGCCGCGACCGTGGAGCCATGCGTGCGCGATCGTCTTGTCGTCGTACTGGCCCTCGTGGTCCTGGGCGGCACCGTCGCGGGGGGGTGGCAATGGATGGCCCGACTCGGCTCGGACGAGCCACCTCCACCTGAGGCAGCAGCGTTGGCGTGGGCCTCCGCCTGGAACGCCGGCGATGCTGAGGCAATGGGCGCCGTGCTCGACACGACCGTCGGTCTCACCCAGGCAGTGGCGCTGTTCGAGCCACTGGACCCGACGACGGTCGACGTCCGCGTGACGGGGGTGGTCGCCGGCGAGCACGATGGGTTGGCAACCGCCACGTTCTCGGTCAACATGCTGCTGCGCGATGCAGGCGACTGGTCGTGGTCGACGTCCGGACAACTGCAGCGGAGCCGAGGAACCTGGCGACTCAACTGGGACTCGACGCTGTTGCACCCCGCGCTGACGAGGGATGTCCGACTGGAGCGTCGCGACGTCACGGTCCCCCGAGCACCGATCCTGGCCCGCGATGGTCGGGCGCTGACGTCACAGGGTGACCTGATCGTCGTCGGCATCGAGCCGCGTCGGATCTCCGATCTTGGCCGACTGCGTGCCCGGCTGGCCGAACTGCTCCCGGAGGCCGTCTCGAAGTTGGACGAGACCATGGCGCGCGAGGACCTGGTCGAGACGTGGTTCTACCCCCTGGTGACGGTCCCGGAGCTGCGGATCGCCGACATCGAAGTGCAGGTCGACGGCCTGCCGGGGATCATCCTGCGTACGGAGGAGGGCCGCGTCGCAGCGGACGACGACTTCGCGGTGCACACGCTTGGTCGCGTCGGGCCGGCGTCCCAGGAACAGGCTGACGCGCGCGGCCTGCAGCCAGGTGACGAGGTGGGGCGCAGCGGCCTGGAAGCCGTGTACGACGCACAACTGCGCGGCGGATCGGCAACCGAGGTGGTGGCCATCGAACCGGACGGTGACGTGCGTGCCGTCCTTGCCGTGCTTGGCCCCGGCGCCGGCCATCCGCTGGCGACGTCGTTGGACGTCGACGTGCAGTTGGCCATCGAGCGCTCCTTGCGTGGCGTGCAGGACCGCGTGGCAATCGTGGCCGTGGACTCGATCGACGGCGGGCTGCTGGGCGTGGCCAGCCGGCCGACGATCGGGTATCACCGCGCCCTCGCCGGTCGCTATCCGCCCGGGGGCGCCGGGTGGGCCGTCACGTTGCTCGCGGCCATCGAGGCCGGCTACGTCGCCGACCGCACGGTCGAATGCCCCGACGTTGCCGTCGTCGGTGGCGTGCGGTTCTCAAATCCTGACGGCCTGGGTCGCGGGATGCTCTCCCTCGAAGATGCCATCGCCGCGGAGTGCCGCGCGACGGTGGCGGGACTGGCTCGCCATCTGGAGGACGCCGACCTCAGGGAGTGGGCGGGTGCACTCGGGCTGGTCGGAACGCCCGGCCTTGCGCTGGAGGTCGCGACGGCGCAATGGCCGGCATCCGGGGATCTGGCGGAGCTGGCGGCGGCCAGCGTCGGTCAGGGCCGTGTCCTGGCGACGCCCCTGCACCTGGCAAGCGCTGCAGCCGCGATCCAGGGCGGCGAGTGGCATGCCCCGTGGTTGGTCGAGGCCGATCGTGACGCGAGTCCGCCGCTGGTGCTGCGTTCGGCAACCGCTGCCGAGCTGCGCCGCATCATGGCGACGACTGCCACGGCGGCCGGCCTGCCACCCGGTGCGGGTGCCCTGGTCGGCCAGTCCGTCGGCCCGGAGGGCGACCTGGCCTGGACGCTGGTCACCAGCGAAGGGATCGGCGCAGTGGTCCTGGTCGAGGGCGGCCGAACCGCTGACGCGGTGCGCCTCGCTGACCGCTTCCTCGACGAACTGGCTGCCCTGCGCACCTGACCGGGCCCCGTGGCGATGACCACCGCGGCGATGGGCCGCGGGCTCCTGCTGACTAGCGTGCCGGCCATGCCCCTCTCGCTCGCTGGCATCGCCGCCGGCCTCCTCCTGCTCACGTGGGCCGCCGACCAGTTCGTGTTCGGGGCTGCTCGCGTTGCTCGACGCCTGAACCTGTCCAGCGTCGTGATCGGCGCTGTCGTCATTGGGTTTGGTACCTCGGCTCCGGAGATGGTCGTGTCGGGGATCGCCGCGGGACGAGGGTCGCTCGACTTCGCCGTCGGCAACGTCATCGGCTCCAACGTTGCCAACCTGTCCCTGGTCCTGGGCGTGTCAGCCATGGTCGTGCCGATCGCCGTGCGGTCGCCCGTCATGCGTCGCGAGGCACCACTCTCGCTCGCTGCCGTGTTGCTGTTCGGACTGTTGGTCCAGGGCGGTCTGACCACGACCGAGGCCATCATCCTTGGGGTCGCGCTCACGGCAGCACTGGCCGTCATCCTGGTCGGGTCGATCGGACACCAGGACGACGTCGTCGCCGCCGAGGTCGAGGAGTTCCTCCAGGGCCCGGCACACCCGTGGTGGCAGGACGCGGCGCGCACGGTTGCGGGGCTGGTGGGAACCGTCGCGGCCGCGCAACTCCTGGTCGTCAGCGCCACGGACGTCGCCGGGCGCATGGGACTGGCGGAAGGGTTCGTCGGCCTCACAATCGTTGCCATCGGCACATCCCTGCCCGAGCTCGCAACCAGCCTCGTGGCCGCACGCAAGAACGAGACCGACCTCATCGTCGGCAACCTCCTGGGCAGCAACCTGTTCAACAGCCTCGCCGTGGGCGGCGTCGCGGCAGGCATCGGTGCGGGGCCGCTGACCGATCCGACCCTCAGCGGCACGGCAACCCTGCTCATGATCGGTGTCGCGACGGTTGCAACGATCTTCATGGCCAGCGGACGCCGCGTCACCCGTGGCGAGGGCACCGCCCTCGTCATCGTCTACGTCATCGCCGTGCCACTGCTGGCCTGAACGCTCGTCACCAGGGGCCGTCGGCCTGGTTAGCCTGCGCGACGACCAGCAGGAGGCGATGATGGACGACCACGACTTCGGACGGCTGCTGGTGCTGCAGCACTCCGACGCCGTTTCGCTGGGGCAGATCAAACCGATGCTGGACGAGCGTGCGACCCGTCGTCCTTGGAACCTGGTCAACCTCGGTGCCGCCGAGCCGGTCCCCTCTCTGGACCCGGACATCCGCGGGATCCTCGTCCTGGGTGGCTTCATGTCCGTGCTCGACGGCACTGCGCACGCGTGGCTCCGGGACGAGGTGGCGCTTCTGCGCAAGGCCGGTGACGCCGAAGTGCCCGTGCTCGGCATCTGCCTCGGTGCGCAGCTGCTCGGCGTCGCCCATGGCGGCCAGGTCACCCACCGCGACGTTGCGGAGATTGGCCTGTTCCGCCTGCGCTCAGTCGACGCGGACGACCCGCTCGCAGCCGGCTGGCCCACCGACGGCCTGGTCCTGTTGTCCCACGCCGACGAGGTGACGACCCTGCCGCCGGATGCCACACCGATCCTCGCGTCGGGCGACGGCACCAAGACATCTGCCACCCCGGCGTGGCGGATCGGTGGCAAGGTCCATGCGGTGCAGTTCCACCCAGAAGCGGACGCGGCCCTGCTGCGCGCCTGGATCGAATACGGACGTCTCGGGGAACGGGCCATGGCCGCGGGGGTCGATCCGGACGCGCTGCTGGCAGAGCTCGAGCGATCGGAGCGGTTCGTCAGGGCTGCGGGCCTCGGCCTGGTCGGGCGCTGGCTTGACGCCATCGTCGGGCGCGGCGACCCCAGCCCACGCAAGCACCGCAAGGCCGCCTGAGGCCGTCAGCCGCTCCCAGCGGCGCCGGCCGTCATCGCCAGTCGTTGCAGTACGTCAGGGGTGACGACGGCGGCGCCGCCGACGGCGAAGACCTCCTGGACCTCTCCCCCGCGCCGAGTGATCCACTCGTCGACCGCGCCAGCGGCGTCGCTCGTACCGTCGACCAGGAAGAGGATCGATCCGTAGATCGACACGGTCCCAGCTGCGGTCAGGGCATCGGGGTAGTTGCGTGACGTGGCCACCCAGACAAGCTCGGCGGTCGCGCCCGACGCGATCAGCTCGTCGGCCACGGCGATCGATGTCTCGATCCGGTTGGAACCGGCGAGCCGGGCCGTCTCGTGGCCCGCCTCCTGGATCGCCGCCTCGACGTCGGCCGACACCGCCGCCGGCCCTCCGACGATTCGGATGTCCCCGATCCCCGGGTTGTCGAGCAGTTCGGCGATCTGGTTGGGCAGCACGTCGGGCTTGACCAGCAGGATCGGGACACCCTCCCACGCGGCGAGGCTGGCCGCGGAGACCGCATCGGGCCACGCCCGCGACGCTTCAGGGTGGATGCCCAGCGCCACCAACGCGCTCAATGGCTCGGCGTCGGGGTCGGGGTCGTCGGGATCCCAACCCCGCAAGGCCAGGATCTCCTCGGCGATCGCCCGCGAAAGACGCCACGGATCAGCTTGCCCGAATCTCGAGATCTGCTCGGCTGCGAGGCCCAACTCGTCTTCCAACTCCTGCTCGATGCCAGGGTCCAGTCGATCGGTCGAGCCGACGAGTACGACCTCGGAGACGCCGAGGCGACGGAGTTCGTGGAGGACCTCGTCGTCCAGCATGGGCCGATCCGGCTGCGGCGAGCTCCACGCCAGCAGGACGGGCGCTGCCCTCAGGCCGGCCAGCGGGGCAGCGACCAGGGCTTCGACATGTTGGTCGGCCGGGGCGATGAACGCCACGTCGGCCTGGTCGAAGCCGATTTGGGACAGGGCGACGGCCGTACCGATCCGCGTGCTGCCGAATGCTCGGCCCATGGAAGCCATCGGCGCCGGGCCGTCCGGTCCCCAGGAGCGACCTGCCTGGATCGCCTCGTCGACGTAAGGCGTCGGGTTTGACTTGCTGGAGTCATCGGCGCCGAGGAAGTTGTGTCCCTCCCACACCTCGAAATGGAGGTGGTCGTTGCCGCAGCCGGCGTTGCCCGACGACCCGACGTAGGCGATGAGCTCACCCCGGTCGACGTAGACGACGTCCTGGGGGTCGCTGCGCGACGGTTGGGGCTCCAGCGTGCCGCGGCTGGCGAGGATGTCTGCCAGCCGCGGACTGAAGGCGTTGCTCGGGCTCCCCTTCGCGTCGCAGCCGTTCGGTCTGCCGGGCGTGTCGCTGTTGATGTGCATGTAGAACGTCGACCAGCCGCTTTCGCCGTAGATGAGTAGCGCGTATTCAGCGCAGTCGAAGGCTTCCATGCAGTCGGGCGAGTCACCACCCCACGCCGCGCCGATGTACCCGGCCTCGGCGGCATAGATCGGTGTCATCTGGGGCGCGATGATGTCGACACCCTTGTGGGTCCGCCCACCGGACCGCGGATCACCGAACGTGTCCGACCAGTGCACGTTGGCGTTGCGTTCGACGGGAAACCAGATGTCGGGCCCGACGAGTTCGGCAGCGCTCACGCCTTGCGCGAGCCCCGCCAGCAGCAGCGACACGATGACGACCCACGGCGACCTGCGATGCATGGCGCGCCTCCAGTGTTGGCGACGTCAGTGCTTCGCCATGCCCCGCCCGGTTCCTGCACGCGTGCGCTGGGAATCCGGACGCCAATCCCGCGAGCGCCAGGGCGCACGCCGTGGGGGTCGACGGGGCAGGCGGTTCAGCCCTGGCCGCCGTCGTCCTTGGGAGCAGGATCGCCCTGCTGCTTGGGCCAGTTGGCGCTGACGGCCAGCCGTCGCAGGGTGCGATCGCTGATGACGCCCGCACCGCCAATGGCCGTGACGCGCTCCACCTCGCCGACACGATCGCGCATCCAGTCCTCGACCGGCCCCGCCTCAGCGGCGAGCCCGTCCACCAGCACCAGCACTCGTCCGAGGCGGGCGACCGATCCGCCCGCGGCAAGGGCGTCGGGGAAGTTGCGGGCCGTGGCAACGAACACGCGGTCGGTCAGGCCGCCCGCGGTCTCGATCTCCTGGGCGACGGCCAACGCCGTCAGCACCCGGTCGGCACCTGCGAGGCGACGTGTCGCGTGCCCCGCGTCGCGGATCTCCTGTTCGACCTCCGAGGAGACCGCCGCCGCACCGCCGACGATGCGCACGTCACCCATGCCCTCCTCGCCGAGCACGTCGACGATCTCGTCGGGGAGCTCGTTGCCACGGACGAGCAGCACGGGCTCGAGCTCACCCGCCGCCAGCGTCGCGGCAGCCAACGCATCTGGCCATGCGCGATCCGGGTCCTCGTGCCATCCCAGCGCGATGACCGGCCGCAGCTGCTCCGGCTGCGCGTCACGTTGGGACGGTTCAGGCTGCTCGTCCTGGCCGCTCAGTTCGCGCAACAGCCACGGACCCAGCATCTCGGGCTCCGTCGCAGGGTCCGTCGCTGCTCCCTCTGAGCCTGGTTCATCAGAGACGGCCCAGCCGCGCTGGGACAGCATCTCACGCGCCACGGCCTCCGACAGCGACCACGGATCGGGCTGGTCGAACCGCAGGATGTCGCTGGCCGGGATGCCCAGCCGTTCCTCGATGGCAGCCTCAAGACGACCGTCCAGGCGCGCGGTCGATCCGATGAGCACGATCCGCGCTGCACCCAGCCGCTGCAGCTCCTCGACCAGCACGTCGTCGAGCACGGGGCGGTCGTCAGCGGGGGTCCCCCAGGCCAGCAGCATGGGGGCCGCAACGACTGCCGCCAACGGTGCGCCGACAAGTGCTTCCACATGGTGTTCGGCCGGCGCGATGAAGGCGATGTCAGCGCTGTCGAAGGCTTCGCGGGACAGGGCAACGGCCGTGCCGATCCGACTGCCGCCCGCAACACGGTCGGTCGGGACCGGCACGATCGGGCCCTCGGGTCCCCAGAATCGGCCCTCCGAACGGGCCTCGTCGACGTAGGGCGTCGGGTTGGACTTGGTGCTGTCGTTGGCACCCTTGAAGTCGTGGCCCTGCCAGAGCTCGAAGTGCAGGTGATCCGTGCGGCAACCCGCGTTGCCCGACGAGCCGACGTACCCGAGCAACTCACCCTGCTCCACGCGGACGACGTTGCTCGGGTCCCACGAGTTCGGCAGCGGCTCCAGCGTGCCGCGCTCACGCAGTATGTCGACCAGTCGTGGGCTGAAGGCGTTCTCGGCCCCGCCGGCGTGGTCGCAGCCGTTCGGCCTGCCAGGCGTGTCATCGTTGAGGTGGAGGTAGAACTGGCTCCAGCCTGAGTCGCCGAAGATCAGGAAGCCGTAGTCGTTGCACGTGCCGCCGTCGAGGCACTCCCTCGAACTGCCGCCGTACGCGCGCCGGATCCAGCCAGACTCCGCCACGTAGACCGGCGTCATCTGCGGGGCCATCATGTCCACACCCTTGTGGGTGCGGCCACCTCCGCGGGGATCGCCAAAGGTGTCCGTCCACGCCACGTCATCCGTCACGGCCGTGGGCACCCACAGCGCCGGGCCCGGAAGGTCGTCGGCAACAGCGGCCGGAGCGACCCGGACAAGGCCAGCAACGGCAAGCAGAATGACAACAGCGAGCAACACGCTTCGACGCAAGGGGCTCACCTGGGATGCGGCGGTGGGGGGATCAAGCGGGGTTCGCCCCGGCCCCGGTCAATTCCTCCAGGGAGCGGGCGAACGCTCGGTGGCGCACCCTAGGCCGCGATCGCCGGAATGCCCCCTGCCGCAGGGCTGCCAGGCGGCATCAGCCGCCGGCGACCGCCGGGATGATGGAGACCACCTCGCCATCGGCGACGGCGGTTTCCAGGCCCGCCAGGAAGCGCACGTCCTCATCGCGGACGAAGACGTTCACGAAACGGCGCAGGTTGCCCTCCTCGTCCAACAGTCGCTCGCCAAGACCGGGGTGGGCCGCCTCGAGCTGCCTGACGACGGCGCGCAGGTCGCCGGCCTCGACGCTGACCTCGGCAACACCGTCGGTGAGTTTGCGCAAGGGACTGGGAATGCGAACGGTGGCGGCCATGGGGCGCTCCTCGGTGATGCGAACGGGCGGGTGCAGGTGGTGGCGGGATGGCTCGTGTGGCCGGTCGTCAGTCGTCGAGTCGACCCAGGAAGTCGTCCAGGGCCGGCGTCACATGGTGCGTCGGTCCGACGTGGTCGACCAATGCGTCGACGGTCTTGAAGCCGTTGCCGGAGATCACCGCGACGATTCGCTCGTCAGGGCTTGCGACCTCGTCACGGGCCATCCGGACCAGGTTGGCCACGGTCACCCCGCCAGCGGTCTCGGCGAAGACGCCCTCGGTCTCGGCCAGCAGGCACATGCCCGCGCGGATCTCGTCATCGGACACGGAGGTCACGACACCACCAGTTCGCTTCGCAACTTTGAGCGCGTAGTACCCATCCGCCGGGTTGCCGATCGCGAGCGACTTGGCAATCGTGTCGGGACGCTGTGGTCGGATGTCGAGGGAGCCTTCGGCAAACGCCGTGGCGACAGGATTGCAGCCGTCGGCCTGGGCACCCGACACGCGAACCGGGTGGTCCTCCACCAGGCCGTAGGACACAAGCTCGCGAAAGGCCTTGTCGATCTTGACCATCATCGCCCCGGACGCGACGGGCGCGACGACGTGGTCGGGCAGCTGCCAACCGAGCTGCTCCGCGATCTCGAACCCGATGGTCTTTGAACCCTCCGCGTAGAACGTGCGCAGGTTGATGTTGACAAAGCCCCACCCACGAGCGTCGGCGACCTCGGCACAGAGCCGGTTGACATCGTCGTAGTTGCCCTTGACCGCGATGACCTTGGCCCCGTAGACCGCCGACGCGACCACCTTGCCGATCTCGAGATCGTCGGGGATGAACACGTACGCCGTCAGGCCCGTGTTGGCGGCGGCGGCCGCCACCGCGTTGGCGAGGTTGCCGGTCGAAGCGCAGGCGACCGTCGTCAGGCCCAGCCCGCGCGCCGCCGTCAGCGCGACGGCCACCACGCGGTCCTTGAACGACCCGGAGGGGTTGCGCGTGTCGTCCTTGATCCACAGGTCGGGCAGCCCAAGCCGCTCGCCAAGTCGCGGGGCGTGCCGCAGGGGCTGCCAGCCGGCGCCAAGGTCCACGCGGTGCGCCAGATCGTCCGAGATCGTGGGCAGCATGTCTGCGTAGCGCCACAGGCTGGGCGGGCCGGCCTCAATGCGTTCCCGGCTGATGCGGGCGGCGATCGCCTCGGTGTCGTAGACGACCTCGAGTGGACCGAAACAGAACGAGCACACGTGGCTCAGGCCGACCGGCTCGGTCTCGCCGCATTCGCGACAGGCAAGCCCGGTCAGATTGGGGACCGGGTTCGGCTGGTCCTTCGAGGTGGGAGCGGATCGGGCGGTGACGGCTGGCATTCGGTTCTCCTCGCTCATCTCGACCGCCGGTCCGGGGAACGACGACGGCCTCCCGTCGGGAGGCCGAAGGTGAGCGAGGTTGTCGCTCATCGACCTCACACAACCGCAGGTGCGGCCGCGACGGTCCGGGTTTGGCACCTTCTCCGCGGCCGCGCCGTTGCGCCCGTAGGGGGTTGCCGAGGCTTCAGCGGGCCCGAGCCCTCCACCTCTCTGGATGAGGAGGCACAGGTTGCCGACAGAGCCGACGCAGCGCCAACCGACACGGGGCCGCCGGTCCATTGCGCACGCACGTGCGCGTCGAGTGCACGACCGTTTGGCACGACGTTGACCGCGCGGGCCCGGCCAAGGTGCACGACCACCGGCGAGGCAACGTGACAGACTGGCGACGACATGGGCCGTTGTGGCTGCAACACGCGGCCGAACGGGTGCGATCGCTTAGATTCGCTCCCGAGACGGCCGACGGGGCCGACAGGGACACGTGGCCGGGCATCGCCGGACCGGAGGATGACAACCGTGGGCAAGCACCGGGTTCTCGTCGTGGACGATGAACCAGACGTGTTGCTGCTCTGCCGTGTCAACCTCGAGTTCGAGGGCTACGAGGTCGTCGAAGCGGCGGATGGCGTCGAGGCGTTGAGCCAGATGCGAGCGACCAAACCGGACCTGGTCCTGCTTGACGTGATGATGCCGCTGCTGGACGGCTGGCAGGTGCTGGAGCAGGCCCAGGCAGACGAGGACCTGGCGGGGATCCCGATCGTCCTGCTGACTGCCAAGGTCCAGGATTCCGACCAACTGCGCGGGTTCGACCTGGGGGCCGCTGAGTACATCACCAAGCCATTCTCGCCGCTGGCACTGAGCCAGACCATCGAGGAAGTACTCGCGCAAGGCCCCGAACAGCGTGAGGCGCGCCGCCTGGAGATCGTCGAACGACTCCAACTCCTGCACGGCCGCTGAACCAACCGCCGCGCATTGTCGACCGGCGCCAGGCCCGGGGGCCAGGCGGGGCTCAGCGCTGGTCGCGGCCAACGACGACATGGAGTTGGACATTGCTGCTGAGGTTGGACGGCTTCTCCCGGGCCTCGGCGAAGGAGAACTCGTGCTGCACCTGCAGCGCCTGGTCCTCGAAACCCTGCGTCCACAGGACGGTCGTCACGTCGTACACGGATGAGGCTGGGTTGATGACGACCACCCGATAGCCAGCATCGGTGAGCTTGTCGGCGACCTTGCGCGCAGCCGCTCGGTCATCGTCGCGGACTCCGTCGAGAACCTGGATCGACACACTCGATGGGTCGATCCGACCGTCGTCCGTCTCGGAGGCACTGGGCTGGGCGCTGGGCGTTTCCGCGACGGTTGGGGTCGGAGTGGGCGACGGTGTCAGGGTTGGCGTGGGGGTTGGCGTGGGGGTTGGCGTCTCGGTGACGGCCGCGGACGCCCCATCGGACAGCGTGGCGGATGGCGAGCCGGAGTCCGCAATGGTCGGGCCTGGTGAGGCCGCTGCGACATCACCTGGCCCGTCATCGCCGGTGTCGACGACCAGGCCGGCCACCCCGAAGCTGAACAGTCCCAGCAGGACGACGGCCCCAGCCTGTGCCCCCAGCCGTTGCAGGCGCGGTCCGAGGTCGCGCGGCGGCGGAGGGGGCAGCGGGGTCAGCACGTGCTCACCCGTCTGCCCGCAGGCGCTGAGCCGCTCGCTTGGACTGGCGAGCCGTCCGCATCCGACGCAGCCGCTTGACCATCATCGGATCGTAGGCAACTGCGCGCTCGTCGTCGATGAGCCGGTTGAGCAGCTGGTAGTAGCGCGTTGCCGACAGGTCGAACCGTTCACGAATGGCATGTTCCTTGGCCCCTGCATACCGCCACCACTCGCGTTCGAAGTCCAGCACCTCACGTTCGCGATCCTCAAGCAGATCGACGACAGTCGGGTCATCGTGGAATCCCATGGCCACCTCCGGAGCGCAAGCATGCCAAGGTGAATTACAAGGTTGCAACTACACGACGCGCCCCGCACGCTCCCTCGGCCCATTGTGGTACCGCCGCCACCTCCAGCCCGCCAGCAGGCTGGGCCCCCAGAAGCGCCCTTTGCACCGCGCGGGGCATAGCCGAGCGCGGGACGCGGGCGGGGATGGGCATCCGCCGGGGCGGCCGGCTCGTACCCTGCGCGGCGGCCGGGGCCACCTTGGGCCCGGCATCGCCGCGTTAGCTCAGTTGGCAGAGCAGCTGTCTTGTAAACAGCAGGTCGTCAGTTCGATTCTGACACGCGGCTCCAGGCCACCAGCAAGGGGAAGACCATGCAGCTTCGATCCCTCGCGGCCACCGCAGCGGCGGCCTTGACTCTGGCCGCCTGCGGAGGCTCGCTGCGCGGTGCCGAAGCACGGGCCGAGGCCATCGCCAACCTGACCAGCGGTTCTGACGCGCTGCCCCAGGCCGCAGCCGAGTGCATCGTGGACGGGGTCGGGGAGGACAACCTTGCCCAGTACGACTACTTCAACGCCCAGTTCCAGCAGCGCATGGACGACGCCGACGAGGCCGAGGCGCTGGAGCTCATGGGACCGGTCATGAGCACGTTCCTGTCCTGCGCCTTCACCGGAGATGCCGGCAGTGGTGACGACCCGGCCGACGTGCCCGACACGCAAGAGCAGCCAGTCGACTGCTCAACGGTGGAGGCAAGCGCGTGCGACTACGGCGATGATGCTGAGCTCGACGCCCTGTGGGACGCGTGCGAGGGCGGCGACGGCGCGGCCTGCGACGAGCTCTACTTCAGTTCCGCGTTCGGTACCCGATACGAGCAGTTCGGCAACAACTGCGGCGACCGCGGCTTCGAGATCGACTGCGCCAAGGCCATGGGATCGGACGGCTCCGACAGCTGAGAGCGGCTTCCGGTCAGGCGCGCCCGGCGTCGATCAGTGCGATCTCGACCTTGCGCTTGATGCGCTGGATGGCGTTGTCGATCGACTTGACCTGCCGGTCCAGCAACACCGCGATCTCCTGGTAGGAGCGACCCTCGGCGTAGAGCTGCAGGACGTTGGCCTCGAGGTCGGAGAGGATTTCGTCGAAGATCCGGCGCAGCGTCGACATCTCGTCCGACGACACCAGACGGGCGAGTGGGTCGGCAGAGGCTCCCTCGACGCGCAGGGTGTCCCCCACGGTGTGACTTGGGTCGTCGTCGTGGGGGCGGTCGAAGCTCACGTAGGAGTTCAACGGTGCGTGCTTCTGGCGCGTGGCCGCCTTGATGGCGGTCAGGATCTGTCGGGTGATGCACAGCTCGGCGAACGACCGAAACGACGCGCCGGCATCGGCGGAGTAGTCGCGGATGGCCTTGTACAGGCCAATCATGCCTTCCTGGACGATGTCCTCGCGGTCACCGCCGACCAGGAAGTACGACCGGGCCTTGGCCCGCGCAAAGCGGCGGTAACGCTCAAGCAGCTCACGCTGGGCCTCGGGCTCTCCGGCCCGGGCCAGCTCCACGAGCTCCTCGTCAGCGAGGTCCGCCGGCCCGACGAGCCGCAACACCGACTTGACCTTGTGGGCCGATCGGGTGGCCGTCACTCGGGTGGTGGACCTGTGCCGCGTTGCTGCTCGAGCCATGTGCGTCTCCCGTTCCCGCTGTCGGCTCCGCGAGCCGCCCCTGAGAACAACGATCCTCAAGGGCAACGGTTACGCGGGAGGGCGCTCTGCCTCCATCCGGTGACGGCGGACCTCGTAGAGGGCCAGAGCCACGGCCACGGACGCGTTGTACGAAGTGACCTGACCAACCATCGGTAGATGGACCAACGCATCGGAGCCTATCTGACTCAAGTGGGCTAGTCCTTGGCCTTCACTCCCAACCACAATGGCCAGTGGCTGGCCGAGGAGCGGCGATGCGGAGATCATGTCCGAATCGCCCG
>Ga0326597_10003767_pt1 | contig 21641 bp, 29 predicted proteins | sample RVTome_12_FD_203789 | JGI IMG/M metagenome (GOLD analysis project Ga0326597, IMG submission 203789) | Soil microbial communities from uranium-contaminated site in the Upper Colorado River Basin, Wyoming, United States - RVT100D185 | ecosystem: Environmental > Terrestrial > Soil > Contaminated >...
GCGCAGCGCACCCGCTGCCCGTCGTCGATCCAGACGAGGCGATCGACGCAGCGCTCGCCGCAGCGCGGGCAGGCGTCCTCGATCGCGACGAGGTGGTCGTCGTTGGCGGCGGCCGTCATGGTTCCACCTCCTCTCGCGGCTCGATGAGATCGAAGATCGCCACCACCGCCAGCATGCCCACCAGCAGCGCAGCGCGTTCGTCGAGGCCGGCGAGGTCGCCCCGCGCGCAGGTGCGGATGAGCGAGGCCTTCTCGCGGGCGGGCATGGCGGCCAGGGTGTCGCGCATCGTGGCGCGGGTCTGGTCGGCATGGGCGAGGAGTCGTTGTACTTCACGGTCCATCGATCACGCTCCTTTCCCGGCGGCGGTGAAGCGGCCCTTGTCGACCTTGGCGAAGCGTGCGTCCTTGCCCTTGGCGGCGATCTCGCGGATCATCGCGGCGTACAAGGTCGCATGCGGTGTGGCACCGTTTGTTTTCCACCCCGCCGCGATGGCGCGCTCGGCGATGGTCTTGGCGTCGAGGGGTTCCTTGGCCCGCGCCAGGACCTGGGCGGCTGCGTCGAGGCCGCTCAACCCATCGCGCTTCTTGCGCGGCTTGGCTTCGGCCTTGCCGTCCTTGCCGCCGGTCGCCTTCGCCGTCGTCGCGTTGGCCGCGCGCGGCTTGGGCGCGCCCAGGTCCGGCGGCATCTTGATTCCGATCTGCGCCGGGCTCTTGCCCGTCAACTGCTTGATCGACTCCTTGATGTGGAAGACGCCCGACACCGTGCCCACCGCGTCCTTCTCGCGGTAGCCGCGATCTTCAACGGGCGAGTCGGCCGGTGCGCGGAAGAGCAGCGGCGTCTTGCCGTCGATGCGGAAGTACAGCTCGTACAACTTCCCGTTGCGCTTCCAACAGACATGGTCCTTGCTGGTGGGCAGGTCTTCGACCTGCTTGGCGATCTCGGCGTGGTCGGGCTTGTTCCCCAGCGCGATGCGCGGCGGCGTGCGTCGGCCCTTGCGCGGCTGCGCTGGCGTTGGGACCGGCGGCGGCGTGGGGGTCGTGGGGGTCGTGCCTTGCTGCGCCGCCGCCTGCTCGGCCTTCTTCACCCATCGCGAGCGTTCTTTGCCATCCACGATCTCGGTTCGCATGACCAGACCCTTGGCGGCGGCCTTCGCGTCGCGCTCGACGATACGCTGAGCATCCCTGTCAACAACGCGGCCCCCGGGTTTCACGCCGGAGGCCGGTTTGGCATCCTTCTTGTCGCCCGCCTTCGGTGGCGGCGTCGCGGACCTGGGCGGCCCCGCCTCGGCCCGCAATCGCTGGGCGGACTTGATCCGCACCTTCTTCTTCGTCTCGATGTTCGTCGCGTCCCAGCCACCGTGTCGGCTCTCGGCATCGATGCGCACCCTGGCGATCTTGCCGGACACCTTGGCGGTGTACGTCGTTCCGATCTTGATCTCGTTCTTCTTCATGCTCGTTCTCCTTTCGTGAGTCGAGCGGTTGGTGGATACGACCCGCCGTCACGCGACGGCGAGTTCTTCAATGACCTGAAAGTTCGGCGAGACCGACCAGCGCGGTCGGCCGCTGGCGTCGGTCGCGATGATGCGACTGCTGACGTTGGACACGTCGGCGAAGGCGTCGAACATGCGCTGCGTCGCGCGGCGTGCGGCGGCCACGATGCCTTTAGGGGTGCCGTCGTGGCTCGCGACGAGGTGGCCGAGGACGATGCCGTCGCGGTCGCAGGCTTCGCGGACGACGACGTTGGGCGCGCCGGCGCCGCTTCGTCGTGCGACTCGCTTGCGTTCAATCTGGCTGGTGCAGGTGTTCATGGCGCTCCTCCTTCACTTGCCGCTCGCCACCGGCGTGATTTCGACCTTGCGGCCGCAGGCCGGGCAGACCGCCTTGGTCGGTCGCGCCGAGGCTCGGCCGGCCTCGTAGGCCCGCTCGAGCGCGTCCTTGACGCACCAGACCGCGAGGTCGTGGAAGTCGAGACGGTCGCTCTTGCGTGTTTCCAAGGTCTCGAGGCCGAGCGCCTCGCGGGCGATCGTGTTCAGTTGGCTGTCGCGAGTGTTGCTCATGATGGCTCCGTTTCGCATGGTGGTGGTTCAGCAGCCGGCGATGCGTTCGATCTCGGTCTGCACCGCGTGGATCATCGAGTTGGTGGCGGCCGCGCGGCCCTTGCGGTCGACGCCGTAGATGGCCATCGCCGCCGCCCGCGCTGCGGCCCAGCGCTCCTCGTCGCTGCTATGGCGCGGCAGTTCGATGCACGTCTGCCCGAAGAGAATCTGCGCTCCGTAGTCGGCGTCTCGAATCTCGACGTCGCCGTCGATGCCCTTGATGGTCATGCGTGTGATGGTCATGGTCGTGGTCCTTTCGCTGGTGGTTCTCGTACTCATTTAGATCGCGCTGACGTTGGCGACGAGCATTCCCGCTCTCACCACCGCGTCGAGTTCGCTTCGCTGCTCGGCACTCAACTCTTCGACCTTCTTCTCGAAGAGGCGGTGCGCGATCGAGCGCCGCGTGGTGTCGATCGCCTTGGGCATGAAGCCGTACGTCGGTGCGTACATGTCGCCGACGGAGACGTTGGCCTGCCCATCCTGAAAGTCATTCCACCCGCCGCCGCTGCGGTGCGCCGCGCTGGCGGTGACCTGAACGTCGGCGCTGTGGACCCGGATGGTGATGGTTTCGATTCGCGTACTCATGTGGATGCGTCCTTTCGCTGTTGTTCGCGGGCGACCCATTCCGCCTCGCGCTGCACACATGAGGGCATGCAAAGCGCGAAGATGCAAGGGCAATCGCCGAGGATTCCAGCACATTTCGCAGATTGTGGGGAAGTGCCGATCAATGTGGGGAACCTCGCCGCACAGCGCGCGCAATTCGCTAGGCATCTGCTAGGAATGGCCGAACATCGCGCCGTGTTGGCCCCCGTCGGGCCGGCGCGCCATGTGGCCCAACGCCTCGCCTCATGCGCGCCCGGCGCGCCGTGGGCCAAGGAGGGCCGCCGTGTCTACGCCGCGCGATGAGCAGCCCGATCGACCCGACAGCCTCAACCCGGCCGCTCTATCGGTGACCGACACGGCGCGGCTGTTGACACGCGTCGGCGGCCAACCGGTCAGCGAGGCGATGGTGCAGATGGACATCGACGACGGCGCGCCGACCAACAGTGATGGCACGATCAACCTTGTGCATTTCGCCGCGTGGCTCGTGCGCGACATGGCCGAGCACGGCAGCCCGACCGGAGGCAGTCGTGGCGATTGACCCGCGCAGCCTCAAGCCCGGCGAACTCTGCCGCACGCTCAACTCGACTCCGCTGGGGGAGGTGATCAGCGAGCGCCAACTGCACCGCCACCGCACGCGGGCGGGTTATCGAATCGGCGATGGGAAGACAGTCGATCTGCTGCGCTACACCGCGTGGCTGGTCATCGAGCGGCATGAACGGCTGGCGGCGGACGAGTCCACCGAGGATGAATCGTTCGATGAGGTCGTGCAGCGGGGCCGCGACCTGCCCCAGTCATTCACGGGCCGGGACATCGACGCCCTGCCCGAGATCATCGAACCAAGCCGCAAGGAATCCTGTCGCCGCAACTTCCGACTCTTCTGCGAGAACTACTTTCCGCAGACGTTCCACCTCGCGTGGTCGCCTGATCACCTCAAGGTCATCGCCCGCATCGAGCAGGCCGTTCTGGAGGGCGGTCTCTTCGCAATGGCGATGCCACGCGGCAGCGGCAAAACGAGCATGTGCGAGATCGCCTGTCTCTGGGCGCTTCTCTATGGCCACCGCGAGTTCATCGCCCTCATCGGCTCGGATGAAGAGCACGCCGGCCAGATGCTCGAATCGATCAAGGCCGAACTGGAGAACAACGACGCGCTCCTCGATGACTTCCCCGAGGCGTGCTTCCCGATCCATTGCCTCGATGGCATTCATCAGCGCGCCGCCGGGCAACTCTTCGAGGGCAACCAGACGCACATTGGATGGACTGCACACGAGATCGTCCTGCCCTCGGTGCCGCACTCACTCGCCTCCGGCGGCATCATCCGCGTCGCGGGCATCACCGGCCGCATCCGCGGCATGAAGTACAAACGACCCGACGGCCGGAGCGTCCGCCCGTCGCTGGTCCTCATCGACGATCCGCAGACGGACGAGTCGGCCAGATCACCCTCGCAGTGCGCCACCCGAGAACGCATCCTCGCCGGCGCCATCCTCGGCCTGGCCGGCCCGGGGCGCAAGATCGCCGGGCTGATGACGCTGACTGTCGTGCGCCCCGACGACCTGGCCGACCGCCTGCTCGATCGCGACAAGCATCCGCAGTGGCAGGGGCAACGCACAAAGATGGTCTACTCCTTCCCGAGCCGCGAGCAGTTGTGGGCGGAGTATGCACGGCTGCGTGCTGAGGGACTGCGCGCCGATGCCGGGATCACCCGGGCGACCGAGTTCTACGGGCAGCGCCGCGCCGAGATGGATGAAGGTGCCGAGGTCGCGTGGCCGGACCGCTACAACCACGATGAACTCAGCGCCATTCAGCACGCGATGAACCTGCGGCTCCAGGATGAAGCCGCGTTCTGGGCCGAGTACCAGAATGAACCACTCCCCGAGAGCACGGCCCTCGACGAGGACCTGCTCACCGCTGAGCAGATCTGCGCGAAGGTCAACGGCCACGAGCGAGCCGAGGTGCCCATCGGTTCATCACTGCTGACCATGTTCATCGATGTGCAGGCCAAGGCACTCTTCTGGCTCGTGGTAGCGTGGGAGGAGGATTTCACGGGCAGCGTGATCGACTACGGCACCGAGCCGGATCAGAAGGAAGCGTACTTCACACTCCGCGACATCCGCCGCACACTCGCGACGTCCTCGCCACGCGCCGGCCTCGAAGGCGCCGTCTACGCCGGACTGGAGCGACTCACCGATGCCATGTTCAGCCGGGAGTGGAAGCGCGACGACGGCGCCATGGTCCGCATCGACCGGTGCCTCATCGACGCCAACTGGGGCCAGTCGTCGGATGTCGTCTACCAGTTCTGCCGCCAGAGCCGGCACGCGAACCTCGTCCTGCCCAGCCACGGCCGGTACGTCGGCGCTTCGAGCATCCCCTTCAGTGAGTACAAACGCAAGCGCGGCGACCGCGTCGGCCTGAACTGGCGCATCCCCGTCATCACCGGCAAGCGGGCGGTGCGACATGTCGTCTTCGACACGAACTACTGGAAGTCCTTCGTGCAGGCACGGCTCGCGGTGCCGATGGGTGATCCGGGATGCCTGTCACTGTTCGGCCGCCCCGGCGGATCGTCGAATCGCACAGCCATCAACCACCAACTCCTCGCCGAGCACCTCACGAGCGAGTATCGCGTGAAGACGCAGGGCCGAGGCCGGACTGTCGATGAGTGGAAACTCCGAGTCGATGGCCTCGACAACCACTGGCTCGACTGCCTGGTGGGCTGCGCCGTCGCCGCGTCGATGCAGGGCGCCGTCCTCTACGGCACCGACGCCCGGCCGGTTGCACGCTGCCGTCTGCGACTCTCGGAGTTGCAGGGAGGCAGAAGGCGATGAACGAGACCACAAAGACGCCGCAGCGCGAGGTGGAGGCTCGGGGGATTCGCTGTCCCAAGTGCGGGTGCGGGCACTTCGAGGTCATCTACACCCGCCAAATCCCCGGCGGTGCGATCCGCCGGCGGCGGGAGTGCCGGCACTGCGGAAGAAGGGTGACGACGACGGAGCGGATGGGTGGGTAACGACCCGATAGTCCGCCAAATGGGCCCGCCCACATGGGAATGGACAGGAGAGGAGACGATGGCCGATACAATCGAACGAATCTCAGCACTCGCTGGCTCAGGCGCTGATGAGGGCGGTACTGAGTCAGGAAAGGGATGGACGAAGCGAATGCTCAATCGGCAGCGAATGATCCTCGCCCTGCTCAACGAGGCTGGTGGGAGTGCCTCCAAACTCTGTGCGACGAAATGGGCCTTCCTTCTCCGTGAAGAAACAAGAACCCACGGCGGTCCGGCGTTCTACCAGTTTCTGCCGTACAAGTGGGGTCCGTTTTCGTTTTGCCTCTACCAAGAAGCGACTGCGCTTGAACGCGACGGCTATATCTCGACGTCCGGACAGCGTTGGGAATTGACTCGCGCCGGAGCATCCGCCGCGCGTCGACTGGATGGTGCCAGGTTTGAAGAGGTCGCGAATGTGATTCGTAGCCATGGGACGAAGTCAGCCGATGATCTGATGGAGTACGCTTACAGGAAGTACCCTTGGTTCACGGTGAACAGCGAGCGTCAGCAACTCGCGCGGCGCGAAGATGCAGAAATTGCTGTCTACACCGCCGGATACGAACGATTGCTGCTTGACGGATTTCTCGATGGCTTGATGCGGCGTGGGATCCGAAGGATCATCGATGTGCGCAGCAACCCGGTCTCGCGTCGGTATGGGTTCCACAAGTCGACGCTTAGCCGTGTTGCCAGCAGTGTGCAGATCGACTACGTGCATGTCCCGGAACTCGGCATTGCGTCGGATTTGCGAAAAGATCTGGACGCGCCGGGCGCTAGGGAAACGCTCTTTGATCACTACGAGTCTGCGACCATCCCGGCTCATGCCGACTCGGTTTTGACGGTGGCGGATTTCATGAAGGAACGGCCGAGTGTGCTCGTTTGCATGGAGGCATGTCACCACGAATGCCATCGATCGCGGCTCGCCGATGCCGTCGCGGTGGCGACGGGCCTTCCGGTGTGTCATCTGGACCTGCTCTCGTGAAAGCCAAAGTGGAGCAAGCGCGGGTGCTGATCACGGTTATGACCTATCCGCATCCGAGCGAGAAGTACACAGAGCTAGTTTGCACGGCGGGCGTGACGGAAAGCGGCGAGTGGGTCAGGCTGTATCCGATCGACTACCGCTACAGGCCGAAGTACCAGCAGTTCCACAAGTATCAGTGGATTGAAGTGGAGCTCGAAGCGCGCGGGATGGGCAATGACAATCGCAAGGAGAGTCGGAAGCCAAATCTCGACAGCATCGTGATCTTGGGGGAACCGCTTCCAGTCGCGAAGGGGTGGGCAGCACGGCGCGCAATCATCGACTCGCTTCCACATCACACGGTGAGTCAGCTTCAGAATCTGTATGACTCCGAACGGACTTCGCTTGGAATCGTTCGCCCTGCGGAGATCATCGAGCTCGAGATACGGAAGTCCGGTCCGGAATGGAAGTCGGAGTGGCAGGCGGTGCTGAACCAACACAGTCTCTTCGAGGGAGCACCCAAGGAGTTACGAAAACTGCCTTTCTCGTTTCACTACGTGTTCCGATGCGAAGATGACCCAAAGCCTCGTCGAGCGATGATCGAGGATTGGGAACTAGGTGTGCTCTTCTTGAAGGAAGCACGACGGCTTGGTTCGGACGATGCAGCGGCCGAGAGCGTCCGTAAGAAGTTCTTCGATCAGATGTGCGCCAGCACCTGTGACACTCGGTTCTTCATGGGGACAAGGTTCCCGTACAACACATGGCTTGTGATTGGCGTGTTCTGGCCACCGAAGCCGCCGAGAAGTCCGTTGTTTGAGCCTAACCCTTAGCAACATGTCTACCCGTGTAACGATCTCGCGCCCCACCCTCCCCATCTGCAATCTCTGAGCCTTTCATCCGTCCGTACCTGACGGATGGACTATGCGATTCCACCTTCGGATGACCCCAACCGACTCGTGATCGAGTTGCGATTTGTCCCTGCGCTGGACCGTGAAGACGCGGTGCAGGAGGCGTGGCTGGCGCACCTGGAGGGGCGGCCGGCCGCGACGGCGGTGAACACCTACGCCCAGCGGCAGCGCCGGTGGCGCAAACGCATGGTCGCAATCATCGATCTCTACGAGGATCAGGGATGGCTGAGTCCGACATCGAGCAGGCGATCAAACAGAGCGCCCAAGGCCCCGCCAAGGCGCAAGGCGACTCGGGCAATGTCGAGCAGCACTCGCTCAGCGAGCAGATCGAGGCCGACCGCTACCTCGAAAGCAAGAAGGCGAGCCGGGGCAAAGGGCTCAAGGTGAAGTTCGTGCAACTGGAGCCGCCGGGTACGGCGTAACGATGCTCAAGCGTCTCGTGTCATCGTGGTTCGGCAGCGACGGCAAGGCGCCGGCGACGGCATCGCGCCCGCCGGTGCGGATTGTCCGCGCCAAGTTCGATTCAGCGCAGACCACGACCGACAACCGCCGCCACTGGGCGAACGCCGATGGCCTGTCGCCCAACGCGGCACTCTCGCCCGAAGTGCGGCGAATCCTGCGCAATCGGGCCCGCTACGAGGTCGCCAACAACTCCTACGCCAAGGGGATCGTGCTCACACTCGCCAACGACACCGTCGGCACGGGTCCGCGTCTCCAGATGCTCACGGGCGATACCAAGGCCAACGACCGCATCGAACATGCCTTCGAGCAGTGGTCGCGAGCCATCGACCTGCCGGAGAAGTTGCGCACCATGCGACTGGCGCGAGCCGAGAGCGGCGAAGTTTTCGGCATTCTCACGAATAACCCGGCCGTGGATGCTCCAGTCCAACTCGATCTGCGACTCGTCGAGCCGGACCAGGTCACGAGTCCGCCCGGCCGTCTGCCGCGGATCGGCGAAGCCGATGGCATCACCTTCGACTCGTATGGCAACCCGATCGCCTACACGGTCCTGCGCCGCCATCCCGGCGATGGAGGCATGTTCGCACTATCAGGCGACTTTGACACTGTGCCCGCCTCCTCGGTCGTGCACTACTTCCGCGTCGATCGACCCGGCCAGTGGCGCGGCATCCCCGACATCACACCGGCCCTGCCGCTCTTCGCCCAGTTGCGGCGCTACACACTCGCGGTCATCGCAGCCGCTGAGACCGCTGCCGACTTCGCGGCCGTGATCTACACCGAAGCTCCTCCCAACGGCGAAGCCGAATCGCTCGAGCCGATGGACATCGTCGAACTCGAGAAGCGTCTGGCGACCGTCCTGCCCGGGGGCTGGAAACTCGGCCAGGTGCATGCTGAGCAGCCGGCGACGACCTACGCCGAGTTCAAGCGCGAGATCCTCAACGAGATCACGCGGTGTCTGTGCATGCCCTTCAATGTCGCGGCCGGCAACTCCAGCGGGTACAACTACGCCAGCGGCCGGCTCGATCACCAGACCTACTACAAGTCCATCCGCGTCGAGCAGAATCACCTCCAGACGGCGGTCCTTGATCGAATCCTGCGCGCCTGGCTCGATGAGGCCGTACTCGTCGAGGGGCTGCTGCCCCAGTCGATGCGCCTCAGGGATGTCGCCACGCCGCACACGTGGTTCTGGGATGGGATGGAACACGTCGATCCCGCCAAGGAAGCGACGGCGCAGGCCACGCGACTGGCGAACCACACGACCACACTGGCGACCGAGTTCGCCCGGCAGGGACGGGACTGGGAAGAGGAACTGCGCCAGCGGGCGCGTGAAGTGGCACTGATGAAGGAACTCGGGTTGACACCAGCGCAGGCGCAGCCCAGCGCGGACAGCCCCGACAAGCCAGACAAGGAAGAGGACGATGGTCAGGAGCAAGACGCCAACGCGATCAGCCGCATCGCCGCCTGAGAGCACGCCGCCGCAGTCGATCGAGATCACTGCCGCAGCGCAGATCGACATCGAGGCTGCTGCCGGCGAAGGTCAGACGGCACTGCCGCGTTTCAAGATGGTGGCGTACACCGGAAGCGCGATGCGTGTCGCGGGCTGGCGTCATCTCGTGATTCTCGACCTGGCGGGACTGAACATCCCCTCGCAGATGCGGCCGATCCGTTTCAGCCACGATCCGGCCTCGGGCGTGGGTCACACTGACGCCATCCGCATCGAGCAGGGCCAGTTGATCGCATCGGGCCTTGTCTCGCGCGACACGCCCACGGCCCGCGAGATCGTGACCTCCTCGAAGAACGGATTCCCCTGGCAGGCGTCGGTCGGCGCTTCGGTCGAGGAGTTCGAGTTCATCCGCGAGGGTCAGAAGGTGCTTGTGAACGGCCAGGAGTTCGCCGGGCCGGTGAATGTCGTCCGCAAGGCGACACTCGGCGAGATCAGTTTCGTGGACCTGGGGGCGGATGGCAAGACCAGTGTGAACGTCGCGGCGATCGCTGCGAATCAGGAGAGCAACATGGACGGTGAGAACAAGGACAGCGGGGCCAGCAACAACGGCACCGTGACACAGACCAAGCCCGAGACGACGCAGGACAATGCGTCGAAGGTGAACGGCAGTGCCGCCGTCGAGGACATCCGCGCGCAGGCAGTGGCCGAGACGAGCCGCATCGCGGCCGTGCGCCGCCTCTGCGCCGGCCAGCACCACGAGATCGAGGCCAAAGCAATCAGCGAAGGTTGGGACGCGACCCGCACCGAACTGGAGATCCTCCGCGCCAACCGGCCCAAGGCCCCGGCGATCCACGTGCACGACCAGAATGTCAGCACGCAGGTTCTCGAAGCGGCGTGCCTGCTCACCGCCGGTCTCGATGCACCCGAGAAGCACTGCGAAGTGCAGGCGCTCGACCTGGCCGCCAAGCGGTTCCGCGGCGGGATCGGGTTGCAGGAACTCCTGCTCGAAGCCGCGTGGGCCAACGGCTACGGCGGCCGCAACTTCCGCGACAGCCGCAATGTCCTGAAGTTCGCCTTCAACCCCGGCATCGAAGCGGGGATGAGCACGATCGACATCGGCGGCATCCTCTCCAATGTCGCCAACAAGTTCCTCCTCGAAGGCTTCTTCTCCGTCGAACGGACCTGGCGGAACATCACCGCCGTGCGGAATGTCAGCGACTTCAAGACGGTGACCTCGTACCGGCTCGTCGGCAAGGATCAGTACGAGATCGTGGCGCCCGGCGGTGAACTCAAGCACGGGACGCTGGGCGAAGAGCAGTACACCAACAAGGCTGACACCTATGGATTGCTGCTTGCCATCGACCGCCGCGACATCATCAACGATGATCTCGGCGCGATCACAACGGTGCCGCGCAAACTCGGTCGCGGCAGCGGCCTGAAGATCAATGACGTGTTCTGGACGATCTTCATGGCCAACAGCGACTTCTTCAAGACCGACAACAAGAACTTCCTGAGTGGCGCTGACACGGTTCTGAGCATCGACGGCCTCACCAAGGCCGAGGTCGCTTTCATGGACCAGGTCGATGGGGATGGCAAACCCATCGGCGTGATGCCTGCGATCATGCTCGTGCCCACGGCGCTGTCGGCGATCGGCTCACAACTCTTCAAGAGCATGGAACTGCGCGACACGACGGCCAGCACGAAGTACCCGGTGAGCAACCCGCACCAGGGCAAGTTCCGTGTCGAGGTCAGTCGCTACCTGAGCAACGCCCAGTACACCGGCAACTCGAGCAAGGCGTGGTACCTGCTCGCCGATGCCGCCGACCTTCCGGTCATCGAGGTCGCGTTCCTCAACGGGCAGGAGTCACCGACGATCGAGACCGCCGAAGCGGACTTCAACGTGCTGGGCATCCAGATGCGCGGCTATCACGACTTCGGTTGTGCGTTGCAAGACCCGCGTGGCGGAGTGCGCAGCAAGGGTGAGGCGTAAGTAAACATTCAACGACTCGCATCGTTGAAAGACCATCAGGAGATCAGTCATGACACAGGCAAAGTTCGTCTCACAGGGAGGCGCCATCGACTACACGCCCGGCAGCGCGGTCGCAGTCGGCCAGGTGGTGGTTCAGAGCACGCTGCCGGGCTTTGCTCGTACGCTGATTCCCGCCAACACGCTGGGATCGCTTGGCGTGGCCGGCATCTACGACATCGTCAAGGTGACGGGGGCGATCAACGCCGGCACTGCGGTGTATTGGGATGCCAGCGGCGATCCCGTCGGCGGCACGGCCGGGACCGGCGCGTTGACGACCACCTCAACCGGGAACGCCTATCTCGGCAAGACGGTGCGGGCCGCAGCCGAGTCGGATGCAACGGCCCGGGTGCTCGTCGATCACTCGGTCATCGGTCTCCAGAGCGTCCTGACCGGCGCGATTCCCGACCCCGGCGATGCCGGAGCGATTCCCGTCGCGCAGTCGGGCTACGTTCCAATCGTGACGGCCGGCTCCGAGACGCGCACCCTGGCGATCCCGACCTTCGTCGGGCAGGAACTGCTCCTGTTCATCAAGACGGACGGCGGCACCTGTGTGATCACCGTCGCGTCGGCGATCAACCAGACCGGCAACAACACCATCACGATGGCGGAAGTGAACGACTCGATCCGCCTTCATGCGATTGACAACAACGGGACACTCGTCTGGCGTGTGGTGTGCAACGACGGCGCTGCACTTTCAACGGTGTGATGCATCATGACCCCCGACCTGCTTGGACAAGGCGCATCATGGCTCGAAGATCAGCGTCACCAGCACCTGACGCGGTCGGTGACGTACCGGCGCGCCGGCGACGAAGTGGAACTGGCGGCCACGATCGGCCGCACCGTCTTCGAACAGGACGACCATGCGGGCGGGCTCACGCGCATCGAGTCAAGGGACTTTCTCATTCGCGCTACCGATCTCGTCCTCGCCGCTGAAACGACTCTGCCGCAGTCCGGCGATCGCATCCACGAGAGCGACGCCATCGCCACGCACATTTACGAGGTCATGGCGCCCGGAACTGAGCCGCCCTGGCGCTACAGCGATGTGAACCGGGCGACACTGCGCATCCACACCAAGCAGGTGGCGACGGAGGCGTTGTGAGCAGCACGATCCTGACCATCGCGGATGCCGTGGTGACGAGCCTGAACGGGGCCTCGTTCTCGATGCCCTTCACCGCGGCGCGCCGCCTCGTGCCAACCTTCGACCTGCCCGACCTGGCGACGGTGCAGGTGAGTGTCGTGCCGCGCGCGCTGGCGCGGACTGCCTCGGGCCGGCGGGATTCCTGGCTCGACTGCATGATCGATGTCGGCGTGCAGAAACAGGTCGCCAGTGATGGCGATGCCGATGCGTTGATCGCGCTTACTGAAGAGATCGCCGAGCACCTGAGTCACCAGCGACTGGCCGGCGCGCCCGAGGCGGCGTGGCTGAACACGGCCACCGATCCCTTGATTGCAGGCGAGCATCTCGACCAGCAGCGCGCATTCACGAGTGTCGTGTCGGTCACCTACAGGGTGAGGACGTAGACGAAAGGACTGACGCATGGGCTTCAAACTCGGCATGGAAGCCGTCCTCAACTACAAGGTGGACGGCCAGGGCGCTGGCGGCGCGTGGCTCGAACTGACTAATGTCCGCGATGTGACGCTCAATCTCGAAGCGGCCGAGGCGGACCTCACCACGCGCGGCAACCAGGGCTGGCGCGCCAATGTCGCCACGCTCAAATCCGCCGCCATCGAGTTCGAGATGGTGTGGGACACCGCCGACGCGGGCTTCACCGCCATCCGCAACGCCTACCTCAATAACGGCATCATCGGCTTCCAGGTCCTCGATGACACTGGAGGCCAGGGATTGCAGGCCGACTTCATGATCAGTTCCTTCAGTCGCAGCGAGCCGCTCGAGGAAGGCATCACCGTCTCAGTCACGGCCAAGGTCGCCTACTCGGCCACGCCGCCCTCGTGGATCGGAGGTGCATGATGCCGACGAGTACCCTGTCACTTTCTGGCGAGATCGGCGGCGCGCCACTGGGGTCAACGCTTCAGCGCACCGCTGACGGTTCCATCCGCCAGGGCCCGATCACGCTGCCGGCCGCCGAGGCTGGCACGCTATCGACGCGCAGCACCGACACCACCGGCGTACTCACCCTCGCGGGCACAAACCTTCAGATCGGCGATGTGATCGACATCTACTGGGATGGCGGCCGGCGCTACGACGTGGATGTGGATGGTGTGGCCGGCGATGACGTGACGTTTTCGGGCGGAGCCGGCGATGTGCTCCCCGTCCAGGACAGCGTCGTGACGGCGGCTGAGCAGGTTTCGATCGTCCTCGCGTTCACCGGCGATGAACTCGTCGCCATTGGCGCGAAACTCGGAGAGCGCGGACACCTCAGTGTTCGTGACACCGGGGTGACCGCGCTGTCGATCGACCTCGTGAAGAACGAAACATGGTTCTGGCTCGACGGCCAACAGATCGCGAATCCGCTCGCAGGCGACTCGGTCGATGGCCTCATGGCGAGCAACGCATCGTCCGCGGCGTCGGCCGTCCTGAACCTCGGCGTGCTCTACGACTCGACGCCGTGAGCGGGAGGATGCACCCATGGGTTGCTGGATGTATGCGATTCTGGCCTGCTGGTTTGTCTGGCTGTTGGCGCTGTGGTGCGAGCGGCAGTTCCGCGCCGCCTTTCCCATCATCGATCCAGAACTGCTTGAACACACGCCCGAGGGAGGCGCCAGTGAAGACCTTCAAAGACAACGCGGATAACCAGTGGACTGTCGAGATCAACATCGCAGCCCTCAAACGCATCCGCTCACTCACCGGCACCGATCTGCTCGAAGTGATCAGAGGCGGCGATCTGCTCGAACGCCTCATGCGGGATCCCGTGCTCCTGTGCGACATCCTCTACGCGCTGGTCAAGCCGCAGGCGGATCAGAAGCAGATCAGCGATGAAATGTTCGGCGCGGCGATGGCCGGCGACGCGATCGACTCCGCCACGGCGGCATTGCTCGACGAACTGGTGGCTTTCTGCCCCAGCCCGAGGGACCGGGCCAACCTCGGGCGGGTGCTCATGGTGGTCCGACAGGCGATGGACAAGGCGCGCGACGTGGTCGAGGCGCGACTGGAGGGCGGCGAGATCGAACGGATCGTGGAGGAAGCGCTGACTCAACCGATCTCTGGCAACTCATCTGGCGCTGCGCCGGCATCCTCGGCCTCGATCCCGGCAACCTGACACTGCGCGACCTGCTCGCGATGGCCGAGCAGCGCCAGCGCGATGAATGGGCGAGGACTTCATCCATCATGGCACTCATCGCCAACACGCAGCGGAATCCAAAGCGGCAGCGGGCCGCCAGGCCCAGCGACTTTGACCCGTTCTCGCGGAGAACCGCCGTCATGCAGGCGGACGTGTCGGTACTCAGGGAGGTGTTCATCGAGGGGCGGATGCCGGGCCGGCCCCGGGAGTAACGATGCTCGACCTGCGTATCAAGCAGATGTTCTTCGACCGGCCCAAGGTAAAACGGGCCGTCGATCGCGCCCGTCGGAGAGTGCTCAGCAAGGCCGGCGCCTTCATCCGTCAGACGGCGCGCACCAGCATCCGCAAACGCAAGGGCACGAGCAGCCCGGGCGATCCGCCGTACTCGCACGTCGGCCTGCTGCGCCGCTTCATCCTCTTCGGCTACGACCGACGGAGTGCGTCCGTCGTGGTTGGTCCCGTGGGATTCAGGGGCTCGACTGCACCGCGTGTGCTCGAACAGGGCGGCACGACGACGGTCACGCGGAGGCGGCGCGGCAAGCGGACCGATCGTCGCGTGCGTGTGGCCGCCCGTCCCTACATGAATCCGGCACTGGAGAAGGAGCGGCCAAAGTTGCCCGAACTCTGGCGCAACAGTGTGAAGGGGGCATAACGGATGGATGCTTCAGTGGTTGTCGAACGAGTTGTAGGGCGTCCTGAGCACGCAGGCCGCATAGACCTCGAACAGAGTCTGCCGCACCGGGTCGGTCACTTCGACATAGCGGAGGTCCATTCGTGCAATACGCTGTTTGGCTTTGACGAACTCCGCCACGAATGCCGGATCCTTCATCAGGTCCTTGCGCGATCCCTCGCGCTTGTAGGAGGCGGTCTTCTTTCCAGTTGCCTCTCGAGCGAGTTGAAACGCGAAGGCAGATTTCGTGGCGGGAGACGAGGCCCGTGCATGGTCGCACATTCTCTTGCGGAGTCGATTGGATCGCCCGACATAGAGGTGGACATCTGCCTCAGAAAACAGGTACACGCCGCGCGTCGGCATCGACATCGGCGGCGGATACGCCACAATCGGCGGCGTGGTCACGAGCCGATCGAGCAACTCCGCAAGCGAGTCAATGTGCTCCATGAATGCTTCGTGCATGATCGAGTCAGTCTAGTCCGGAGGGCGACGTGATGGCCAACACCCAGGGCATCCGCGCCGGCCGTGCATTCGTCGAGATCGGTGGCGACGATTCCCGCCTCCTCCGCGCCCTCAAACGCGCGCAGGCTCGACTCAAGGCCTTCGGCGCCGGTGTGCGACAGATCGGCCTGCGCGCCGTGGCTGCCTCGGCCGCGATCCTTGCGCCACTCGCCGGCGCGACGAAAGTCTTCGCATCCACTGGCGATCAGCTCGACAAGATGGCCGCCCGCACCGGCGTGAGTGTCGAGGCCCTGTCTCAACTCGGGTTCGCGGCCGAGCAGTCCGGAGCCGACATCGAGACACTCGAGAACGGCATCCGCGTGATGCAACGCACCATTAACGATGCCCAGCGTGGACTTTCGACTGCGACGGACGCCTTCGCCGATCTCGGCCTGAGTGTCGAGCACCTCGCCACACTCTCGCCCGAGGAGCAGTTCCAGACCATCGCCGATGCGATCAGCCGCGTCGAAGACCCCTCGAAGCGCGCCGCCCTGGCGATGCAGGTGCTCGGCCGATCCGGCACCAGACTTCTCCCCCTGCTGGGCAACATCCGTCAGTTGCGCAATCAGGCCAGCGGACTCGGTCTGACCATCTCGACCAAGGATGCATCGAGCGCAGCGCTGCTCACCGACACACTCAACATCCTCTGGCGCACAGTGCGTGTCGGCGCGTTCGTGATTGGCTCGGCCCTGGCGCCGACGATCATCGACCTGAGCAATCGGATCACCCGCATCATCATCGCCGCCAGTGAGTGGATCAAGGCGAACCGTGAAACAGTCGTCTGGGTCGCCAGAGTCGGCGTCGCGGTCGGTGGCGTGGGCGCGATCCTCATTGCCACCGGGCTGGCGTTCACACTGCTGGGTGTCGCCGTCGGTGGTCTGGCCGGCGCACTGGGCATCGCGGCCGCGATCATCGCCAAGGTCGGCGTGGTTTTGGCCGCGATCCTCTCACCCATCGGCCTGCTCATCGGCGCGGCGGCACTGCTCGGGAGCGCCGTGGTCATGTGGTCCGGCGCGGGTGGCGCAGCGCTGGACTGGCTGCGCGGCCGCTTCGATCAACTCGGCAAGTTCGTCGACACTGTGATCGGCGGAATTCGCGACGCCTTCGCCGCCGGCGACATCGCACTGGCCGCGCGCGTCCTCTGGGCGGGTCTTCGTGTCGCATGGGAGCAGGGCGTCCAGCCCCTGCGGCAGGCCTGGATCGGATTCAGTGCAGGATTCCAGCGCGCGGCGATCATCGCCTTCTCCGGCGTGCGCAAGGCATGGATCGAGGTGCGCGACTGGTTCGAGCGAAACTTCCCCGACTTCACGGCGGGCATCGCCAAGGGTTGGGCCGATCTCGCCGCGGGCGTGCAGCGCATCTGGGCCCGGGTGACGAACTGGCTCGCGGATCGCTTCACCGAGGTGATGGGCTTGCTCGATGAGACGCTCGACGTGGACGCGGCCAAGGCGCTCAATCGCAGGGAACTCGACGCCGATCTCGCGGGGATCGAATCTCAACGCAAGGATGCGGTCGCCGAAGCCGAGCGCCGCAGCAACCGCACCGATGCCGAGCGCGAGCAGGAGAAGGAGGCGGCGCTGAGCGCCGTCGATGCCCAGCGCGCCGAGGCGCTGGCCGATCTCGACGAGCAGACTGCCGAGCGCGTGCGACAGGCCGAGGAAGCATTGGCCCGTACGAAGGAGGAACTCGATGCAGCGCTCGCGGCCGCACGGCAGCGCCGCGAAGAAGCGCTGGCAGATGGGCAGGACCCGGCATCACTCGCCCTCCAGCGTCTGGCTGACTTCGGCGATCAACTCGATGCCCTCGCCAGCCGCGTCAGTGTCCGCGGCACCTTCGATGCCTCGGCAGTGCGCGGCCTCGCGGCCGGCGACGACAGTGCCGAACGCACCGCACGTGCCACTGAGCAGACCGCCCGGCACACCAAGCGCCTCGTCGAGGCGAGCAGCAAGGGACTGGCCTTCGGATGAGCACGGAAGTTCAAGAACGCGGGATCAGCAGGACCTCCAGCAGCGGCCGGAGTCCATCGACGGAGCGCCTGTATTGGGTGCGCGGCACGAGCGATGACCTCGAAGCGCTCAATGCGCTCGAAGCCGAAGCGCCATCGTTCCACGGCGGCCTGCCGCTCTACCAGGTGCGTGTCGAAGAAGCCGGTCCCGATCTCTACGACGGGACTGTCACTTATCAGGTCGATTCCTCGACCGACCCGCCCGGCACCGGCGAGAGCACCTTCACCTTCGAGACCGGCGGCGGCAATGAGCACATCACCCAGTCGCTGACCACGATCAGTTCCCACGCGCCCCCCGGCAAGACGGCGCCGGACTTCAAGGGCGCCATCGGCGTCACGGCCGACAGTGTCGAGGGTGTGGACATCGTCGTGCCCGTCTACCAGTTCACCGAGACGCACTACCTCGACGACAGTCTGGTCACGCCCACATATAAAGGTACGCTCTTCGCCCTCACCGGCCGCGTGAACGACGCCCCTTTCAAGGGCTTCAACGCGGGTGAGTGCCTGTTCCTGGGCGTGAGCGGCTCCAAACGCGGCCAGGGCGACTGGGAACTGACATTCCGATTCGCCTCGCGACCCAACCGCACCGGCCTGAGCGTCGGCGACATCACCGGCATCGACAAGAAGGGCTGGGAGTACCTTTGGGTGCGTTACGCCGAGGCGGAGGACGCGACGGCCGGCGCGATCGTGAAGCGGCCTGTCGCCGTTTATGTCGAGCGTGTCTACGAGAGTGGGGATTTCACGGGGCTGGGGATCTGAGCCATGAGTGGCGACGCACTCCGCAAGGTGAAATCCGGCGACCCCCTGCGAATTCCCGCCGGCGCCTACAACGCTTTCGTTGATGCGGCCGTTGATCACCGCCGCCGCCAGCATGACGAAAGCCGCGAGCCGCAGCGGCTGCGCCGCGACGGCGATGTCATCCTCGTGCTCAACTCGACGGCATCGACCGTGAATCGATTCGGTGTATTGGGCCTCACCAATCCGATCACCGATCCAGAGGATGCGCTCGAACTCGAACGTGTGGCGTTCACAGGTGTCGTTCCGGCAGCAGAGCACGCCGGTAAGTTCGCCATTCTGTTGGAGACGGCCGCGCCCGGCGCGATCGTCCGCGCCGCGATGGGCGGCGTCGTGCCTGTCAAGATCGGCATGGCCGATCCCGATGACCAGTTTGCCGATGTTTCCCCCGGCATGACCGACCGACTCCAGAGCGGCGAGAGTGGAGCGGCGCAGATTCTCTGGGTGGAAGACTCGATCAGCACAGTCCGCCAGGCCTTTGTCCGTCTGCCAGCGGCTGGCGCTGCGGTGTGCCTCGCCAGCGCGAGCGGACTGGCGTTCGACGCCGAGGGTTGCCTCAAGATCGATACCACCGTCAACAGCACCGTCCAGGTGACTCTCGTCACCGGCGTCACCCATGCGATCGTCGGCAGTGTGCTGCGCCTCACGGTGCAGCGCTCGATCATCACTCTGTCGCGCAACGTCGCCGGCGTCGTCGTGGGAGTCGGCGCCACCCCGACGACAGATCAGACCAGCGATGTCAACCTGGAGAGTTGTCCCTGATGCCCCTCATCCTCGGCCCATCCGGCAACTCGCTCCTGCTCGGCACTGCCGGCGTGCTGGCGAGCAGCACGAAATGCTGCTGCTGCAAGGAAGGCGAGGACTGCCCGCACTGCCCGTGCTGCATCTGCGTCGAGTGCGGCGACGCCGTGCTCCATTCGCTACCCATCGACGGCTGCCACAACTCGAGTGGCAAGGCGTGCCTCACGGTGACACTCAGCGGCCTCGCCTTCGCGACTGGTTGTCGCACATTCCGAGGCAACGACTGTGTTGCCGCGCCGGGCACCTGGGCGAGTTACCGCTACCTCTCTTCGGCCATGCCGGACCTCGTGCTGCCCTTCAACTGGAACGACGGCCCGCTCAACTCGATCCGCGACCCCAGCTCTCCATGCAGCAACATCGATCCCAACACGGTCTGCCGCCAGTGGCGAATGTGCATCGTCCTCCCCGACACCGGCATAGACGCCACGCAGTACGCAAACGCCAACTGTACCGGCACAGCCAACACCTTCAATGTGGCCATCACCAGCGCCGTGCTCAACTACCAGGTCATCGGCACGACTCGACGATTCGTCCTCTGGGTCACCGCGCTGCCCGGCGGCGGCATCCCGATCCCCATCTTCTTCGGAGGCGCCAACTTTGACGCCCGCCAGTGCGCCAACTACTCCACCTGGCCGCTCGTGATCCCCAACGGCCTCGCGAGCACCGCCTGCCTCTGCGGCGGCTCGGGCACCGCCATGCACCCGGCTGCAACAGGCGGCACCGCGACGCTCACGATGGCGTGCGATACGAACTGCGACGGATCCGAAGGCGCGGCGATGGCGATAGCGCCGGGCGAAGATCTGAACCATCGCGCGATCGCAGATCGAAGTCGTAGGACCGCCCCCATGGGCAAAGCCGCAAGCACGACTGGTCCGCAAATCGCTCCCCATCGCGTAGAAGAGGCCACGGCGCTGGACATCGCAGACGCTCAGGAAGAGCGACGCTGTCGATGCAGAAGCAGGCGCTGATCAAGCGGTCAAGTCCATAATGAGCCGCACCTTCGAATCCAAGTCACCTTCCTCGGCCTTGGTCAATCGCCCGAGGTTGTCGTTCGTGTACTGCACATCAAAGCCTGTGTGGACGTTGTCCTCGATCACCGTGACGTTGCTGTTGCGGTCCCAGGTGATGCTCGTGTGGTAGAAGTCCTTGTCGGTGCCGAGGTCGCGCGTCCACTTGCTCTGGGTGACGCGGCCGAAGTTGTCCATTCGGTCGTAGTCGTCGAGATCCGCGGGATCGTAGAGGAGCATGAAGACGTCCGGCTGGGGCAGGTCGGTGCCCACGAGTTGGCTGACGCCGTTGTAGGCGTAGGCCGCCACCGCCGTCGTGCTCACCTTGACGCGCGTCACCCGGCTCGCGTCGGCGTCATGGAGGCTGCTGGTTGACAGATATTCATACGTCAACGTCGAACCCTCGGGCATGACCATCGTGCTCTTGCGGAGCGTGTTGCGACCCGTCGTCGCCTTCGCATAAGTGTAGTCGACGTCGTAGTACCCGTCCGTCCAACACGGTGGGATGCACTCCCAACGCGTCACTTATCCCACCCCCACGACACACGCCACTTGCTGACTCAATTCTTCCCTCTCCAAACCCGCTCGCCACACTCCGAGCATCTCACACTCTCACCGACCGGGTAGCCGCACGCACAACACTTGCCCCGAATTGCCCGAACCTGCCTTCTCGCTGCCCACCAGCCGCACCACAGAGACCAGATCAGAACTCCAAAGTAAGCCGCATTGACGATCGTACCAGACGGCAGCCACCTATACGGAACAATCCCGTCCGAGCGACGTCCCAGTAACATCCACGAAGGCGCGCGAATGCCTCCAACAATGTGTGGCCGCTGTCCGGAACTTGCGAGAATCTGGTATTCGAGCGAGCGTCGCGGCCAGCCAAACTGGTACAATGACTGATAGTGAGAACACCCAGGAGGACGCTGAGCCGCATCATCAGAATACACTAGAGCCTGATTCACGATTAAGGTCGCCACAGCGCTCTTATAGATTGTCCTTGCTGTGGCCTTGGGCCAACCAGATACGGGCCTGGCGAACGGGACTTCACCGATACGAGGCTCGGCACTTACGAGACTGAGAACGGAGCCGC
>Ga0326597_10003768_pt1 | contig 21641 bp, 19 predicted proteins | sample RVTome_12_FD_203789 | JGI IMG/M metagenome (GOLD analysis project Ga0326597, IMG submission 203789) | Soil microbial communities from uranium-contaminated site in the Upper Colorado River Basin, Wyoming, United States - RVT100D185 | ecosystem: Environmental > Terrestrial > Soil > Contaminated >...
CCAGCACGGTAATGACCCTTGCGGGAAAAGCAATGCCCAAAATCCCGGGTCGCTGATAATATTGTTGGTGGAATAATTGACTCGACTTCAGTGATGGACGCCGGCTTTGGATTGCAATGGCCGGTTTGCAGCCAAAAACCGACGCGAACACCACTTATCATGAATACCCAAGGTGAAATCGAAGCCGCCATCTGCTCAGGGATCAGCCGCTTTGAGCAGGAGTATATGGGCCGGGGTCCCAAGGACATTCATACCTACCTCATCGGCGATCTCCTCATAGTACGCCTACAGGACGTTTTGACCGAAGCGGAAAAGCACCTGGTCAAAGCCATCGCCGCCGAAAAGGGAAGGGACCTGCTCAAACAAGTGCGCACCCAGTTGATCGAGGCGGCACGACCGGTCATGGAAGCGATGGTCGAGAAGATCACCGGTGTGAAGGTGCTGAGCCTGCATCACGACATCAGCACGGTCACCGGCGAGGAAATCGTGGTTTTCACCCTCACAGATTCGCCCGTCGTCCGCGAAACGAAGAAGAAATAGGATGGCTTTGGTCGGGCAACGGGCCAAATGGGGAACGCTGGTTTACTCCGTCCGCGGCCGATGTTACAATAGTAGAATCGGGGCGCGGTTGCTGTGCAAAGCGCCGCCAAGTCGGTAGATGAGATGAAGGGCAACTCGCAGCGGCGAGGGGCCCGTCAACGAGTAAGCCGGCGTAGCCGAATACCTATGAGTGTTCGGCCGCGCCGGAAGTTCGGCTAGGCCAGCCACATGATGAGGCCGGTCACGGCAAGCAGTCCGGCCCAGATCGCCTCAAACCGGGAAAGCCGATAGCCATCGCCACCGTCCGCATCGCCCAGGTATTGCCTGGAGACCGGAGTCTGATTCTCGGCCATGGCCGCAGGCGCAACGTGTCCGCATTCGTACTCGACGGCGCGGATGATCAGCCGGGCCTCGAAGGTCTCGATGTGCAATTTCTCGGCGAAGCGGACGAAGGCGCGACGCTTCGCGTTCGTGATCGGGCAATCGGCGATTTGCTCCTTGACCATCTCCCGAAAGAGCCTGCGGTGCATCGCGCGGGCCCGGCGCACCTCCGGCGCAAGATGATGGTCCAATCCCGACTCGAATGCCTCCGGGGGCAGCTCTCTTCCCACCTCGCGATCCTCCTACCTGACGATAGGGCGCGGATTGTGACGGGAAAAGTGGCGAAGTTTGTCACCGGGGGAACTACTCGGACCCAAACGCGGCCGCGCCGGCATCGGGGCCGCCGTCAGCAGGTCCGGTATTCACAAACGGGGTCCGTGACACTTTCGGCGGCAAAGCATACCGCCCCAGCGGGGCGGAGGACTGTAGCCACGGGTGGAGTTCGCCAAAGGCGAACGAAACCCGTGGTTGTCGTCGAATGAGCAGACCCGCCCCGACGGGGCGGAGGAAACACGGGATCACAGGCATTCCTCCGCCCCGCTGGGGCGGTAAGGAAGAACGCAATCGTCACCACGGGTTTCGCTGGGTCCGCCTTGCGGCGGACGCGCTCCACCCGTGGCTACAGTCCGCGACCCCTCCGGGGTCCATTGACCAATCGCCGCAAGTGTCACGCACCCTCACCAACGTCCGGGCTCAAATCCTGCTTGTGTTGAAGGGCCGGTGCTTCTATGATGGTTCCACGCGTCGGCCACCGAGCAGACTGACGCTTGGTTGGAATGGTATGCCCCGACGTCCGGAATTGCCCAAACCCTTCGCAGACCTGGGAATTGAAGAGCCGATTCTCCGCGCTCTCTCGGCCATCGACTACAAAGAACCCTCGCCCATCCAAATGGAACTGGTCCCTCTGGTCCTCGCCGGAAGGGACGTCCTCGGGCAGGCCCGCACCGGAACCGGCAAGACCGCGGCGTTCGGCATGCCGATCCTCCAGATGATCGAGCCTGAGCAGCGCCTTCAGGCCATGATCCTGACGCCCACGCGAGAGTTGGCCGTGCAGGTTCTTGGCGAGCTTCGGCGGATTGCAAAGTTCCTGCCCATCCACTGCGTTCCGGTCTACGGCGGAACGAGCATGAGCGGCCAAATCCACCAACTCGGTCGCAAACCGCACGTGATCGTTGGAACGCCCGGCCGGGTCATGGACATGCTACAGCGCGGCGTGTTGAACTTCGCTGCGATGCGGTTTGTCGTTCTCGATGAAGTCGACCGCATGTTGGACATCGGCTTTCGTGACGACATCAAGATGATCCTCGGCCGAATCCGTCAACCTCACCAGACCGTCTTCGTGTCGGCGACGATCGAGGCTGAGATCAATCGCCTCGCCCAGCGATTCATGCACGACCCCGTCCAACTCAACGTCTCCCGCGATCAGATCACCGTCGATGAGGTGACCCAGCAATACTGCGTCGTCGAGCCCTGGGATAAGTTCCACCTCTTGCGGCTGCTGCTGAAGCAGGAAAAACCCAAGCAGGTCATCATCTTCGCGCGCACCAAACGCGGAACCCGAAAACTCGCGCAAAGGCTTCATGCCTCGGGGTTCAATGCCCGGGAAATTCACGGTGACCTCGTCCAGCAGAAGCGCGAGAAAATTATGGAGCGGTTTCGCAAGCATCACATCCCCATCCTCGTGGCCACCGACCTCGCCGCACGCGGGATCGATGTCCAGGGAATCAGCCATATCATCAATTTCGACATGCCGGACGACGTCGAGGTCTACGTCCATCGCGTCGGCAGGACCGCACGAATGGGGGCATCGGGCAAGGCGATTTCGTTCGTCACGACCGAGCAGGGCAGCGTGCTGTCGGATGTCGAACGACTCATCAACCGGGAGTTGGAAAAGGTCGTCGTTGAAGGCTTCGAGCCTTCTTCCGAGCCCAGAAGCCGCAGCTTCGATGGCCCGCGGTCCTCGTCGGCTCCCTCACGATCGCCCAGGTCTTCCGCCCCCGCGCCTGCGGCCGCCGCGCCGCCGGCCCCCATGCGGACCCTCGGTGGAAAGCTCCCCGTCTCCCGCAGGCGTCGGCGTCTCTGAGCCGAGGACACCGCCGGCGAAGATGGATCGGGCCGTGCCACATTTGCGAGCGGCGCGATACAATGCGCTCCTGCCAGGAAATACCCAATCTGAGGAGGACCATCGGTTATGACAGCCGCCACCCGCACAGCCGCGATCGAATCGCTGGAACCGAAGAATGTCTGGGAATTTTTTGCCGGCCTCGCCGAAGTCCCGCGACCCTCCAAGAAAGAGGTGAAGATTCGCGCGCACATCCATGAGGTCGCCAAGCGATACGGGTTGCGATGCCGTCAGGAAGAAGTCGGCAACGTCATCATCGACGTGCCCGCCACACCGGGACGGGAATCCGCTCCCGTGATAGTCCTCCAAGGCCACCTGGACATGGTGCCCGAAAAGAACAGCGACACCGTACACGACTTCGAGAACGACCCGATCAGGCTCATCCTCGACGAAGACGCCAAGGACGGTCGCCGAGTCGTCCATGCCGATGGAACCACGCTCGGGGCCGACAATGGGATGGGCGTGTCCCTGGCCCTGGCGGCAGCCACGGCGGACAACGTCGCACACGGGCCGTTGGAACTCCTGTTCACAACCGATGAAGAGGCGGGCATGACCGGCGCGAAGGCCCTTGTGCCGGATTCCTTCAAAGGACGCCGCCTGATCAACCTGGATTCGGAAGAAGACGACTGTCTCTATATCGGCTGTGCCGGCGGTTGTGACACGAACTTGACTTGGCGATTCGACACCGCGCCGCGTGCGAAGAGCGACGAAGTGCATCGAATCGTGATCGAGGGGCTCCGCGGCGGGCACTCCGGCTGCGACATCCACGAGAACCGGGCCAACGCGATCAAGCTCCTGGTCCGCACGCTCCTGCGCGCATCCCGGGCCGACCTGCGGATCGGCAGCTTTTCCGGTGGCAGCATGCGCAACGCCATCCCCCGAGAGGCTCGGGCCGTCGTCGCAGGCTCAAGCGGACTCGGCCAAGTCCTGCAAGACGCCGCCAAGGCGATCCGCGATGAGGCCGCCGCCGAGTCGTTTGAAGATAACGTCGCCATTCGGGTCGAACCCGCCGCGGCCGGCGACCCCGAAGGCTTCATGGACGCGGCGACGACGACGGTTCTTCTCAGTGCCCTGGCCGCCCTGCCCAGCGGGGTCATTGGCATGCACCCCAAGATCCCCACGCTCGTGCAAACCTCCAACAATCTCTCAACCACGACATCGAAGGCTGAGCCTGGCGCACTGCGCGTCGTGGCCGGCACCCTGTCGCGCAGCTCGTCCGACTCATGCCTGCGAACCGTCACCGATCAGATCGCCGCGATCGGCCGACTTTCCGGCGCGCAGGTCAACTACGGCAACAGCTATCCCGGTTGGGAGCCGAACGTGGATTCGCCCATGCTGGCCACCTGTCGCCGCCTGTATGAATCGCTGTTCAAGACGAAGCCGCGTGTGGCCGCCATTCATGCCGGCCTGGAGTGCGGGATCATCGGCCAGCGCGTCGGCGACATGGACATGATTTCCTTCGGGCCGAGCATCACCGGCGCCCACAGCCCGGACGAGCGCGTGTATGTCGATTCGGTGGAGAAGACATGGAACTATCTCGTCGCAGTCCTCGATGAGTTGTCGAAAGGCTGAGTTTCGGACGTGTTGGCAACCAAACCAGGCGCAGTATTTCGAGAACCGAACATGGATCACAGGTCCGCCGAACGGCAACCCGAGGACGCCGGACCTCTCGCGCCGGCACGAGATTGTGGGGAGCATCGGCGTCCCACCGGTCGTTCCTGTGCCTGAAAACAAACTCGGGCGACTCATCCGTCGCATCAAGGTAGGAAAGCATGTCGCGCAGAGACAGACTGAAGCTCCTTTTCCTTTGCACCGGCAACGCGTGCCGCAGCCAAATGGCCGAAGGATTCACCCGCGCCCTGCGCGGTGAAGAAATCGAGGTTTATTCCGCCGGCATCCGCGCCCACGGGCTGGACGCCAAGGCGGTGCAGGTCATGGCCGAGACCGGCATCGACATCTCCGGCCACACGTCCAAGACGGTTGCCGATCTGCCGGACGTGCAGTTCGACCAGGTCGTGACGGTCTGCGGCAGCGCCCACGACCAGTGCCCCACCTTCACCGGCGGTGCGAAAGTCATCCACAAAGGCTTCGACGACCCCCCGGCCCTGGCAAAGCACGAAACGACCGAAGAGGCAGCCCTGGCCCATTACCGACGAGTCCGAGACGAGATCAGGGAATTCGTGCTGGCTCTGCCCGCAAAGCCAGGGTAGCGCCTCGCCTGGCGCGGAGTGAATGTAGGAGCGCAGCTCCTCCCTCAGCATCATTCCGGCGAAAGCCGGAATCCAGACGTCGTCAGTGGAGCGCTTTGGAGATCGTGAAGATCGGCAGAAGCAGGGCGAGGACCAGGCCGCCGACCACCACGCCCAAAACCATGATGATCGCCGGTTCGATCATGCCGGTAAGTGTCTTGAGGGCCGCGTTCAACTCCTCCTCGCCGAAGGCTGCGACGCGCTCCATGACCGTGCCCAGCCGGCCGCTGCGCTCTCCGGCATTGATCATCTTCAACACCGATTGCGGGATCTCCTCATATTTGGCCAGGGCCTCGGAGATCTGCTGTCCCTGCTGAATCCGCTCATGGGCGGCGGTCCACATCTGTTCGTAATAGGCGCTGCCACAAACGTTGCGCGTCAGTTGCACCGCGTCCAACATCGCGACGCCCGACTGGATCATCGTGCCGAGCGTGCGCATGCTGCGCGCCTGGCAGGATTTGTGAAACATCGGTCCGGCCAGTGGCAGGCGCAGTTTGAGTTGCTCGGCCTTCAATCGACCGCCCGGCGTGCGCAGATAGAAGAACGCCCCGACGCCGGCCAGGATCACGGCCCCCAGAGAATAGAGCCCATAGGCGACGACGAGGTCGCTGAAGCTGAGCAGGTACTTGGTGAGCGCCGGAAGTTTGTCCTCACGACCGGCGTAGATGTCCTTAAACTTCGGCAGGACGTAGGCGACCATGAAAACGGTCACTCCGAGTGCGAAGAGGCACATCACGACCGGATACACCAGAGCCCCTTTGATTCTGCGATTCGTCTCGTATTGACGCTGCAAGTGCTCCGCCAGACGCTTCAGGATCGGCGCCAACTGGCCCGATGCCTCCGAGGCCTTGATGAGGCTCACGTAGATGCTCGGAAACACACGCGGGTGTTCACCGACGGCGGCGGAGAACTCCATTCCGCCCCGCACCTGCTCGATGATCGAATCGAGGGCAGCGGCAAACCTGGGAGAGTTTCCCTTGTGGACACAGGCATCCAAAGCGTCCACGAGAGATACGCCGGTCTCCACCATGACCGCGAGTTGGTTTGTGAAGAAAATCACGTCCTCTTGCTTGAGCTTACCGCCGCCCTTGCGCTTCGGAATGGCCCTGGATCGTGCCCTGGACGAGGCGGTGCGGCTGTTGCGACTATCCACCCGGACGACAAAGTGGCCTTCGCTGCGAACGATGCGCGCGGCTTCCATCTGGTTCGACGCGGTCACGTCGCCCTCAATCAGTCGGCCGGTATCATCCCGTGCTGCATAAGTAAAGACGGGCATCGTCAGGCACTCCCGAATTGGCTTGCAGAATCATTCATAGTCCGCCATCTCTCCGACTTCGGGAATGTTCACCGGTCGTATCCGTCGTCAGATCGTTCGGCCTGCCGCCAGGGCCGCCTCAAGCCGAAGTTCCTCGACGGTGGTGCCGGCATAGTCGCCCAACATCGTGCGCATGTGGACCGGGTTGGCGGCAACGGCAACCGCCTGTTCGGCAGTCACGCGGCCGGCCTTCACCAACTGTTCCAGTGCTTGTTCGAGCGTGTGCATCCCCTGGCGTCGGCCGGTTTCGATCATCGAGTAGATCAAATGCGTTTCATTGTCTCGGATCGCGCGGCGGATCGCCGGCGTCGCGATCAGCAACTCAGTCACCGGAACCCGCCGGTCGTTCAATTCATCACGCGCCAGGGACTGGCACAGGATTGCCCGCAAAGAACCGGCCAGTTGCGTGCGGATCTGCGGCTGTTGTGCTCCCGGAAAAGCATCAATGATTCTCGCGATCGTCTGGGCCGCACTGGCGGTGTGAAGCGTCGCCAGCACGAGATGACCCGTTTCGGCCGCGGTCAATGCCGTCGAAACCGTCTCAGTGTCGCGCATCTCGCCGATGAGAATGACGTCGGGCCGCTGGCGAAGAACGTGCCGCAGCGCACTGCCGAACGACGGGCTGTCGTCACCGATCTGCCGTTGCTCGATCAGACAGGTTCCGTGCGTGAAGCCGAACTCGACGGGATCCTCGATCGTAATGATGTGGCTGGAGCACGTCCGATTCATATGGTCGACAATGGCCGCGAGGGTCGTGCTCTTACCCTCACCGGTTCCGCCGGCCACGATGACCAGGCCGCTGGGAAAATCCGCGAAACTCAGCACTTCGGTCGGCAGACCGAGCCCCTCAAACGCGGGGACGATTTGAGGGATCATCCGCACGGCCACGGCCAGCCCGCCCTGTTGATAGTGTACGTTGATGCGATAGCGGCCGACGCCCGGCAGGACATGGCCGAAGTCGATGTCCCGCACGCGGTGCAGCTTGTCCAACTGTTCCGGCGACAAGATGGGCGTCACGCAATCGGCGATCTGTTGCGCGGTCAGGGGTGCCAAATCGAGCGACTCCCAGCGTCCCTCCATGGACAGGGTCGGCGGCGCGCCGGCGACGAGGAGCAGGTCGCTGGCGCGATGACCCTGCGCCTCCGATAGCAACTCGTCGAATGACGGAAGATCGGCCACCGCAGCCGAACCCGACGGCGCGGACGTGTCTCCGGCAGTCCGGGGCGCGGTTTGATCAGGCGGCGCAGACACGGAACACCTCCTCCACCGTTGTGATCCCGGCCTTGGCCTTTGTCAGGCCGTCGACCATCAGCACATCCATTTTCAGGGTCTTGGCCATGTCTCGCAGTTTCTGAAGCGTCTGGGCATCGGAAATCGCCTGGCGAATCTCGTCCGACGGGATGAACAACTCGTAGACGCCGATCCGGCCCGAGTACCCCGAGTTGTTGCACCTCGAACAGCCCTCTCCATGAACAAGGGCCTCCGCAGCGAGACCGGCCTTCTCCATGACGCGTTTGATATTCGGCGACGGTTCGTACTCGGTCTTGCAATGAGGGCAGACCTTTCGGACGAGCCGTTGAGCCAGAACCGCCTCCAGCGCGGCACTGATCAGGAAGTTTTCCACGCCGATGTTGTTCAACCGGGTAATCGCGGAGACGGCGTCGTTGGTGTGCAGCGTGGACAACACCATGTGCCCGGTGAGCGCGGCCTGAACGGCGGTCTTGGCGGTGTCCTCATCGCGGATTTCCCCAACCATAATCACGTCGGGGTCCTGGCGAAGGAGTGAGCGCAGCACGGTTCCAAACGTCAACTCAATTTTCTCGTTCACCTGGAATTGGTTGACGGCGCGCAGGTTGTACTCGATCGGATCCTCGACCGTGCAGACGTTGCGTTGCGGCGAATTGATTTCCGCCAGGGCCGCGTAAAGCGTCGTGCTCTTGCCGCTGCCCGTCGGTCCCGTCACCAGGATCAATCCGTGTGGCTGCGCAAGGTGGCGGCGCAGCGTTTTGAGCATCCCGATCGAAAAGCCCAGCGTCTCAAGGCTCACCAGCGACAGGGAGTTGTCGATGATGCGGATGACGACTTTCTCCCCGTGCAGATTCGGCAGCGTAGACACGCGCAGATCGATCGGCCGGCCATCCATCATGACGTGGATGCCGCCGTCCTGTGGTAATCGCCGCTCGGCAATGTCCAGCCCGGCCATGATTTTGATGCGCGACACGATCGGGGCCATCATCTGGTGAGGCGGCGTCAGTTTTTCATACAAAACGCCGTCAACACGCTGTCGAACCCGCAACAATCCCTCATCAGGCTCGATGTGAACGTCGCTGGCGCCGCTCTTAACCGCCGTATAGATGAGATAGTTGACGAGCTTGATCACCGGAGAATCGCCCGCCATGCCCTCGAGGCTGGAAATGTCATCGGCCTTCGATTCGATCAATGCGAAAGTGTCCGACGACACGTCCTCTATGATGTCGTCAATGACGAAGACGTTCGCGGCGTTGACGTATTGACCCAGGATCGCCTTCACGTCGGCCGCCGAGGCGACCACCACCTGCACTTTGCAATCGGTGATGCGCGCGATCTCCTCCACGAGGAAGACGTTTGACGGCTCGCTCAGGGCGACGGTGAGAACGCCGCGGATCTTGAACAAGGGCAAAATGGCGTGCTTCTCGAGGAAATCCCGCGGGATCAACTCAATGACCTTCGCATCGGCCAGCCGAGGCGTCAGTCTGGCATAGGGTACGTTGTAGGCATCGGCCAATGCTTCGAGAAGCTGGTCCTCCGAGATCATGCCGAGCTCGATCATGATCTCGCCGAGTAGTTTTCGATGACCGCGCGCAGCCTGCTCCGCCACGGCAGCTTCGATCTGCTCCTGCGTGATCAGGCCTCGAGCCAGCAGGACTTGCCCGACCTGCCTCCGTCTTGCCGTACTAACCGTCGGACTCATACGGACGGCGCTCCTCTGGGACGTTTTTGCGCGGCTCTCTCTGCTTCCCGCCAATGGACGGACACCCTCCGGCCTCCTACGAGAAACTCCTCACCGCGGCATCGACGTCAGGGAAAGTCTCGAACCGGCGCTTCAACCGCGTAATCTCCAGAACTTTGGAGAGTGACTCATCCATGCTGCACAGCTTCACGCTGCCGAGTTTCTCTTCACATTTGTCCTGAAGCTCCAGCAGCGTCTCAAGGCCGCCGCTGTCGAATACGCCAACGGCCGAACAATCAACGACGATACAATAGCAGGCTTCCGCGATGCACTGCTCGGTCCGCACCCGAAAATCTTCGAGTGCCTCGCCGGCCAGGTCGTCTTTCACCGTTAGAACCGCTACGTGATCATATTTGGCAATGCTCGTTCCCATGTCAGTTCGCCCGCGCAATCTCCTCACGCGCCGAAGCCCGACCACGATCAAAGGACCAGGCGGCAGGCAAGGGGGGCCCGCCCAACGCCACCGAGATCGCTCCGATCCTCCCGACCTTCGCCGTTCCCGCCGCTTGCTTATGGGCTTCCTCGTACAGGCGGCGCGGATCGAGGCCCAGAAACAATTCTGACAGCCTCGGATCGAACTGGTTTCCCGAACAGCGACTGATTTCCGCAATCGCCAGCGACACCGGCAAGGCCGCCCGGTAGGTCCGGTTTGTGGTCATGGCATCGAAGGAATCGGCCAGGCAGATGATGCGGCCCAGCAACGGTATGTCCCGCCCCGCCAACTTGTGTGGGTATCCTCTCCCATCCATCCGTTCGTGGTGATATAAGACACCCGGCAGAAGATCGCGAATCTGGCTGATGTGAGAGAGAATGTTCTCGCCGATCTCCGGGTGTTTCTTCAACGCCTCGAACTCCGCGTCGGTCAGCTTTCCCGGCTTGCAGAGCGTCGCATCGGGCACACCGATCTTGCCAACGTCGTGCAAGAGCCCAGCGAGATAGACGCGCTCGCACTGGCTCACGGACATCCCCAACTCCCGGGCCAAGGCGCGGCTGAAATGGGCGACACGCTCGGAATGGCCGAAGGTGTAAGTGTCTTTGGCATCGACGCTGTTGACCAACGCGTGGACGAGGCCCATCAGCAAATGCGTCAGGTCATCGTAGAGATGCTGGTTTTGCAATGCCGCCGACACACGATCCGCCACGGCTCGAAGGAGTTGGACATCGACAGACGTAAAATCCCCCTCATCCACGCAGTTGATGGCAAGACACGTTCCAAGATGCGTGTCATCGTGGCGAAGGGGCAGGACCACCATGTGCTTGAGCCAGGTTGATGCCCATTGAAGCTCCGCCTGTTGGTCGGCCTTGTTCAACAAGACGTAGTCTTTACCGTTTTCGGAACGCACAGATGCGATGTTGGCCAGTCGATCCAAATCCTCCAGTAGCGGCGCGCCGGGCCCAACCTGCACAGCGCGATCAGGCAGTATGAGGATGGAGTCGTCGCGACTCACCACCGGGACTCGTCGATTTCGCCGGCCCTTATTCTCAGCCGTCTTGCCGCCCTCCGGCTTCACGTCCGTGGATTCGGCCGGGAATGTTTTGCCGTCCAGGAGGAATGCAATACCTGCGGCGCGCGACACTTCCAGGAGATCGCGGGCCACGCCCTCAAGCATCTTCAACGGGTTTTGAGGAATGTCCATGCGGCGGCTGATCTCGTAGATCAGGTGGAGTTCCTCGTACGTGTTCTCCAGGTTTGAGGTCAGAACAGTGATTTCTCCACCGGTTGTATCCGTCTCGCGAGCCTGATCGACCGTCAGCGAGAGTAACTCGGCCAGGCTCCGCACCAACCCCGCGGGCACGGTGCCCTGCTGCCCGATAAACTCCGCCATCTCTGCGAGGTCGATTCCGTTCTGCTCGCACAACGTAGCGATCGCGTCCCCCGGCTCCTTGACCATGGCGAACATTCCGATCACCACTCCCTTGCAACGCCGGCGCATCCGGATGGGAGCAACCAGCACGCCCAAGTCGGGGTTCCACGGACCCATGGCCTGTTGGTCCGTCGTGATCTGACAGTCATCGGATAGATGTTCGGCGACCGCGACGCGCACAGCGTCCGCCAGCGCATCGTGGAGGGGGCTATTGGGGGCTCGCAGCGCGCGACCGATCGGGCCGGCGTCCTCGTCGCAATGGACCAGTTCGCCGTCGGCGTTCCAGAGCGACAGCCAAACCCCCATGGGTTGCCAGTGCCGGATCAACCGGCAAAACCCCGGTCTGGAGATCGGCGATTCGACGACAGGGGTTGGCAGCCTTCCCGCAGCGGGGTCGATCTGAGTTGTCAGCATTGCATTGCTCAAGGTCTTCAGCCTCTCGTAAGTGAGCCGCTCGCCGTCGGAGCTTTCGCGAGGATTGTCTGGACGATGCCAAGGATTTCTCGGGGGCTGAACGGCTTGGGCAAGACCTTCTGGATATTGGTGCCCTCCAGGTCGGCCTGACTCAGGGAGAATCCACGGGCCGTCAGCATGATGATCGGAATGTCGCGGGTTCGCGGTTCCGTGCGAAGCTTGGCACATAGCTCCAAACCGCTGAGCAACGGCATCTGATAATCGGTGATCACGAGATCGGGCGGAGCATTGCACGCGGCTTCAAACGCTTCTGCACCGTCGGCAGCAGTGACGATCTCGAAACCGGCATTGCGCAATTTCGTGGAAACGACGTGAACAATGTGCGGTTCATCATCACAAACAAGAATCTTCAATCCAGCCATGTTATTGTTTCCTTTCGAGAACGTCTGCGATTCTGCTCAGCACATCAGCGGGAGACTGATCCCAAACGTGCTCCCTTTTCCAACTTCGCTTGTCAGAGTCACCGTACCGTCGTGGATGGTTTCCACGATGTTCTTAACCAGATTGAGGCCCAGCCCGGTACCCTTGGCCATTTTCTTGTTGGCCTCCACACGGAAGAACTTGCCGAACATCCGCGGAAGATCCTCTTCGGGGATGCCCACGCCCGTGTCACAAACCTCAACCAGAATCGTTTGGTTCTCCTCATGAGGTGTTATCTTCACACAGACCTTTCCGCCTTCAGGAGTGTACTTGATCGCGTTACCGATCAGGTTCAGGATCGCCTGATAGATCAGGTCTCGATCCGCCATCACGCTGGATGCCACGGGCGTCAGACTCTCCGTGAACTCGATGTTCTTTTCGACTGCCTTGGGACGCATCATGTCGATGGCCTCTCGTGTAACCATCGCAAGGGATATTCGTTCCTTGTTGATCCGAACCGTTCCCGCTTCGATACGGCTGATGTCGAGCATGTTGTCGATCAGGCGGCCCAAACGATCCGCTGAAGTCTGAATGATTTCGTAGAATTCCTTGCGCGTCGCCTCCTCCTCAGCCTCGCCATCCACGAGCATCTCGACGTACGCACAAATCGATGAGAGTGGAGTTCGCAGTTCATGGGCAACATGCGAAACGAACTCGCTCTTTTTTCTCGCCGCCTCCTGCTCCCTCGTGACGTCGCGGAGAACCACGACGACGCCGTGACCGGCTTCCTCTCCTTCATCCTGACTCTCGTCACCGGCAAGCGGAGTCACGGTCGACGAATAGATTCTGTTTCCGAAGCTGTACTGTGAGTGGCGCCCGGCGGAGCGCGTATCGGCCTCGCGTGCCTGCGCCATGACGGACAGAAGCGAACTATCCGACACGAACCCGTCTATGGGCTGTCGGCGCATCTGCTCAGTAGAGAATCCAAAAAGTTCCTCCGCCGCGGTATTCGCCTGAACCAGGCGATCGAACGAATCGGTGATCAGGATCGGATCCGAGATGCCGTCGAGGATTCCCGCTGCCTGCCGGCTCTGGCTCTCGGCCAGCGTGAGTTCCATGCAGAGTTGCTGGCGAGCCTGGAGCAATTCCTGGACCTGTTTCTCCACGTTGGCCGTATGCCGTTCAAGTCCCTGCCAAATCGACCGAAACTCAGGCGAGACCGACCAGCCCGGTGAGGCGCCGGACGCGCCGCCAATCGCGCCCTGAACAGAGTTCACCAGTTGGGCCACGGCCCGGCGTCTCGAAGCTTCCAACCTGACTGTGAGAACAACCGACGCAAGGATCAACGTCAGGATGCCCAGCGCGTGCCATCGCAGCGCCACATCCTCGCCCGCAGAGGGAACGACCGCTCCGAGGACAAGCCAGCCCACTGCCGCCACCGTCGGAAACAGCGACCAATGGAGGATTCCGTCGGGCTGCGCAAAACTCCGGATGGCCCCGAACATCCCAGACGGGCGCGCGAAGGCAGAACCCTCACCATTTCCTCGGGCAGAGGCGTTGTCTTTCGGGGCCCGGATCGACGCTTCGACGGCCTCGTCGAAGTCATCATCCACCTGCGACCATGGAGGGGGAGCATTCTTCACGGCTGCTCTCCTCCCACGGCCTCAGCCGTTCTCGTGATATCGGAGAGGCTCTGTCGAATCGGTACCTCGACCGGTCGAAGCTCACCGAAGGCATCTTCGGCGGCCAACGCATCCAGAAGCGCCTGAGACAATGGATCTTCGTTCGAGCCGACCAGTCGTGTTTCGGGAGCGTCTGATGGGGCCTCAGTCGACGGGCTCGCGGCAGCGCCGTCGCCGCTATGGTCGTCGCCCGTTGAGGCGAGCCGACTCTGTGCAATCAGCCATCGCGCCGCGCTCAAATGCGTGTCCCGTTCCAAGGCCTGATGCGCCCTTTCGCTCACGGCCGCATAGTCGCCGAGCAAGAACGAGGCATAGGCCTGGAGCATGAGCGTTTCAGCGGTCGGTGCTATGCGCCGATTGAGCGTCGAGATCGCCTCACCGGCCGATTTGACATCGCCCGCCATGAGCGACGCCCTCGCATACAAACACCACGCGGTCGCATCGGTGGCGTCTTTTGACATCACCGGCTTGAGAACCGCGCGTGCCTTGCTCCAGTCCTTCTGGGCCATGTATGCCCGCGCCAGGGCATGGACGACGCTGGGTGACACCGGTCCGGCATCATCCGCTTTCGCGCCGCCGGGAGCAGTTGGGGCGACACTCGCATCCACGAGGGGTCGCAGAATCTCGATGGCCTCGCCGAACCGCTGAGCCCAGATCAAAGTCAAACCGATCTCGACCTCAGACCACACATCGCCCTGGTCAAGACGGTGCGCCTCACGGCAATACTCAACCGTGGGCCCCTCCAGGCCGACCGCGCGACTGAGCCTGGCAGCGAGCATCCAAATCGCAGCGCACCCGTCAAAGTCCGTCAACCGACCTTCGACCACTTCCAATGCCTTTTCCGGCTTCTCGAGCGCCATCCAGGTCTCGGCCACCGCGAGGACGTATTCCACTTCGTTCGGAGCAAGCGACTGGGCGTCCATGTAGTGTTCCAGTGCCCTGCCCATCTCTCCATATCGCTGAGCCACGATGCCGGCAAGATACTCTGCCTCGGCATCGTCTGCGGAGTGCAACAGTGCCGTGGAGATCGCGTCTCTCGCGCGGGCCAGTTCGCCTTGTTCGATATAAAGGCGACAGGCCAACTTGTAGGCATCGACATTCTGCGGCGACATCGCCAACACGTGTTGCAGCGCCTTGCTCGCTTCCGTCAGTCGGCCGGCGCGGAAATGCTGCTCGGCGACCTGTAGCTCGACGTTGCCGCGCATCCCATTCCATCGCTCCTGGGCCCGGTCGCGGTGATCGTCCGACATGTGTCGAGCGAAGAACCCGCCGTCATTCATCGCCTGGCAGCCCCAGGCCCCGACGCACACCCACGCGACCGCGGCCATGCCGGTCAACAGCTTGATGCCACCCCAACTTCGCATACTGGTCTCGTTTGCTTGACGGGTGCCACTGGCAGCTTGCTGCCAGTGTCGGCACGGGCGGGCAAGCCGTCCGTGGCAACCAAACGATACCACTACCCAACTTCGCATCATCCCTCGCCCCCATTCTCACTGGCCGGTCGCTCGGAAGGTTTCTGGCGAGCTTCATTAGTTTCGAGCGCCGCGGCGTCGTTCGGGGCCGCCGGCAACGCTTCGGGCACCGTGAACGGCGGGCCAGGACGCCCGAAGTTCGGTGATTTGATGCCCTGCTCGGCTTTGATGCGATCATCGATAAAGGCGCGGATCGCCGAGGCCTCGCTGTCCCAATCTCGCTCGCCCTGAAGCTTTTCGATCAACAGGGCGGCGTGGATGTGCCGCGGATAATTGTGCTGTGCCATGCGGGCGTCCCAGAGCGCTTTGTCTGTATCGCCATGTGCGAGGTGGCCCAAGGCTGCCCGGTAGTGCGCCTGAGCCAGGCGTTCACGACCGAACCACTGCATCCCCTTCCTCATGCCTACCCGATAGCGCTCAACGTCCTCCTTCAGTTCCTTGCTGGCGTTGTCGATGTCGTCGTCCTTCACGATGTGCACCGTCAGCAGGATGATCACTTCCTCTCGAACGGTGTTGTCCGAAGTATTGCGAAACAGCCCGCCGGCGATCGGAAGATCACCCAACAGCGGCACCTGCCCGCGAGTCGCCGTGCCCACCTCTCGAAACAAGCCGCCGATCAGAATCGTCCGTCCGTCTTTCACCATGATGTTCGAGGTCACTTCGGTCGTCTGTTCGAACGGCAGGTTCGCCTCGGTCAAGCCGCCGGTTGAGTCCTTGGGATGAACCTCCATGCGAACGTAGCCATCGTCGCCGATGAACGGCCGAAATGTCAGTATGGTTCCAGTTTCCAGGAACTCGATGGTCTGCGCAGTCGTCGTTGCCGTGATGGTTGTGGTGATGAATCCGTCACGACGCCCGACGATGATCTCGCCGAACTGTTTGTTGAGAGCCAGGACTTTGGGATTCGCCAGCACGTTGGTGTCGGTGATCTCTTCCAACGCCCGAATGAACACACCGATCTGATCCTTGATGATGCCGAAGGTAAACCCTCCGTTGCGAACGTCCGAGTTGAAGTCAGTCCGAACCGTGAAGTTGGTATTGCCCAGAAGAGCCTGCGGGATGTTCCCCGTGGTGATGCTCTGGGCGGCCGGACTGACGCTGTTGACCTCTCCGAAGTCGACGCCTCCAACGGTCGTGAAGTCGATGCCCAGCGCGTTGTTTTCATTGAGCGTCGCCCGAAGAATGGTCGCCTCGATCAGAACCTGCCTGGGACGGACGTCGAGTTGCATGATCACCCGCTCCAACTCGTCGAGCGCCTCCACGTAATCCGTGATGACCAACGTGTCCATCCCGGCGACCGCATCACCCTCAGTCTGTTTGGTCGTTCCTCCGCTCGAACCGCCGCTATCCTCAGCGCCGGTCCCTCCTGTCAAACCGATCTTCGACGGCGGCGTGACGGCGATCGTGCCGGCCTCACTCAGGAGCGGCTCGATCAGCCCCTTCACGGCGGCGGCGTTCATGTAGGAAAGGCGATAGACCCGGGTCTCAATTTTGCGATCAGCCAGATCGAGCTTGACCGAATCCTCCTCGGGATAAACAAAAATGAAATCTCCCTCCATGCGATAAATCAGGCCGTTGGAAACCAGCATCGCCTGAAGTGCCTCTTCAAATGTGACGTCATAAAGGCTCGCCGTGACCGTGCCCTCGACGCCTTTGGCCAGGATGATGTTGCGCCGTGTCGGCTCGGTGAGTGTTCGTAAGGCATCCGCCAAGGGCAGATCCGACACGTGCATGGTCACACGGTCGTCAACCCCGACATGAACGAATTGAGAATCTTCGCTCCGGCCGTCGGAAGCAGACGAATTGCTCGCTCCGGCCGCCACGGCCGGGTTCGCCGTTTGTCCCCAAGAGGCGCGCGGTGAAGCGTGCTCGATGATTGCCGAAGCAAGGCACAGCGCAGCAACGCACGTCAGGTGCCGAGCATGCCGCCTGCGGCGCCGGCGCAATCCAATTCTCGTTGGGGAATCGTCCATACACACTCCATTGTGCTCCAACCGTAAATCGGTTGTCGGACGGTCCGAAGTGTGTTTTAAGGCATGGTAAGAACGCGCGTCACGCCGGATTTTCGGAGCATAACCTGACGGTCCAGGATCTGAACGACCGAAAACCCCTCAAACCGCTCGCCCTCACGCACCAGGCGTCCGGAAATGTAGGCCAGCGGCACCTTACCGGTCATGGTTGATTCCAGCTTGAGCTTCGCCAGTTCCTCATCGATCTTGCGTTCCACTTCGCGACGAGAACGTCCGAAAGCGGCCAGCTTTCGCCCGACCTGCAAGAGCACGCTCGGGGCCGACTCCTCCTCATCACCTTGACTCTTTGCGTGCTCGAACGGTGAAAGGCGTTCAAACCGACTCCAGGAGGACGTGTCGAATATGTTTCGCGCCAGGGTGCGGGGCAGGCCCTCGACCGAAACCACCTTCTCCGACGTTGGTGCTATGGGGCGCGGTCGCTTTGAGTGCTCCGGCGGCGAGGCGACAGCGGCAACCCGATTCGACGCTGTGTGCCCGACCGCTTCAACCCTCGGCCGAACCGAGGTCCCAGGCTGCAAGGCCGTCGGCGAGTTGGCAGCGACCAACGACGTGGAGGCTGCGGCCGGTTCGACCGGCGAGTCGAAGAAGAAGTGGCGAACAATCACCACGATCAGCACGAGACAGAGGACACACAAGATCGCGGTCTTCTTGCTGTCCGCTGCCAACGCTTCTTTGAATCTCACCAGGATGCCTGCTGTCGAATCTGCCATGACTATTCGCAAACCTTCTCCATCGAAGCGGCATGAGCGCCCGCAATCCCGCTACTGTCATCCGGTCGGCTGGTAATACGCGTGTAGCTCCATTTCAATTCTTACGTGGCCCGGCCGGGATTCATCATTCACGAGTTTCAGGTCTTCAACGTGGCAGAGCCGCTTCAGCGATTCCACGCGGGAGAGAAAACCAAACACATTCTCGAAACCACTCTCGAAGAGGACGCGGACCGGCAGGATCACCGTCCCTTCCGCCAGCTTCAAATCAGGTGGTAGTTGCTCCGGCACAACCGTCATCGAGGAAATGGGCTGAATGGCGTAGTCGGCGATCTCGCTCTGTCCCAGACACTTGGACAGATCGTTGAGAAACTCACCAAAGCGCCGGTCCGTGGGTAGTTGCTCTCGAAAATAACGCATCTCATCATTCAATGATTGGATCGAAGCATAGAGCGCGCCGACGTCGCCCACCCAGCGCTGGGTCTGCTCGATCTCTTCCAGACCGGCCGAGACTCGGTCCTGTCGCTCGCGAAGTTCTTCCAAACCGGGAAAGAGCAAACCCCAGGTAAAGGCGGCAGTGGCGGCAAGGACGACCGCGATGATCACCAGATTGAGCTTGAACATATTCACGGCCGGTGCCCCTCCTCCGGAAGCAGTTCACATGTCAGCTCGAAACGCTCGGCAGGATGGCCGGCCCAGACCGCGGGCTCGCCCACCCTCATGGTCACGCGATCAAACAGCGGGCTCTGTTCCAGGGCCGCGGCGAATTGAATGATATCAGGCAGAGTCGCGGCGATGCCGGACAACTTCAGCTTTGAGCGCATGACGGCATGTTCCGGATGGACATCGGGCCTCACCTCCGCAAGTGGAATTGAGGAAGGAACCCCTGAGACCGACGACGTGGCTACAGGTGTGGTGTAGGCGGCGAGCGATGAACATTCAACTGACACCTCGGTCAATACAACCATGTCTGGCTGGCGCCGGCTCAGTTCGCTGAAGACCAGAATCAAGCTGGTGCGACCGGACAGTTTCTCGATCAGATGCCGCCGGCTGCGCAGTTCAGCAAGCTGGGAATCCATGGTTCGCTTCTGGGCCGCGTTGGCTTCAACCTGATCAAGCTGCAGCGAGATTTCGCTCTGCATCGCCTCGGCGCTGGACAGCCTGTGCCCATGAGCCACCCACCACAAAACCATGATGCAAAGAATCGCGCCGAGGCCCGAAACGCGCAGCCGAATGGCCCGGCGGAATGCCTTCTCCTCGCGATAGCGATCCGGAATGAAGTTGCACTCATTCACGTCAACGACTTCCAAATGAACTCAGGACAAGCCGACAAGCGACGAGGCTCTCGACATACCCAGGCTTGAACCCAATCCACCCGTAATCCAGTGAGTCCCTCTCAAAGCCAGTCCAGCGGCCACGGCCCATGCCGGCTGAAGCGATCGGCATTCACGCCCCCCGATCAAGCCCAGGCCACCCATGCCCCTGAGAGGAGAACCGATGATGCAGGGTATCTCCACGGATTCCATGATGGTTCGAGCGAGCAACGGTTCGTGGGCCTCGCCACCGGCAAGCGTCAGGCTCTCCGGCCTTCGCCCGCGAAAGGTCACCGCAAAGTACCTCAAGCACAGCAACAAATCGCGAATCAAACGATCGAGGCACGGACGAACCGCGTCAGTGGCCGAAGCCTTGATCTCCTCATGCACGGCGTCACGATCCGATTCACGTCGCCCGCTGCTTTCGCGCATGATCCGCAATCGCAAAGCACCGGCCTCCTTCTCGGAGATGCCGAGCGCCGTGGCAACCGCTTGGTTCAGAATCTGCCCACCGATGTCCAGGAGCTTCAGGAACGCGATCTCCATGCCGCGCAAGAAGACGACGGACGTCCCCCGGTATCCAACGTCCAGAAAGACGTTGATGGAATTGGCGTCCTCTTCGCGCCGCAAAAACCGAGAAAAGCTCAGTGCCACCGCACGGGGTGCAATGTCGATCGCCACGGCCCGTAGCTTCAGGGAGTCCAGCATGGCCAATCGCTGATCAACGACCTCATCGTGGGCCGCCAACACGATGACTTCTTCTTTGACCTCTTCCCCATGTCGAACTTCTCCAACCGGGATGTGGCGGATTTGGGCGGCGCTGCCGCCGAAACCGAAGCGCTCCTGGGCCTCAAACGCCACGGCCGCAGCCAGCTCCGCTGCCGGCATCCGCGGCAGACGAACGTTTTTCATCTGAAACTCGCCGCTGCCCAAGGACAACGCCACGTCGCGGCCGCGAAAGTGCTTCAACCGCAGCGCCCCCGAGATCGCCGCGCGAATAAACTCGGGGCGCTCGGCGTGCCCTCCGACGATCTGCCTGTGCTCTGCGGCGAGGATGGTGGGCTGCCCCTGGACGTCGGCCAACTGGAGCATCTTGATGCTCGATGCACCGATGTCCAGACCGATGGGGCCGTGCTTTGGTCGTCGCTTTATCAATACTGCCTCCTGCGATGCTCCCAACGCCGGACCAACCCCATGCCCGAGCCATAGCCATGGGAATCAGAGACCATTAACGATCGGTAATTCCAATCCTCCAGTGGTCAGGTTGGCGCTAAACCCCGATTCTGTCCCGGTCTCGGAAGTTGTCGGCGAGACTGATACTTCGTATTCGCCGCCGCCGGAAGTAATCTGCAACAACGCAGTCGTTTCCTGGTCGGTGCTCCCGAGCGAATCGAACGCGAGAATCTGATCGCCCCCGAAGTCCAGGGCGAGAATCGTGACATGTTCCAGGCCGGGATCGCCGCCCGTGCCGGTACGGATCAAATACGGCTTCTTCGTCTGAGGATGCGTGACGGGGACGGACGGCGCCGAAGCCCGGGCCACCCAATACTGATTGTTGTCCACGTCCACCTGGATCAGAGCGGGATCATCCGGCTGAGCGAGGCTGAGGCTGCGTGCATAGGCCACGTCCGCCTCAAAACGGTGGGCCAATTCGAGCCCTTGTTGCTTGGCCTCCGTGTCACCGTCAGGAAGGGCCGCCACGACGAGAATCATGACGACGACCATGACGATCCCCAACTCGATGTAAGTGAACGCGCTTCGCGTGTACATGATTCCCCCCGTCTCAACGGATGGGGCATTGCCCCGTCCTTCGCTGCGACTTCCAGCCCGACCGCTTCCTCACGGAGCGAGCAGGAATAACAAGCTCGATCGCGTGATTGAACTGGCCGGCCGGCTTTGCCGTTTGGCGGATCAATCATTCACCTTGTTCCCACACAAGTCTCGTAGGATGGGTCATCCGACCCATCTGCTGATCACGCGGCAATTTGCCTCCACCCACGTTTCGTCAGTCTCGTAGTCTCGTAGGATGGGTCATCCGACCCATCTGCTGATCACGCGGCAATTTGCCTCCACCCACGTTTCGTCAGTCTCGTAGTCTCGTAGGATGGGTCATCCGACCCATCTGCTGATCACGCGGCAATT
>Ga0326597_10003769_pt1 | contig 21640 bp, 25 predicted proteins | sample RVTome_12_FD_203789 | JGI IMG/M metagenome (GOLD analysis project Ga0326597, IMG submission 203789) | Soil microbial communities from uranium-contaminated site in the Upper Colorado River Basin, Wyoming, United States - RVT100D185 | ecosystem: Environmental > Terrestrial > Soil > Contaminated >...
CCTTGACTTGCGAGACGGGAGTCGTTACTGTTGGACGTCGTTCGGCGGGATTATAGCAAAGCGTTTTTCGTGTCAACGCGATTTTCGGCGGCGTAGCTCAGGTGGCAGAGCAGGGGTCTCATAAGCCCCGTGTCGGAGGTTCGAGTCCTCCCGCCGCCACCATTCCACCAGGCGATTCCGAAACGCTACCGCCCCACGTACCGAGCCGAGTGTGCGGCGTGCGCGTGCCAGTTCTCCGTATACCGGGCGGCCAGCGCCCTGTCCTGAATCACGAGCAGGTTCTCGGCGTTCCGCTGCTCCGCCGCCGTGGTGAAGTTGAATGAGCCGGTGATGACGGCCTTGCCGTCGATGACGATGACCTTGTTGTGGGCGATGGCGTGTGCTCCGTCGATGAGGGTCACGATCCTGGCGTGCGCCAAAAAGTCCGCCGAAGAATACTTGGAGCCCGTTTCCTTCCGGTCGAGGATGACCCGAACGTCGATGCCGCGGCCGTGCGCCTCAACCAGCGCCTTGGCAATCGCGGCCGAGGTGAAGGAGTACGCCTGGACCAGCACGGTCGTCTTGGCCGCGTGGAGAGCATCCACGACGGCCCTGGTGGCGCCGTGATTCGGCGAGAAGTATACCTGCAATGCCGGCTCGTCCGGCACCGCCCGGAGGGTGGGTATCAGCGCGAGGGAGACGGCCACGAGGGCTACTCCGGACCGGACGCGCCACCGCCGTGCGGCTGAATCTGCTGGCATGCGCCGAGTATCCCAGAAGATACAGTCCGGCACCAAGGGCTTTGCGCGGAGACGAATTGAAGTTTCCGGACGCCTCCGCTAGACTGTCCTTCCCGCGAGCGACACAGTCACGGCCGTCATCGCGGAGGACTCCGGGGCGAAGCACAAAGGGGGAGCGGCATGAGTGACGAGATCCTCGTGGAGCGGGACGGCGGCATCGCCACGGTGGTGTTCAACCGGCCCAAGATGCGGAACGCGGTCAGCCTCGCCATGTGGGGCGAGATCGCCGACGTGACGGAGGGGCTGGCCAAGGACGACGCGGTGCGCGCCATCGTCTACCGCGGCGCCGGGCGCGATGCCTTTGCCTCGGGCGCTGACATCTCCGAGTTCACGGAGAACCGCAAGGACACGCAGACCGCGCTCGCCTACAACAAGAAGACCGAGGCGGCGTACACGTCAATCCGCCTCTGCCCCAAGCCCACCGTCGCCATGGTCTTCGGCTTCTGCATGGGCGGGGCGATGGCGCTCGCCATGGCCTGCGACCTCCGCTTCGCCGCGGGCGGCTCCAAGTTCGGCATCCCGGCGGCCCGTCTCAGCATCATCTACGGCCTCGATCCGGTGCACCAGCTCGTGGACCTGGTCGGGCCGGCGTACGCGAAGGACATCCTCTACTCGGCGCGCACCCTCGACGCCGCCGAGGCCTTCCGCATCGGCTTCATCCAGCGCCTCGTCCCCGCGTCCGAGCTCGAGGCGTACACGTACGACTACCTCCGCACCGTCGCCGAGAACGCGCCGCTGTCCATCCGCGGCACCAAGGCACAGGTGCAGGCGATCTTCGAAGGCGTCAACGAGGACCACAGGAAGAAGCTCTTTGAGATGGGCATCGAAACCTTCAACAGTCACGACTACGCCGAAGGCACGCGGGCGTTTCTCGAGAAGCGGAAGCCCGGATTCAAAGGTAAGTAGCGTCTGCGAATCGCCGTCCTCTCCTCCACGCCGCTCAACCCGCTGGAGGGGAGTGGTACCTTCGCCGGCATCGCGGGCCTCAAGCGCGGCCTGGAGGCGCTCGGCCACAGCCTGGACCTCCGGCCGCTCCGCCTCCGCACCGGCTTCCACACCCTCGACCGGTGGCTCTACAACGCCGGCGTCGCCTGGAGCCCGCCACAGGGCGTTGACCTCGTCTACGGCGTGGACCTGGACGGCTTCCTCTGGGCCCCGCATCGCCGCTTGCCCTTCGTCGTGAGCCTCAAGGGCGTCATCGCCGACGAGCTCAAGAACGAACGCGGATTGGTGCGTGTCCTTCTCGCCATCCAGGCTCGGTGGGAGCGCCTCAACGCGCGGCGCGCCGACATCGTGATCGCTCCCAGCCGGTATTCCGCCGACGTCGCACGGCGTGAGTACGGACTGGCGGCCGAGAAGATCGCCGTCGTGCCCGAGCCCATAGAGCTCGAAGGGTGGACGTCGCTCTTCGCTGCGGCCACGCCGCGCCCTCGCGGGGGCCCCACCATCCTCTGCGTCGGGCGCATGTACCCGCGCAAGCGCTTCGGCGACCTCCTCGAGGCGGCCGCCCTCCTGCGCCCCCGAATCCCCGGCGCCCGCGTCCGCATCGTCGGGAAGGGGCCCGAGTGGGAGGAGATCGCGCGGCTGCACGCCAGGCTCGGGCTCGGCGAAACGGTTGCCCTCCTGGGCGACGTGTCGCGGGAGCGGCTCGCCGAGGAGTACGTGAGCGCGGACCTCTTCTGCCTGCCGTCCGTGCAGGAGAGCTTCGGCATCGTCTTCCTCGAGGCCATGGCGGCGGGGCTCCCGGTTGTCGCCTGCCGGGCTGCCGCGATCCCGGAGGTGGTCGAGGACGGCGTGACGGGCCTCCTCGCGCCGCCGCGCGAGCCCGCGGGCTTTGCGCGGGCGCTCGAGGCGCTGGCCGTTGATCCCGAGCGGGCGCGCGCCATGGGCGCGGCGGGGCGCCGTGCGGTGACCGCCTACGTACCCGAACGGGTCGCCGCTCGATTCCTGGAAGCGGTAAGATTGGGCCTCGAAGGAGGTCGGTCCTGATGAGTGCCGGTCAGGTGTACGCGACCCGGAAGTTCACGTTCTCCGCGGCCCACCGCTACTGGCGGGACGAGTGGAGCGTTGCCGAGAACCGCCGCGCCTTCGGCACCCTCACGGTGTCCCACGGGCACAACTACGTCCTCGAGGTGACGATCCGCGGAACGGTGGACGCTCAGACGGGCATGGTCATGGACCTCGCCGAGCTGAAGCGGGTGGTGTCGGACGCCGTCGTCCACCGCTTCGACCACGCCGATCTCACTGCCGACCCGCTCTTCGCCCAGGGCGCCATCCCGACCACCGAGAACCTTGTCCGGGCGATCTGGGATCTGCTGGCGCCGAAGCTGGGGCAGGAGAGGCTCTGGCGGCTGAGGCTCTGGGAGGATCCGACCTTTTACGTGGAGTATTTCGGCGCATGAGCGCGATCGAGCTGACGCGGCAATACCACTTCAGCGCGGGGCACAGGCTCGAGAGCCCGGCTTTTTCTCCAGAAGACAACACGCGGATCTACGGCCAGTGCTACCGGCAGCACGGCCACAACTACCTGGTCGAGGTGACCGTCGGAGGGCAGCCCGATCCCATCACCGGCATGGCGGCGGATCTTGGCGCCCTCGACGCGGCCGTGAAGCGCCTGGTCCTCGACCGCGTGGACCACTACGATTTGTCGAGCGCCGTGCCGGCCTTGACCGGCGTGACGACGACGGGCGAGAACCTCGCCCGCGCATTCTGGCAGTGGCTGGAACCCGCCCTGGCGGCCGGAACTCTGCGCCGCGTGGCCGTGGTCGAGACGGACAACAACATTTTCGAGTACCGCGGCTGAGCCGCGAGGTGACCCGTATGGAACACCTGATCCGTCAGCTCTTGAAGGAGATCGGCGAGGACCCGTCGCGCGAGGGCCTCGACAAGACGCCGACGCGTGTGGCCAAGGCCTGGGAGTACCTGACATCGGGCTACAGGCAGGACGCCAACCAGGTGCTGAACGAGGCGCTCTTCACCGAGGAATACGACGAGATGGTGGTCGTGAAAGACATCGACCTGTACTCGATCTGCGAGCACCACCTCCTTCCATTTTTTGGCAAGTGCCACATCGCCTACATGCCGTCGAAAAAGATCGTGGGGCTCTCCAAGCTACCGCGGCTCGTAGAGATGTTCGCGCGGCGGCTGCAGGTTCAGGAGCGGCTGACTACCCAGATCGCCCAGACGCTCAATGAGGTCCTCCAGCCGCGCGGGGTTGCCGTGGTCATCGAGGCCCTTCACATGTGCATGCTCATGCGAGGGGTCGAGAAGCAGAACTCCAAGGCCGTCACCTCCGCCATGCTCGGGCAGTTTCGCGACCGCCCGGAGACCCGCGCCGAGTTCATGGAGCTGATCAGGTCGCGGGGCGGCCTCATCCTGTGAGGCTCGCGGGCCAGGTCGCCCTCGTCACCGGCGCGGGGCGTGGCATCGGCCGGGCCGTCGCCGCCGCGTTCGCGCGCGAGGGCGCCCTCGTGGTCCTGGCCGCGCGCTCGACGCGTGAGCTCGCGTCCATTCAGCGTGAGATCGAGGCAGCGGGCGGGCGGGCGCTGGCCGTCCCGACGGACGTCAGGCAAGAGCCCGCGGTGGCGGCGCTCGTGACCCGCGCCCTCGCCGAGGGCAAGCGCCTCGACTGCCTCGTGACGGCGGCGGGGCTGGCTGCCTTCGGGCCCGTGGCCGATTCCAAGACCGAGGACTGGGACCAATTGATGGCTGTCAACCTGCGCGGCGCCTTCCTCTGCTGCCGCGCCGTGCTCCCCGCCATGACGGCGCAGGGGCGGGGCACGATCATCAACATCGGCTCGGTCGTCACCAGCCGGACTCTTCCGGGCAGCGGCGCCTACACCGCCGCCAAGTACGGCCTCCTGGGCTTCTCACGGGTGCTGGCCGAGGAGATGCGGGCTCACGGGGTGCGCGTGGGCGTGCTGTCGGCGGGGGCGACGGACACGCCGCTCTGGGAGGCCGTGCCCCAGCCGCCGGACCGGGCGCTCATGCTGAAACCTGCGCTGATCGCCGAGGCGGCCCTCCTCATGGCGGCCCTGCCGCCGGGGGCGACCCTCGAAGAGCTGACGCTCCTGCCCCACGGAGGGGTCCTCTAGAGGGGCGCTCGACCCTGCGCGCGGCTCTGGTATACTGGGAGCGTAATCGTGATCAACCCGACACCGGACCCAAGGAGGGATTTATGATCTCGCTGACCGAAACGGCTGCGAAGAAGATCTCGGACCTGAAGCTCGAAGAGGGTAAGCCGGAGTGGGGGCTCAGGATCCGCGTGGTCGGCGGCGGCTGCTCCGGCATGTCCTACGAGCTCGGCTGGGACGACGCGGTGGGCGCCGACGACGACGTCATGGAGTCGCACGGCGTCAAGGTCCTCGTGGACAGCAAGAGCGCGCCGTACCTCCAGGGCAGCGAGATCGACTACGTGGACAACAACATGCTGGGCGCCGGCTTCGCCATCAAGAACCCCAACGTGAAGTCGTCCTGCGGCTGCGGATCGTCTCACCAGTTCTAAGCGCTTCACGCACGTCATGAAGGTCGCCGTCCGGTTCTTCGCCCGCTATCGCGAGGCGGCCGGCCGGGACCACGTCGAGGTGGACATTCCGGAGGGCAGTACGGTCGAGTCGGCCTGGGAGGCGGTGGCGAGCCGCTTTCCGGTCCTTCAGCCGTACCGCCCTTTTACATTGTTCGCCCTCGGTACCGACTACGTCCCCCCTACCCATCCGTTACGCGCCGGCGACGAGCTCTGCTTCTTCCCGCCGGTGAGCGGTGGCGCGAGCGAAGACTTCATCGAGGTAACCGTCGAGCCGCTCTCCGAGGAGCGGCTCATGGCCGCCGTCGGCAGCCCGGGTGCGGGCGGCCTCGTACTCTTCTCTGGCGTCGTGCGGGAGGAGACGGGCGGGCGGCGCGTGAAGTACCTCGAGTACGAGGCGCACGCGCCCATGGCCGCGGCCAAGATGCGGGAGATCGCGGCGGCCGTGCGGGCGCGCTGGCCCGGCGTGCGCGGCCTGGCGCTCGTCCACAGGATCGGCAGGCTCGAGATCGGCGAGGCGAGCGTCATGATCGCGGTGTCCTCGCCGCACCGGGGCGAGGCCTTCGACGCCTGCCGCTTCGCCATCGACACCCTCAAGGAGACGGTGCCCGTCTGGAAGAAGGAGTACTTCGAGGACGGAGAAGTCTGGGTCGGCCTGCAAGGCGAATGTGACGCAGGCCGCCGATAAGGGCCCATCTGCTTCGTTGGCGCCCTCGGTCGTGCGCTCAACGTACAGAGAGTACGCCTCGCGCACGACCCATCGGGCGCCGCCTCGCAGCTGGACCCTTCTCGACGCCCTGCGCAGGCTATAGGCTGCCCGTGGACGGCCAAGGTCTTGTAGCGCTCGCCCTCGACGCCATTCGCCGCCACGGGATGCTCCGGGGCGGCGAAGTTGTCTTGGTCGCCGTGTCGGGCGGCGCCGACTCCGTGGCTCTCCTCGACGTGCTCGGCGCCCTCGCCCCAGAACTCCGCCTCACGCTCCACGTCGTCCACGTCCATCACGGCCTCCGGCCCGAGGCCGAGGCCGACGCCGGGTTCGCAGGCGGCCTCTGCACCCGGCTTGACATCCCGTTCCACCTCGAGCGCGTCACGGTGAGGCGGGAGCCGCCGTGGGACGGCCTCGAGGCGGAGGCGCGCCGCGCCCGCTACGGCGCCTTCCGTGAAATTGCCCGCCGCGTGGGCGCCCAGCGCGTCGCGACGGCCCACACGGCCGACGACCAGGCCGAGACGGTCCTCATGCGCCTCCTCGAGGGCGCCGGCCCGCGCGGGCTCGCGGGCATCGCCCCGGTGCGCGGGATCTTCATCCGGCCGCTCCTCGGCGCGCGCCGAGCCGACATCGAAGCACACCTGCGGGCGCGCGGGCTCTCGTGGGTCGAGGACGCGAGCAACAGGGATCCGCGCTTCCTGCGCAACCGCATCCGCCACGAGGTGCTGCCCTTCCTGGCCGAGACCGTGGAGCCGGGCATCGTTCAGCACCTCGCGCGCTCGGCCGACCTCGTGCGCGCCATGGTAGACGATCTCGGGCGCGTCGCCGCGCGGGAGCTGCCCCGGCTCGGGCGGCGGGGCGCGGCAGGCTGGGTGTTGAGCGTCGCCGACCTGGCGAGGCTGCCGGGTGAGGCTGCGGCCGAGACGGTGCGGCAGGCCGCGCGCGATCTCGGGCACTCGGGCGCCCTGCGCGGCCCCGCCCAGAAGGTGATTCGCGGGCTCCTCGTGCCCGGCGCGCGGCGGGGCGCGCTGCGCTCGGGGGGCGTGACCGTCGAGCGGAGCGGCCGGTGGCTGCGCGTGGGGCAGGGCAGGCTCCCAGCGCTTGCGCCCCACGAGTTTCCCGTGCCGGGCGAGCTCCCGCTGCCCGAGATCGGCCTGGTGCTCGACGCCCGCTGCTTCGAGCGGGCCCCAGGCTATGCCGCCCCTCGCGAGCCCGCGCGCGCGGCCTTCGATGCCGATCTCCTCCCGGGACGGCTCCACGTGCGCGGCAGGCGGCGGGGAGACCGTTTTGCGCCGTTCGGTGGCCCTGCCGAGCGGCGGCTCAAGTCGTTCCTGATCGACGCGGGCGTGCCCCGCTGGGAGCGCGATCGCGTGCCGCTCCTCGAGGCGGGAGGCGACATCATCTGGGTCGCCGGGCTCCGGCGCGGGCAGGCCGCCCCGATCGGGCCAGGGACGCGGCGTATCCTCGAGGTGACGGTCAGATCCCCGCTGGCAAGGCATGCGCCGGGAGAGTAAGATGGCGCGCCAGGAGGGGGCATGGTGTTGATGAGGGAGCGGCTGCTGACCGCGGGGATGCTGCTGGCAGCGCTGTGGATCGTCCCGCAGCCGTCCGCGGCCCAGTCCGGCTCCGCCGCCAGTGGGCCGGACAGCAAGGCCATGCTCCGTGCGCTGGAAGGTGCTTTTGCGTCCGTCGCCGACCGGGTGACACCGTCCGTGGTCAATGTCAGCGTCAAGCCCAAAAAGGCGCCCCCCGGCGAGGGCGGCCAGCCGCCCGAAGGCGAGCAGCGCTTCCGCGATTTCTTCGGCCCCGAATTCTACGACCGCTTCTTCAAGCGCCGCGCGCCGCGCGAGGAGGCGCGCTCGGCAGGATCAGGCGTGATCGTGGACGCCCGCGGCTACATCCTGACCAATGCCCACGTCGTGGAGAGCGCGGCCGAGATCGAGGTGCGGCTGTCCGACGACCGCAAGTTCGCGGCGACCCTCGTGGGGCGCGACCCGAAGACCGATCTCGCGGTCGTCAAGATCGACCCGGGCGTGGACCCGCTGCCCGCGGCGGCGCTCGGCGACTCCGACAGGCTTCGCATCGGCCAGTGGGCGATCGCCATCGGCAACCCGTTCGGCCTGGACCGGACCGTTACGGTCGGCATCATCTCCGCGACCGGCCGCACGCGAGTGGGCGTGGCGACCTACGAGGCCTTCATCCAGACCGATGCATCCATCAACCCCGGCAACTCGGGCGGGCCGCTGCTGAACCTCGACGGGGACGTCATCGGCATCAACACCGCCATCGTCTCCTCGGGTCAGGGCATCGGCTTCGCCATTCCCATCAACATGGTCCGCGAGGTCATGACCCAGCTGATCGCAAAGGGCCGTGTCGTGCGCGGCTGGCTCGGCATCTCCATCCAGGACCTGACGGACGACCTTGCCGCCGGCTTCGGAGTGTCCATCAAGGGCGGCGTGCTGGTGGCAGACGTATTGAAGGACAGCCCGGCAGACGCCGCCGGGATGAAGCCGGGCGACATCATCGTCGAGCTGGGCGGCGCGCCGATCAAGGAGGTGACCGACCTCCAGAAGCGCGTGGCCGCCATCCTGCCCGGGCGCGCCGTCGCCCTCACGGTGCTGCGCGACCGCAAGACATCCAGGCTCACGGTCAAGATTGGGGAGCAGCCGGGAGAGGAGACCGTGGTGGCGGCGGGACCGAAGGGCGCCGGGCTGGGGTTGATGGTCGAGGAGCTCAGCGAGGAGGTGGCGCAGACGTACGGGCTGCGGGGGCGCTCCGGCGTCGTGGTCACGGACGTGGCGCCGAACAGCGCGGCGGAGGCGGCCGGCATCAAGGAGGGCGACCTCGTCCTCGAGGTCAACCGCCGCCGGGTCGGCACCGTCGAAGAGTTCAAGACGGCGGTGGCTCGTCTCAATCCGGGTGAGGCCGTGCCCGTGCAGATCGAGCGGAGCGGGGCCGGCCGCGAGTACGTCGTCCTCAAGGTCCCCGACAAGCCCTGAGGCTATGAGCGCCGACTCCGAGCCCTCCCGTCCCAGGCCCGTGGCGCTCGTCATCGACGACGAGCAGGGCGTCCGAGAATCCTTCCGCGCCATCCTCGAGGGCGAGTTCGAGGTCCTCGAGGCCGACAAGGGCGTCACGGGGATCGAGGTCCTGCGCTCCCGCCGCGTCGACGTCGTGCTACTAGACGTCCGCATGCCCGGGCCTCCCGGCCCCACCTTCCTGCCGCAGATCCTCGCCCTCGACGAGGGAATCGCGGTGATCATCGTCACGGCGGTCAAGGACGTGCGCACGGCCGTCGAGTCTATCAAGGGCGGCGCCTACGACTACGTCACCAAGCCTTTCGACGTGGACGAGATCCTGGCCCTCGCGCGGCAGGCCGCAGAGCGCCGGGCGCTCGAGCGGGAGGTGCACTATCTCCGAGCCGAGCTAGACCGCGCCCAAGGCTTCGACGCCCTCGTCGGGCGCCACCCGTCCATGATCAAGCTCTACGAGCTCATCGCCCAAGTGGCGCAAACCCCGGCCACCGTCTTGATCGCAGCCGAGAGCGGCACCGGCAAGGAGCTTGTCGCCCGCGCGATCCACCGGCAGGGACCGCGGCGCGGCCAGCCCCTCGTGGCCGTCAACCTGGCGGCCATTCCCGACACCCTGCTCGAGTCCGAGCTCTTCGGCCACGAGAAGGGCGCCTTCACGGGCGCCCACGCCCGGAAGATGGGCAAGTTCGAGCTGGCCCACGGCGGCACCCTCTTCCTGGACGAGGTCGGCACGCTTCGCGTGGATCTCCAGGCCAAGCTGCTTCGCGCGCTGCAGGAGCGGGAGATCGAGCGGCTCGGCGGCGGGAGGGCCATCCCGGTGGACGTGCGAATCATCGCCGCCACCAACGTGGACCTCAAGGCGGCGGTGCGCGCCCGCAGCTTCCGCGAGGATCTCTTCTACCGGCTCAACGTCGTGCCAATCACAATTCCCCCGCTTCGCGCCCGCAAGGACGACATCCCGGTCCTGGTTGAGCACTTCCTGCGGAAGTACTCGCAAGAGTTCAAGAAGGACGTGCGCGGCATTTCGCGCGGGGCCCTGCCGGCGCTCCAGGCCTACGACTGGCCCGGGAACGTCCGCGAGCTCGAGAACATCATCGAGCGCAGCGTCGCGCTGGCGACGCGCCCGGTTGTCCGCCTCGACGACCTGCCCGTGGACCTGGCCATCCACGAGGTCAACCAGCGAACGGGCGGCGACGGGGGGCAGGCGTCCCTGCCGCTCCACGAGGCCCGCGATCGCTTCGAGCAGGCCTACGTACTGCGCGCGCTCGAGCGCGAGAACTGGAACCGGAGCCGCGCCGCGCGGCTCCTCGGCATGCACCGCAACACCCTCCTCGCCCGCCTGGCGGCCTGGGGTCTCCGCCCCGAGGACATCGGCCGCGCCCTGCCGCCCGCCGCGGGCGGTGGCCGCCCCTGAGACCCGATCTCCGGCGCCCCGCCGCGCTCCGAGGTGCCTTCGCCGCCATCATCGTGTTTGCGGCGACCTGGGGCGCCGCGGCGCCCGGAGCCGCATGGGGCCAGCGCGGGGCAACAGAGCAGCCGCTGATCATGGCGTTCACCCCCTCCCGGGACCCAACGGCCCTCCAGGAGGCCGCGGACGCCTTCGTGGCGGCGGTTGCCCGCCTGTCGGGCGTGCCGGTCCGCGCGCAGGTCGCCTCGGACTACGCGGGCGTCGTGGAGGCGCTCAGGAGCCGCCGCGTGGACCTGGCCTTCGTCCACCCGGTCGGCTATGTCCTGGCGCGGCGCGAGGCCGGCTGCGAGATCCTCGTGCGCGACGTATGGCAGGGCAAGACCGCCTACACTTCTCGCTTCTACGTCCGCGGGGCGAGCGGGATCAAGCGCGTCGAGGAGCTGCGCGGCCGCACGGTCGCCTTCGTGGATCCGGCGTCGAGCTCGGGCTACATCTACCCGATGGTGCTGTTGATCAAGCGGGGGCTGGTCCGCGATCGGGACCCGAAGACGTTCTTCAAGGACGCCCTCTTCGCGGGCACGCACGAGGCGGCGCTCCGCGCGCTGCTCCAGGGCCGGGTGGACGCCGCCGCCACCTTCGACCAGGCGCCCCAGATCTACCTGAAGGATCCCGCGCTCGTGGCGCAACTCGCCTCGGTCGCCGAGACGCCGGAGATCCCGGAGGCGGGCATCTGCGCCCGCCCGGGTCTGCGGGTGGACGCGCGGGAGGCGGTCAAGCGGGCGCTGCTGGGGATGAAGAAGCCCGAGCACGCCGCGGCGCTCAAGGGGATCTACGACATCGACGGGTTCGTCCCGGCGCGGGACGCGGACTACGATCCCGTCAGGGACGCGCTCGCGCTGATGGACTACCGGCCGGGGAAATAGCTGGCGCGGCTCACTTGCGGTTGAGGCACTTGATCAGGCGCCAGCCGTTGAAGAGATTCACCTTCGTGGAGAGGTCCGGACTGAGGCCGACCTGCGCGAGGAGCGGCTCGAACGGGAGGTTCGATTTCCAGCCCAGCCGCGTGCACACGGGCGAGACCAGGTCCTCGAGGCGCCCGACAATGCGGCGCTCGCTGCGGAAGTGGTTCAGGAGCACGATGTTGCCGCCTGGCTTGACCACCCGGCGCATCTCCCGCAGCACCGCGACCGGGTCCGGTACGGCGCTGATGGTGTAGGTCGCCACCGCCGCGTCGAACTCGCTGTCGCCGAAGTCCATGACGGTGGCGTCCATGGCCTTGAGCGTGACGTTGTTCAGCCCGAGCTCCACGACCTTGTCCTGTGCCTTCTCGAGCATCTCCTCCGACAGATCGATGCCGGTGATGCGGCAGTTCGCGGGGTACAGCGGCAGGTTGAGGCCCGTGCCGATGCCGACCTCGAGGATCTGCTCGCCGCCCCTGATGTCCAGGAGCCCGATGGCCTGCTCCCGGCCGGGGTGGAAGATCCAGTCGAAGACGAAGTCGTAGGCGGGGGCGTAGATCTTGTAGGCCCGCTTGACCTGCCGCTTCTCCAGCGCCGCGTCCACCGCGAATCTCCTCCTGCGGGGTTCTGCCGGAAGGCCAGAAGCCAGCCTCCGCACTTCTAACACACCGCGCCCACGCTTGCCAAGTGCTTTCTGACCTGTTGATCCTAAAGGAGAAACGCCGTCCGAATGACGACCGGACCGGAGCGGGAAAAAAGGCCGCCGCGGGCCGGTCTTGGGGCTCACTCGAGACCTTTCGCCGGAGGCGTGGGCGTGCCGGGGCGCTCCTGCGCCGCCAGCTGAGCTTCGAGCTGACGGATGCGCGAGCGAAGCTTCCAATGGCGCAGGAGACCCACGCACGAGGCGAAGACGAGGCCGCCCAGCACGGACAGCAGGATGACGAGGGCGACCGGCATGCCCTCCACCCGCCAGCCCAGGAAGCGGATCACGACCGGGTCCATGTTCTGCAGCGCGAAGACCGCGCAGGCAGCCCCCACGAGAGCCATCAGGAGGTAGGCGAGTGTCATGGCGCTCAACCCCTGCCGCCGTTGGCGCCGAGCGCCCGGAGGAAGCGCTCGACGATGCGGCCCTGGCAGTCGGCGGCCTGCCGCGGCTCCTGCGCCGACGCGAGCAGCGCGTCGGCGGGCAGGACCGCCTTGGCCATGGTCCGGTGGCCGCCCGCCGAGCCCAGGTCACCGAAGGCCGCTCGCGTTACCTCCCCCGCGCTCCTGACGTAGCCGACGCTGCGCACGGAGACATGGATGTCGTCACCGACCACTCCCGAGACCACGGACCATTCGACGCCCTCGGCCTGGAGTCCGAAGTCGGCGAACTGCGGGATCAGGTCCGCCGTGGCGACGGGACCCAGGTGGGAGAAGAACACGCCCTTCACGATCCTTCGCTTGGTGAGCCCGGCTGCCAGGGCGTCGAGCGCGGCCTCGCCGAGCGCGGGGCGCTCGATGCGGCGCAGCGCGTTGTGGTTGGCGAGGAGGTAGAGAAATGCGAACGCGTCGAGGTCGGCCCGCGTGCCGCCCCGCTCGAGCCCGAGCGTGTCGGCCTTGATGCCGTAGAGCAGGGCCGTCGCCAGGCGCTGCGTGATTTTAACGTCCGCGGCCCGCAGGTACTCGACAAGGATGGTCGACGTGGCCCCGTACGACGGCCGCACATCGCGGATCCGCGCGCGCACCGGCTCCTCGACCGGGTGGTGGTCGATGACGAGGTCCACCTCGGCGAAGCGCTCCTCGAGGAAGGAAGGCTGGACGTCCACCATGGCGACTCGGTCGAAACCATGCATCTCGCGCGTCGTGATCGGCTCGACGTCGATGTCGAGGATCTTGCACATGGCGATGTTCTCGGGCCGGGTGATGGTGCCGAACGTGCAGATGGGCGCGCCCGTGCGATTGCGGCCGAGCAGGGTCCGGAGCGCCAGGGCCGACGCGATGGCGTCGGGATCGGGATCGTCCTGCATCAGGATGAGGATGCGCGACGCGCCCTCAAAGTGGGTACGGACCCGCTCGACGCGCGTCCGCTCCTGCGCGCGCTCCAGCTCCGGCTGGAGCACGCGCTCGGCGAAGGCGCTCCAGGGTACGGTGACGGCGCCGGGGACGTGGAGCCGCTCGTCGCCCACGATGAGGACGGCCGCGTCGGGAAGTGCCGCGCGCACCGCCGCTGCAACCCGCGCCGCCCGCCCGCCCGGCGCCGCCACCACGAGAGGCCCGCGGCCGCGGCCGAGCGCGCGGCGATATGCCTCGGGGTCTTCGGGGTCGCCGGTGGTGGCCCGCGCCTTCCGCCGCGCGAGACGGGCGCGCAGCGCGGGCCGCGACACGAGGTAGAGCGGCGGCTCGCCACCCAGGGCGAGGTGGCCCTCGAGGTGCAGGACGAGGTCTTCCGATAGGACGAGCACGGGCCGCATGGAGAGCCCTCGAGAGGCTCTTAGCCGTGGCCCCGGCGGCGGTAGGCACGGGTGCCGGCCCGCACGCCGGCGCGCACCGCGCGTGTCAAACGGCCGGCTTTGAGTCCTACGGTGTCCTTCGAGGCGGCCAGGGTGCGGGCGATTGTGTCCAGGGATTCCTTGAGCGTGGTCTGTGCGCGTGCGATCTGGCTCGCGGCGCGCCGCTCGAGGTTCTCGAGCCTCGCGCGCGCGGCGCCCACGCTGCCGGAGGCCTCCACGCGGAGCGTCTTGAGCTGGCCCTCAAGATGCGCGAGCCGCGCCTCGAGCTGCTTGAGTTGGCTTTGCGCTGCGCTGCGCGCCGGACGCTGCTTGGATCGCTCGGCCATGGTCCCTCCCGTGTGACGGTGTGGACGTGTCGGCACCTTCAACTCTACCTCATCGGCCTCAAGGGGCGAAGGCCGTCCACAGCTGCAGCGCGAAGGCGGCGGCGGTGAGAAGGAGGCAGGCCGCGGCCAAGATCCGGTGGATCCCGCGCTCGGGGTGCTGGTCGCTCGCGCCCAGCAGGAGCGCCACGAGCCATCCACCCAGGAAGCCGCCGGCGTGTCCCCAATTGTCCACGCGCATTCCGGGAAGCAGCCCGAAGACGAAAAGGATGAGCGCCCAGCTGCCATACTGCCGGAGGACGGCGGCCCCGAAGAGGCCGCCGCGGCGCCGCCCGTACCACACCATGGCGCCCAGAACGCCGAAGACGGCGCCTGAGGCACCGAGCGTGAACGGATTTCCCACCGCGTTCGAGAGAAGGAAGCCCGCGGCGCCACTCAGCGTGAATATCAGGATCGTCCGGGCCTGCCCGTACACCTCCTCGACGTCAGGGAGGAGCTGCCGGATCCAGAGGAGGTTGAAGAGGATGTGCAGCAGGCTGCCGTGAAGATAGATCGCGGTCAAGACGGTCCACCAGTGGCCCGCTTGCCACGGCGCGGCCCCCGCCATGCCGAGGGCGAGGAGGGCGCGCCCACCGGGCGAGAAGAGATCGAAGACCCCGCGAGGAGCGAGCGCCGCGCGGGGATCGAGGGCGAGGGAGGCGATGTAGGCGGTGACGGCGACCACCGTCACCAGGGCCGCGAAGTCGAGCCCACCTATGAGGCGACCGATCACGGGCCCGAAGCCCCAGAGCCCGGGGTTCCGCCGGCCGCAGTAGAAACAGACCGAGGCGTCCGCCCGGTTCAACTTGCCGCAGGCGTAGCAGAGGCTCGAGCCCGAACGCTGGCGGAACATTAGCAGGCCGCCGATAAGGGCCCAGCTGCGCCATTTAGCAATAAGGCTTTTGGGGCGCCCTCGGCCGCAGGTTCGTGGTCGTTCGAGCTGAGAGGCGAAGCCACGAGGCGAGAGCTGAGATAGTCGTACGCCTCACCTGCGGATCTACTCAGCCCTCGTCTCGCGGCCAGCGGCGGCCGCTCAACTCGACCAGCAGGGCGCCGCCTCGCATCTGGACCCTTCTCGCCGCCCTGCACGCTCAACTTGGGTCTCACGGGGCATCGGCGCCCGGCTAGGCGCCGTACTTGGCCAGGCGCAGGCCGTTGGCCATCAGGAGGGGCATGAGATCCTGGGCCGGCAGGATCCCGAGGGCTCCGCCTGCGCAGTCGCGCTCGGTGAAGCGGCTGACATGATCGGCGCCGCAGTAGACGCTCGAGACGAGGGCCGGCACGGGCTGCCAGCCGTGCGCGGCGAGGATGGACGGCGTCGAGTGGTCACCCGAAACGGCCAGCACGTCGGGCCCGAGCACAAGGATGTCGGGCAGCCGCGCGTCGAAGCGCTCGAGCGCCGCGACCTTGGCGTCGAAGTCGCCGTCCTCTCCGGACTTGTCGGTGTCCTTGTAGTGGAGGAAGAAGAAATCGAAGTTGTCCCAGTGCCCCCTCAGCGTGGCGATCTCGTCGGCGAAGGTCGGGCCGGTCTCGAGGACGTCCATGCCGACGAGCCTCGCGAGGCCCCGGTACATCGGGTAGGCGGCGACAGCCGCCGCCCGCAGGCGAAAGGTCGCAGGGAAGAGCGGGATATCCGGCTGCCTGTCGAAGCCGCGAAGGAGGACCATGTTGGCCGGCGCCGCGTCCCGGAGCAGCGGCCGAGCACGCTCGACGAACTCGTTGACAGCGGCGGCAGCGCGTTCGGCCGCCGGCTCGAGCGCCCGCGCGCGCAGAGGCGGCACTCCGAGCGCCTGCGGGTCGGTCTCGGATACCCGTCCCGAGAGCCCCTCGCCGCGCAGGACGAGGACGAAGCGGTGTTCCTTGACAGGCTCGATGACGATCTCGGCGCCGCCCACCGCGATCTTCCGCAGCCTCTCGCAGAGCCTGACGCAGACATCCGTGGCGATGCGCCCGGCACGCCGGTCGGTGATCCGCCCCTGCGCGTCCACGGTGCAGAAGTTCCCGCGCGCGGCGACGTCGCCCGGCTTGAGGTGGTAGTCGATGCCGAGTGCCTCAAGGACGCCGCGCCCCACCGGGTGCTGGAGCGGGTCGTAGCCGAAGAGACCGAGATGGCCCGGCCCGCTGCCCGGCGTGATGCCGGGCCCCACGTGGCGGAGCAGGCCGCACGCCGAGCGCGACGCGAGAGCGTGGAGGTTCGGCAGGCGTGCCGTTTCGAGCTCGCTCTTTCCGGTGCCGGGGCGCGGCAGGCCGCCGAGCCCGTCGAGGGAGCAGAGGATGATTCTCGTGGTGTTCGGCTGAGCCAGGTCGTGCAGGAGGCCCAGGTCCATCTAGGCCGAGGCTTCCTTGTTCTCGCCGAAGTCGGGCGGCACGGCCGGCCCCCACACGTAGAGCGCGTCCTCCTCGGGCCAGTCACGCGGTTCCCAGGCGCACGACTCGGGAATGTAGTCGAGATCGTAGTAGTACTCGGCGAGGCTCCCCCACGGGTCGCGGATGTAGTAGAAGAAGTTCGAGCCGATAACGTGGCGCCCGAAGCCCCAGCCGGGCTGCCAGCCGCGCTCGACCATCCGCGCCGCCCCCATGCCGATCTCGTCGACGCTGCCGACCTGGAAGGAGCCGTGGTGGAAGCCGGGGGCCGTGGACGTGAGAAGGGCGAGCGAGTGATGGTCGGTGCCGCAGCGCATGAAGGCGATGATGCTCCGCGAGCGGTCCGAGAGCTTCATCCCAAGCACGCGGATGTAGAAGTCCATCTGGCGATCGAGGTTGGGGCTGAACAGGAGCACGTGGCCCAGCTTGCGCGGGGCGACCGACACGCCCCGCGTCGGCGCTCCCCTGACGGCCTGGCGAGGCGAGTATCCGGGGCCATTGAACGCCGGGGGCGAATCGGAGGGTAGCGCGGGCGCCGCTTCGTTTCGGATGTTCACGAGATTGCCGTCGGGATCGCGCACCCAGATGCCGCCTGAAGGTGCGCCCCGGGGCGGGTCGATCTCCTTCACACCGGCCGCCGCGAGCGCCGTCCGGGTCTGCGCGAAATCTTCGCCCGCGGCGCCGTAGCAGAGGTGATGCAGGCGCTTGCGCGGCCCGGGGTAGAGCAGGACCGCCTCCCGCGTCTGGCGCGCGGGCTTGAGCCGCACCGCCTGGCCGCTACCGCTCGCGTCCACGAGGCCGAAGTCCTCGTAGTACCTCTGGCCGACCGTCTGATCGGGCACCTCGAGCGCGTAGTGGAGAAACGATCTCACCGCCATGCCGTGTCTCGCGCGGCGACGCCGCTACGCGTCCTTGACGGGATTCTCGAGCGTGCCGAGCCCCGTGATCTCGAGCTTGCAGACGTCCCCGGGCTGGAGCGTCACCGGCGGCTTGCGCGAGAAGCCGACGCCGGCCGGCGTGCCCGTGGAGATGAGGTCGCCCGGCGAGAGCGTCATGATGTTGGTCAGGTACTGGATGATGTAGCCGAGGTCGAAGATGAAGTTCTTGGTATTGCCGTTCTGCATGAGCGTCCCGTTGACCCAGGTCTTCAGGTCGAGCACGTGCGGGTCGGGAATCTCCGAGCGGTCGGCGATGTAGGGGCCGACCGGTGCCAGCGTGTCGCCCATCTTGCCGGGGCCCCACTGGCTCGTGTGGAACTGGAAGTCGCGGGCGCTCGCGTCATTGATGATCGTGTAGCCGTAGATGTAGTCGAGCGCCCGCTCCCTCGGCACGAAGCGTGCCGTCTTGCCGATGACGACGCCGAGCTCAACCTCCCAGTCGAGGGTCTTCTCCCCGCGGGGTCGGAGAATCGGCTCACCGGGATCGAGGATGGCATTGTTCCACTTGGGAAAGACCGGCGGCTCCTTGGGCACGGGGCTCCCGGTCTCCGCGGCATGGTCCTTGTAGTTGAGCCCGATGCAGATGAACTTGCCCGGGTCGTTGATGGGGGCGTGCAAGCGCACGGCATTGGACGCGTGGCTGACCGGCTGGAACTTGCCCGCCTTGGTCGCGTCCACCATGGCCCCGAGCATGTCCTGGGTGGCCGAGCCGCCCTCGAGGAAGCCGCGCGTGCTCTGGGGGAAGAGGGCTGCTGCGATGGCGGCCGAGCGGACGACCCCCTTGGCGGAGAGCCACGCGGCACAGCTGGCCTCGAGGTCCACCACCCGGTCCTGGCCCATGAAGCAGCCCAGGCGCGGAGAGTGGCCGTTCTGAGAGAACCGGACGATCTTCATGTGGGGCCTCCTTGAGTTCCGTTGTGCGGCAGGGTGCCGCGGGCGGCATTCTAGCACCGTTTCGGGGGACCGGGAGGCGGGTTGAAGTGGTTGGTTTTTCTTTGATATAGTCGCCACAGTGACGGTAAGGTAAAGTTCAGGATGTAGTGGCAGCAGGCCCCGACGGGGTCGGGGCAAAGACCCGGTTACATGGAGGTACGACCATGAAGATCTCACCTTGGATCTCCGCGGCTCTCGTGGCTGCCCTGTTCGTGTCGGGTCCGCTTGCTCCCATGGCGGCTTTCGCCCAGGCCCCGCAAACGGGGCAGGAGCGCGTGCCTGTCGATCCCGTGGAGAAGATGCTCATGCCCTCCGTCGAGCCCATCACCAGCAAGGATCCGACGGACGGCGACGCCACGGCGGCCGGCTTCATGAACGTGGTCTATGTCCCCGGCAAGGCCATCGTCTGCACGGCGGGCGTCCTGACCTCGACCCTGGTCATGTTGCTCACATTTGGCAGCGCATACCGCGCGGCCCGCGGCGTGTTCCTCGAGGGCTGCAGCCCGCCTTGGGTGCTGACGGCTGATCACGTGTCAGGCAAGATCCCGGGTCCCGGCGACCCCGGCTACGATCCCGCCGGCAGCTACTAGTTGGGCCGTATTCCACCGGAGTACCTGCCGCCCCGCGGCGCATGGCCGGAGCGTGTCTACACGCTGCCGGAGCTCCGAGCCTACCCCGCACGCCTGAACTCCACCGAAGAGCTCCTCGACCGCCACGTCGCCGAGGGGCGCGGCGACCGCGCCGCCATTCTCTTCGAAGACCAGCGGATCACCTACGCCGCGCTCGCGGCCCAGGTGAATCGGCTGGCCGGGGCGCTCCGCGGCCTCGGCATCGAGGAGGAGGACCGGGTGATGCTGCGCGCCCCGTCCATCCCGCCCGCACTCGTCGCCAACTTCGCGGTCATCAGGCTCGGCGCCGTCATCGTCCCGATCTCGCCGCTTTTCTCTCGGGCGGAGATCGCCCACGTGGCCTCCAACACCGAGGCGGCCGCCCTCTTCGTCGCCGCGCCGCTGCTGGAAGAGGTGGAGCGGGCGAGGGGTGCGATCGCAACGGTCCGCCACGTCATAGTCATCGGAGGAGATGCCGCGGACGTCCGCGCCAGGGGCTTCATCCCGTACGCGGACCTGATGGCGCAGGTGCACCCGCCGGTGGAGCCCGTCAGGCGCGACAGGCTGGCGGTCTCCGTTCTTCTCTTCACCTCGGGCACCACGGGCTTGCCCAAGGGGACCGCGCACGTCATGGAAGAGGCGCTCGTCGTGCCCGACACCTTCGGCCGTCACGGCTGGCGCGTCACTCCGGACGATGTCATCGGCGGACCCGCGCCTCTGTCGGTGGCCGCGGGCTACTCGACCCAAGCGGTCATCCCGTTCCGGTTCGGCGCCGCCGCGTCGCTCCTTCCACGCTTCACCCCCGAGGCCATGTTCGAGCAGATCGGAAAGCATCGCATCACAATCGTCTCCATCCTGCCGACGGCCTATCGCAAGATGCTCCAGGTCCCGGGCGCGCGCGAGCGGTACGACCTCTCCTCGGTGCGCCTCTGCACGGGCGGAGGCGAGTCCCTCGGCTCGGAGACCTACCAGGCATGGAAGGACGCATTCGGGCTGGAGATTTTCGAGGGGCTCGGGACGACCGAGATGATGTACGTCTTCGTCTCGTCCGCGGTCACGCGCCGGGTCAAGCCCGGGGCCATAGGCCCGGCCGTGCCGGGCTACGAGCTGCGCGTAATCAGCGAGGGAGGCAAGGATTGCCGGCCCGGCGAGGTCGGGCTCCTCGTCGTCAAGGGCCCGACCGGCACGCTCTACTGGCGCGATCCAGACAAGCAGGGGCGCGCCGTCCGCAAGGGCTGGTGCTTCGCCGGCGACTTCGTCACCATGGACGAGGAGGGCTACGTCACCTTCCTGTCGAGAGAAGACGACCTCATCAAGTCGTCGGGCTATCGCATCGGACCCGAGGAGATCGAGAGCGTCATCGCCCGGCACCCCGCCGTGGCCGACTGCTGCGTCATCGGCGTGCCCGACGCGGTGCGTGGGCAGAACACGCGCGCCTACGTGACGCTCAGGCAAGGGATTAGCTCGGGCAAAGCGCTCGAGCGTGAGCTCGTGGACTTCTGCCGCGACAAGATGGCGGTTTACAAGCTGCCGCGCGAGGTGGTGTTCGTCGACTCGGTGCCCCGGGCGCCGGGCCCGGCCGGCCCCGGCACGGGCAAGCTCCTCCGCCGCGTGCTGCGCGGCGCCGCCGTGTAGGCCGTCCCCGCTGCGCATGGCCCGCTCCCGCCGATGGGCCGTCCCGCTGCTCTTCGTCTTGCTGCTGGCGGGCTTCGCGGCGGGCATCTGGGGCAGCTATCGTGACGTCTACCCCGGGCGGGGGCTCTTCCGGGTCACCGGGGTATTCGAGGGGCGCGGGAGCGACACCCTGATCCTCGTCAGCCACGACGCCGCGCCCGGCGTCATGGACGAGATGAGCAAGATGGCTTTCTACGCCGAGACGAAGGAGATGCTGGACGGCGCCGGCCTGCGTCGCGGAGACCGCGTCCGCCTGACGGTGCGGCAGTTGCCCGACCGGTATCTCGTGGTGGAGATTCGCAAGATCCAGTGACAGAGGGGAAACCCTGAGGAGGATCCATGGCCTACCGCATCAACCACATCCATCTCAAGGCGTCGGATCCGCGACGCACCGCCGAGTGGTACGTCGGGGCGTTCGGCTTCAAGATCGTCAATGACGAGACGCGCGTCTTCGGCGACCGTTTCGTGCGCTGCCAGAGCGCCGACGGCGGCATGGCGGTGAATATCTCGGGCCCGAGAACCGGGGAGACCCTCCGGCCGGGAGACGCCTCCGCCCACTTCGGTCTCGAGCACTTTGGCTTCGACTCGACCGACATCGAGGCCGACATCCGGCGGCTCGAGGGGCTGGGCGCAACGCTTCTCGAGGGCCCCATCCAGCAGCCGAACGGCGGGCGCATCGCCTTCATGCGCGCGCCCGACGACACGCGCGTCGAGCTCGTCCAGCGCTCCACCATTGCAGGGGGTTGTTGCTGACCCGTCACCGGCTCGTTCCACGCCGGGTGGGGCAGGGGGCCCTCCCCCGTGGACCACGCTGACTCGCGGGCGCTTTGCGGAGTCTCGCAGGAGCCACGAGACTCTAGTCT
>Ga0326597_10003770_pt1 | contig 21636 bp, 16 predicted proteins | sample RVTome_12_FD_203789 | JGI IMG/M metagenome (GOLD analysis project Ga0326597, IMG submission 203789) | Soil microbial communities from uranium-contaminated site in the Upper Colorado River Basin, Wyoming, United States - RVT100D185 | ecosystem: Environmental > Terrestrial > Soil > Contaminated >...
TCGGGGTCGAGGCGATCCAGTTCGGCGGCAATCCGGCGGATCGTGTCGGAGTCGGTGGGCGTGGGCGCGGCCCTGAAACCGAGGAACGCGAGGATGGAAGACATGGCGATGGGAATCTTAAATCGGGGAATCGGGGAATCGCGCAATCGGTAATCGGGAAATCAGGGAATCGCGTATCGCGCGATTCGCGACGAGCTCGGCGACCTCGAAGGGATCACCGTGTGGGCCGCAGGCAAACTCGACGCCGAACCGCGGCAGGATCCCGGTCGATCGCGTCGCGTAGCGCAGCGCACCCGATTCCCCGATTTCCCGATGTCGCGGCGGCGGCGAGGCCCCTCTACCGCAACGTGCGCACGAGACCGCTCCTCCTGATCCGGCGATCGGAGGTGATGAGCGTCAGGTCGTGCACTCGCGCGGTCGCGGCAATCAGGCGATCGGCCGGGTCGGGCGGGAACGTGTCACCCGAATCCTCCGAGTCGATCGCCACGTCGACCGTGAGCGGCAGAACTTCGAGCTGCGGCGAGGACGCCGCCGTCCGCAGCCACAGCGGCCACGGGCCGAAGTCTTCGTCTACCACCACCCGCCCGCGGGCCAGGTGCCAGGCGGCCTCCTTCAGTGAGATGGCCGCGATGCCGATCGTCCAGCACGTACTTCACGGGGCGTCGCGGAACCACTCCGCCGGGGGGACGCGATCGGCGCCTCGATGTCGCCGCGGACCTCCGCGCTGCCCGCCAGGAAGCCCAGCAGGCCGCCCCGGGCGCGGTCGGTCGTCGCGGTAATGGGAACCACTTTCGCGACCTCGCGGTTTCGGTTGAGAATCACCACCGTCTAGCCGCCGGCGGCGCGACGGATCAGCTCGCCCGCGCGATCGCGAAACTCACCGATCTTCACGCGCTGCATGCCCACATCGTAGCCAAAATATTTGGCGATGTCAGTGCGGCGGTCGGGGGGCCCTCGGGCGCCGGCACGAGGCCGCCCCGCACGGCGAACCGATTCCCCGATTCCCCGATTATCCGATTCCCCGATTCTCCGATTCCCCGATTCCCGAAACGCTCAAATAGGCGTCTCGGTACTCCCTGACCATGCGCTCCAGGGTGAACCGCGTCTCGACGCGACGCCGGGCGGCGGCGCCGAGTTCCCGGCGAAGGCCGGCGTCGCCTGCCAGCCGCCGGAGCGCGTCGGCCAGCGCGCCAGCATCTCGCGACGGCACAAGCAGACCGCACTCGCCGGTCACGACCTCCGGGGTGCCGCCGACTCGCGTCGCGACGACGGGCAGGCCCGCCGCCATTCCCTCGAGGATGGTGAGGGACACGCCCTCGCTGATGGAGCTGTTGGCGTACACATCGCACCCCGCGAGCCACCGCCTGGCGTCGTCACGCTCGCCGAGGAACCGCGTGCGGCTGGCGATGCCGAGCGACGCCGCGCGCGCCTCGAGCGTGCCTCGCTCCGCGCCGTCGCCAACGATGGCGAGGATCGGGCTGGGCGCGCCGGACCCGAGGCGCGCCACGGCCTCGAGCAGCGTCCCGAGGTCCTTCACCGGATCGAGACGCGCGATCGTGCCGACGACGAAGTCGTCGGCTGTCGCGCCGAGCTCGCGGCGGACGCCGGCACGCGCGGCAACGTCGGGCATCGGGCCCACCTCGATGCCGTTGTAGATCACGCCGACGTCTTCATCGCCGAATCCCTCTGCCACGAGGTGCTGCCGGACGTCCTCGGACACCGCGAAGACGCGCGTCGCCAGGCGGCGGAGGGCGCGGTTCGCGAGCCTGCGCTTTCGCGACGGGCCCGCGTCGGACAGGCGACCGTGCTCGGTGAAGACGAGGCGAAGCCCGGGACGGCCCGGACGAACGATCCGCGCGAGCGCGCCGTAGACGAACGGCGAGTAGTGGTGCGCGTGCAGGACCGTCGCGCCGTGCGCGACGGCGGCCGCGGCCACCCGCCGCGCGAGACCGGGCCTGAACCCGGGCTTCCGGGCGAGCGCGGTCACGGCAATGCCGCTGTTCAGAAGCTCGCCTGCCCACGCACCGGTCTCGTCCAGGCAGCAGACAGCGGCCGGCATGTCCGCGTGGAGTCGCCGCGCCAGTTCGATCACCAGCCGCTCGGTACCGCCCGGGTGCAGACCCAGCACAACATGGAGAACGCGCACCACGCCCTGATTGTAAGGCGACGCCGATGGCCTACTTGACCTCGAACGTTCCTCCAGCCGTCCCCGACGCCGCCCCGGCCGTGACGACGGCCGTCGCCGTGTAGGTCCTCGATCTGCACCTCGAGCTCGCCCTCGAGGACCGCCTGAGCCTGCGGCGGCAGTTGCGGCTTTCCCTGGGCCAGCAGGAACGGGGCCCAGTTGAGGGCGGCCAGCACGAGAAATGAATGTGGCTGGTGTGGCGTCGGCGAAACGGCGGGCAAACGAACGTCGAGCCTTGGACTGGAAGGCCGGATTCCAGATTCATTGTCGAACTGTTTTGAGGAGCAGCCACGCGACGAACACTGCGTAACCCACGCCGGCGAGGACGATGACGACGCCTGACGCGGGCAGGATCTCGAAGATCGTCGCCGCGAGGTACGCCTGCAGATAGCAGAGCGGCGCCATCCCGACGAGCGTCCCGATCGCGATCTGTGAGACGCGCACCCCGAAGGCCCCGGCGGCGTACGACACCAGATCGGATGACGTGAAGGGGTTGACGCGGAGGAGGAAGATTACCCACACGGCCTGCCGGGCGAGCCGGTCCCGGTAGGCCTCGAGGTGACGTCGCTCGATCCGGCGCGACACCCAGGGCTCGCCGAGCGCCCGGCCAATCCACGCGGCGAGGGCCGCGCCGAGCACGTTGCCGGCGAGCGACAGCGTGCCGCCGACGAAGCCGCCGAAGATCGCCCCACCGGGAGCATAGAGCAGCGTACCGGGGATGGGCGCGACGAGCACTTCGACGATAACCGCCGCGACGTAGACGGCCGGTGCGAGCGCCCCCCACGAGAGCACGTAGTCCCGAACCGGTTGGATGCCCGCGCTTCCCTCGAGCGCGGCATCAACCAGGACCCGGAGGAGGCCGCCCGTTATGAATGACCACGCCGCCCAAGCGGCCGCGGCGACAAGAAGGGGCCAGACCAACCGGCGCGGCGACACGGGAATCTAGAATCTGGAATCCGGAGTCTCGGAGCAACTGGAATCTTCCGACCTCACGGCGACATTAGTTACAAGATTGTGTTAATGTCTGCCGGACCCAGGTTTTCTTGTACGTTTCCGCTGACAGCCGGACGTTTGCGCGCGTCACTAGCCTTGGCTGACGAATTGCACAGCAACTGGCATCAGTGGCCGTTCGTCTGCCGGAACGTGAAGACCTTGACGTACTTCAGTCGCAGGAGACTCGGTCGTTGTGGCTCGCGTGGAGCGCACTCCACGTTGTGCCACCCATCTCCCTGTTGGCGCTGGCATCCGCCAGGCGCGCCCGCCCGGTTGTGACGCCCGAAGAACTGTTTGCCGCGCTCGACGGCCGGACCTTGACCTCCGGCGGGAATCGTCTCACCATCGAAGTCTTCAGCGTCCGCGATGAAGCGGGCAGCCGATGGATACAGTTGGCGCTCAAGGGTTCTGAATCGCAACATGTGCTCACACTGCGCCTCAAGCCGGGCGAGACCGCCCAGCGGGTCATGTTCACCCTCTCCTCATGGCTCACCGATCCGACCGGCACCTCCGAGGTCATCAACGTCGCCTGACAGCCGCGTGAAACGCGGCAGAATGCTCCAAACGCTGCTCGTCGTCGTGGCCTGCTCGATCGTGAACGCGACGGCTTTCGGCCAGTCCGCCGACAACGTCCTGCTGGTGGTCAACGACGCCAGCGAAGCCTCCGTCCAGGTTGGTCGCCATTACGCGCGCGTGCGTGGGCTCGCCGACGACCACGTCGTTCGCATCACGGCGCCGACCGGCGAAACCGTTCAGCGCACCGAGTACCAGAGCGCCATCGAGGGCCCGATCGCCCGGTGGCTGGTCAAGCACGGCTTCCAGGACCGGATCCTCTACATCGTCCTGACCAAGGGCGTGCCGATTCGCATCGCCGGCACGGGCGGTCGGGACGGCACGACGGCGAGCGTGGACTCGGAGTTGACGCTGCTCTACAGGCGGATGCTCGGTGAGTCCCCGTCGATCCTTGGCCGCGAGGACAACCCGTATTTTCTGGGCGAAACGCCCGTCGGGCAGGCCAGACCCTTCTCGCGCTTCGACTCCACCCTCTACCTCGTGACGAGGCTCGACGGCTACACGGTCGAGGACGTCGTGGCCTCGATCGATCGCGGGCTCGAGCCGTCCCGTGACGGCCGGATCGTGCTCGACCAGCGCGCGACCATCGGCGACGCCGGCGGGGATCGGTGGCTCGCCGAGGCCGCCTCCCGTCTCGAGGCCGGCGGCGAAAGCGCCCGCGTGCTGTTCGAGTCCACCACGGGCCTCGCGTCTAATTCGGAGCCGGTGCTCGGGTACTACTCGTGGGGGTCCAACGACCCCGCCAATCGGTTGCGCGGCACCGGCGGGCTCACTTTCGCGAACGGCGCCTTGGCAGGCATGTTCGTGAGCACCGACGGCCGCACGTTTCAGGAGCCGCCGTCGGACTGGAAGCCCGGTCCATCGAACCGGCCGCTCGGTCAGTTCGGGTCGGGCTCGCAGTCGATGGCAGCCGACTTCATCCGGGAAGGCGCCTCGGGGGTTGCGGCGCACGTCTCCGAGCCGTTTCTCGACGGCACCGTTCGTCCGCAGATTCTCTTTCCGGCGTACTTGAGGGGTTTCAGTCTCGCGGAGTCGTTCTACCTGGCGATGCCGTATCTGAGCTGGCAGACGATTGTCATCGGCGATCCACTCGTGGCGCCGTTCAGGGACGACCCGGTGCCCGCCGAGCGACTGCACCAGGGCATCGACCCGGAGACCGAGTTGCCCGCCATATTCACCGGGCGCCGGCTCGCCCAGTTGCAGACGGGCGATCTGAATGTCGATGCGCTGAAGCTGGTCTTGCGGGCTGATGTCTACCTGGAGCGTGACTTCCAGCCGGAGGCCGAATCGCTCATGGCGCAAGCCCTCGAAATCGAGCCGCGCCTCGTCGCGGTGGCCATGCGGCTGGCGGCGTTCCATGAAGGGCGTGGCGAGCACGAGCAGGCGCGAGCGCGTTACCAGGGAATCCTGGACGTCCAGGCCGACAACGTGTTCGCGCTCAACAATCTGGCCTACTCCCTGGCAGTCCACGCAGGGGAACCGAAAGACGCGCTGCCGCTGGCCGAACGCGCTCTGCGCCTGTCGAATCTCCCGGGCGTGGCGGACACACTCGGCTGGATTCACCACCTTCTCGGCGACGACCGCGCGGCCAAGCCGCTCGTCGAACGCGCCGTCGCCGGCGCGCCTGACGCCGCCGAGCATCAGCTCCACGCCGCCTTCGTGCACGCGGCGCTCGGCGAGATTTCCCGGGCCCGCCTGGAGCTGGCCGCCGCGCTCAAACTCGACCCGGCGATCGGCGAACAGGATGCCGTGAAGCAGTTGCTCGCGCGCATCCGGTGAAGGATGGACTTCGCGAAGGCCCTCGGTTGGTCGGTTACGCCGCTCTATATCCTGCTCGGCTGTTTCGTTCTCGGTATCGCGCTGCTCTTCTTTAGAAGGACGCGCCGGCCTGCAAGCTACTGCCTCCTCCTTGTGACCGGCACCTACGTCGTCTTCGGCCTGCCGGTGGTGGCCAACGCGATCGCCGGCGGTCTGCCGAGCGCCCCTCGTCTGCACCGCGAGGACGAGCCCATCGACACCCTGGTGGTATTCGACGGCGACAACCGGCGCGGCCGACTCGCGGTGACGTTACAGGTGCTCAAAGCCCGTCCACCCAAGTCTCTCTGGATTGTGGGCGACGAGTGGCTCGTGGAAGAACTCCAGCACGCGGGCTACCCGCGCACGACGTTCGGCCAGAACAGAATCGCCACGAACACCCGTGAGCAGATGGACTGGGTGCGGCGCTTTCTGACCGAAAACCCGGAACGGGCGGTGGCGATCGTCGTCTCCCGCTTGCAGGCGCCTCGGGTAGCCTCCCTGGCAGACAAGCTACGTCTTTCCGTCACCCTGCTTCCATCCCCCATCGACGACGAGCCTCCGACCGCGGGATGGCGGGCCTGGGCTCCCAGCTACGTCGGCTTCAGGGCCAGTCGCGACGCCATCTACGAGCACGTGGCGCTGTGGCACTACCGCCGGAACGGGTGGATCGACTGAGATCGGTGGGGATTCCACGCGATACTGGAACCGAAGCTCCGACGACGCGATCTTCTGGCCGTTCAGGCCCTCGCGCCAGGCCAGGACGGAATGGATGCCGACTGAGACGGCCGTGGTGTCGAGCTTCCGCTCGTCTTCGAGGTTGCCCTGCTTGCGAGCGAGGCGGATAGGCGGGCCGCCGTCGATGCTGATGATCGCGTCGCGGCTGGCCGCGAGCGGATCACCCGTGAGCAGAATGATCAGCGTCGTCTTCCCGTTGGTGACGACGGCCGGCTCCAACAGGTTGGGCACGGTGAGCACCGCCCGCGGCAGGCCAAGTGGTGTCGCCAGCGTCGGGCGGCCCACGCCACCGATCACGCCCTCCAGCGGGAAGGCCTGACCTGTGGCCCAGACGTCCCCGAGATAGGCCATGCCGTATTTGTCCCACGCCTGCCCCATCGTGAGACCGGCCTCAGGCACAAAGAAGCGGCTGTGCAGGCTGCCGGGGACGTTGGTCGGGAAGGCGGCGGTGTCGCGGTTCTGCTGGTTCGCCAGCAGGACATAGTCCTGCCCCGTGCCGTTGAAGTCGATGATCTTGTGCTGGCCGCCGCGATGCGACTTCCACGACTCGGACGCGAACTTGTCGAGCGGCTGGCCCGGCGTCCATACCGCCCCGTCTCCGAAGATGATGTACTTCTTCGGCCGCAATCCGAAAGGCAGGAACGTGACGCGATCGATGAGTGACCAGCTCGGGTCGGCCGGGTTCGTGTAGCGCAGGTTGATCTCGTTCTGCATCGTGACCCGACGCACGATGAGCGACGAGGAGGCCATGCCGCCACTGATGGCGTTCTTGCATCCACGCAGGCTCCCGCCGTCGACGACGATGGTGTCCAGGTAGGCGGCCGATGACCGGATGCAGTCTGACCGCCCGCCGGAGTCGACGAGCGTCACATCGCGGAGCCAGATGTTGTTGCCTCCGAGCTGCGCGCCCCAGACCTGAGCCCCGCGGTTGTGCGCGGAAACGTGATCGTCTGCGGGAAAGGGCCTCATGCCCCAGTATTCCAGGCCGACGCGGTCGTTGCCCAGGGTCACATTCCCGGCGAAAGAGATCGGCACCGCGTCGTTCTCGTTGAACGGCTGGTCGGACGGCGCGCCCGGCGCCGCCGGAACCGGACCATCCTTCTGGAGCTTGCTGAACAGGTTGATCCCGACCGCGTTGTTCCACGCCTCGTTGCCCTCGATGACCTGCTGCAGGCCTCTGAACCAGAAGCCGGACCCTTCGCAGCCTGGGCAGTCGTCCTCGACGTTGCGTTGAGCCGCGCGGCCGTTGCCGGCCGAGTAGGCGGCGACGTTACGCCGGAACACGTTTCGCACCTCATACCCGTCCTCGGTCACGAAGCAGCCGCCGGGAAAACCGACGCAGACGTTCTGCTCGATTCTGGTGTCGTGCGTGCCGTGAACCGCGTGCGCCCATTTGCCCTGGCCGATGTCGATGTAGCTGTTCCCGATGTTCTGGCGGGTGCCGAGGCTGCTGCCGGCGTGGTGGTCGTGGCTGGCGTACTTGCCGATCTGGTTCAAGCCGAGATGGGTGAGGTCGGCCGATGTGCTGTCCAGCGCCTCGTTGCGGGTCCGCCCGAGGCCGATCAATTGGTTGTAGCGGATGTCCCACGACGCCTCGTGGCCGATGTTGGCCGTATGGCCACGCGCGCCGGCCGGGCTCTCGCTGCGCACGACGATATTGCGGGTGAGATTGGCCACTCGCGGCCGGAGCACCAGCGCTCCGTCGGGATCCCGAATCGAGGGGTGGGCGAAGTCGAGCGCCTTGGAGAGCGTGATGGTGTTGCCCGCGATCGCGGCGATCGTGACAGACGACTCGCGGAGCAGTGGCGCGTTGCGGACCGCGCCGATCTGGCGCGTGTCCGGGATGAGCAACTCATCACCTACCTGCCAGCCCGCCGGCGCCTCCGCAAGCGTCAGGCTCACGGCGCCTCCCGGGGCATCGTCCGCAAGCTCCACGAACGTCGTGGAGAGCCGGCGGCCGACGCGCGTCTGCGTGCCGAAGTTGAGAAGGCCGTTGCCCCATTGGAACGGATCGCGTGCCGTATCGATGGGCACGTCGCGCACGATGAGCTCCACTCGCCTCAGCACAGGGTCGGCCTCCGTACCCACGTCCAGACGGCCGGCCGGCAGCACGATCAGGTGAGTGAAGCGGACTGTCGTGTCGTAGGTGCGAGACACACGCAGCGTGCCGGCCACCTCGATGGCGTCATAGGTGCTGTCGGGGGGAAGCGTGACCGTTTCGCCCGCCGGTACGATCAGCGAATTTGGCAGAAGTATCGCGAATCTCGGCACGTACTCGGTTGCGCCGATCCGGACGCGATCGGCTTCCACGACAACGTGCATCTGGGCCGCGGCGTCACGGGGCGCGATGCTGACCGCGATGGCGCCGAGGCACACAAGCAGCCGTTGGAAACTCCGGTACATTCCGCACTTCACTTGGTCTCGGCCATCTCGAGCAAGGCTGGTGCCGGACGCCGGCAGCCGAAAACTCAAGGGGAAACGCCCGCTCGCGGTCGTCGGCCCGCGGGGGACCGACACTCCTTGTGGACGCGCCTTCCAAGATCGTCGCGAGCGAGACCGGTTTCCCAGCAGGCGAACAAAGTCTGCCGTCAACGGACCTTCCGTGGATTGCCCGAGAGCCACTGACGGGAACGGCGGCTCTAAGGCACTCACCGTGAACAACTTATGTCACTTCGACCGACAGAGTGCCGTGGACACGAAGTTTGCTCCTAGAAGAGCCGATGACACTCCACCCCGCGCTACGCGCACTGATGACTCTGGCGCTGCTCTGCGCCATGGCCGCCTGCTCCGGCGCGACGGCCGACGACCACTTGGCGCGCGCGGACGAATACCGGGCAACCGGCGCCCTGGCCGAAGCGGTGATCGAGTACCGCGCGGCGCTGCAACTCGAACCACAGCGGGGCGACATCAGGCTGAAGCTGGCCGAGGTGTACCTCGACCAGCGCAATGGCTCCGAGTCACTGCGCGAGTACATCCGCGCCGCGGATCTGCTACCCGACGATGCGGCGACCCAGCTCAAGACCGGCAACCTGCTCCTCCTGGCTGGCGCGTTCGACGACGCGAGGGCCCGCGCGGAAAAGGTGCTCGCGCTCGACCCGTCGAACGTGGACGCCACGGTGCTGGTGGCGAACGCGATGGCCGGCATGCGCGACCTCGACGGCGCCCTCACCCAGTTCCAGGAGGCCATCGTCCTGAACCCGGGCCAGGCGGACGCTTATCTTGGTGTCGGCGCCATTCAGCTCGCGAAGGGAGACGCCGCGGCCGCCGAGGCCAGCTTCCGCAAAGCCGTCGAGGCGGCGCCCACGTCAGCCGGCGCGAGGCTGGCGCTCGCGAACTTCCTCTGGGCCAGCCGGCGCCCCGCCGAGGCCGAGCAGGAACTGAAAGCCGTCCTCGAGATCGAACCGGCGAATGTCCTGGCCAACCGCGCCCTCGGCGTGTTCTATCTAATGTCGAACCGCGCCGCCGAGTCCGAGCCCTATTTCAAGGCCATCGCCGACACGCTTGGCACGCCGGAAGCGGCCATCGCGCTGTCTGACTACTACCTGATCACTCGCCGTTCGGACGAGGCGCGCCGGGTCCTTCGGGACCTCGCGACGGATGAAAAGGCCTGGGCGCAGGCGACGACGAGGCTGGCGGCCGTCGAGGGCGCCGAGGGCCTGCGCGCGCAGGGCGTCATCCGTGTGCGCGAAGTGCTGGAGAAGTACCCGAATGATCGGCCTGCACGCCTCCTGCTGTCGCGCCTGCTCCTGGCCGACGGCAAGCGTGAGGAAGCCCTGTCCGAGGCCGGCGCCATCGTTCAAGCGGAGCCGAGCTCGGCGGCCGCGGCCGAGGCCCATATGGTCATCGGCCAGGCTCACGCGCGGCTGGACCGGCCGGAGGCTGCGCTCAAGGCGTACGAGGAGGCGCTCGCGATCAGCCAGCAGCCGCTCGCGGCGGACCTGGCGCTTGCGTCGCTGCACCTGTCGAGAGGCGACACGGAGAAGGCGACGACCTACGTGCAGCAGGCGCTGCAGGTGCAGCCGGGGCAGCCGGCCGCGCGCGCGCTCCGCGTTCGCATCCTGATCGCGCAGGGCAATACATCGCAGGCGGCCACGGAGCTGGCCTCCCTCGAGCGCGAGTTTCCGAACGCCGCTCCGGTCCTCGTCCTGCGCGCGGCCCAGCAGGTGGCGCAAGGACAGCTCGCCGCCGCCCGGGCGTCGTACGCCAGAGTAGCCGAGCTCGCCCCGAACGATCTCGAGCCGCTTGTCGGCCTCGTACAGCTCGACCTCATCGCGGGTCGCCCGGATGACGCGATCGCGCGCATCGAAACCGGCCTGAAGGTGGCAGAGCGCACGAGCGACCTTCTACTGCTGGCCGCGCGCACCTACGGCTCCACCGGCAACTGGGACCGGGCCGAGCAACTGCTCAAGGACGCCATCACGCTCGACCCGGCCCGCCTCCGCGGCTACGGAATGCTCGCCGCGCTCTACGTCCGGCAGAATCGGCTTCCGGACGCGGAGGCCCAGTTCAAGGTGATGGTCGAGCGCAACCCGACGTCGGTGTCAACCAGCACGATGCTCGGGATGCTCTACGACATGCAGAATCGGTTTGCCGAGGCCGAAGAACAGTACCGCGCGACGCTCGCACTCGATCGAACGGCCGCGGTCGCGGCCAACAATCTCGCGTATCGCTACGCGGAACGGAACGAGAACCTCGACCAGGCGCTCGAGCTTGCGCAAACCGCGCAGCGCCGGCTGCCGGACGACCACAATGTGGCCGACACGCTCGGGTGGGTCTACTACCGGAAACGCATGACCTCGGCTGCGATCCGGGAGCTCGAGACCGCCGTCAAGCGCAACGGGAAGGATCCGCTCGCGCGCTACCACCTCGGGATGGCCTACCACCAGGCAGGCGAGCTGGACAAGGCGCGCGTCGCGCTGCGGGAAGCGCTGGCGCTGAGCACGACGTTCGCGGGTGCGGATGAGGCCAGGAAGACGCTCGATCAGCTCCCGGGGGGATAACGGCCCGTGCCTCGACCACGCGCTCGGTGGTTTGGCCGAGGAGGAGGAGGAGGAGGAGGAGCGGCGGGCAGGCAAGTCAACTTCACAGGTGACTCTTGTCGGCTCAGAATCGGCCCAAGCCAGGGACGAGTACACAGGGCAGGTCCTACTTGATGAAAACGCCTCCCCGGTCCTTGGCATACCTATTGCCGTACGATATCCACGAGGGTGTGCGGATCGTGAGAGTCAAATTCGCCGCTTGGGGAATCGTTGCTGCGTCGCTCGTTGCCGTTCCAGTCTCGGCAACCCCGATTTCGTTCTCTGATACCTTCGACCCGACTGACGTTTTCTTTGGCGGCAACACGGCATGTTCTGGAGACAACGCCAACGACACAGTGGGTCTTCCCGCTTCCAACCAATGCGGATCGCTCACGTGGACTCACTCACTTGCAGCATACAACTCATCTACTGATACTCTTAGCACTGGCTCCATCACGCTCTATTTTCAGGACGATGACGGCAACCCCCCTGCCGAATCCTTTACCTGGGTGTTCGACTCGTTGAGTAGCGCCAGCGCCGTCACGGTCACCGGTGGCACTGCAACGGGCTTCAGCTTCAATTACTCGGTTCTGAGTGAGCTTTCCGACGGCAACTTGGTCGTGACGCTGACAAGGGCCTCCGGTGACTTCACGTTCCTGAACTCCGTGCTAAACGCTGATGGAGAAAGGGACGAAGGCGAAAGCAACGACGAGGGCGACAACGGCGACTCATTAGTGCCGGTTCCCGAGCCAGCAACCCTCTTGCTACTGGGGTCCGGTTTGACGGCGTTTGGCATAAGGGCGCGCCGCAAGAAGCGCTAGTTCTCGGCCGAATTCTGCACGCTTGGCGCCTGGCAATGTCGGGCGACTGGCTGACCGTCAGCGGCCTTCCCTGACGTATTCTCCTCATGTGCGGTATAGTGGGACTCGTCGCGCTTGATGGCCCGCTTGGCCCTGACGCCGTCCCCGCGGTCGCGGCGATGGCCGCCCGCCTCGCCCATCGCGGCCCCGACGGCGACGGATTCTGGCACGACGGGCGCGCGGCGCTCGGCCACCGCCGCCTCGCCATCATCGACCGCACGGGCGGCCATCAGCCGATGTCGAACGAAGACGGCACCGTGTGGATCGTCTTCAACGGCGAGATCTACAACCACCGCGACGTCAGGCCCATCCTCGAAGCCAGGGGCCATGTCTTCCGAACGGCGTCTGACACGGAAGTCATCGTTCACGCGTATGAGGAATACGGACCGGCCTGCCTCGACCGGCTCGAAGGCATGTTCGCGTTCGCCATCTACGACAGCCGCACACGCGAGCTCTTCGCGGCGCGCGACCGGCTGGGCAAGAAGCCGTTCTTCTACACGGTCATCGACGGTCTCTTCGCCTTCGCCAGCGAGTTGCCGGCCCTTCGGCGCGCTCCCGGCTGGCGCGGCGACCTCGATCTCACCGGCCTCGAAGGTTATCTTTCGCTCGGGTATTTCGTCGCGCCTCACACGATCTACCGCGACGTCTGGAAGCTTCTGCCCGGCCACTGGCTGCGCGTGAAGGACGGCCGCGTCGAAACGCGCCAGTACTGGGACGTCACCGAGTTCGACACCGATCGCCGGACGGACGCCGAGCTGCTCGAGGAGATCGACGACACGTTGCGCGCCGCCGTCCATTCGCGCCTCGAGAGCGAGGTTCCGCTCGGCGCGTTCCTGTCCGGCGGCATCGACTCGGGGCTGGTCGTGTCGTACATGGCGGAGGCCCTGGGCGACCGGCTGGTCACAGCATCCGTCGGCTTCGGCGAGAAGGAACATAACGAGCTCGACGCCGCCGGGCTCGTGGCCTCCCACTTCAACAGCCGCCATCACCCGGAGGTCATCGATCCACGCCTGGACGAGGTCATCGGCCCGGTCATCGACCACCTGGGCGAGCCGATGGCCGACTCGTCGGTGATTCCCACGTGGTACGTCTCGCGAGCCGCCCGCCGTCACGTCACGGTAGCGCTCAGCGGCGACGGGGGTGACGAGGCGTGGGCGGGTTACGACTTCCGCTACCTTCCGCATGCCATCGAGGCGCGGGCTCGACGGCACATGCCCGGCGCGCTCGGCACGGTCGCGGGCTGGCTGGGCGCGCGCTGGCCGCGCGGGCGGAATCTTCCGAAGCCGCTCCGCGCCGGCACGCTGCTCGAGAACCTCGGCCGCGACCCGGCCTCGGCGTACTACTTCGATCTCGCGTTCCTCAAGCCCGCGGATACTCGCCGCCTCATGGGCCTCACGCCCCACCGCGCGCCCGAGTCCAGCCCGGTCTATCAGGCGGTCACGGAGCCCTACCGCCGGTGCACCTCGACCGACGCGGTCCAGCGCTCCGAGTATGCCGACCTCAAGGTCTACATGCCGAACGACCCGCTCGTGAAGGTGGACCGCATGAGCATGGCCCACGGCCTCGAAGTGCGATGTCCCCTTCTCGACCGCCGGGTCGTCGAGCTCGCGTTCCGGATCCCCGCCTCGCGCAAGCAGGTCGGCGGCCAGGGCAAGGCGTTGCTCCGCGCGCTCGCGCGCCGGCGCCTGCCGCCCGGGCTCTGGCAACTGCCCAAGCGCGGGTTCACGGTGCCGATAGCTGGGTGGATTGCGGGCCCGCAAGCGGCGATGTTCCGCGACGAGGTGCTGTCTTCATCGTCGCCGCTCCAGAGGCACGTCGATGCGGCTGACTTGAAAGCTCGCTTCGAGGCCCATCAAGCCGGCCGCGCCGACCACAGTTACGCCCTCTGGGCTCTGTGGACGCTGGGACGCTGGCAGTCGGCCGAATCCGGTCGCGGGTAGCGTCGCGGCGGAGCCTGGCGATCGTCAGCGCCGAACTGGGCGCGGCGGCGACGCTGTGGCGTTTTCGACGAAGTAGTGGAACACCAGCTCCGACGCCGCGATCTTCTTGCCCCTCAGGTCCTCGCGCCAGGTTCGCACTTCGTGCGTGCCCGGAGCCACGGCGGTAGTGGTGTGCCAACGCTGGTCCACGTCGCCGCGCCGGTGAGGCACCCGAACGGGCCTGCCGTCATCCACGGAGATCACCACGTCTTGACCGGCGCCCTCGTCGTGTCCCGTCAGCATGATGAAAAGGCGGATGGACGGCCTGTCCCGCTGGAGCTCCACGGTCGCCGGACTGAGCATGTTGGGCACCGTGATCACGGCCCGAGGCGGTCCCAGCGGACGATCCAGACCCGGGCGTCCCACGCCGCCGGTCACGCCCTCGAGCTCGACAGCACTGCCCTCGTCGAACACGTCACCGAGAAAGGCCATCCCGTACTTGTCCCACGCCTGCCCGTTCGTTAAGCCTGACTCGGGCAGGAAAAACCGGTTGTGCAGGCTCCCCGGGACATTCGTCGCTGGCGCAGGCAGGCTCCGCTCCTGCTGGTTGGCGAGAAGGACGTAGTCCTCCCCGGTGCCCTGCCAGTTGATGATGACGGGCGCCGACCCACCTCCCGACCGCCAGGCTTCATACCCGAACTTCCCGTACGGCTCGCCCGTCTGCCAGACGGCTCCCGCGCCGTACCGGACGTACTGCTTCGGATGGGAGCCGAGCGGCAGGTGCCGCACGTCCTGCAGGATGGACTGAGCCGGCTTGCCCAATCCGGTGTAGACCAGGTTGATGACGTTCTGAAGCACCACGCCGCGCAGGCGGACCGACCGGCTGGCCATGCCGCCGCTGATGCCAATGCGGCAGCCGCGAAGCTGGCCGCCATCGACTTCGACCGACTCGAGGTACGCGGACGACGATTCTATGCAGGTTGACCGACCGCCTGAGTCGATGAGCGTGACGTTGCGAAGGAAGATGTTGTTCCCCCCGAGCTGCGCACCCCAGACCTGACGGTTCCGGTTGTGTGCCGAGACATGGTCCTCGGCTGGAAACGGCGGCACGCCCCAGAGCTCGAATCCAACCCTGTTGCCGCCAAGTGTCACGTTGCCTCTGAACGACATCGGCACGGCGTTGTTCGAGTCGAACGACGTGTCAGGCATGCCGCCGGGCGCGCCCGGCACGTCTGCGTTGACCTGGAGCTTGCTGAACAGGTTGATGCCGATGGTGTTGTTCCACGCTTCGTTCGCTTCGATGATGTTGTGCAGACCCCGGAACCAGAAGCCCGAGCCCTCGCAGCCCTGGCAGTCGTCCTCGACGTTGCGCTGAGCTTCACGGCCGTTTCCAAGGGAATAGGCCGCGACGTTGTGCCGGAACACGTTGCGGATTTCGTAGCCGTCCTCGGTGACGAAGCAGCCGCCGTCGAAATCCACGCAGACGTTGTCTTCGACGACGGTGTCGTGGGTGCCGTGCACGACCTTGGCCCAGGAGTCCGGCCCGATGCCGATGTAGCTGTTCGCGCGGCTGCGCCGCACGGCGACGCTGCTGCCCGCGTGATGGTCGTGGTCGGCGTACTTGCCGATCTGGTTCGTGCCGATGTGACGCAAGTCCGTAGACGTGCTGTCGCGGGCCTCGTTGCGCGTCCGCCCCACGCCGATAGACTGATTGCCCAGCACGTCCCACGAGGCGGCGTGACCGATGTTGGCGGTGTGCCCGCGCACGCCGTTCGGGTTCTCGCTAGAAACGACGATGTTGCGCGTCAGGTTGGCGACCCGTGGCCGCAGCACGAGGCCGCCGTCCGGGTCACGCACCGAGCCATGCGCGAAGTCGAGCGGCTTGGACAGCGTCACGACCGTCCCGGCGATGGCCGCGACGGTGACCGGCGACTCACGGCCCACGGCCGCGCCGCGCACCTCGCCGATCTGCCGCATGTCAGGCAACAGAAGCTCGTCGCCAACCCGCCAACCGACCGGCACTGAGACAAGCGTCAGGCTCGTCGCGCCGGCCTGCGCGTCCTCGGCCAGCTCGACGAACGGCGTCTTGTACTGCCCCACGCGAGTCTGGCTGCCGAAGTTGACGAGGCCGTTGCCCCACTGAAACGGGTCGCGCGCGGTGTCGATGGGCACGTCCCGCACGACGAGGTTGACCTCCCTCAGGACGGGGTCGGCCTCGGTCCCGGCGTCCAGTCGGCCGCCCGGCAGAATGGTCAGGTGGATGAACCGCACCGTGGTGTCGTGGGCACGAGAGACGACCAGCGTTCCGGCCACCTCGATCGCATCCCAGGTCGAGTCGGGTGGAAGCGTGACGACGGCTCCGGCCGGCACGATCAGGCTGTTCGACAGGAACGTCGCGAAGCGCGGCATGAACTCGGTCCCGCCGATCAGCACGCGGTCCGGTTTGACGATGCCGTGGCCGTGCTGGAGGCCGGCGTGGCCGCCCAACCCGGTTACCAGAGCGCTGTTTGCTCCGACGAGCGCAACAACGACTAGCCAGCGATGCATCAGACCCTCCACCGGGGTGTCACCGTCTCCCGACGAGCTCTGAGACCCTCTCGAATCGATAGCCTCGTGCCAGAAGTTCGGTGAGTACCTCGTCCACCGCTCGAAGCGTCTCGTCGCCCATCGTGTCATGAAAGGCCATCACGGAGCCGGGCCGGACCTGCCTCAAGGCCGACGCGACCAGCACCGCGGCCCCAGGCCGCTTCCACTCCTCGGTGTCCACGTCGGACAGGACGCTCAGCTTGTCCATCTGCGCGAGCACGTACGGCAGCACGATGAGCTTGGACCCATGCGGCGGGCTGAAGTGGATCGGCCCGGTCAGGCCGATGCCGCGCAGCAGGGCGTCGGTGCGCTCGATCTCCTCGCGCATTCGTCCAGGCGACATGAAGACCATCCTGGGATGAGAATACGAGTGGTTGCCGATCTCGTGGCCCCGCGCGAGCACATCGCGGGCCACCTCAGGATAACGCTCGACGTTGCGGCCCATCAGGAAGAAAGTAGCCTTGACCTCATGCCGGTCGAGCAGGCCGAGCATCCGGGGCGTGTGCTGCGGATGCGGACCATCGTCGAACGTCAGCGCGACGACGTTCTCGTCCGTGTCCACGCGGTGAACATGGTTGCCGAAGAGCGGGAATCGCGAATTGACGAACCCGCGGAGCCCAACCGCCGTCATGGCGAGCAGCACCAGCGTCAGCGCCGCCCGATTCGCCGTGGTCAGGGTTGCGCTACGACTGCTCGAGGCCATTGGGCTGGACCGGGGGACCCCGGGAAAGGGGCAAGAAGTAGGCCAGCACGAAAGGCCCGCCGTCCAGACAGGGCGGCAGTCACTCAGCCGGAAGTCCGCTCGCGAGCCGACAAAAGGCGCTGCGCAACGCGGCGTGGCCTGTCACGTCGCACAATCAGACCCTGACGAGCCTGCGAAGGGCATGGCACCCTCCTTGCTCCACGATCGTGAGGTCGTCCGCATGAGCCACGAGATGAGCCACGAGTCCGGACAAGTCGAGCCCGGCCGCAAATCACCTGAAATGAACGCCGACCGGCGGCGGTTCATCCGGGCCGGTTTGGTCGCCGCCCCGCTGCTCATCACCCTCACTGCGCGGCCTGCCTCGGCCAGTTGCGACGACGCTCTGAACGGCTCGGCCGGCTGCTACGCCTCCGGCCCCACGGCGCGGCACGGCTCCCTCTTCACGACGGCCTAGAGCCGTTTTCGTTTTGCTCCAGCCACCGCGCCGGCTGCTGTGATAGCCGGTACAATCTTGACATGTCGAGCGCAGGCGACGGGAAAGCGTGGCGCGTCGTGCCCGGCTCCACGTTCCGCTGGCGGGGATGGGACGACGAATTCGTCCTCTATCACGATGAATCGGGCGACACGCACCGGTTCAACGCCGTCGGCGCGCGCGCCCTCGAAGCGCTCGGGAGATCACCACTGCCAATCACGGACCTCGCGGCCCGACTCGCCGGGGAGTTTCCAGGGGCTGTCGATGACACCATCCTGCCGACCATCGAGGAACTCGTGAGACGCTTCCACGATCTCGGCCTCATCGAGCCGGTCGATCGACAGGGCCAACCTGCGGATGACTCTCTCGAGCCTGACACGGCCGGAAACCGCTGAACGCCTGCGCGGGGTGGGCGTGGCCTTGCAGTGCGGGCCGCTCGTCATGCGCTTCGGCTCGTCGCTGCCTGAGCTCGTGGATCCCCTCGCGATGCTCTACTCCGACTATCCCCTGGCGCAGGAGGAAACGCTCCACGACTTCCAGGTCCGGGTTGACTGCTCGCCGCCTGGGCTCGGGCGCGCAATCGGCCGCGCACGCGCGTTCATCGACGGCCGGCGCGCTTTCGACCCGTTCAAGCGGCGTCACGCGCTTCCGATGTTCGAGTGGGGAGTCAACTGGTGCGTGTTCGTCCGGCCCAGCCGGCATCTGCTCCTCCACTCGGCCGTCGTGGAGCGAAGCGGATTCGGAATGCTGCTGTCGGGGCGACCCGGCGCCGGCAAGAGCACCCTGACGGCGGGGCTCCTGTTCCGGGGATGGCGGCTGCTGTCCGACGAGGTCGCCGTGGTTCCCGCGGGAACACGCGACCTGCTGCCGCTGCCACGTCCGGTCGGCCTCAAGGGCGCGTCCATCGACATCGTCCGAGGCCTGTCACCAGACGCAGCCGTGGGTCCGGCGGTGGAAGGCACGCGCAAAGGCACGGTCGCCCACTTGCGGCCCCCGACCGACAGCGTGCGCCGCATGCATGAAACGGCCACGCCGAGGTGGATCGTGTTCCCGAACTTTCAAGCGGGTGTCACGGCCGAGTTGCGGCAGGTTTCACGCGCTGAGGCGCTCCAACGGCTCGGCCACGAGGCGTTCAACTACAGCGTGCTCGGCAGCGTCGGCTTCGAGACCTTGGCCTCGGTCGTCGAGAACTGCCACTGTCTCAGCCTTCGCTTCGGAAGCCTGGACGATGCGATCGCGGCCGTGGAGGAAATCACGAATGAGCCCGGGACCGGCCGGCCGAACAAGGCTGGCCGCGTGAGTCCACAGACCGCCGCGGGTGAAGCGGGGAGATGGGCCGGCCGAGTCGAGCACGGCAAGGACAGCGCGCCAACTCCGCAGGCGGCACGGCAATCGACGGCACCCGCCGCGTCGATCCTGCTCGAAGCGCTGCGCGACCCGCCGGCGGCGGTATCGCTCTCCCCCTCCGAGTGGATGCGCCTCATGGCCATGGCGAGGCACGCCCGGCTCGCCTCACGCTTGACGCTGCTCCTCGATGAGGCTCGCGTGTTCGAGAAGCTGCCGGAGAAGGTGCAGGAGCAACTCGAGGCCACACGGCCGGTTGCGGCCCAGCACGAGCGAATCATCCGCTGGGAAGTCGGGCGTATTCACGAAGCGCTCCGGGGAATCGACACGACGCTCGTGCTCCTCAAGGGCGCGGCCTACGTTCTCGCCGGTCTGCCGGCGGGGCACGGCCGGCTCGTCAGCGACATCGACATCCTGCTGCCACGGGGTGACTTGCGCCGCGTGGAAGCTGCGCTGCTGGCAGCCGGCTGGCAGGCTGTCGAGCTTCATCCCTATGACGAGCGGCACTACCGCGACTGGTCCCACGAGCTGCCGCCACTCGAGCACAGGCGCAGGCATTCGGTGCTGGACGTCCACCACAACATCCTGCCCGTCAGCGGCCGTCTTCATCCGGACGCGGAGGCGCTTCTCGGCGCGGTCGTGCCGGTTGGAAACGGACTCTGGACCCTCGGCCCCGAAGACATGGTGCTCCACGCCGCCGTCCACCTCTTCCAGGACGGCGATCTGGCCGGGAGCGTCCGGGACCTGGTGGACGTGGACTCGCTGCTCCGGCACTTCGGCCGGGTGGAGCCGCAGTTCTGGAACCGGCTGGTTCCGCGAGCGCAGCAACTCGGTCTCGGCCGACCGCTCTATTACGCGCTGCGCTACGCGCGGCGGATGCTGGGCACGCCAGTTCCGTCGGGCGTCTCGGCCGGGACGGACGCGTCTGCTCCGGCAGCGCCCGTGCGCGCGCTCATGGACGTCCTCGTGAGTCGTTCCCTTTTGCCGGTCCTCGGGGACCGTGGGACCTTCGGCGAAGAAACCGCTCGCGGTGTTCTCTACGCCCGGTCGCACTGGCTGCGGATGCCGCCCGGCCGGCTCGTGACCCATCTGGCTCGCAAGACCGCCCGGCGATGGACGGCGGCGGACGATGAGGGATGAGGGATGAGGCTTGGACAAAAGTCTCGCTCACAGGTGTTTTCGCGTTGCGCGGTGGGATGTTCCAGGGAGGAGCTGCCACGAAGGCTTTACTGGACAATGAGTTACTGGCTCAGACGGGTCACCGCGACCGGCGGCGGCCCTTGCTTTAGGTTGTCTCGAAACCCATGCGCGTCCCCGGCCCCTCGGGACTGGCAGTGAACCGCCGCGCCCTCCTCGGCACGGCGCTGGTTGTTGGTGCATTCGCCGCGGTCTACTGGCAGGTCTTCGTCCGCCTGTTCGACGCGTGGACGAACGACGGCAACTACTCACACGGGTGGCTCATCATCCCGCTGTCCGTGTATTTCGCGTGGGAGCGGCGCGGGGAGTTCTTCGCGGCGCCCAGCCGTCCATCGTGGCTGGGGCTGGCCGCGATCATCTCGAGTCTGGCCGTGCTCATCGCGGGTTTGCTCGGCGCCGAGCTTTTTCTGAGCCGCATCTCGATCGTGGGGACGGTGGCGGGTCTCGTGCTCTTCCTTTACGGGTGGAATCACCTGCAGGTGCTGATGTTCCCGATCGGCTTCCTGCTGTTGATGATTCCGATTCCCGCGATCATCTTCAACCAGATCGCGTTCCCTCTGCAGCTCCTGGCGTCACAATTCGGAGAGTTCTGCATGACGTCGGCCAGGATTCCAGTGTTGCGCGAGGGCAACGTGCTCATTCTCGCGCACACCACGCTCGAGGTCGCCGAAGCGTGCTCGGGGATTCGGTCACTCATCTCGCTCGTCACGCTGGGCCTGGTGTTCGGGTACTTCTCGGATCCGAGGCTCTGGGTGCGCGCGGCGATCGTGGGGTCGGCCATCCCGGTGGCAATCGTCGCCAACGGCATGCGCGTCGCGGGCACCGGCATGGCAGCGCAGTGGTACGGACCGGAAGCTGCCGAAGGGTTCTTTCACGATTTCTCGGGCTGGGCGGTGTTTGCCGTGGCCTTCGCGCTGATGCTGGCAATCCATCGCGCGATCGTGTACCTCTGGCCGGCCGGAAGGAGCGGCGGGCGTTAAGCCCGCCAGCGACAGCAGCGGACACTCCAATGCAGACGCGCGTAATGGTCGTTCTCGCCTGTCTCGTCCTCGCCGCGGTTGTGGTCCTTCGCGCCGACAAGCAGGAAGACGTCCTCCTGCGCGCGCCGTTTGCGACATTCCCCAGGCAGCTCGGCGACTGGACGGGCGTGCCGCAGCCGCCGCTCACCGAGCAGGTGGCCAAGGTGCTCGGCGCAGACGACTACCTGACGCGCGCCTACTTTCGGCCGGACGGCACCGGGGTCGGGCTCTTCGT
>Ga0326597_10003771_pt1 | contig 21636 bp, 21 predicted proteins | sample RVTome_12_FD_203789 | JGI IMG/M metagenome (GOLD analysis project Ga0326597, IMG submission 203789) | Soil microbial communities from uranium-contaminated site in the Upper Colorado River Basin, Wyoming, United States - RVT100D185 | ecosystem: Environmental > Terrestrial > Soil > Contaminated >...
CGATGACGGCTTCGGGAAGCGGCGTGCCCTGCTCTTCGTAGACGTCGGTGCCGGCGTTTTCGATCTTCCAGTCGAATTTCACGCCGGTCGCCTCGAGCGCAGTCACGACGGCATCGGTGATCTCGGGACCAGTTCCATCGCCGGGGATCAATGTCACGGGATAGCTCACGACAATCGTACCTTTTTTGAGGGAGTCACTTCGAGAATCAGGACGACAAGAAAAGGCTATTCGGCGCGCCTCGCACGGGAGTCCTCCGGCGCGAGGCGGCCGTGCTTGCGGAGATGAGGGATCAGCCCCCCCTCGGCGAGGATCGGGCGAATCGTCGAGGGCAGCGGCTCCACCTGGAGTTTCGTCTCCCGCGTGAGATTCTGTACCACGCCGCTCACCAGATTGACCTGCAGCTGATCGCCGTCCCGCGTGTCGCGGGGATCTCCCATGGCCACGGAGAGGCCGATGTTGATGGCGTTCCGATAGAAGATGCGCGCGAAGTCCACCGCCAGGACCAGGCGAATGCCAACGTCCTTGATCAGCCGCGGCGCGTCCTCCCGGCTGGACCCCTGGCCGAAGTTGCGCCCAGCCCAGAGGATGTCGCCCGGACGGAGTTTCTCGGCCAGGCCAGGTCGCAGTTCCGAGAAGAGCAGCTCACGCGGATCGACGTCACGCAGATCCGTGAAGGTCGCGTGCGGCAGAATCTGCCCCGTGTCGATGTCGTCTGGCAGCAGCCAGACCCTGCCGTGGAGTTCATGTGCCAAGGAGCAGCTCCCTCGGATCGGTGAGCCGTCCCGTCACGGCCGTCGCGGCCGCGGTGTAGGGGCTCGCCAGCCAGACGCGGGAGCTCGGGTCGCCCATCCGGCCTGGAAAATTGCGGCTCTGGGTGCTGACGCATCGCTGCCCCGGCCCCAGCACGCCCTGGTGAATCCCGACGCAGGGCCCGCAGCCGGGCGTCACCAGTGTCCCACCTGCCTCGATCAGCGCCCCCATGGCACCGGAACGGATCGTCTCTTCGAGCACGGCGGCGCTGGCCGGCGCCAACACCAGGCGCGTACCCGCGTCCACGGTGCGTCCGCGCAGGATCTGGGCCGCGGCCTCGAAGTCGCTCGCGCGGCCATTGGTGCAGCTGCCGATGACGACCTGGTCGATGCTCTCCGCGTCGGTCTCGCCGATCGGAGCGATATCGTCGTGGCGTCCCGGCAGGGCCACCAGCGGCTCCTGCGTGCTCATGTCCAACTTGAGATGCCGAGTATAAGAAGCATCTGCATCGGCAACTACAGGCTTACCGGTCCAGGGACGCCCGCGCCGCTCGAGATAGGCCACCGTGATCGCGTCGACAGCCATGAGCGCCGTCTTGGCGCCGACTTCCACGCCGAGATTCGCGAGCACCAGGCGCTCGTCGAAGGACAGCTGCTTCAACCCCTCGCCGGCAAACTCGAGGGATTGGTAGTTCGCACCCGCGGCCCCGAGGCGACCGATGATCTGGAGCATCAGGTCCTTGCTGCACACACCGGGCTCGAATCGGCCTTGGAGTTCGACCCGGATGCTGTCGGGCACGAGCAGCCAACACTCGGCCATGGCGATCGCGCAGGCGATGTCCGTGCTCCCCATGCCCAGGCCCACGGCACCGAGGGCACCGACGGTGCAGGTATGGCTGTCCGCCCCCACGATGATCTCGCCCGGACACGCATAGGACTCCACCATGCGCTGGTGGCTGATCCCGGAGCCCGGTGGGCTGAATCCGAAACCGAACTCCGTGATATCTCGCCGCAGCTCGGCCTGCCGCGCCGCGATTTCGGGGCTCGGTGGCGGCGCTCCGTGATCGACGAAGAGGACGGTGCGTTCGGCCAACTTGAGCTCCTGGCCCTGCAAGGCGCGCAGGCGCTCGATCACGCGCGGCGCCGTCCCATCCTGCAGCAGCACGCGGTCGACCGGGGCCACGACGATCTGGCCAGAGCGCACGGGGCGACGCAGCGAGTTCCCCAGGATCTTCTCGACCAGGGTCAGCCCCCCGAGGCTCATGGCGCGCCGCGTTCCGCAGCGAGTCGTCGGTCCAGGAAGCGGCGCATCCGAGCGAATGCATCGTCGAGGGTCTCGGTCGACGCGGCGAAGCTCAGGCGCACATGCTCGGCGTCGCCGAAGGCGCTGCCGGGCACGATCGCCACGGACTCCTCCTCGAGGAGCTGCTCGGCGAAGGCGTCGACGTCCATTCCCAGCGCGCTGATATCCAGATACAGATAGAACGCCCCGTCGGGGACGCGCCCGACGAGCGGTGTCAACTCGTCCAGGCGTCGGGCCAGATGGGCTCGCCGCGCAACGAAGGCCTCGCGCAGAGGGAGGATGAGTTCTTGGTTTGCAAGTGCTGCAATTGCAGCTTGTTGCGCGATCGCATTGATGTTTGACGTCATGTGTCCCTGCAGGGTGACCATGGCGCGCGTCCAGGCCGCGGGCGCCAGAGCCCAACCGACGCGCCACCCCGTCATGGCGAAACTCTTGGAGAGCCCCGAGACGATGCAACTGCGTTCGAAGAACGCGGGGCGCAGTCGTGCGGGGCTCACGTGCCCCTCCCTCGTGAACACCAGTTCCTCGTAGATCTCATCGCTGAGGAGCAGGCACTCGCTCGCTTCCAGAAGATCGAGGATCCCTTCCCAGTCACGGGCGGAGAGGACCGCGCCCGTGGGGTTGCACGGACTGTTGACGATCAGAAGACGCAGACCATCGCCGAGGGCGTCCGCGAAGGCGCCCATGTCAGGGCGAAAGCCGTCCTCTTTCGGACAGGGGATCTCGACGACCTCGCCGCCGACGGCCCGGATCTGCTCGACATAGCTCGTCCAGTAAGGGCTGAACACGCCCACGCGGTCGCCCGGATCGACGGTCGAAGCCAGGGCATTGAACAGGGCCTGTTTCGCGCCGTTGCAGATGATGACGCCGTCGGCGCCGAGTTCCCATCCCCAGCGCGAGGAGTAATGAGCCGCCACGCGCTGGCGCAGTTCCAGCACTCCCGCCGTCGGTGTGTAGCCGAAGTGGCCCTCGTCCAGCGCCGTGTGCGCCGCCCGCACGATGGGCGCCGGCGTCGGGAGGTCCGGCTCCCCCACCGTCAGGTTCAGCACCGGCCTGCCGGCGCGGGCGAGTTCGTTCGCCCGCGCCGCGAGCTCCAGTGTCGCGCTGGGCGTCGAGGCGAGAGCGCGCTTGCCCAGGAGTCTCATCGATCCGTCCTCCGATTCGCTTCCAAGAGGGCCACGGCGACGGTGTGCACCACATCGCGCGCCGTGCATCCCCGGCTCAGATCATAGAGCGGGCGCCGGAAGCCCTGGAGGATCGGGCCGATGGCCTCGAAGCCCCCCAGCCGCTGCGCCAACTTATAGCCGATGTTTCCCGAGTTCAGGTCAGGAAAGAGCAACACATTTGCCCGACCCGCAACCTCGCCACCGACGGCCTTTCCGGACGCGACCTCGGGCATGAGGGCCGCATCGAGCTGCAACTCGCCGTCGGCGATCAGGCCGCGGTCACAAAGTCGCTGCGCCACGGCCTGCATGCGCGCCGCCAGGGGATGCTGCGCGCTGCCCTTGGTCGAGAACGAGAGGCAGGCGATCCGCGCGACTTCCCCCACGATGGCCTCGAAATTGTCGGCACTCGCCTGGCCGATGGCGACCAGCTGGTCGTCGTCGGGTTCGGGAAGCACGGCGGAATCCGCGAAATAGAGCGCGCGCTCGAATCTGCCGCCCGCCGGCGGCATCATCAGGAAGGCGCCGCTGAGCAGAGTGACTCCTTCGGCAAGACCCACATGATGCAGGCCGGCGCGAATGACATCGGCCGTCGAATGTGTCGCACCAGCAACCAGCGCGTCCGCCGCGCCTGCGGCCAGCAGACCCGCGGCGAATTGGAGCGGATCATCGACCAGGGTACGAGCCTCGTCGAGGCGCATCCCCCTGGCGCAGCGTCGGTCGTGCAGCGCCAAAGCCAGCGCCTCGCGCCGCGCGTCGTCGAGGGGATCGACGACCTCGAACGCGCCAGGGTCGGCGCCCTCGGTCGCGATCGCCGCCCGAAGTAGTTTCGCCGGCCCCACGAGGACCGGTCGCGCGATGGCGAGCTCGCGCAGCGCGATCGCGGCACGGAGCACGCGCGGGTCGATGGCCTCCGGCAGCAACACCGTGCCAGCGACGGCGGCGGCACGACGGCGCAGCGCCGCGCAGGGATCCCCCGGCAGAAGCAGCGCCTCGACCAGACCTGCGGCGTCCTCGCTCAAGAACTCTCGCCGGGCTGCGCGCGCATGCGCTCGAGGACATTCGGCGGCACCAGCGCGCTCACGTCGCCACCGTGTTGATGGATGTCCTTCACGAGGGAACTCGAGATGCTCAGGACCTCTTCGCTCGGCATCAGAAAGATCACGTCGAACGACGGCAACAGGCGGCGGTTCATGAGGGCCATCGTGTACTCGTATTCGAAATCCTGATAGAGGCGCACGCCGCGAATCACGACGTCGACGTCGAGCCGTTCGAACTCCTGGATGAGCATCCCCTCGAAGGGTACCGCCTCGACGTTGTCGAACTCCTCGATGACATCGCTCAACATCTCGAGCCGCTCGGCGAGATCGAACAGAGTCTCCTTGCCCCCACTCGCCGCGACCGCCACGACCACCCGATCGAAGAGTCGAGACGCGCGGCGGATCACGTCGAGATGTCCGTTCGTCAGTGGATCGAACGTGCCGGGGTACAACGCCTTCTTCACCGGGAGCCTCCTTCGATGATCGTGAACGCCGCGCCGCCGTGGTGGCGGGTGCGCACCGTGCACAGCTGCGAACTCTCAAGTAAGGGCAGATCGGCCGCGGCCGCGTGCTCCAAGATGAAGGCTCTGGCGCGACCCGATTCTACCAAGCGCCAACCAACAGGCAAGAGGATGCCCGGATCGAGGGGGCCATAGGGAGGATCGGCGAAGATGCCGTCGTAGTGCGCTTCTGCCTCCTCCAGAACCTTCGTGAGCCAGCGGCGGGCATCCCCCCTGTGGATGCGCCAGTGCGCTGGCTCGATCTTCAGGAGTTCGAGATTCGACGCGAGAGCCCTCAGAGCCGCGGGCTCGAGTTCCACGAAGGAGCAGTGCTCGGCGCCCCTGCCGATCGCCTCGATGCCGAAGCCGCCGACGCCGCAGAAGAGGTCGGCCCAGCTCCCCGTCAGATCTTCGCCTAGCAGCGAGAAGAGGCTCGACCTGAGCTTCGCGCTGCTGGGGCGGCTCGCCAGGGAACCCGGCTGCAGGAGGCGCCGCCCCTTGAAGCGGCCCCCCTGGATTCGAATCAACGGTTCTGCTCCCGGCCGCCGGATTCCAGCTCCCCCAGCCGCTCCCTCATCTCGCGTACCACGCGTCCGGGAGCCTGCTTCCCGGCCGCCTCGATCCTGCACGCGGCAACCTCCGCATAGAGCGCCCGCCGCTTCGCGTGGAGCGCTTCGAGACCTTTCATGCCCAGGCGCGTGAACAGGGGACGTCGGGCGGCGGCCTCCTCCAGGCGACGCCGGATGAGCTCGAAGGGTGGATCGATCCACAGGACCGTCGAGTCATTGGCCAGAAGTTCGCGATTGCCGGCGCTTTCGACGACGCCGCCCCCCGTCGCCAGCACCGTGCCCTCTTGCAGACACTCGCGGAGCGATTCGCTCTCGAGGCGGCGGAATTCGCCCTCGCCGTGGCGGTCGAAGATTTCGGAGATGCTCATCCCGCACTTCACCACCACCCGCTCGTCCAAATCGATGAATTCGCGTTCCAGCTCCTGGGCGAGGCGACGCCCGAGCGTCGTCTTGCCCGAGGCCATGAACCCGACGAGCGTGACTGCTTTTGGCATCAACACGAGAGTCCCCCCATCCTCGTTCGCAATTCGGCCCCGTAGCGCTCGACACTCGCCTTCAAGCGCTCCATCGTGTCCGACGCGAAGGAATCCAGGAGAGCGTCCGCGAGAGTCAGAGATACGACAGCCTCGGCAATGACGCCCGCGGCGGGGACCGCGCAGATATCGCTGCGCTCGAACCCCGCTCTTGCCGCCCGGTTGGAGCGCATGTCGACGGACGACAGCGCCTTCTTGAGGGTGCTGATGGGCTTCAGCGCGCCGCGACAGACGAGTGGCTCACCCGTCGTCATGCCGCCTTCGAGACCACCTGCGCGGTTCGAGCCGCGACGCGGCAGCCCGCCCTCCACCGGAAAGATCTCGTCGTGCACCTGGCTGCCCAACCGGTGGGCGTTGTCGAACGCCGGACCGATCTCACAGCCCTTCACCGCCGGAATGGACAGGAGCGCGAACGCGAGTTTCGCGTCGAGCTTGCGGTCGGGGGCCATGCTGCTGCCGAGGCCGACGGGCAGGCCGCTGACGATCACCTCGAAGATTCCCCCGAGGCTGTCCCCCGCCGCTGCCGCCTCGTCGATGGCGGCGCGCATCCGGTCCTCCCCCTCGGCCGCCCTCATGTCGTTGGCTTCGGCCCGCCTGCGGATCTCATCGAGGCTCATGGCGTCGACGGCGGCTTCGGCCGTGCCGATGGAGCGGACATGGCTGAAGACGTCAATGGAGAGCTCCCCGAGGAGGGCACGGGCCACCTCCCCCGCCGCGACCCGCGCGACCGTCTCGCGCGCGCTCGCCCGCTCGAGGACGTCACGGGCGTCTTCGTGACCGTACTTGAGCATGCCTGCCAGGTCGGCGTGGCCCGGTCGCGGACGGTGCAGCGCGCGGTCACGCTCCTGCGGGGCCGCGCCGAAGGCCTCGAGCACCTGAGCCCAATTCTCGTGGTCGCGGTTGCGGACGGCGATACAGATCGGCGCCCCGGTCGTCTGTCCGTGCCGTACGCCGCCAAGGAACTCGGCCTCGTCCCGTTCGATCTGCTGGCGATTGCCGCGGCCATAGCCGAGCTGACGCCGCCGCATCCCCTGGGCGATGCACTCCGGATCCAGCCTCAGCCCGGACGGCACGCCGTCCAGGATGACGCTGATTTGCGGGCCGTGAGATTCGCCCGCCGTCAAGAATCGCAACACTGCTACCGACCTCCCTGAACTCCGGCAGAGGTTAGGCCAGCAGGAGGCACCATGACAAGAAAAGGCCCGCCCTCTTTCGAGGCCGGGCCTTCTCGGCTGAAGGCAAGCTCAGGCGGCGATCAGTTGCTGGAGGTCAGCTTGGCTTTGATGCGATCTTGGATGTTCTCCTTGAGTTGGAACTCCCGCTCGGTGCCGACGCCCTTCTCTTCGATGATGGTCGGCGTGAGGAAGACCACCAGCTCACGCTGCTCGTCGTTGGTGCTCTCGCTGCGGAAGAGCGCGCCAAACAGCGGGATGCTCTTCAGGAATGGCACGCCCGAGGTGAATGTGGTCGAGAGGCTTCGGATCAGGCCAGCGATGACGGCCGTCTCGCGATTGCCCACCAGCACGCGTGTGTCGGCCTCACTCGTATTGATGATCACACCGCCCTGAACCGTCGCCTGGCTGGAGAGATCACTCACCTCAGGATGCACGTCCAGCGTGATCTGCGAGTCGCTGTTGATGTGCGGCGTCACGATGAGACGGATACCGATGGTCTCCAGGCGGGTCACGGAGTTTCCGGCCATGTCCTGGGTGATCAGCGGGATCTTCTTGCCGACGAGGATGTTGGCCTCTCGGTTGTCGGTCGTGGTGATCTTCGGATTCGAGATGATTTCCGCGACGTTGTCGCGGGCCAGTGCTTGAATCGTTCCGCGCAGCTCGCCGAAGTCGGTGATGGTCCCGATGCGCAGCTGACCCGCCACCTCGGTGATAGGCGCAGAGACGGCAGCATCGCCGAACAGGTTCGTTCCGGTGTCGACGTTGAAGGCACCCCAATCGACGCCGAGCTCGCTGCTCCTACGGCTGTCGAGATCGATCAAGAGGGCATCGATGTGCACCTGCGGCGTCCGCGTGTCGAGCTCGCGGGCCAACTCGGCCACTGCATCGACGCTCCCGGGGATGTCGTTGACGATGAGGCTATTCGTGCGGGCATCGACCTGCACGGTGCCACGATTTGTCAAGACCTCGCTGACCGCTCCCTTGATTTCTTCCGCATTGGCGAAGTCGATGGGGACGATGCGCGTCACCAGGGCCTCGAGTTCGTCGCTGCGTCGATCGGCGGACTTCTCGAGGAGCTTCGCCTCGCGAAGCGACTCGGCGGTGTCCACGCGGATGATCCCGTTCTCCTCGACGAAGCCGAAGCCATGGGCGCGGAGGATCACGGAGAGCGCCTCGCGCCAAGGCACGTCACGCAGACTCACGGTGACCCGGCCCTCGACTGCCGGCGACGCGATGACATTGCGGCCGGAGAAGTCGGAGATCGAACGCAGGATCGTCTTGATGTCCGCGTTCTGGAGATTGATCGTCATGGTGCGCGCATAGCTCGCGTCATCGTCGCGACGTTCGGTCTCGGCGACCTGATCGAGGTCCGCGGGATCCTGATAGTGGTCACTCAGCGAGAGCTCGTCACGATGCGTCGCGAGATCGGCCAGGGTCAGATCTTCCGAGACGCCGATGAGGGCGAGAGTCGAAGGATCGTTGGCCAGCTCCGCTTGGCGCAGCTGTAGATTCTCGACCTCGGTCGGGAAGTTTCCACCCACGACTCGCAGGCCATTGGCTGTCCGCTGCACCTGTAGCGAACGGCCCGACGCCAGGTCGAACACCACGCGCGTGACAGGCTGCGGATCGGTCGCGAACTGGCTGGTGCGGATCGAACTGATCCAGCCACCGTCGCCATCCAGACGCGATTGCTTGACCTGATTGGTCGCGCCCAGGAGATCCACGACGAGACGCGGGGGATTGTTCATGCGGAAGGTGCGATGGTTGAACTCGCCCCGCGTGAGCAGTTGGATCTCGACCGCATCCTCGGATGGAACGAGCTCCACCGCGGAGAGCTGGGCCGATGCCCAGGCAGAGAGCGGCGACAGGACTGCCGCAGCCATCAGGAGCGCCATCATGAGAAGCTTCCGTTGCTTCAACTCGATGATCATGAACTCATCCCTCTCGATTCTCGAGTCGCAGGACGACTCGTGACGTCATTCCATAGAGGCTCACAGAAGCGACGACACTGTTGTCAGTGACCGCTGTGATCCGGCCGTTTCGTACTTTGTCACCCACGCGCAAGATGAAGCCGTTGCCTGAACCATCTTCGATCATCGCGAAGCGGTCCGTCGTCCCGGAAACGATGCCCACCAGTTGAGCCACGTTCATGTCGACGATCTCGGTGTTCTTCAACGGTTCGAACTCGCCCGTGACGAGTGCCTTGGTCAAATCCGGCCGGCCGTAGCTGCGATAGAACACTTCGTTGCGGCGGATCGATCGGATACGTGACTGATTCTCATCACCCGGAGTGGCAGCCTTCAGCTCATGTGTCGCCGGGGGCTGTGAACCCTCGTCGGCGAAGGCCGCCATGGCGCCTCCGAGCGCCAGGGCGAACGAACACAGAAGGAAGATCCTCATCAGTGGCTACCTCCCGCATGGCTCTTGGCCGCGGCGATGGTGTTGGCCGCAGGCGGCCTCGTCGAAACCGTCGATGTCTGGGTCAAGTTGGGGTTGCTGCCCACGTCGCTGCTTCCAGCGGGCCTCGCGACGTTCTCCATGCTGTAGGTCAGGATCTGCATGGTCGCCGTGACCGTGTGGTTGATGTCGTCCCTGGCCTGGTCCTGAGGCTTCGTGCCTTTGAGCTTCAGATTGCGGATGTTGATGATCCGATCGAGATTCGCGAGCTGGCTGATGAAGGATCCAACTTGGTGGTACCCTCCCTCCAGCTCGACGCTGATCGGATTCTCCGTATAGAAACCGTGGCCGACGGCCGGTTGCGGCTCGAAGCGGACGAACTCGAGGCCAGCCTGCGTTCCCGCGGCGCTGATACGCCGCAGCAGTGGACTGATCTCGTTCTCTTCGGGCAGGAGTCCCTGCGCGACAGTCCATTGCCGATGGAGATACTCGAACTCGCGTTCCAGCTTCGCCATGTTCCCAACGACCAGACGCGCACGTTCGAGTTCACGGCTGAGCTTCTCGTGCTCCTCCGTCAGCTCGTCGATTTGGTGCTTCTGAGAGGGATAGGTGAAGCCAATCATCGTCGTCCCGAAGAACAAGTACAGAATGCCGGCACAGAGAAAGCCCGTGATTAGCAACTTTTGGATCTTTGGATCCTGGAGGTCCATGTTCACCCTTTCTCCTGGCTAGCGTGCGTCGGTAACGGGTTGCATGGGCTGGCTCACATCTGCGGTGAGCGAGAACTCCATGACCTTGGCCTTGTTGATCATTCCCCGATTCGAGAATTCGAGATCGGCGATTCTGTAGTAGTCACTTCGGGACACGTCGCGGATGAAATCCGCGACGACGAAGTTGTTGAAGGTGTAACCCTTGACCTCGACGCGGCCGGGATTGATCTCGCTGTACTCGGACAGCCAGGCGTTCTCCGGCCAGTGGCGGGAGAGTTCACTCATGAGATGCACGCGCAGATAGCGCTCGCGGTCCAACTCGGTGATGGCGGCGAGGCGTTGATCCAGGGCCTCACGTTCGCGCTCGAGCTGCTTGATCCGAGCGATCTGAGGCACCAGCTTCTGGTTCTCCGTCCGCGCCTTGTCGACCAGATCGGTGATCCGGTCCAGGGACCGCTTCTGGAAAAAGAAGGTGCCAAAGCAGATCAAGAGCACAGCCGCGGCCACGAAGACAGGCACGAACGAGCCGATCTCCGGCATTTTGAAACTGCGAATCCGAGGGACATCCTCGTTGGGCAGAAGATTGATCCGAATCATGAGTTGCCCCCCATGTTGCGAACGCCCAGTCCAACGCAGACTGCAAGCAGTGGGGAGATCGCGGCGAGGTCGTAGTCCTGGAAGAGATCGGCCTCGTAGCCGATGCCCGTGAGCGGATCACCCTCGTCCACTTCGAATCCGTGGCGGTCCTTCAGGAAGTTGGCAAGACCCGGGAAGCGTCCGCCGCCCCCGGAAAGCACGACGCGATCGATCGTTTCTGCGTCGCCGGAAGTGCGCAGGAAGCTGAGGCTCCGCTCGATACCCGTGCTGAGATCCTCGGCCACGCCGGAGACCACCTGGACGAGTTGCTCGATCGCGATGTTCTCGTTGGCGTGGGGGTCGATCACGATGGCGCGTGCGTCATCGTAGCTGACGCCGAACTCGCGTTGGATCTCCTCCACGAAGCGGTTCGTCCCGACGGCCAAGTCGCGCGTGAAGTACGGGACGCCATTCTGTACGACGCAAATGCTGGTCACGTCCGCGCCAATGTTCAACAGCCCGACGACCTCATGACTCGGGCCACCGTTGCTGAATTCCCAGGCGTTCTGGACGGCGAAGGCGTCGACATCGACGACGATCGGATTCAGCCCGGCTTCGCGCAGGATCTCCGCGTGGGCCTGGATGGTCTCCTTCTTCGCCGCGACCAGGAGAATCTCCATCTGATTGGCGCCGACGTCGTCCTTGACGATCTGGAAGTCCAGACAGATGTCGTCGATATCGAACGGGACGTGCTGCTCGGCCTCCCAGAGGATGGCCTCCTGCGCGTCGTCCGCCGTCATCTTGTCCATGATGATCTTCTTGACGATCACGGAGCGTCCGCCAACGGCACTCACGACTGCCTTGTCCTGGATGCCAGCGCGTTCGAAGCACTCGCGGACGGCGTCGATCACCATGTCGCGGTCCATGATCTCGCCCTCGACGATCGCGTCGGGGAGAAGATCGACCATGGCGAAGTTCGTGAGAACGGGCATTTCACCCGAGTTATCTAGACGAAGGGCTTTGACGATGTTGGACCCGATGTCGAGGGCCACCGTCGAGCGGCTTCCTTTTCGAAGCTTTCCAAACACGGGTGCTCGAACCTCCGGAATGCCGAATGATCTCTGAGTTCAGACAACAGGAGCTCAGAGGGCGCTCTGCCGGGCGCGCAAGTTCAGGCGGGGCACAACGCTACAGGCGGCGTCTAAGGCAAGGCACATGCCAAGGGTCTGCGCGCTTCGAAATAGATAAAGGCTTGTTCGACAGCGATTTAGCTTTGGCTCGTCGGCGAAAATCGGGGCAGGCTGAGCCGCGCGGAGCGAACTGCACGCCGTCGTGCAGACTGCATGGCAGGATGGGGCCGGACGGGAAATGGCCGGGAACAGCTCAGCGGGCCCTGGGGCATCGGCCTCAGCCGCCGAAACCGACGGCACGGAGATACCAGGCGATTGCCGCGTCACCAAAGAAGACGACGAGGAAGGTAGCGGCCGAGAGGAAGGTGCCGAAGGCGATGCGAGCCTGGGCGTTGCGCCGCAAGAGGACGGTTCCGAACAGCGCTCCGAGGAACGCACCGAGAAAGATGACGAGCAGCGCGTCGACGGCGCCCAGGAAGGCTCCGATCGCGCCCATGAGCTTGATGTCCCCGCCGCCCATGGCCTCGACGCCACGCAACTTCTCCCACGCCACGGCGACGACCAGCAGGAGCCCGCCGCCGACGACGGCGCCGATGAGAGATTTCACGATGCCCGGGCCGGCGACCGGCGAGACGAGCAGGCCCAGCGCCAGGAAGCCGAGGCTGATGCCATCCGGAATGATCAAGTGTTCCCAATCGATGAGTGCGACCGCGAGCAGCGCCGCGAGGAGCGCGAACATCAGAAGCGCCTGCAGCGTCAATCCGAACTGCCAAGCACAGACGAGGGACAGGAGTGCGACGGCGAGTTCCACGATGACGTAGCGAGGCGAAATCGGCGCCCTGCAGCCCCGGCAGCGCCCCCGCAGCAGAATCCAGGCGAGGATGGGGACGTTCTCGTAGGGACGGATCGGGCGCTCGCAACGAGGACAGGCTGAGCCCGGCCACAGAAGCGACTGCTTCTTCGGCAGACGATGGATCACGACATTGAGGAAGCTGCCGACACACGCGCCGAACACGGCGATCGCGGTGGCAAGGTACCAGGCTGGGACCCCGGGGAAGAGATCTCTCTGCATCAGGAGTCCATCTGAATGACCCGTCTCCGGGTCGTCCAGTCCGGCACGGGCCCGCCACGGTAGAGAGCCTCTTCGAGTTCACCGACATACTCGATGGCGCGCTGGCGAAGATCGTCGTTGTCGGTCGTGCGCGCGATGTATTTCCAGAGCTCGTAGCTCACTTCGAGATGGCCCGCCCGTCCGCCGACGAAGGCGGCGAAGCGCCTGGCGAAGTCGCTGGCGCCGGGGACCGCGGCAGCCTTCTGAAACCAGACGAACGCCTTTGCATCGTCCATGTGCACCGTGTACTCGATGAATCCGGCCTCGAAGGGGAGCCACCAGCTCTTGGGATTCTCCTGCATCCCACGCTCGAGCAGCGCGATCGCCTTTTCGGGAGCTCCCATGTCCTCGGCCATCACCTGGGCGGCGAAGCGGTACGCGTCCTCGAATTTCGGATCCAACTCCACCACGGTATCGACGAGATTCTCGAAGAAATCGATTCCATGGTCTCCACCGCGCCATTCCCCGTAGTACTGAATGACCCGGAACCAGAGGAGATCCGCCACGAAGCTCTCATGGCCCAGGGATGCAGCCCGAAGGAATTCCGCGCTGGGCATGTACTTGATGTCGTCCTCGACGCGAAGGTTTTCGTGTGCGCGTGCCTGCTCGAGCAGCGCGCCCGCGGCAATCCCGAGCAGCAGCACTGCCCCCAACGAGGCGAGTGTCGAGCGCATCAGCGGAACTCGCGGCGGCGGAAGATCAGCCCGGAGAGGACGAGGAGGATCCCGGCGTAGACGACCGCGTATGCGGAGGCCCAGAGGATCTGGCTCGCCGCGACGGGGAAGCCGTGGACCACCGCGTTGCGAATGTTGAACAGGTCGAGGTTTGGCAAGACGGTCTTGAAGACTCGCATCGCGGAAAAGAGAGCCTCGCTGCCGGTGACCAGGGCGAAGGACTCCAGATCGCGCACGAGATGCCCGACGACGTAGACCGCCAGCGTGAAGAGGCTGGTCAGGACCGGCGTGGTAAAACTGCTGAAGAGAATCATCAGCGCGGTCACGACCAGCATTTCCATGTAGCTGAGAAAAATCGAGCCGAGGAACGCGGCCTCGAAGTCGACTTGCGTGAGGGCACAGGCGCACCAGAACAGCCCGGTCATCGCGACGAACATCGTGGCGAGCGTGGCGGCGAGCCCAAAGAATTTTCCGAGCATGTATTCGAGGCGCGATACGGGCTTGCTGAGGATCACCGTGATCGTCCGCTTGTCGATTTCCTTGTAGACCATGCCGCTGCCGACGAACAGGATCACGAGCATCGAGAACATCGAGACCGTGCTCAGGCCCATGTCGGCGACGATCTTCTCCCTGGCGCCGACCGTCAGCGGGCTCATGATGACGGAACTCGCGATCATCAGCAAGCCGAAGGCTGCGACGATCACGAAGACCTTGTCGCGCACGGCCTCACGAAAACTGTTCTGGGCGATGGCGATGACTCTCATGACGGAATCTCCACGCTCTTCGATCCCTGGCCGCTTTCGTGGACAGGCGTGCTCTCGCCCACGGCCTCCAGGAGGGAGCTGACGGTGCTCCGCACGTCGTCGGGACCCTGACCCGGCTGCACGTGTCCGACCTCCTCGAGGAAGATCTCCTCGAGACTCCGACGCACGGGCTGGACGTTCAGGAGACGCGCCCCCGCCCCGTCGATCTGGGCCACGACTTCGGGCACGGCCGACTGGTCATGGACGACGATGTGATGGGATTCTCCATGCAATGTGACGTCGTGACCGAGACGCCGCAGGTGCCCGATGGCCGGCTCGACCAGCCCCCGGCACTCGATCTGAATGCGCCGGCCCTGGATGCGAAGTTCGTGAAGATCGACGACGCGGCGCAGAAGCCCGCCGCTGAGAATCGCCGCGCGATCGGCCACCGCCTCGACGTCGGCCAGGATGTGACTGCACAGGAAGATCGTCTTTCCCTGCGCGGCGAGTTCCTCGATGATGCGGCGCATCTGCGCCCGGCCGAGCGGGTCCAGTCCGCCCATGGGCTCGTCCAGGATCAGCAGTTCGGGGTCGTGCAGGATCGCCTGTGCGAGGCCGATGCGCTGGAGCATGCCCTTGGAGTAGCCGCGCAGCCTCTGCCCTGCGTTGGTTTCCATGCCCACGCGCTCGAGGACCTCGTCGATGCGTCGCCGACGTGTGGCGCGGTCGAGATCGCAGAGCTGGGCCACCAGCTGCAAGAATTCCTCGCCCGTCAGATGATCGTAGAAGTAGGGATTCTCCGGCAGATAGCCGACCCGGCGCAGGGCATCACGGCTCCCGGGCCGCGTCCCGAAGATCTCGATGTGACCCGCGTCGATGCCGATGAGGCCGAGCATGGCCTTGACGCTCGTGCTCTTTCCGGCCCCATTGTGGCCGAGATACGCGAAGACCTCTCCGGGCTCCAGCTGGAAGCTGATATCGTAGAGCACGGCTTTCTTGCGAAGCGCGAATCCACTGCGATAGCTCTTGTCTACGCTGGCGAAACGGACGATTGACAAGCTTCCACCCACTGCTCGAATCCCAGCCAGAAACCCCGCGACTGGCGCCCAAATGGGTTCATCGGGGGCTTTGGCGCTGCTCCTTGGCCCTTTTTTGCAGATTCGATGCCAACCACGAAAATTGAAAGGCCGCGCGACGAATCGCGCGGCCCCTCGTTTTCGAAAGCGACCCCGAAGAGGAGCCGAATCCGAACTGGATTAGCTACCGCTGGTCAGCGAGATGACCTCGATGGTCTTGCCCCAGCCATTGATGGTGTAACCAACGTTCGTGCCACCCTGGTCGATCACGACATAGCCGGTCTGGCCGGGCGTGGTGGCGAGGCCATCGACGGGCTCGGTCACGGCCTTGGTGAAGGGATTCGTCAGCAGCGCGCCGCTGGGCAGGCTCGCCGAGAAGTTGGCGACGAGAGTGGCATAGACGCCGTTATTCTGGACCGAGAAATCCTCGGCAGCCAGCTGCACGGTGTGGCAGTTGCTCTTGGTCGACGCCTCTTTGGCGCGATCCTGCATGCTGATGAAGTTAGGAATCGCGATGGCGGCAAGGATACCGATGATCACGACGACGATCATGAGCTCGATGAGGGTAAAACCCTTGGAATTGTTGAACACGGCTAGAAGCCTCCTACATATCAAACGAGAAGTTGATCCGTCTACCAGTAGGGAGACCGGATACGGTGACTACACGGTCGCGTCGATATGTGCACAGGACATGCCAAACACGTGAATTCGGCATGAAGGCGCATGGAGGCGGAAAGTGCCCACAAATGGCGAATGCCCCCGCGATCCCGCGGGGGCACTCCAGGGCCGCGTTGCAGACTGCCGGGCGCCCTCGCGCCCGGCGGCAGCGCGCCGCTAGGCGCCGACGCTCTCGACCTCTTCCTCCATGGCGAAGTCCGCGAAATCGCCGAGTCCCCCGCCCGGGCTCTCGAGTCCGTAGCTCTTGATCTTGCGGTACAAGGTGGACGGGTTGATCCCCAGGATGTCCGCCGCTTTCTTCTTGTGCCAGCCCGTCTCGTTCAGGACCTGGATCATGTACTTGCGCTCGAGTTCCTCCAGCGTGATTCCTGACGCGCGGATGGCGTCGTCCTCTCCGCTGCGCGCACGGCCGACCAGCTTTTCCGGCAGGTCGTCGAGGCCGAGAGGCCCTGTGCCGTGCTGCAGGATCACCGCGCGTTCGACGATGTTCTCCAGCTCGCGGACGTTGCCGGGCCACGCATAGTCGCACAGGACCTTGCGCGCCTCATCGCCCAGTGCGGCATCGAGGTCGCCATCATAGCCCGCGCGGTAGCGCTTGAAGAAATGATCGATCAGGAGCGGAATGTCTTCCCTACGTTCCCTCAGCGGAGGCAGCGTGACCGGAATCACATTGAGCCGGTAATAGAGGTCCGCACGAAAGTTGTTCATGTTGACCTCGTGCTCCAATTCGCGGTTGGTGGCCGCCACGATGCGCACGTCCACCTTGAGGGGCTTCGTGCCGCCGACCGGGATGATCTCGCGTTCTTGCAGCACCCGAAGGAGCTTGACCTGGATCGCGGGCGAAGTCTCGCCGATCTCGTCGAGGAGGAACGTCCCGCCGTTGGCGACCTTGAAGAGGCCGTCCTTGTCGCGTATCGCCCCGGTGAACGAGCCCTTGACATGCCCGAACAGCTCGCTCTCGAGCAGACTCTCCGGAAGCGCGCCACAGTTGATGGACACGAAGGGTCCGTCGGCGCGGTGGCTCTGGTCGTGGATCGCGCGGGCGATGAGCTCCTTGCCCGTGCCACTCTCTCCGTGGATCAGGATGGTCGCGTCGCTGGCGCTGACGCGTTCGACCAGCCGGAAGACCTTCAAGATGCCGTCGCACTTGCCGATCATGGTTCGGCCCGAAGAACTCTTCGTCAACTGCTTCTTGAGCTGCACGTTTTCGCTCTTCACGTGACGGACGTCGAGCGCGTTCCGGACGACCATCTTGATCTCGTCGTTCTTCGCGTGCTTGTCGAGATAGTGGAAGGCGCCCTTGTTCACCGCCTCAATCGCCGTCTGTTTGCTGGCGTATGCCGTCATGATGATGACCGGGACGGTTGCGTCGATGGCCTTGACCCCCGACAGAACCTGAATCCCATCCATCTTGGGCATCTGTATGTCCGTGATGACGACGTCGAAACGTCGCGACTGCATCTGGCGCAGCGCGTCTGCCCCGTTGTTTACCGAGCAGACCTCATGGCCTTCCTTCTTCAGCATGATGCTGAGGAATTGGCACATGCTCTCCTCGTCGTCCACGATCAGAATGTTGCCTGTGATCACGAGTCCGGTCCTTTCCAGCTCACGGCGTAGATGATGTCGGTAGGCCTTCCTTGGCCTCCCGCCCGATCCCGGCGTCCGCGGACACCGACTCCAACTCGAGCGCGGGCATGCCGTGCTCGAGCTTTCCATCTCTCCACACTCCCACCAACGGGAGGTGGACGGCGCACTCGGCGCCTCCTCCATCACGATTCCTGATTTCGATCCGGCCTTCATGGCCCGTGATGATGCGGTTCGCCAGCGGCAGGCCGAGGCCGGTCCCCTTCGGCTTCGTCGTAAAGAAAGGCTCGAAGAGCCTGTCGGCGGAGTGCTCCGCAATCCCACAGCCCTCGTCGAGGAAGCGGATCGCGGCGTACGCCTGCCCGCCGTCCATCCGAACGCCGACTGCGATCTCGAGGGTGCCGCCGCCATCCATGGCCTCGACCGCGTTGATGGCGAGATTCAAGAACACCTGCTTCACCAACTCCTCGTCCATGTGCAGCACGAGATCGTGCGGCAGCTGCGGGATGCGCAGGTCGAAGGGTTGGTTGCGGCTCGACAGCAGGGTGTCGAGTTCATCCAGGAGGGGTTGCAGGCGGCAGTTGCGGCGGTGCAGCGGCTTCAGTCGTGCGTATTCGAGGAAGTCCTCGATGAGCCGGTTCAGGCGACCGCTCTCCTTGAGCACCAGATCCATGAGGCGGCGGTTCTCGCCGTCGACGTTGAGCTCGGAGGCCAGCATTTCGACGGAACCGCGGATCGAAGCCAGCGGATTGCGTATCTCGTGGGCGATGCTCGCCGAGAGCTCACCCATGGCCGCCAGGCGATCGTTCGCCCGAATCTGCTCGCGCATGCGCAGCACCGAGCTGAGATCCTGAAAGACGGCGATGATGCCGATCTTCTCGCCACTCGGTCCGCACCGCTGACTGATGGACAGCCCCAGGGGCAGCGAGCTTCCATCGGCGCGCTCGACGTTCAGCTCGACGCGGTCGAGGATGCCCCCGCCGCGAAGCGTCTCGGACAGGTGGGAGACGAAGAGCGGCATCTGGGCGTCGAGCACTTTACCCAGGGGCCGTCCGATCAGCTCCTGCGCGCTCACGCCGAGGATCTTTTCGGCGGCCTGATTGACCCTGCGGACCTTCGCCTCGCGGTCGAGGGTGAGGACACCGCTGCTCATGTTGCCGAGAATCGACTGCGTCTCCAATTCGGTCCGCTCGAGCTGCTCCGTCCGCTGCTGAAGGAGCGTTTCCTTCTGGCCGATGCGCGCCGACAGTTCCGCCGCCAGGTAACCCACGATGAGCAACAGGGCGGCCTCGAAGTAGCCACGGAGCAGTGCGGCGCTGCTCAGGTCGTCGCCTCTGAACTGCACTTCCGGCACGGGCAACCACCCCGCCGCGGTTGAAAAGACGTACGAAAGAAACGTCACGGTCGCGAAAGACGCCGTCGCCACGGCGCCCTTCGGACCGAACGAGTACGCGGCGAGGAGGATCGGAAAGAAATACAGGACGGCGAAGGGGCTGCCGACACCACCCGAATAATGGATGCAGGCGGTGATGATGACGACGTCGAGGACAGCCTCGCCGAGGCGGGCGATACGCGGCGAGATCCAAAGCTGGGTGAGGAAGCCCGAGAGGACGACGGCACACTGCGCGGCGACGCAGATCATGAGAGGTTGTAGCGACACTCCCTCCGCCGCCACGGCCAGCAGAACCACGCCGGCGCTGGTCACCAGGGTGGCCATCGCGAGGCGCAGGAACAGCCAGCGGCTGAGGGTGTCTTCGCTCTCGTGATACACCATTCCCCCCAGAGTGGTGGGGCGCTCCGCGCGCCCTCGAAATCCTCGATACGACACCAGAGCGATCGGCGATCAGCCCATCACGCTCGCCATCTTGAACATCGGCAGATACATGGCCACGAGCATTCCACCCACGAGAACGCCCATGAGGACGATCATGATGGGCTCGATGGCCGCGGTCAGCTGCTCGACAGCCGTGTCGACCTCGTCGTCGTAGAAGTCGGCGATCTTCGAGAGCATCTCATCCAACGCACCGGTCTCTTCGCCGACGGAAATCATCTGGACGACCATCGGCGGAAACACGCCGCTCGCGCGCAGCGGGTCGGCGATGGTGTCACCCTGGGTGATGGAATCGCGAGCGCTGCCGATGGCGTTCTGGATGACCTTGTTGCCCGCGGTCGACGCCGTGATGTCCAGGCCCTGCAGAATCGGCACACCGGAACTCACCAGGGTGCCGAGCGTCCGCGTGAAGCGAGCGACCGCGCTCTTGCGCAAGACGTTGCCGAGAACCGGCGCGCGCAGGGCGAGCTGATCGATCTTCAGTGCCCCCGACTTGGTCTTTTGGATCTGCTTGAAGCCGAACGTGAGGCCGGCGGCACCGGCCACCAGGGCCCACCAGTAGCCACGCAGGAAGTCCGAGATGCCCATCACGATCCGGGTCGGCGCCGGCAGCGTCCCGCCAAAATCGCTGAACATCTTGGCAAAGACGGGGATGACGAACATGAGCATGAAGACCGAGGCCCCCCCGGCCACGACACCCACGATGGTCGGATAGGTCATCGCGCTCTTGACCTTACGCTCCAGGGCGTCGGCCTTCTCGAGATAGACCGCCAGGCGCTGCAGGATGACGTCAAGGATACCGCCTTGCTCTCCGGCATCGACCATGTTGGTGTACAGCTCGGTGAAGACGTCGAGATGGCGGTTGAGACCGTCGGCCAGCGTCGAGCCACCTTCGACGTCGAGCATGACCTCCTGGACCACCTTGGCCAGGCGCTGGCTCTCCGTCTGCTTGTGGAGAATGTCGAGGCACTGGACGATCGGCAGACCGGCATTCACCATCGTCGCGAACTGACGGGTGAAGATGCTCATCTCGCGGACCTTCACTTTCTTCTTGAAAGGCAGCCTGATCGTGATGTCCTTGGCCTTCGGGCGAATCGACTGCACCGCGATCTTGCGCTTACGCAGATACGATGCGACGTCGTTCTTGCTGTCGGCCGCGTATTCGCCGTTGAGCATCTCGCCCTGAGGGCTCTTGCCCTTCCATAGAAATGTCGTCGCCATGGGTTACCTCCAGCCCTTACGCGGGCACGGCCTCACCGATCATCTTGAGGAGTTCATCGTGATTTGGGCTTCGGTTGATCGCCTCTTCGTAGGCGATCTTGCGATTGATGTAGCCCTGATAGAGCGCTTGATTCATCGTCTGCATGCCGTGCTTCTGACCGGCCTGCATGAGGCCATAGATCTGATGCACCTTGTCATCGCGGATGAGCGCCTTCACCGCCGGCGTGCAAACCATGAGCTCGCATGCGAGCTCGCGCCCGGTCGTCTTCAGGCGCGGGATGAGCTGCTGGGTCATCACGCCTTCCAGAACGAAGGCGAGCTGCGCGCGTACCTGCGGCTGCTGCGTAGAAGGAAAGACGTCGATGATTCGATTGATCGACTCATAGGTAGAATTCGTATGTAGGGTCGCGAAGCACAGATGCCCAGTCTCGGCGATCGTGATCGCGGCTTGGATCGTCTCCCGGTCGCGCATTTCACCTATGAGGATCACGTCGGGATCCTGACGCAGGACATACTTCAGGGCCTTGGTGAAGCTCTCGCTGTCCGCGCCGATCTCGCGCTGGTTGACCATGCTCTTCTTGTGGTTGTGCACGTACTCGATCGGATCCTCGATGGTCAGAATATGACAGGCGCGATGCTCGTTGATCCAATCGACGATCGAGGCGAGGGTCGTCGACTTGCCCGACCCCGTCGGGCCCGTGACCAAGAACATTCCGCGATGCAACTTCGCGAAATTCCCGATGATGCGCGGCAGGCCAAGCGATTCGAAGGTCATGATCTCGTAGGGAATCCTGCGGATCGCCATGCTGGTGACGCCGCGCTGCAGATAGACGTTCGCGCGAAATCGACTCATCCCCTGGACACCGAACGAG
>Ga0326597_10003772_pt1 | contig 21620 bp, 21 predicted proteins | sample RVTome_12_FD_203789 | JGI IMG/M metagenome (GOLD analysis project Ga0326597, IMG submission 203789) | Soil microbial communities from uranium-contaminated site in the Upper Colorado River Basin, Wyoming, United States - RVT100D185 | ecosystem: Environmental > Terrestrial > Soil > Contaminated >...
TTCATCGAAACTGAAAGCCATGGGCTGTGCATTCTGATTGGTCATTTCACCTGCCTAACGTCCGGTATCAGCTGCGCCCGCTCGCGGCCGTTCACTTAGAGACCCTACTATTCCAGCGGCGGTAGTTCCTCAAAGCGGTTCCGCTCATTACTGATAACACCTGGCGCCGCCTTGCAGTATTCCTTCGCAAAGGCAAAGTCCGGTGAATTCGAGAAGACGAATCGGCTGCACATGCCGACCTGCCCTGAATTTTCGTGGTTGACCATGTCCTCCGTGAACCGAACGGGCGATACGGTCTGATCGAATTTCTCGACCTTCGCCCAATGCTTCCTATCCTTGCAGTACCAAATCCACTGCGGTGTGAGAGGGAAGACGACGTACATTCCCTCCTCAAAAACCTGCGGTCCAAGCATCCAAGTTTTGTTGTCTCCAGATTTCACCAATGCTGGGTGATCGGAGGTAAAGAATGGCTGCTTTGAGTCGTTGAATGCAAACAGCCATATGCAGTCCGCGATTTTCTCTCGAATTGCCTTAATCAGATCATCATCCCAAAGCAAAGCTCCATGAAGAGCTTGAACGTCGGCCGCCGCATCGTATGTTTGCTGGATATCCCCTGTTTTTTTCAACAGCTGTACAAACTGAAGAAGGACGGTCCGGGCCTCAGCGGTCCTAAGTAACTGTAGGGTTAAGAAAAGCGACATTATTCCCCTGTTTGGCTCCGGAATCTCAACGTGGCCATGCTCTTTGCCTTGCCGTAGCCAGCACTCCGATATTTTTTGCGCTTCGGATTCTAGGTCGGCGAACTGATGTTCCATGAGAGTCCGTGCCCCACCGAACTGTTCGAGCTCGGGAAGATCGTAGAAACGATTCTGGCCAGCAATATTCTCTGGCTTGAGCCGGAAGGTGCGCCCCTGGGGCTTGTCAAAAACCCAAATAAAACCTTCCTGATCGACAAAGCGTGCTAGGTAAAAACGGGGAACGTAATGTTGAAACTTTGGAACCGTCATCCGTCGCCAGCCTCCGGGGTGCCTAACGTGTGGGCGCTCAGCTGCCTGCCTGCTGACTGGGAAGTTCGGAGCACCCGGGTGAATGCCAGATTCTACCATGAATCGATTGGAAGGCGCTGTGGCAGGTCAGCTGCAGCGCCTTGTTGGGCCGCGGTGCTCTACATGTAGATATTGATCTCAACGATCGCGTGGTCTTTGGTGACCCTACACTTTGGTCCCAGGAGCCCCAGGTTGTCGGCGAGTTCTCCCAGGTCAATCAGAATGCGATCGCACTCGGCGTCCGATAGCGAAAGAGCGTCCGCACGAGGCTTTGAGATCACGGTGAGCCGATATCGTGGAATCGCGAGGAGGAAACCACGCCACCCTGCGAATATCCTCGAGTCGAAGCGACAGTACACCCCGTCCAACCGGTGGTCAGGGGCTCCCGGCCAAGCAACTGGCAGCTCTTCTAGACCGAGGAGATTCTTCAGTTGCTCGCAGACACTTGGCTCTCTATCCATTGGCACTGAGTACTCGTGCGTCACGTACGGTAGCGGCGAGCCGGCGAATCGACTCGTATGACCGGCAGCTATCCGATACACAAGAGTGAAGTCAGAGGGGAGGCCAATTCGCTCGATCCGGATACTCATGTCTCTGTGAGGCTGGGGGGCAAAGAAGCAACCCTGGAGCCCGACAACGAGCAGCAAAGCGAAGGCCGTGGCCAAGCGGCTTGACATGCACACCCCCGCGGCCCAACGACTTCGGGATCAGCAGCGGGCGGCGTAGCCGACCGCCTGCTGCAGCCCGGGGTTAGACACCCTTGTTCACTGCTCCGGAGCAGTATCTCATCTCGCTGAGACCGCTTGCAGGATGAGCCTTCCTCTCCCCGTCGGGGGCAAAGCCCTGCGCCTCGTAGAACCTGCGGGCCGGAGCGTTCCCCTCCAACACCCACAGGATGATCCGCGTGCGACGCGTGCCGGCGAAGAACTTCATCGCGCCGTCCAGGAGGTCGCGCCCGCAGCCTTCACGCCAATGCTGTGGACTGACGTACATGGCGCAGATCTCGCCGACATCGGGCGCCGCAACGTCAGCGTCGCGAGCTCCCGAGGCGAGCAAAAAACCGACAACCACGCTAGCGCGCTCGACGACCAAAATCCGGGAGTCGGGCGAATCGATGGTGCGCTGCCAGGCCGGGGCCTTCGCTTCCGCATCGAGACCGTCAAGGAGCGCGTCCGGCATTAATCCGCGATACGCAGTTCGCCACGCCGCGACCTGAATGGTCGCAATCGCGAGCGCGTCGCCTGCCTCTGCTACGCGGGTCATTGCTGGGCTCGTGTGTCTAACGGATGGCCGCTCACCTGCGGCCGCGCGTATAGCCTACCACGCCTCGCCCGTGCTGGAGCGCACTGCGGGGCAGAAGCCCGCGGCCGGCAGGTGCAGCGGCGTGTTGGACGGCGTGCGGCGTTGGATTCGATCGCGCTAGCGAGGGCGGGAGCGCTTGACGGATTCGACTCCTGGGCGAGGCATGAGAGTCGTCGGTCCCGCGAGTACCTCCTTTAGGGGAAGACTGCGAACAAACCCAAGAAGACGCGCCTGTTCCCGCTCGTACTCGCTGCCGACAATACTGAGGAGCGCATCGATGAGGTCGTGGAGGTCAACGAGATCTTGGGACCCGAGGCCGATGACGCGATTCTCTTGGACTGAGACGTATTGAATGCCTACCTGGTGGACAGTCTCTTGCACGAAACGAGCTACAACTTGGTTCTGCTCGAAGGGATTCACTGAATGCGCGATGTGCTTGTTGCGCCATGCGATGAATCGCTCGTGCAGCCCCTGCTGACGCTTGGTGAGCTGGGACCGATGCCCTTGGTGAAGCGTTGTACGGACGCCAGACGTGAAAGCGCGGGCATAGCGAACAAGTATAGTGGTGGTGAGAGCGTCGACGAATTCAGAATCGAAGGGCGGCGTCGAGAGAACCCGCTCCAGGCGGCTGGCGAAGCGCTTCGCGTCCTCGAGGTCCCGCTTGATGCCCGCGAGGTCGCCCAGCAGTTTGGCCTCCTCGTGATCGAACTCGACGAAAGTGTGGTTTTCCATCGTTCGCTCGCGATTCTCGGCTCACGCCGTCCAACGGATCGCGCATCACCTGCAGAACCGCGTGCGGGACCGTGCGACCCTCTACCACCGATCCCGCGGTTCTGTCAGGTGCATGCGCATGTTAGCTGGCATGCATGTTCCGCTTGTACCTGCACGCTGGATAGTTCGAGCAACCGAGGAAACGCGATCCCGGCTCTGGCCCTTTCTGCGCCGTCCGAAGGACTAGTTCTCCATCGCACTTTGGGCACGTCGTGTCGTCGGCGTAGCGTTCCCGCACGGCCCTCGCGTGCCGACGGCCCGCGAGCCAGCCGTGCTGCGCGTGCGACTGCAAAGACGCCAGGATCGCATCGACCGTTGGTTGCTCCAGCAGGACATCGCGCTTCTCGGCTACCCACGACAGGTATTCGTGACAGCGAACGCCACTTGGAATCGGCGTCTTGAACTCAAAGCTGCCACGGAAGACCACGACGCTATGCAGTGCATGCGGACTGATCCCAAGGAAATCCTCAATCGCCTTAGCGTGACCGAAGTTCTGCCTGAGCGGGTTCTGAAACCGGAACTTCTGCTGGAAATGCACTGCCGTCCAATACGCGTCGTCTTGATCCCCGAAGATCCAACCGGATCGATCCTTGAGTTCAATCACGAACACGCCGAACCGAGAGACGATCAAGTGGTCGATCTCAGTTGTCCCGCGCGGAGTCGGAATGATGATCTTTCGGAAATGGTGATAGTCCGGCCCGAGACGGGGTCGGGTGACACGGAACAACGACCAGAGCGAACTGAGTAGCCTCATGTCCAGCTAACGTCTGGGCGATCAGCTGCCGGCCCGCTGGCCGGGTGGCTTGAAGCGCCGAGTTGAATGCCAAATGGTATCATGGATCAATTGGAAAGCGCTGTGGCCGGCCAGCTGCATTGCCATGTTAGGCGACACGCGAATCCACGCGAACGCCTCTACTCCAGCTGTATGCGGCTCGGACCGTCTGGCGGATGGGAATCTGCCGAGCAGCAGCCTGCGCATCGATGAAGGCCCAAGCAGGGGCACGCGAGCGGCTGCTCCACCAGCGCGGGCCCAAGATTGCGAGCCGCTTTCCGCGGCCGCGGAAGACGAGACCGTTGCTCTGGGGGTCTCTGTCGATAGCGACTACTTCTTCCCAGAAAATCTGAAACGTTCCAATTACGCATGTCTGCACGATCCATCGTTCATCGAGCACGACAGAGCCTGTAGCCACTACGCAATACAAGGATAGACCCGCGAACCCGAGAAATAGGAGGGAGACGACGGGAGAGACGAGTTTGGACTCGTCAGCGGGCAGAGAAAGCATTGAAACGATCGCGAGTCCACCGAACATCGCGATTCCGAACCACCCGATCGCTGGGACGACGGGAGTCGTGACCTCAATGGGAGCTTGGCTACTCAGCTCAAAAACTCCTCGTGTCGCCTAACGGATGGCCGCTCAGCTGCACCAAACAGGCTAACCGTTAGCTTGCTGGCGGGAGCGAACGCCGCCAGATTGTACCATGGATCGATTGGATCAACCTGTTTGGTGTCAGCTGCAGTGGCGTGTTAGGTGGCGGACCAGCCAGATTTAATGATTGAATAGATTACGGCATCATGAAATTGGTTATGAAGCAGCAGCCGAGACCGGGCAATGCCCTCGCGCAGTGCGCCAGACTTCTCGGCGACGCGTTGGCTGCGCACATTCTTTAGAGCGGTTACGACCTCAATTCGCTCAATTGCGGTATTTGCAAAGGCCCACTCGACAGCCAAGCGGGCAGCTTGAGGCGCAACACCCTGCCCTGTGGCGGAGGTTCGGACCCAATACCCGAGATTGGCAGAACGATCGATCAGGTTGAGGCGGTTAAGGCCACACCCGCCCAGGAATCGGTGCTCATTTGAGGAAATGACAAAGGCAAACTCATTGCCCTTCGCAAAAGACTCAATTTGTCTAGCGATCCACTCGCGTGCATCAGAGATTTGGTATTCGGGATGGCACCAAGAGAGCCACGGGAAGACATCGTGAATGGATTCACGGGCGGCCGCGAGGAGAGCGTCTTCGTCATCAGTGCGGTACGGCCGGATTTCGATATTCATGGTGATCCGCGCAACGCCACCTAACGTGTATTAGACAGACCCGCATAAATATCACGAACGCGGCAAGGCGGTCCGTCTAATTCGGTTTGGAGGATACCGGCTCGAACGGCGTAAGCTACCGCGCGTCCTACTGTTGTGACGCGAGGCGCGCGGGCTCGGGGACGGTCTTAGACAGGTCTGTATAAATCGGCTCGTCGCCTGGCGCCGGTCGCCGTCGCGCCTGCGGGGAGATGGCCGCGCGGCGAAGCGAATTTGAGATTGGGTGTGAATCGTCAATCTTCGAGGAGGCGGTCCGCCGGGGACTGGACACCCGCAGGGCCGCGGTTGAGCACATGGGTGTAGATCATCGTGGTGGCGAGGTCCTTGTGGCCGAGCAGCTGTTGCACGGTGCGGATGTCGCTGCCGGATTCGAGCAGGTGCGTCGCGAAGGAGTGACGGAAGGTGTGGCAGGTCGCGCGTTTCGGGATGCCCGCCGCAAGGACTGCGCGGCGCACGGCACGCTGCACGACGGTTTCGTGCAGGTGGTGGCGGCGCTGCTGGCCCGTCTCGCGCTCGACGTAGTGCCGCGTGGCGGGGAAGGCCCACTGCCAGGACCACTCCCGGCCGGCGGAGGGGAGCTTCTTCGCAAGCGCGCCGGGGAGTTCGACCCAGCCGGCGCCGCTCGCGATGTCGCGCTCGTGCTGGGCCCGAACGCGCTCTAGCCAAACGGCGAGTTCGGGCTTGATCGAGAGGGGCAGCATCGTCGCGCGATCCTTGTCTCCCTTGCCGCGACGGACGCTGATCTGGTTGCGGCCGAAGTCGATGTCCTTCACTCGCAAGCGGCAGCATTCGAGCAGGCGAAGACCGCCGCCGTAGAGCAGGGTCGCCATGAGGCGCGGTACGCGTTCCATATGAGCGAGCACGGCGCGCACCTCGTCGCGCGTGAGCACGACCGGAAGCCGCGCGGGGGTCTTGGCGTGGACGAGATCGTCGAGCCATGGCAGCTCCGCGCCGAGAACCTCCCGGTAGAGGAAGAGCAACGCCGCGAGCGCCTGGTTCTGTGTCGAGGCCGCGACCTTTCCGCGTGTCGCCAGCGCATTGAGGAAGGCCGTGACGTGCTCGGCTCCGAGCTCGGCCGGGTTGCGCCGGCCGTGAAACTCGTGGTAGCGGCGCATCCAGCCGAGGTATGCCTGCTCGGTGCGCGGGCTGAAGCGACGCACGCGCATGGCTTCCCACGCGCGTTCGGAGAGGCGCAGAGCCGGGGTGGCTCGCGGGGCGGGAGCAGCGATCGGGCGACGAGGTTCGATCGGGCCCTCGCCCACGACGGAAGCGCCGCCGAGCCCGCCCCACCTGTCGGAAGCAATCCACGGCGCGTCGGAGGAAGTCCACGGCGCGTCCGGACACGCCCGCGCGCGCGCCATCGATGTGGCGGAGCGGGTCATGAGCTGCGGGGTTGCTGGCATCCGCAACATTCGAGCCGTTGCCTCCTGCGAAGAGTTGCGAAGACATGCCTGGGTGCCTGAAGCCGGCGGTCTCCACGATACCGAATCGTCGGGTAGCTGGACTGCGTCGTTTATTGTCGCTGGAATTTGTGGTGATATCAATGGATATCGCTCAACTCCGCGCTTACGGGCTCTCTGGTCGAAGCCGTACGAACTCAATTTTGCGTCGCGGGTCGGGCGAATTCGATCGCATGACGTGGACTGGTCAAGTCTGGGCTGGGCTCAGCGGTTGGCGGCTGGTTGGCGCGCCGGCGGGGTCTTGGTCGGGTGGTCGGTTAGCGGTCGTGGGTGATCGTGCGCGACCAGGCTTCTAGGGCCGGGGCGATGCGGCGGAGGGTGGCGAGGGCGCGGAAGCTGTCGGGGATCGCTCCGACGCGCAGGAGTTCGCGGCGGGGTGTGTCGATGATGACGCGCAGGACTGCGAACGGGCGTTCACCTGCGGCTTCGGAGAGCCAGCGGCTCTCCATGTCGACGGCGATGGCGCCGCTTTCGCGTAGGCGCTCGCGTTCGGAGCCGCGCACGATGTGGTCCTCTGAGTAGATTGGGCCGAGTTGGGCAGCTGTGCCGAGCGCTCGCAGCGCATCCACCAGAGCCTCTGCGTGCGCGAGCTTGCGCGTTCCCGCTGCACCCTGAAGTTCCGATGCGACGATCACGTCGCCGGGCTGAAGTTCCGCGTCCACACCGCCGCAGACGCCCGCCACCGCGAGCGCGCTGTCGGGTGAACCGGTAAGCCGTAGCGCCGCAAGCTGAGAGCGTCTCGGACCGGCGCCGGTTCGGATCACGCGCGCTTCGCGCAGGCCGCAGCGCAGTGCCAGCGCCTCGATCGAAAGCGGCGCCAGCACGGCGAGGCCCACGCTCATGCGCTCGAGTTCACGACTTGCCGCTCGCGTAGCGGCCGAGTGCGGTCAGCGGAAACACGTCGCGGTAGATGTGGTAGTTGATGTAGAAGTCACCCGGAAAGCCGGTTCCGGTGTACTGCGGTTCGTCCCAGCCGCCGTCTTCGCGCTGCTGGTCGATCAGCCATTCGATGCCGCGCTCGACGGCGGGCGAGCGCTCCTTGGCGGCGAGCAGCGCCATCAGCGCCCAACCCGTTTGCGACGCCGTGGATTTGCCGCGGCCCGCGCGCGCGGGGTTGTCGTAGGAGCGCAGGTCTTCCCCCCAACCACCGTCGAGGTTCTGGTGCTCCTCGAGCCACTTCACGGCGCGTCGCGCCGCGGATCCATCGGGCGCTTCGCCGAGCGCGGCGAGTGCGGGCAAGGCGGCGGCCGTGCCGTAGATGTAGTTCGCTCCCCATCGTCCGAACCACGAACCGTCGGCTTCCTGCTCGGCGAGCAGGCGCTGGCGCCCGCGCTCGGATCGCGGGTCGTCTCCGTAGCCCTCGTGGGCGAGCATCTCGAGCACGTGGGCGGTGACGTCCGCGCTCGGCGGATCGATCACCTCGCCAAAATCGCAGAAGGGGATTTCGGCGCAGAGCTTCTGGATGTTGTCGGCGTCGAACGCCGCCCAGTCGCCGGTCTTGCACTGCATCCCCAGCGTCCACTCCGTCGCGCGCGCGATCACCTCGTCGACGCGCGCGGGATCGGGGTGTGAGACCTTGCGCAGCGCGAGGATGACTTCGGCGGTGTCGTCGATGTCCGGGTAGTTGTCATTCTCGAACTCGAACGCCCAGCCGCTCGGTCTCAAGTCGGGGCGCCGCTGCGACCAATCGCCGATCACGCGCACCTCCTGATCCACCAACCAGTCCGCGGCCTGAACCATCGCGGGGTGGTCGGGTGCGAGCCCGGAGTCGCCGAGCGCGATCACCGCGAGCGCGGTATCCCAGATCGGCGACTGACAGGCCTCGATGCGGCGCGTGCCGTTTTCGACGATCGTGAAACCCTCCAGCCCCGAGAGCGCCTTCGCGATCACGGGGTGATCCATCGAGTAGCCGAGCACGTTGAGCGCCATCACCGAGTACACCCAGGGCGGTTGGATCCCGCCCCAACATCCGTCGGCTTCCTGCCGCCGCACGATCCACTCGACGGCGCGCCGGTAGGCGTGTTGGCGCAGCCGCCGATTGGGCCGCCGCTCGTAGAGTTTGAGCAGGCGGTCGAGTTGCTCGAAGCGCCCCTGCCAGGTCGCAATCGAATGGTGCGGCGGCGGTGACGCGTAGCTGCGCAGCTCGTTGATCCCGAAGCCGATCGGCCGGACCGGCTTGTGCGACGCAACCACCGTGAGCGGCACGATGGTCTGCCGCGCCCAACAGCTGAAGTCGTAGATGTTCAGCGGAACCCAGTTCGGCAGCAGGATCATTTCAGGCGGCATCGTGGGCAGCTCATCCCACGACCACAGCCCGAACAGCGACATCCACAACCGCGTGAAGACCCGCGTGCGCTCGAGGCCGCCGAGGTCGCGGATCAACTCCGAGGCGCGCCGCATGTGGGCAGCGTCCGCGGGATCTCCGGCGAGCCGCAGCGCGACGTAGGCTTCGCTGGTGGTCGAGAGCTCTGGCGGGCCCTCGAAGTAGTTCGCCCACGAGCCGTCGCTGCGCTGCTGGCTGCGGATCCACTTGGCGCTCTGTTCGGTCTCTTCTTCGCCGCGGATGCCGAGGAAATGGCGCAGCATCAGATCTTCGGCGTCGATCGAGACGTTGGTGTCGAGCGCGCCCTTCCACCAGCCGGCTTCGTCCTGCAGCGACACCAGGTGGCGCTGCGCGCGCGCAATGGCTTCGAACGTCCTGCGTTCCGTATCGGTGATGACCTGTGAGACCACGCTTAGCTCCTACTTTTCTCCGGGTTGAAGGATTCTATCACGCTGTCCGACGGCGCATCGTCAGGCAGCGGCCGCCTCGGGGAGTCCGCTGCGCACCCCCACGGAGAGCAACGCGGCGCGCGCTGCAGTGTTGCCACTGCGCACGGCGCCCTCCATGGTGGCCGGCCAGCCCGTGTCCGTCCAGGCGCCCGCGAGGCTGATGGTGCGCACGCCGGTTTCGGCCTTGGGTCGCTTGGATGCGCTGCCCGGCGCGCCCCGGAAGGTGGCCGCGCGTTCGCAGGTAGCGAAGAAAGCCACGATCTGCGCATCTCTTGCCGCCGGAAAAAGCTGCTGCAGCGCGGGCTCGAATTCCTCACGCAGTTCGTCGCGCGACGCGCCCACGTACGCATCGGCGACGGACAGAGATACCGTCAAGCACTGCCCGCTCTGCAAGCCCGCCGCGGCCGTGTGATCGAAGATCCACTGCATCGGAGTCTCGACGCCCGCTGCGAACGGCTCGTCCATCACCACGCGGTCGTAGACGATGTGCAGGTTCACGATCGGCGACACTCCGAGCCCGCGCAGCGCGTCGCGATCGACCTTCGCCTGTTCGGGAAGGATGTCCGCGGCCGCGTCGTGGGGCGTCGCCACGATGATTGCATCGAACGGATAGGCGCGGTCGCGCGAGCGCACGCCCACTTCGCCGTGTGCTCCGCACTCGACGGCTTCGACGGGCGCGCGCAGCTGTACCGCGCCGCCGAGTTTCTCGATCTCGCGCACCGCGGGTTCTGCGTGCAACTGCGAGAGCGGGACCTTCGAGATGCCGATCTCGCCCGCGCGCGGATCCGTGAGCAGGCCGGTCTGGAAGACCTTGACGGCCAGCGCGAGCGACGCATCGCGGGGTCGGAGGTTGATGGTCGCGCGCGTGAACAGATCCCAGAAGCGCTCGATGGCCGCTTCGCTCTGGCCGTGTTCGCGCAACCAGCCGCCGAAGCTCTGCTCGTCGAGTTGCGGATCGGACAGATCGAGGGCGCGCAGCGCGATCGCCGCGCGACCCACGCGCCAACGGTCGAGTACACCGAGGTGTGAATAGCGGAGCAGGCTGCCCGTCATGTGCAGCGGTGCGGGCAGTGCGCCGCGTCGCAGGCGGGCGACGCCGCGCCCTGGCATCAGCACCGGAATGTCGAGGCGATCCTGGATCGTCACGAGGTCCATCACGCCCAGCCGACGCAAGAACGCGATGTAGCTCTCGCAGCAGCGCAGGAAGACGTGCTGTCCGTTGTCGATCCAGAGGCCGTCGCGCTCGCTCGACCAGGTCGCGCCGCCAAGTCGCGGGCGCGCCTCGAAGAGCGTGACCTGCGCGCCCGCATCGCCGCAGGCGATGGCGGCGCTGAGCCCCGCGAGCCCGCCCCCGACGATGCCGATCTGCGGTCGCGTCATTGGTGCGTACCCACGCGCGCAGGTGCGACCAGCATGCCGAAATAGCGCCGCGCGAAATCGCGGCGCCGCGCGCGCGGTGCGCCACCCATCACGTCGTACGAGCTGTGCGCGATCGCGTCGAGCGCGGCCCGCCCGCCGGCCACGAAGCCCGCGATCGCGAACCGCGCGCGCCCGCGCAGCGACTGCACGAGCGGGACACCCTCGTCGAGCAGGCCGTGCGCACGCCCGCATTCAAAGCGCAGCAGCTCGCGCAGCGCAGGGCTCGCGGCGTCCGCACCGAGTTCTGCTTCGCGGCAGCCGAACTTCAGAAGATCTTCGCTCGGCAGATAGACGCGCCCCGCCGCGTAATCCTCCTTCACGTCCTGCCAGTGCTCGACGAGCTGTAGACCCGTGCAGACCGCGTCGGATTGGCGGATGCGCTCGGGGGTGGCCGCGCCAAAGACGTACAGCACGAGTTCCCCAACGGGGTTCGCGGAGAGATCGCAGTAAGCGAGCAGCTCCTGGTAGTTCTCGCAGCGGTGCTTCACCTGGTCGAGACGGTTGGCGTCGATCAGCCGGTGGAACGGGCCGATCGGCAACGCGCACTCCCGAATCGTGGGCGCCAGCGCCTCGATGATCGGATGCCGCACGCCGGTGTATTCGCCCCTTTCTCCGTCGATGCAAGGGTCCACGCCCGTCTGTCCGTCGACACAGGTGTCGACTTGCCGCTGCAGTTCGTCGAGCATCGCGAGGCGGTCGCCGTGTGCGACGTCGCCGATCTGGTCGGTGAGGCGCGCAAAACCGTAGATCGCCATCAGGTGGCGGCGCTGCTCGCCGGACAGGATGCGCAGCGCCACCGGGAAGTTTTCCGTGGTGGCGCGAGCGTTGATCGTATCCGTCGCGAGCTCGAGCCGATCGGCTTCGAGCATGTCGAGTGAGCCAGTCTGCACGGAGCCCCGCTAATGTGATGGTTCCGGATGGCCGCGGCTCAGGATGAGCTCGGCGACGGCTCGCAACCCCGAACGCTGTCGGGCGCGCGCCGATGCACCCGCGCCGAAGATCCCCAGCATCAGGTTTCCATCCATCAGGGAGATCAGGCCGTCTGCGTATTTCGAGGCGCTTTCTGCATCGCCGAGCACCTCGGCGAGAGCGACTTCGACCTCTACCCGGAATGCCTCGTGGAGGCCGAGCAGCTCGTCGCGCATCGGGCCGGAGTGTTCGGGGGATTCCAGCACCCAGTTGACGAACGCGACGATGTTGGGCCGGTTCTGTTCGACGAACTGTTCGTAGTAGCTGATCAACTCATCGATTCGCTTGCGCGCTTCGAGGTGCCGCAGGTGGCGGCCGAGTCCCTCGCGAAACGGCACGACGAATTGCTTGGCGGCCGCGCGGAACAGGGTGTCTTTGTCCGAGAAGTGCCAGAAGACCGCAGCGCGACTCACGCCCGCCTTGCTCGCAATCTGGGTCACGCTGGTGCGCGCGTAACCGCGGCGCATGAACAGGCTCATCGCGGCCTGCAGGATGCGATCCTGGGTGGCCGCCTTGCCCTGCGTCGACGCGGCTTTGTCGGGGCTGTCCGCAGCGCCTTGCTCAGCGGCCGTGTCACCTTCCAACGTCCACTCCCCATCCCAATCGATGCAAAGATCGATCTGCAAATTACTCTGCTGGTGCTGCCCGCCTTTCCGTCCCGAAGGATTCCGCCGGCGCTGCCCGTCTCGCCATTTTGGGCGCGGCCGCAGTCGGGTCGGCGACTCCCACCGAGCCGAGGATCGAGCCGAACGCCTCGGCGCGCAACCCCAACCGCTGTCGCTGTCGCGCACTCGGGATTCGGTCAGGTCGGATCGAAGCCCGCCCGCAGGCCTTGCCCCGCGGGGGGTGCGGATCGTCAATCGAGCCAGGCGCGCAGCTCGGGGCCGAGCACGCGCGGAGCCTCGCGCAAGGCCGCGACCGACGCGGCTCCGACGAGCATCGCGATCGATTGCAGCGACTCGACGAGTGCGGCCGTCGCGCTGAGCACTTCAGTCGTGCCTCCGGCCGCGAACGCGCGCAACAAGGGCAGCGCGAGCCCAGCCGCATCGGCGCCCAGTGCGATAGCGCGCGCGGCGTCGAGCCCGCTGCGGATTCCGCCCGAGGCGATGATCCGAAAACCCGCGCGCCGCGCGTAGGCGACCGACGCAGCGGTCGGGATCCCCCACTCGCGCAGCGTTTCTCCGAGAGACTGCTGGCGAGCCCCGCCGCGCATGCCTTCGATTCCGGTCCAGCTCGTGCCGCCCGCGCCCGCGGTATCGACCCACTCGACGCCGGCCGCGGCAAGTCGCGTCAGCGTGCCCGGCGAGAGCCCGCAGCCGGTCTCCTTGACGATCGTCGGCACGTGAAGCTCGTCGACCAGGGTCGCGATGGCATCGAGGCAGCCGCGGAAATCGCGGTCTCCCTCTTCCTGCACGAGTTCCTGCGCGGGATTGAGGTGGATACAGATCGCGTCGGCGCGGATCGCTTCGACGAGCTCGGCGACGCGCGCGACGCCCGCGTCGCGCGCCTGCACGCAGCCGAGATTCGCGAAGAGCAGGATGTCGGGCGCGACTTCGCGCATCCGAAAGCTGTCGATGGCGCCGGGGTCGACGAGCATCGCGCGCTGCGAGCCCACGCCCATCGCGAGTCCGAATTTCTGGGCGGCCGTCGCCATTGCGCGGTTCAGCTCGCGGCCGTTCTGGGTCCCGCCGCTCATTCCCGAGATCACGATCGGCGCCTGCAGACGCCGGCCGAAATACTCGACCGAGAGATCGACATCCGAAATCGAGAGTTCGGGCAGCGAGTCGTGGAGCAGGTGCACCTGGTCGAGCAATGTGCTGCGGCGGTGTTCGACGTCGCGCTCCGCGCAGAGGGCGAGGTGTGCGTCCTTCCTGGATCCGATCCCGCTCGCGTTCTCGCTCATTGCATGCCCATCCAGACCTTTGCGGCGATGGCAACCCGGCGAGGCTTCGAAATGCGCACCGGCTGTTCGAAGCACGGGAACTCCCGCTCGATCAACTCGTCGAGCAGTGCGCGGTAGATGCGGCCCATCGCGGTGGCCGGTCGCAACGCGCGGCGGTCCTCTTCCGGCAGCAACTTCGCGGCGCGATCGTAGTGCGATGCCGCGCGCTGCGCGTTGAAACTCAACAGCGACTGCAGCTCGTCGGTCATATGGCGCGCGAAGATGCTCGCGGTCGAGACGCCGAAGCGCTCGAGTTCGGCGCTCGGCAGGTAGATGCGGCCCGTGCTCGCATCGTCACCCACGTCGCGCAGCACGTTGGTCAGCTGCACCGCGATGCCGAGGGTCTCGGCGAATTCGAGTGAGCGGGGATTTTCGAAGCCCAGGATGCGCACCACGAGCAGACCGACGGTGGACGCGACGCGGTAGCAGTAGAGCTGCAGGTCGTCGAAGGTCTCGATCGGCCCCTCGGCGAGGTCGAACTCGACACCGTCCAGAAGATCGCTGAAGACGCGTTCCGGAAGCTGGTAGGACTCGATCGCGTCGCTCAGCGCGATGCCGACCGCTTGCTGTGCCTTGCCGCGAAAGGCGGCGTCGAGTTCTGCGCGCCAACGCTCGAGCAAGGCGGTTCGATCGCCTGCGATTTCCGGATCGTCCGCAATGTCGTCGGCAAGTCGGCAAAACGCGTAGATGGCGTGGAGCGCGTTGCGTTTGGGTTTTGGCAGCATCCAGAACGCGGATGCAAACGACGAGCCGCTGCGGCGCGTGATTTCCGCGCACTCCCGGTAGGCTTCGGTGATGCGGGGCTCCCGTTCGGACGGCATGCCCAGGAGCGAGATCACGACTTATTGAGCCAGTCCGCCGTTCGAGCTGCGATCGACTCGGGATCGATCCCTCCAGCGGCCCACTGGTCGTCGGTCTCGCCGTGTTCTACGAAGCGGTCTGCGAGCCCGCAGACCAGGATGCGGGTGTCGGGGGCGAGCACCGCGAGCCGTTCGAGTACCGCGCTGCCAAAACCGCCGATCGCCATGTGGTCTTCGATCGTGACGATTCGCGCGCAGCGCTCGGCGGCCGAGATCAGCGCTTGATCGTCCAGGGGTTTGACGAAGCGCGCGTCGACGACGCGCGCCGAAATGCCCTGCTCGGCGAGCAGATCCGCGGCCCTCTCTGCGGCCTCCACCGCCTTGCCGATCGCGAAGAGTGCGACGTCCTTGCCGTCGCGCAGCATCTCCGCGCTGCCGATCGGGACGGCCTTCGGGTCGGGGTCGAGTTCAACACCCAGCGCGTTTCCGCGCGGGAAGCGCACCGCAAACGGGCGACCCGATTCGATCGCGGTCGCCAGCAGGTGCTGGAGCTGGTTCTCGTCGCGCGGCGCGGCGATGACGAGATTGGGAATCATGCGCAGATAGCCGAGATCGAGCACGCCGTGGTGGGTGGGACCGTCGGCGCCGACCAGCCCGGCGCGGTCGATCGCGAACGTGACCGGCAGGTTCTGCAGCGCGACGTCGTGGACGATCTGATCGAAGGCCCGCTGCAGGAAGGTCGAGTAGATCGCGCAGACCGGGCGCATGTCTTCGGTGGCCATGCCCGCCGCAAAGGTCACGGCGTGCTGCTCGGCGATGCCCGCGTCATAGACGCGATCGGGATGCGCGCGCTCGAAGTGGTCGAGGCCGGTTCCGTCTGGCATCGCGGCGGTGATCGCCACCACCCGCGGGTCGCGGTCCGCGATCGCGATCAGCGCTTTGGCGAAGATCTGGGTCCACGTGGGCGGGCTCGGCTTGCCCGAACCCGGCGGGTGCTTGCCCGTGTTGCGATCGAAGGGCTTGCAGGCGTGCCAGCCATAGGGGTCGGCCTCTGCGGGCGCGAAACCGTGGCCCTTCTGGGTGATGGCGTGGACGACGACCGGCCCCGAGCTGTCGCGCAGCCGCTCGAGCGCGGGAAGGAGTTCGTCGAGATTGTGACCATCGACCGGACCCAGATACTGAAAGCCCAGTGATTCGAAATACTTGCGCGCTTTGCCGGTCTTCTTGAGGCCACCGATGCTCGGCGCGATCGACATCCCGTTGTCGTTGTAGACGACGCGCGCGTCGACTTCGAGGTGGCCCGCGTGGTTGAGCGCTTCGAAGGACATGCCCGAAGTGGCTGCGCCGTCGCCGATGATCGCGACGCTGCAGCCCTCCCGACCCTGCCGGCGCAGTCCCTCGCTGACGCCGAGGCTCGCCGAGACCGAGGTCCCCGCGTGGCCCGCGCCAAAAACATCGTATTCGCTCTCGCAGCGGCGCAGGAATCCGCTCGGCCCATTGGCTTTCTTGACCTTGATGAGCTGCTCGCGACGGCCCGTGAGCGCCTTGTGGCCGTAGGCCTGGTGGCCGACATCCCAGATCAGGCGGTCCCGGGGCGTATCGAATACCCAGTGGAGGCCGACGGTCAGTTCGACGGTGCCAAGGCTTCCCGCGAAGTGTCCGCCGCGCACGGCACCGAGATCGATCAATTCGGCGCGCAACTCGTCGCAGACGTCCTGCAGGCGGTCTCTCGGAACCTGTCTCAGGTCGGCCGGTTCTCGAATTTTCGCGAGCAGGTTTTCGGTCGGGTCGTAGGCGCCGTCATCGACAGCGCTCACTTCTTTGAGGCGATCGCCCAACAACATTCCGCGCAGGGTTCCCCTCCCCAGTGGGTTCGGCAATGGAAACCGCTGACCGATTGGGCCTAAACCGTCAGTTTTGAAGCCGCTCCATGAAGTTTTCCACTCACGCGTGGGTATAAACCCACTGTTTGGCGGGCGAAATTCCGCGCTCGGCTCGCAGCCGGTTGGCGGCGGAGACCGCCGCGGCGAGGCCGGCCGTGGTGCTTTGGGCGGCGCCTCGCTCCGAACAGCGTGCGCCCGCCGCCGCGCCCGAGCACGCGGCTGCACCATCTTGCCACGGCCAGCGTCGTGCTGCGGTCAGCCCGGGGGATGTACGAAAACCGCCGAGCGGTCGCGGCCGCGGATCTTTTTTGAAGCTGTGACCGGACCCGTCACGTTTCGATGTTCCAATGAGTCACAGCCAATTCGAGTGCGCGGGTTGGTACGAGAGCGTGAGTCCGGAACTTCCGGAAAGTCTGGAATGTCCGGCAAGTCGGGAAAGTCCGGAATGTCCGGAATGTCTGGAATGTCCGGAAAGTCCGGAATGTCCGGAATGTCTGGAATGTCCGGAAAGTCCGGAATGTCTGGAATGTCCGGAAAGTCTGGAATGCCCGGAAAGTCGGGAAAGTCCGGCAAGTCGGAAAAGTCGGGAATTGTCGGGATAGCCCGGAAAGTCTGGAATGTCCGGCAAGTCGGGAATGCCCGGCAAGTCGGAAAAGTCGGGAATTGTCGGGATAGCCTGGAAAGTCGAGGACGTCGAGAAAGTCGGAAAAGCCTGGAAAGTCGAGAAAGCCCGAAAAGCCCGGAAAGTCGGGAAGGTCGGGAAAGACAGGGAAGTCGGGAAAAGGCAGGGAAGTCGGGAAAAGACAGGAAGATCGGAAAAGACAGGGGTCCGGTCCGAGAGAAATCAGCAGCCCAGGAAGAGCAGCCGGAATGAGCAGCCTGGCAGCGCAGTCCGGAAAAGCAAAATGGCGAGGAGGATTCATCCGTGAGAGCAATCGATGCGATTGGAAGCGTTGCGAACAGTTTCAACAGGCGGGCGCGTTGCTGCGTTTGCGGCTTCAGCGAGATCCGAACCGACGAGGTCGTCGACCGGGGCGTTCTGTTTCTCGCCGAGTGTCCGCGCTGCGATCACCGCTGGACGTCGCCGGAGCCGATCACCGCCAGTGGAGCGGTTCGATCGCCGCTCGCGACGCTTCGCTTCCAGCGGGTTTCCGCGCGCTTCTCCCAGGAGGTTCACCCCGCGGCGTGATACCGTCGGGCAGTGAGGCTCGTGCTCTATACCGGCAAGGGCGGCGTCGGGAAAACGACCGTTGCCGCGGCCACGGCGGTCTGTGCAGCCGAGCGCGGCCGACGGACGCTCGTCGTTTCCGCTGACGCCGCGCACAGTCTGGGGGATGTCTTCGAGCGCCGCCTCGGCCCCAACCCCATCGCGATCGCTCCGAATCTCGAGGCGAGCGAGGTGGACCCCCGCGCGGAGATGCTCAACCACTGGGGGCGCATCCGCGACTATCTGGTCGAGATGTTCCGCTACCAGGGCATCGAAGACGTCGTCGCCGAAGAGTTGGCGCAGCTTCCCGGCAGCGAAGAGATCACGACGCTGCTCGCGGTCGAGAAGCTCGCGGCCTCGGGCCGCTACGACCTCTTGATCGTCGACTGTGCGCCAACCGACTCAGCGCTCCGGCTGGCGACGCTTCCGGAGGTCGCGCATCGGGCGCTTCGCCTGCTGCTTCCCACCCTGCGGGCGATCACCCGGGTCGGAACTCCGGTTGCGCAGAAGATCGTGGCCGTCCCCCTTCCGCGTTCGGAGGTATTTCGCGACGCGGAGACGCTGATCTACGACAAGCTCGAGACCTTGCACAAACGCATCACCGACCCCCAGACGAGTGTGCGCATCGTCGTGACGCCCGAGCGCATGGTGATCGACGAGGCGCGACGCGCCTACACCGAACTCGCCCTGTTCGAGGTTGCTTGCGATGCCGTCGTGATGAATCGATTGCTGCCCGAAGCCGCGGCCCGCGAGGAATTCTTCCAACATTGGAGCCGCTTGCAGGAAGAGCGCTGTCGTGAAGTGAACGAATTGTTCGCACCGCTTCCGGTGCTGCGCGCGCCGCTGCTCGCCGACCAGGCCACTGGCTGCGAGCGGCTCGCGGAACTCGGGCGTCAGCTGTTTGCGAAGGTGGAACCGGGTGACGTGTTGAGCAAGTCCGCACACGTGCGCTTCGGGCGCGACGAGACGGGCTACTACGCGCAGATCCCGCTCCCGAACGCGAGCGCGGACGATCTCGACGTCGTGGTCGTCGACGATGATCTGATCATCACCGCGGGTGCGCGCCGCCGCTTCTTGAGCCTCCCGCGCCGCCTTGCACGCCGCAGCGTGCGGGGCGCGAAGCTCGACGCGGGAAAGCTGACGGTGCATTTCGGCGCGCCGGCGAACCCCGAGGAGCATCGGTGAGGGTCCTGCTCCACACCGGGAAGGGAGGCGTCGGCAAGACGAGCCTGTCGATCGCGACGGCGCTGGGCGCCGCGCAGCACGGTCACCGCGTGTTCCTGCTCTCGACGGATGCGGCCCACAGCCTCGGTGATGCGCTCGGAGAGGCGGTCGGACCCGCGCCCATCGAGATCGCCGAGGGCCTCGTCGCACAGGAAGTGGACGTGTTGACCGAACTCGACCGCTCCTGGTCGAGCATTCAGGATTGGCTGCGCGAGCTGATGCGGTCGAACACCGACGACATGGTCGCCGAGGAATTGCTGGTCTTTCCGGGCATGGAAGAACTCGTCGCGCTGCGCGGCATCCGCGAGGTGGAAGCCGCCGGCGAGTACGACGTCTGCGTCGTCGATTGCGCGCCTACGGGTTCGACGCTTCGCATGCTGCGCTTTCCCGACGTGCTGCGAATCTTCATGGAGAACTTTTTCGACTGGAAGCGAAAAGCCGCCCGGGCCATCCGCCCGGTGGCTGCGACATTCGGCGCCGATGTCTACGTTCCGAGCGACGAGGTCTTCGCGGCGTTCGAGCGCCTGTATCGCGAAGTCGAAGACGTCCGCTCGATCCTGCTCGACACGGACCGCACGAGCGCTCGACTCGTCGTGAATCCCGCTCGGGTCGTGATCGATGAGACCCGGCGTTCGTTCGCCTATCTGAGCCTCTACGGGGTGGCCACGGACGCGGTGTTGGTGAATCGGGTGCTGCCGCCGGAAGCCGCCAAGGGCTATTTTTCGCGCTGGGCGCAGCGCGAACGCGCCGAGCTCGAAGAGATCGAGCAGTCGTTTCCCGTGCCACAATTTCGCGTTCCGCTGCATTCCAGCGAGCCGATCGGACTGGACGCCCTGCGCGAGCTGGCCGCCGAGACCTATGGCGATCGAGATCCGGCAGCGCTCTTCACCCGCGCTCGTCCGATCCGGCTCACCAAACGAGACGGAGTGACCGTGATGGAAATCGATCTCGTTCACGCGTCGACGGACGAACTCGATCTCGCCGTCCACGGGGATCAGCTGCTCGTGCGGGTGCGCGATGCCCGGCGTCGCATCGCGCTGCCGGATTCCGTCGCCGGCCGATCGATCGCCTCGGCGAAACTGAACGACGGTGTTCTCGAGGTGGCCTTCGAGGCGTCATGACCGACGCCCCGCGGCGGACTGCGACGCGCATCGTCTCGCTGGTTCCGAGCGTGACGGAGTCGCTCTTCTGCCTGGGGCTGGACGACCGCATCGTCGGAATCACGGATTGGTGCGTTCACCCGAGTGATCGGGTGTCGGGCCTGGCCAGAATCGGCGGCACCAAGAACGCGTCCGTCGAGCAGATCCTCGCGCTCGGACCGGATCTCGTGATCGCCAATCGAGAAGAAAATCGCGAGCGCACCGTGGTCGCGCTGCGCGCAGCCGGGGTCGACGTCTGGGTCACGTACCCGCGAACCGTTCGGGACGGTGTCGCGCTGCTGCGCGAACTCGCGGATCTGGGGGCGACCGCGGAAGCCGTCGAGTCTGTCGTGCGCCCCGTGGAAGAGGCCGTGCGGGTAGCAGAAGGGCAGCGCCCCGCGCGCGGCCTGCCCGTCTTCTGTCCGATCTGGAAGAGGCCGTGGATGACGATCGGTGGGGATACCTACGCGTCGAGCCTGTTGGAACTCTGTGGCGGCGCCAACGTATTCGCCGACTGCGGCGATCGGCGCTATCCGATCGTCGAACTCGAGCAGATCGTGGCTGCGGCGCCCGAAGTCATCCTGCTGCCGAGCGAACCCTACGACTTCGGTCCGCGCGATGCGCGCGAACTCGCGGGGCTGACGCTACCCGCGGCGCGAAACGGGCGAATTCATTTCATAGACGGCACTTTGGTGTCGTGGTACGGTCCGCGGATCGAGCCGGCGATCGCGACGATTCGGGCGCTGTTCTGCGATTGAGGAGCCTTCTTCGGATTGACCGCGCGGTCGAGCGCAGAGGTCAGGTCAATGAGAGGGGTTTTTTGCACACACTTCGAGGCAATCGATTGGGGAAAATTGGGGAAGGGTTGTGAAATTGCCGATCGGTGTTCAAGCGTGGAAGAGATCCGCCGAAGAGAAGCACAGCGAAGTCGGTGGTGGCGGATCCGCGCTGCTGCCGTGTCGAGAGGGGCGTGACGAAAGAACGTGAGCCGCACGAAGCAAAATTCGATCGCTCCGCTTGCCATCGGGATCCGCCTCGCGGTCTGGATGGGTTTGTTGCTGGCTCTGATCGCAGCGCCCGCTCAGGCCAATCGGATCGTCGAGGTTCGCGTGGGCAACCACCCGACCTTTACCCGCCTCGTCTTCGAGATGGATGCGTTTTCGGGTTATCAGGTGGAGCGCCGATCTGGAGCCGACGGCAGCGAGCAGCTCACCGTGACCCTCGAAGCCACGACGCCCACGCGCGAGATCACCTCCAAGAGTGTTGGAATCGAGTCGATCAACATCGCTGAGAGTCTCGATCACGCCGTGGCGCAGATCCGGCTGCGAAAGCCCGGCCTTCAGATGAAGGAAATGATTCTCTCGAACCCGCCGCGCATCGTGCTCGACTTCGTGCACTCGGCCGCTGCGATCGCGGAACTGACAGCGGATCCCTACGCGAAGCCGGCGCCCGCCGAACCGAAGCCCGTCGTCGCGAAGGTCGCCGAGCCGAAGCCCGAGCCGAAGCCCGCCGTCGCAGCGAAACCCGCACCGGAGCCGGTGGTCGCGAAGGTCGCCGAGCCGAAGCCCGAGCCGAAGCCCGCCGTTGCACCGAA
>Ga0326597_10003773_pt1 | contig 21619 bp, 18 predicted proteins | sample RVTome_12_FD_203789 | JGI IMG/M metagenome (GOLD analysis project Ga0326597, IMG submission 203789) | Soil microbial communities from uranium-contaminated site in the Upper Colorado River Basin, Wyoming, United States - RVT100D185 | ecosystem: Environmental > Terrestrial > Soil > Contaminated >...
GAATGCAGGGCGACCAGTTCCTCCAGCGGCAGGGCCAGATGGCGCTCCGCCACCTGGACGTTCTGGTGGATCTGCTGCAGGCGCTCGAGCTTCAGGGACTGGCCGGCCCAGACGCGCTGCATGGCGGCGGTCAGTTCGTCCTGACGATATCCGTGCACGGGAAGCACCCGACCGACCGCGGAAATGATCATGGCTTCGGCGCCTCCTAGCGCTCCAGATAGCCGACAGATTACCCGGTGGCGTGCCTGGCCTTCACGATCTGGTAGTGTGATTCGATGAAGACGATCCAAGGTTCGACCGACGTGCGCTGGGCCTCCGGCTACCGCTTGCTGCTGCCCGAGGGGCCGGCGCCGGCCAGTGGGTTTGCGTTGTTGCTCGCGCTGCATGGATTCAGCTTGAGCGGGAAGCTGCTGCAGAACCGGTTGCGTTCGTTGCTGCCGGCGCCGTACGCCCTGCTGTTTCCCGACGGTCCCTTTCCGGTGGAAGTGCGAGAGGCGGTACCGCCGCGCGTCGGCTACTCCTGGTACCAGTACACCGGCGACCAGCAGGCCTTCCTCACCGCGCTCGACTTCGGCATCGCGTACCTCGAGCGGCTGCTCGAGCAGGTCGCCGCGGAGCAGCCGGTCGACCTGTCCCGCGTGGTGCTGCTCGGCTACAGCCAAGGCGGCTACCTGGCGAGCTTCATGGCGCTGCGCAACCGATCGCGCTTTGCCGGACTGGTGACGATCTCCAGCCGGATCAAGGTCGAGGCGCTCGCCGCGGAGTTGCCGGCGCTCAGAGGCTTCCCGATCCTGGTGCTGCATGGCACGGCCGACGAGGTCGTCCCGCTCCTGCCGCAGCAGGAATCGGTGCGCGTGCTGCGCGAATTCGGCGCCTCCGTGGAATTGCTCCTGCACGAAGGCGGCCACGAACTCCGCCGCGACCAGGTGCCGCGGATCGACGAGTTCGTGCGAACCGCACTCTGCGACTGAGTTCATACCCGGTTCATTTCATCACGTAGCGCTCGACGCGGACGGTTCACCCGGGCCCCACCCGAGAAAGTACGAAGGTTTTCGTTGACGGAGCTACGAAGGATGTCGTATATCTGACGCAGTTGTTGCCTCGAGGAGGTGCAAAATGGCCAGAAGAGAACAGTCGCCCCGGCCGACGGATGCCGAGCTCGCGATCCTGCGGGTGCTTTGGAAGCTCGGGCCGGCCACGGTGCGGGAGGTCCATGAGGCGCTTCAAAACGAGCAGAGCACGGGCTACACCACGGTCCTGAAGACGATGCAGATCATGATCGGCAAGCGGCTGCTCGATCGGGATGACTCGGAGCGCAGCCACGTCTACCGCGCCCGCCAGACCGCCGACGAGACGCGGGGGCGGCTGGTCGGTGACCTGATGGAGCGGGCCTTCGAGGGTTCGGCGGCCCGCTTGGCCATGCGCGCGCTGGCCACGCAGCGGGCTTCGAAGCAGGAGCTGGCCGAGCTCCGCCGGCTGCTGAAGCGCATGGAAGAGGAGGGAGCATGAATGCCTTGGAAGAGATCGCCCGGGCCCTGGCCTGGGCGCTGTTGCACTCGCTCTGGCAGGCGGCGCTGGTAGCCCTGGCGCTGTCAGCGCTGCTGAGGTCGCTCCGCGTCGCCCGGCCGCAAACCCGCCATGCGCTCTGTCTCTTGGCCCTGCTGAGTGCGCTGCTGCTGCCGGTGTGGACGTTCCTCGGGCTGTTGTCCCTGGGTTCGGCCGCCCCCAGTCCGATCGGGACGGACGGCGCCGCTGCCGAGCCGCCACTCTGGCCGGTCGCACTGGCCCTGGTCTGGGGAGCCGGCGTACTGCTGATGGGCGCGCGGCTCGGCGCCGGTTTGCTGCGCTTGCGCGTCTGGGTCGCTGAGGCCCGGCCGGAGCCCGCGCTGGCCGCGGCCGCGCGGCGGATCGGAGAAACCCTGGGGCTTCGAGCCGGTATCCGGGTGCTGCAGTCGGCGCGCATCGCGGTGCCCGCCACGGTCGGCTGGATCCGTCCGGTGCTGCTGTTCCCCGTCGGCCTCGCGGCCGAGCTCACGCCCCGGCAGGTGGAGCTGGTCCTGGCGCACGAGCTGGCGCACGTCCGCAGGCTCGACTTCCTGGTGAACCTGCTGCAGTCGATGGTGGAAGCGCTGCTGTTTCACAACCCCGCCGTGTGGTGGATCTCGAACCGCTTGCGGCAGGAACGGGAATTCTGTTGCGACGATCGCGCGGTCTCCGTGCTGGGCGGTCCCGCCGATCTCGCCCGCGCCCTGGCCGGGCTGGAAGCCCGCCGCCAGGGAGTTCAACTGTTGTCCGTACCTGCAGATGGAGGCTCTCTCATGTTGCGCATCCGACGATTGATCGAACCCCGGTCCCGGTCCACGGCGGGGCGGGGACTGCTCGCCCTTTCGATCCTGTCCACGCTGTTGCTGCTCAGCCTGGTCCTGTCCGGGACCAGCGCCGCCTGCGAGGGGACCACCCGTACGCTCAAACTCAAGCCGTCCGACCTGCCGCTGACGCTGAAGATCGAGCTGGCGGAGGAAGAGCCCGCCGAGCCAGAGACCGAGGTGCTCGTCGAGGAGCGCCAGAGCGACAACGGACGCTTCCTGATTCGAGAGGCCCGGACCGTGACGCGACCCTTGAGGATGGTGCTGCACACGTCGGCCTTCCAGAACGTGCCGGCCCGCGTCTCGATCGTGTCCAAGAGTCCTGCCGGTCGCACGCTCGTGCTGACCCCGCCGAAGTTCCAGCTCGAAGGGTTGGAGCCCGGGGTCTATCAACTGCGCGTCGCCCCCGCGGGCGACGGTTCGATGCGCTACGAACTGATCCTGCCGGATGATCCGCCGGAGCCCGCGGCCGAGCCGTCCCCACCCTCCGGCGGACAAGACGGCGAATCCGGGCTGCTACTCTCCGTCAAGCCCCCGCTCCCCGTCGACGGACTGCTCCAGCTCGGATCCGAGATGGTTCGATACCGATTTTCGGAGCCGGAGCGCGACACGTAGCAGACCTGTCTGGAAGCCGGAGCACGACCGGAGTGTCAGATCGAACCGGGTTCGAACCCTCGACGTGGTATGACGTGTCGAAGGATCAGTGGAACTCCGCGCGCCGGCGGTGGATCAGGAGGGCGAAGGGCCAGAAGCCGAGCTTGTGCGACTGAGTTCATACCCGGTTCATTTCATCACGTAGCGCTCGACGCGGACGGTTCACCCTGTCAACTCAGCGTCGTGCGAAGGCGGTGGACGAGGAGGGCGAAGGTGACGGATCGAACCCTCGACGTGGTATGACGTGTCGAAGGATCAGTGGAACTCCGCGCGCCGGCGGTGGACGAGCAGGGCGAAGAGCCAGAAGCCGAGCAGTGTGGCCACGGTCATGAGCTTGAGCGGGTTCTCCAGGGACGCGGGGTCGATCATCTGTTCGAGTTCGGGATGGCGGGCGAACTGCGTGGAGAGGACCGCCTGCCGGGCGTCGTCGTCGAACAGGTAGAGCAGCTTGTCAACGGTGTAGAGGGCCGTGCCGAAAAGGACGGCGTGGTAGCCCCAGTGAGCGGCACGCCAGAGTCCGATGCCGATGGCAAGGAAGGCGGCGACGAACAGGCCGTGATACAAGACGGCGACGACACCGCCGCGCAGGGCACCGAACAACGGGGTGGCATCGGTGAGGGAGAACAGTTCGAAGAGCGCCGACAGGATGAACAACAGTCCCGACGAGCGGAAGAGAAAGCTCGAGCGAGACCGCTTGCGACCCGGCTCCGGGCCGACCCACGCGTCATCGACCTTCCGGGCGCCGCAAAAGCGGCACACGATCGCCTCGTCCTGGATCTGTTCGGCGCAGTAGACGCACTGCATGAGCCGCTCCGCAACGTGGCAAACCGGGTTCGAACTGTCGACTTACGGGCCCTGGTGGAACTCGACCGGGATCTCGATGTCGGGATGCAGGCTGTGGTGCACCGGGCAGGTCAGGGCGGCGTTCTTCAGCAGGGTCAGTTGCTTCGGTTCATAAGTCCGGTTGAGGTCGATCCGAACCGTCAGGCGGCCGATGCGGCGGGGCGGCTCGCTGGTCATCTCCTTCAAAACGCTCACGCGCGTCCCGGCCAGGTCGAGGCCGTGCTTCGTTGCGGCGATGCCCATGATCGTGACCATGCAGGTCCCGAGCGCGGTGGCCACCAGGTCGGTCGGGGAAAAGGACTCGCCCTTGCCGTGATTGTCCACCGGGGCATCGGTCAACAGCGTGTTCTTCGAGGGAGCGTGGGTCGCGCGGCAGCGCAGTCGACCCTCGTAGGCGACCTCGATGCGGACCATCGGTCAGCTGCGTTTGACCTTGTGCAACGTGTGCTTGCGCAGGCGCTTGCTGTACTTCTTGAGCCCCGCGCCGGTGCCCTTGAACTTCTCCGGCAGGCCGCCCATGACGTTCATCTGGGTGCGGTAGTTGAGATCGCCGGTCTCGGTGCATTGCAGCCAGACCCACTCGCGCTTGGCTTTCGCTTTCTTGGCCATGACGATCTCCTCGGTCACCGTCCTAGTTCATTGACAGGAAAGAACCGCGCATGCTACGGGTCCGGGCGGCAGGCGTCAAGATGCTGAAAACGCCGAAACGGGTTCGCGGGCGGCGTCGTAACATGGTGCCGTGAATGCCCATCCCCCTCCCAAACCGTGTGTCGAGTTCCGCGCCATCTGCAAGCACTACGGGTCGGGAGAGAGCCTGGTGCGGGCGCTCGATGAGGTGGACTTGACCATCCACTATGGCGAGCACGTGGCGATCGTCGGACCTTCCGGGTCGGGGAAATCGACCCTGCTGAACATCCTGGGTTGTCTCGATTCGCCCACCGCCGGCGCCTATCGTCTGGACGGGCTGGCGGTCTCCGAAATGTCCGACCGGAAGTTGGCCAGTGTCCGTAACTCGAGGATTGGTTTCGTGTTCCAGTCGTTTCACCTGCTGCCCCGGGCGAGCGCCCGGCGCAACGTCGAACTCCCGCTGGTCTACGCCGGCCTCGGCGCCCGCGCGCGGCGGGAGCGGGCCTTGACCGCGCTCGAGCGGGTCGGGCTCTCCGATCGGGCAAAGCATCGACCCGATCAACTCTCCGGCGGCCAGCGCCAGCGGGTGGCGATCGCCCGGGCGCTGGTGACCGATCCGGCGATCGTCCTGGCCGACGAGCCGACCGGCAACCTCGACACGACCACCGGACGGGAGATCCTGGACCTGTTCGATTCGCTCCGCGGTCCCGAACGGGCGCTGGTGATGGTCACCCACGACTCCGCGCTGGCGCAGCGAGCGGAGCGGGTGATCGCGGTCCGGGACGGTCGCATCGCCTATGATGGAGCGCCCGCGAGCGTTCCCGAGGAACTGATCCACGCATGACCAGCCACCTGAAATCCGCCCGGCCCGACGAGCGGGGCGGCGCCCTGTCGGTCCTCCTCCTGCTGTTCGTGATCGCGGCCGGCGGCGCCGGCTGGTGGTACTGGCAACAGATCCACCGGCAGCGGGTGGTCATCGACGAGGATCGGATCGTCGAGGTCGAGCGCCGCGATCTGCTGAAGGCCGTGCTGGCCACCGGCCGCGTCGAACCCCTCGCGCGGGTCAACGTGATGAGCCGCGCCTCGGGCATCCTGAAGGAGATCTTCGTCGACGACGGCGACCTGGTCGAGCAGGGCCAGGTCCTGGCGGAGCTCGATCGCGAGCAGCTCGTGGCGCAACACAACGAGAATCTCGGCAACCAGGCGGCGGCCCGGGCCAGGCTCAAGGCGGCCAAGGCGCGGCTCACGGAAGCCCGGGTCAAGCTGGAGGATCCGGAGTTGACCTACGCCCGCTCCCAGGCCGAGCGGTTGCAGGATCTGTTCGACGACGGCACCGCCTCGCAGAACGAGCTCGACGAGGCGCTCCTGCGGCTCGCCAACGTGGATTATCGCATCCGCCAGGTCCAGGCCAACATCCTCGTGCTCGAGGCGGGGGAAGCCCAGAGCGAGGCCGATCTTCAGTCGGCGGACGCGGCGGTCGAGCGCTCCCAGACCGCGCTGCGCGAGGCGACCATCCGTTCACCGGTCGACGGCGTCGTGTTGGTCCGCGACAAGGACGTCGGCGACGGCATCTCGTCGATCCTGACCGCCGGCGGCAACGCCACGCCGCTGATGTCGCTGGGCGACGTCTCGAAGATGTTCGTGGAAGCGAAGGTGGACGAAGTGGACATGGGCAAGATCCACGAGGACATGCGCGCCGTGATCGAGGTCGACGCCTACCGCGGGCAGCGCTTCGAGGGCCGCGTCATCCGCATCGCCCCGTCAGGCACGGTCGACAACAACGGCATCGTGACCTTCCTGGTGAAGATCTCGGTGGAAGATCCCGGCCGGCTCCTGCGGGTCGACATGACCGCGAACACCCGGCTGGTCCTGGAAGACCGGCCGGACACGCTGACCCTGCCGCACAAGGCGCTGAGGAGGGACCGCGAGGGCAACTGGATGGCCGAACGCATCGTGCATGAGGCGCCTCCCGAGCTGGAACGCGTGCAGGTCAAGATCGGCGTCAGCGACGGATTGATGACCGAGGTGCTGGAGGGGCTCAGCGAGGGGGATCGCATCATGCTGCCGCCGCCCAAGCCGTCCACGGGAATGGGTTGATGTTCGTCCTGCACGTCCTGCGCGAGGCGCTCGAATCGCTTCTGCGGGAGTTCCGGCGCATCGCTCCCATGGGCGCGGGCATCGCCTGGGGCGTGGCGTCGGTGTTCCTGCTGGCCGCGATCGGCGACGGCTTCGAGCGCACCCAGCGGCAGGTGGTCGAGGCCTTCGGCGACCAGTTCCTGTTGCTCCGCCTGAACACGCCGAGCACTTCGCGGAGCGACCCGGCAACCATGCGCCGGATCCGCCTGGATGACGAGGACTTCGCCCGCATCCGGGCCCTGTCGCCGGCCATCGAGCACGTCTCGCCCAAGGCGTACATCTGGCGCAGCCGGACCTTTCGCGGCAGCGAGGCCGCCTGGATGACGCCGGTGGGCGTCGACCCGGAGTACCGCGAGATCTGCAACGTGCCGCTCGAACCGGGCGGCCGCTGGATCGACGCGAACGACATGGCCCAGGAACTGCCGGTGGTGGTGATCGGGCCGGGCACCAGGGAACAGCTGTTCGGCGACGGCCCGTATCTCGGCGAAAAGCTCAAGCTCTCGCTGCGGGAGGGCGGCGACGACGCCTACACCCGGGACCTGACCGTGATCGGCGCGCTGTCGGACGTCGAGCTGTCGGACGAGTTCTACGTTTCGAACAAGCGCGTGGGCTTCGTGCCGTACCCGCTGTTCGAGCGCATGTCCGAGAAGGGCGCCGACTTCATGGTGATCAAGCCGCGGAGCCCGGAGCTGAAGGAGCACGCGCTGGCCCAGGCCCGAGCCGCCTTCTCCGAGCGTTATCATTTCGATCCCGATGACGAGAACACGGTGGTGCCCTACTTCGACGCCATCGACCGCGGCCTCAAGATCGATCGGATCTTCGGCGGGATCAAGCTGTTCCTGGGCGCGGTGGGAATGCTGATCCTCTTGCTCGGGGCGGTCGGCGTGGCCAACGTGGTCTTGATGTCGGTCACCGCCCGGACCTTCGAGTTCGGCTTGCGCCGGGCGCTCGGGTGCAGGCGGCGCTGGATCTTCCTGCAGATCTTCCTCGAAGCCGGACTGGTCTGCGGGCTGTCGGGACTGCTCGGCTTCCTGATGGGACTGGCCGGTGTCCAACTGGTCAGCCTGCTGCCGCTGCCCGCGGGCTTCGCGCAGCCGGTGGCCGACCTGGGAGCGGCCGTCATGCCGGGCATCATGCTGCTCTTCGTCACGCTCGGAGCGGCGCTCTGGCCGGCGATCCGCTCGGTGCGCATGGATCCGGTGGCGGCGCTGCGGGGCGGTGCGCTGTGACCTCGCGCCTGCGCATCGCGATCGGCCAGGCCGGCTCCTCCCTGGCCCTGCATCCGCTGCGGTCCGCCTTGACCGCGCTCACGGTCACCTTCGGGACGGCGGTCTTGATCGTCCTGGTCTCGTACGGCTCGGGCGCTCCGGCGGCCACCGGGCAGGTCCTGCGCGACCTGGGTTCGACCCAGATCAAGGTGTCGCCGGCCGGGCGCCACGGGCACGGCGGCAGCCGGGGCGGCCGGCGGATCGAGATCCGCTACGACGACCTGGACGCCATCCGCGAGGCCTGCCCCTCGATCGGCGGCATGGCGGCGAGCTACAGCCCGGGCATGGGCGGCGCGGCCTACGGACCGACCCGGTCGTGGCCCTGGGCCAGCGTGAAGGGCGTCGGCAGCGAGTACCTCGAGGTGGCCCAGCTCGACATGTTGGAAGGCCGCTGGTTCTCCCGGGCCGAGGAACTGAACCGCGAACGGGTGGCGGTGTTGAACCTGCCGCTGGCGGAGGGGTTGTTCAAGGAGGGTTCACCGATCGGGCAGTGGGTCGAGACCGACGGCCGGCGGTTTCGGATCATCGGCATGCTGTACGACGCGGAGGCCTTCGCCTACTCCTTCTATGTCCCCTTCAGCGCGGCGCTCGGGCTGGGCAACCGCTCCGGGCGCTCGGTCGAGTCCCTGTCGATCCGTCCGGTCCGCCCGGATCTGGCACAGGAAGCGCTCGGCGAACTGAAGGACGCCCTGGCCGCGCTCTACAGCTTCGACGCCGAGGACACCAAGGTGCTGCGCATCGAGGAGCAGTCGGGCTTCATCTCGCAGGTCAACGCGATCTCCACCGGGTTGGAGTGGCTGGTGCTGACGATCGCGGGCGTCGCGCTGGTGCTCGGCTGTCTGGGCGCCGCCAACGTGGTCGGCATCACGGTCGCCGAACGGACCAGCGAGATCGGGCTGCGCAAGGCGCTGGGGGCCACGCCGGGTTCGATCCGCACGCAGATCCTGACCGAGTCGCTGGTGCTCTGCGTGGGCGGTGGCGGCCTGGGCGTGCTGCTCGGCTGGTTCGCGACCACGGCGCTCGGGCCGCTGTTGTTGAGCCCCACGGTCCAGATCGCGCCGAGCGCGGACGTCGCCGTGCTCGGCTTCGGCCTGGGCGTGCTGATCCTGGTCGGCACCGTGGCCGGGCTGCCCGCGGCCAATCGCGCGGCGGGGCTCGAGCCGACGGTTTCGCTGCATGACGCGTAACCCCGAACGATTCACGCCTGTCTCGCGCCTGGCGGGTCCTCGTCGCCGATCTCCGCGTCGATCGTCGTCAAGAACCCGCTCGGGTTGATCTTTTCCTCTCTCCTTGATCTCGACACCGGTTCACGCAAGACAGCCGTGAATCGTCCGGGGTGACCTTGGGCGCGCGCGGCAAATCGGGCTAGTTGATCTCCCCGGGGCAATGGACGCCGCCGCCGCTCTCTGAACCTCGCGGAGTTCCGCCATGGACGAAAGGAACGTCACCGGCCAGCTCATCTCCGATCACCTGGTCAGCGGGCGGCCGGTCGCGGGCGAAGAGGTCGGGCTGCGGATCGATCAGACGCTGGCGCAGGACGCCACCGGCACGCTGGTGATGCTGGAGTTCGATGCGATGGGAATCGGGACGGTGCGCACCGAGCTGTCGGCACAGTACGTGGACCACAACCTGCTGCAGACCGACTTCAAGAACCCGGACGACCACCTGTTCCTCGAGAGCGCCTGCCGCCGGTTCGGCATCCATTACAGTCCGCCGGGAAACGGCGTGAGCCACCCGGTGCACATGGAGCGCTTCGGCATCCCGGGCAAGAGCCTGCTCGGCTCGGACAGCCATACCTGTGCGGCCGGTTCGCTCGGCATGCTGGCGATCGGCGCCGGCGGACTCGACGTGGCGCTCGCCATGGCGGGCGAACCGTTCTATGTCAGGATTCCGGAGGTGTGGGGCATCCGGCTCGAGGGCCGGCTCCCGGACTGGGTGAGCGCCAAGGACATCATCCTCGAACTGCTGCGGCGGCACGGCGTCGCCGGCGGAGTGCATCGGATCCTGGAATACCACGGCGGCGGACTTCAAAACCTCTCCGCCATGGACCGGCACGTGATCGCCAACATGGGCGCGGAGCTGGGCGCGACGACCTCGGTGTTCCCCTCCGACGAGCGAACCAGGAGCTTCCTCCGCAGCCAGGGCCGGGAGGCGGACTGGCGCGCGCTCTCGGCCGGCGAGGGGGCCGGCTACGACGTCCGGGAGGAGATCGATCTGTCCACGCTCGAGCCGCTGATCGCCTGCCCCGGCAGCCCCGGCAACGTCGTGGCGGTGCGCGAGGTCGCCGGGCGCCCGATCTACCAGGCGTACATCGGCTCGTCGGCGAACCCGGGCTTTCGCGACTTCGGCGTCGCGGCGGCGATCTGTGACGGCCGCCGCGTGCCGCCCGACGTGTCGTTCGACGTCAACCCGACCACGCGGCAGGTGCTCCTCAATCTCACCGGAAACGGCGATCTGGCGCGGCTCGTCGGCGCCGGCGCGCGTGTGCACCAGACCGGCTGCAACGGCTGCATCGGCATGGGGCAGGCGCCGGCCACCGGCCGGATCAGCCTCCGCACCGTGCCGAGGAACTTTCCCGGCCGCTCCGGCACGAAGGAGGACCAGGTCTACCTCTGCAGCCCGGAGACCGCCGCGGCCTCGGCGCTTTTCGGCCGGATCACGGACCCCCGCGACCTCGAGATGGACTGCCCGCGCATCGAGGAGCCGGAGCGCATTCTGGTCGATGCGGGACCGCTCGCGACGCCGGAGATCGGCGGGCCGGACGTCGAGCTGGTGATGGGCCCGAACATCCGGCCGCTGCCGGTCTTCGACCCGCTGCCTGAGGACCTCGCCGGCCGGGTGCTGCTGAAGGCGGGCGACGACGTGTCGACCGACGAGATCCTCCCCGCGGGAGCGGACGTGCTCCCGTTTCGCAGCAACATCGAGGCGATCAGCCGGCACTGCTTCGCGAGGATCGACGAGACCGCCGCCGCGCGCGCCCGCGAGGGCGGCGAAGCGGCCTGGTTCGTCGTGGCCGGGAGGAACTACGGACAGGGCTCGAGCCGCGAGCACGCCGCGCTGGCGCCGCGCTCCCTGAACGTGCGGGCGGTGATCGCCGCGGGCTTCGCGCGGATCCACTGGCAGAACCTTGCCAACTTCGGAATCCTCCCGCTCACCCTCCTGGACCCCGGTGAGCTCGAGACCATCGAGCGGGACGACGAGCTGCAGCTTCCGGGCGTTCGTCGCGCCCTGGAAACGGGCGGCCGCCTGGAATTGAAGAACGTCACGAAGGGCCGCACCCTGGAGGTCGGTCATTCCCTCAGCGAGCGGCAGGTGCGCTCGATCCTCGCCGGGAGCCGCATCAACGTCGTGCGCTGACGCGGTGCGACTCGTGTCATGGTGTCACGGCGACGATTGCCAGGTGAACCAGGGTCCGCAACCGCCCGGTTCGATCAGCCTGCTGAGGCGGCCCTGCTCGACGTCGACGAGCAGCAGCTCGGCGTCGGCTCCTTGCACAATGACCTGGGCCGCCAAGTTGAACGCAATGAAGCGGCTGTCGGGCGACCAGAGGAAACGGCCGGGCGGCGCGCCCGGGTGCGGGTCGGTGAAGAGGGGGCGCTCCTCCCGGGTGTTGAGATCGAGGAGTCGCAGGGGCTGATCCACGGTCCCGCCGATCCGGAAGAAGGCCAGGCGCGTGCCGTCGGGTGACGGGGCGAGCAGCAGCTCGCCGGAACCGCGCGTCTCCTGCTGGAGAATTCCATCCGCGAACGCAAAGGACCAGATGTGGCCATCCCGTCGCATGAAGACACGGGTTCCATCGGGCGAGAACTGGACGCCCCACACGAGGAGCGCATCACCCTCCGCGACCTCGACGTCCCGGCCGGATATGAGGTCCAGGCATCTCACTTCGCCCGCCGCCCGCGTCGCTCCACCGGCGCGCCAGTAGAGGATCCGGGGCTCCTTGGGAGACCAGAGCGATCGGAGGCCGTTCCCGATCAGCCGCCGGTCCGACCCGTCTGAACGCATGACGCCCAATGACCTCTTCAGCACGAAGGAGATCCAGTCGCCATCTTTGGAGAGGCGCGGATTGGCTCCGAGCCCGATGACTTCATCCTGGCCGCTCTCGACGTCGAGGAGGTGCACCTCGGAATACGAGAACGGCGCGTCATGGATCGACCCTTGAACCGAATGCGTTCTGCCGTAGGCGATCTTGCCGGTCGCGGCGCTCCATGAAGACCCCGACAGGTTCGGTGTTTCGAAGATCCGCTCACTCCGCCGGCCCGAGAGATCCCGGAGAACGAGTCGTGAACGGGGCGAGGGGGGTATGTCCACCACGCAGCCTCCCCCGGATGCGAGGACGGCCTCGGTCACATCGGGATCTTGCGGCACGTGCCTCGGCCTCGGCTGCTCCACCAGCAGGTGAAACGGCTCCGCGCCGGGACTCACGTCGACCCGTGTCAGCGGCCCGATCGCAGGCCATCCCTCGCCTCGCTTTGCGGCCATCAGCAGCGTTCCGCTGGTATCCCCCGGCCCTGCCGTCAGGAGCAGCGAGGCAACCGCCGGCAACATCTGGATGAACATGAGTCCTCCGCCGTCAACGTTCCGCGGCAGCCGGTGAAGCGAAAAACAGACGCTCCACTTCGCGCGCGATCGCGGCATTCCTGACGACGTCGCTGCCGAAGCCGCTGAGGATCAGCTGGTTCGAGTCATGGTCGAACTCGACGCCCTCGAACGCGTCATGACCAGTCCAGCGTCGCAGGAACGCGGCCGTCTTCGATCCGTCAGGACCGGTCAACTCGAGTTCGCACCGGATCGGGGCGAATCGCCGGCGATAGGCTGGAAGCTCCGCCTCCCGCACCGTCTTCGGCAGCCCACGCAGGCCGTCCTCGCCCAGAACGCCGGCCGCGTCCTCTCGCGCACAGACCCACACCAATCCGGATTGTTCGTAGACGAGAATGTCGTTCGCCATCAAGACCGATTCGAACGTCTCCCGGAACCTCCCGGGCTCGATCGTGAGCATTCCAATGATCACGATCCGCCGTTGCTTCAAACACTCGCCCACCTCACGGATTTCGGTCTGCAGGATCGTGCGGGCGAACTGGACGAACATCGAGACCGGGGTTCCCTCCACCTCGTCGAATTGTATCTGCATCCCGTGACCCGGTGCTTCCGGAGGCGCGCTCGCGCGCTGCGGTTCGGCCTCGACTTCGGTTCCCGATGCCGGTGGGAACAGCCAATCACGTTCTCGGAGGATGTCAACGAGCTCGCAAATCGCTTGCGCCGATCCGGTCAACGCCACGATCCCGTGCTCGTCGAGCGGCTGCAGCGCCGTTTTGCATTCGGCGCGCACCTCGTCGATCGAACCGTCCCCGAGGCGCAGGACGGTCACGATCGTCTGTGACCTGCGCCGGTAGCCGTCGAGTCGATCCTGCGGCACGTAGAGGCAACGATCGGCCGCCTTCTGCATCGGTCGAACGGAGGTGAGCGCCCCGATCGGAACCAGCTGGATGTTCACGGTGCAGAGCTGTTCCTCGACGAAGTCCAGCAGTTCCGACCGCGCGACCTCATGCGCCGCCGGGTCCCGCAGAACCGCGCCGTCCAGTTCCCCCCGCCGGATCAGGAACGGTTGATCCAGCAATTCCCCGGTGGCCGAAAGGAGCCAGGTCGCCGGCGACCCCTCCTCGCCGTCGAACCGGATCTCATAGACCGGATCCGCCCCCTCGCGCCTGACGGTGATTTCCCCCGGGAACCAGCAACACAATACGAGGAGACCGAGCAGGCCCATCGATTCTCACTTCTGACGGAGGTTCACCGTCATGTTCCATCGGCCGGAGATCGGAACGAGCCGTCCCGCAGCCGATCGACCTGATCCGCGATCCACTGCGTGACGTTGGAGTGGGGCACGAGACCCTGGCCGTCGGAGACGTAATCGAGGCCCTCGAGGACCTCCGCATAGGGGCCAAAGCCCTGCACCCGGAAGGGGATCACGATCGCGGTGCCGCCTTCGTCGCCGGCCTGCGTCACGAAGGCCCGGATCCGGTTCTCGGCCGCTTCGCGTTTCTCCGGCCAGTCCTCGCGCAGGGTCATCACCTGGACGCGCCGGAAGGGAAGCGCCTCGCGCACCGCCTCGGCGCGCTTGTCGATGGCGGCGATCCATCGTTCGTTCTCCGCGTCATCGGCGGGGCCATGCGCGAGGATCAGGACATCCTCTTTCGATGGATCGCTGCTGAGCTCCCGCGCGCGATCGGCGAGGACCGTCCCCATGGTCTCGGCCTTGGCCAGACCTTGCCGGCTGAGGGCGAAGGACGCGCCGGTTTTGACCTGCCAGAATTCCATGCTGTGGCCGCCGTGGCCGCCGCCGTCGCCGCCGCCGTCGCCGCCGCCGTGGCCACTGTGGCCGCTGTGGTCATCGTGGCCACCCGCATGCTCGTGTTCCGTCGCGGCCGGAGGGGGCGGCGCCCCGGGGCGGAGGCCGAGGATCTGCTCGGTGCGCTCATACCAGCTCTCGCCGGAGACGAAGAGTCGAACGACGCCGATCTTCCGGACGCCTCGCTCCTCCAACCTGCTGACGGCCTCCTGGATCGACTTGGCGTCCGCCATGCCGAAGGCGACTTCGATCTTGGATTGATCCTGCAGAGGTTCCACCGCCGCTTCGACCCCTTCATTCCATTCCGGCGATCCTCCGTGCGCCATCAGCAGGACGCCGAACTCATCCTGATCCACGGATGCCGCCGCGGAAGGCGTATTGCGAACTCCTGCGCAGCCCACCGCCAGCAGGCACAGAAACAGGAGCGACGTGTGTCGAAATGGACTCATCAAAGGAGACTCCAGCGAGAAGAGGATTGTTCGTGTGGTCGGGAGCCGAGACAGGATCGACGTCACCGCAGCGCCGCAGCGTAGACGAGTTGCGATTCGGTCGCAAGGCGGTCGTTCGGGCGCCTCGCCGGTCAGAGCTCCCTCGTCACCCAGTCCTGGAAGGCTTCGTCCAGGGCGGCCCAGTCGGCGTCCGTTTCCAGGATCAGCAGGTCGGCGAATGCATCTTTCGAAAGCTCGCCGCGACATTCGGCCCGCACGAACTGCCGGAAGATCGGCTGCAGCCGGCCGCCTTCGGCCTGGTTCAGGTACATCACCAATGCCCATCCCAGGCAGTAGACCTGGTCGACGATCTGCGCGGCCTTCGGGTCGCTGGCCCGCTGGCTCTGGGCGATCTGGAATTCGACGGCATCCAGCGACACCAGCTCCCGCACGCTCAGGGCCTCGTTTGCGCGAATCGCCCGGCGCGCCGCCCGCAGCCGTTCCGGGAGGACCTGGCCGAAAGTGAACTCGTAGCTCCACTCTCCGGTCTCTTCGTCCTGGACGCGCTTGCGGGCGTGGCCGCCAAGGTATTCGGCGATCCCCTCCTGCAGCCAGGGCGACGCGTCGCCCTGGGAGGTGTCCCACTTCTTCGAGGCATGGTGCATGAGCTGGTGGGTTCCCTCGTGGAACAGGACCTCCCAGTGATCCGGTTTGTCCCAGGTGTACAGGATTCCGGTGCGAGGGTTGAAGTAGCCGCCCAGACCGGGGAAATAGAGCAGCCCGAGCTCCGGCTGGGCGGCGGCGAGCTCGATGTACTTGCGTTCGCTCTCGAACACGAAAACGACCACCGGGCGCCTGATCTCCTCCAACTCGAGCATGCCGCCGAAGACCCGGGAGAATTCTTCATGGAGGTCGCCGAGAATCTCGCCGAAGTCCCTGGAGACGATTTCCGGATCGGCGTTCTTGCGGAGCTGGACCGCGACCAGGTACGGCCTCGGAATCACGCCGTCGTCGAAGAAGAACTTGAAGAAGCCCTTTCCGAACTCGTCCTCGAGCTTCCGGATCGCGCGCTCACCCAGGAACTTGAACGGATCCTCGCGCTGCAGCCGGGCGGTTCGTTCCATCTCCCGGGTGAGTGCGTCCTCTTCCGCGTCCCCGGTGGATCGCTCGCCCTGCTGCGCGAATGCGTCGATTCCCGCGAACGCGACGAGCAACGCCGGCAGGAGCAGCCGGCCGGGGACAGCACTTCGATTCCGGTGATGTCCTCCGTCCATGTTCAGCTCCTTGCGTTGGGCCCCGATCAGGGCGGCGGCAGCGGCCCATCGTAGCGGTAGAGTCGCCCCTCGTCTCCGCCTGCGAGCAACCGGCCCGCGGCCATGGCGATGCTGAGGGTGTCGGCTGGCGCCGCCGCCAGCCGGTGCCACCGGACCAGGTCGGTCGTGAAGTGGATCGTATGATCCACGGTGAGCGTGTAGAGCACCCGGCCATCGATGATGAAATCGAGGGCGTCGTCCCAGACGACCACGGGCTGCGTCCCGTCGAACGCGTACAGCGGCGAGGTGCCCGTGTAGCCGCGGACGCCCATGTATTTCCCCAGCCCGTTCGAATAGATCATCAGGTCCAGCGGGGCGAAGACCATCGGTCGATGGCCGAAGCCGCGATCCATCCCGTCGTATCCGTAGCCCCGGCTCGATTTCACCGGCAGGAGGTCGGGGCCCTGCGTCCATGAAGTCCCGTCGAACACCATCGAGGAGTTACGCGGCGCGGACAACGAGAAGTTCTGGAAGTTCCAGTCGAACGCCTGCACCCAGACCTGGCCGTGGTAGACGCCGACGAAAGCGAACCAGCTCCAGTGATTGGCCGGGGCGGCGAGCTCGAGCGACGACCCCCAGGTCTGGCCGCCGTTGGTGCTGCGCCAGATCACCGCTGACGCCGCCGGCGACGACATGCCGGTCAACCAGAGGTCCGTGCCGGTCAGGGTTCCCATATCCCAGAGGTGATAGGCCGAGACCGCGTTCCGATTGATCCAGGGCTCCCCGACGATGTAGTCGGAGGACCCGCCGGGATCGTCGCAGGCCGCGTACAGCGAGCCGGCCAGCGGGCGGAAGTTGGAGATCGCCTCGGTGTCGGCCAGGAAACCGGTCGGCAGGAAGGCCTGGGTGATCGGGTCGTACGGAGTGATCGCGATCGGTCCGGTGTTTGCCGCGGTGTCGCCGAAGCCGGCGTAGAGCAGCCCGTTCCACCCTTCCAACGCCCGGATCCGCCGCCCGCGAGCGGTGGGCTGCAACGCCGCGTCAGGGTGTGTTCCGATCGACGAAAAACCGGATGTCGGCGTGCGAGCCTGGACCGGCCCAACGGCGCTCTGGGCGTACGCGAGTTCCGTGCCCGAGAGGATCAGGAGTATCGCGGGAAGGAGCAGTGTTTTCATGAGGAGCACCCTCGTCAATGAACCCGGATGGCCCCCGCAAGTGTACTCCCGCCCGCGCGCTATGTGATGAAATGAACCGGGTCTGTTTCATCACACAAGGCGCTGGTAGGACAAAAATATGGCCACCGACTCCCAACCCGCCTTCGCCTGCGACGCGATGATGAAGGGACTGGCCCGCTGGCTGAGGGCCTGCGGATACGACGCGACCTGGACCTACGGCATCGACGACGTGGAACTGCTCCGCCAGGCGGTCCGGGAGCAGCGCATCGTCCTGACGGCGGACAGCGGCATCCTGGCCCGCCGGGCGGTCCGCGAGGGGCGGCCGCGGGCGCTCTACCTGCCCAACGACCTGCCGCCGAGGGAGCAGGTCCGCCGCACGCTCCGGGAGTTCGCCCTGCCGCTCCTGCCGGCGCGCTGCATGGCCTGCGGGGGAACGATGGAGCCGGTCGACAAGGAGTCGGTGCGCGGAGAGGCTCCTCCCCGGACGTTCGCGCGCGTCGACCATTTTCAGCGGTGCACCCGCTGCGGCCGGCTGCTGTGGAAGGGGACGCACTGGGACCGGATCGATGGGCTGCGAAGAGCCATGGACGAACCGGACACCTCCGGAAACCGTGCTTGAGTTCGCTCAATCGCCAAAGCGGCTCCGCGCCTCGCGCTCGAAGATCGCCGAGGTGTGTTCGTCGATGTTGCACACGTTGATCTCGCGCAGCGAGACGTCCGGGCGCTCGCGGTCGAATCGTTCGAGGGCGTCGAGGATGACCTTCGCGCAGCGGTCCTTGGGGAAGCCGAAGATGCCCGAGGAGATCGCGGGGAGGGAGATCGACTCACAGCCCTGAGCTGCGGCGAGGTCGAGGCTGTTGCGGACGGCGCGTTCGAGCTTGCGATCTTCGTCGCCGCTTCCAAAGACGGGGCCGACGGCGTGGATGAGATGCCGGCAGGCGAGATCGCCGGCGCCGGTGAGCGCGACGCCGCCGGCCGGCAGCGGACCGTGCCGGCGGATCCAGTCATCGCTTTCCTGCTGGATGGCCGGCCCGCCGGCCTTCGCGATGGCCCCCGCGGCGCCGCCCCCGTGCGCGAGGTGCTCGTTGGCCGGGTTGACGATCGCGTCGACGGGTTCCTGGGTCAGGTCGCCCTGGACGATGCGGATCGTCTTGCCGCCCGGGGTCGTGGCCTCGAATCGAACGGTTCTGGGCATGGATCGGCCTCCGTGCAATGGGCGCTTGGACGCAGCGGAAGGCGAACAGGGTAGCGCCATCCGATCCGGACGGAATCCCTGTTCGGTTCGGGAAGCCTCGCCGCTGCTTTCGCACGCCCCACATCAGGCTACATCAGGTGAACGAACCGTGTTAGACTCGAGCCGGCGCCGCTGTCGGGCCTTTCGCCGGGGCCGGAGAAGATGGAATGTACGCACCCCTGGCCTTGCTCCTCGGTGTTGCGCTCCTTCAGGCGCCCGCCGATCCGGTAAGCCTCGTGTCTGGCGCATCCGTGAAGGGGGAGATCGAGGACGGGGATTCTGTCGTCTCGACCCCGACCATCGAGCGGAGCTACACCGACGCGCCGGTCGTGGGCACGACGATCTCCTTCGCGGTGCCGGAGAGTGGCCACTATCACCTCGACCTGCGCTCCCATTTCTTCGACGCGTACCTGGTCCTGAGGGACGAAACCCAGCTCCTTGGCGAAGACGACGATGGCCTGTTCGGGACTCATTCGCGGATCGTCGCTGAGCTCGAAGCGGGCCGGGAGTACCGCGTCACGGCCTGCGCCCTGCACGGCGATCGCGGCGGTTTCGAGCTGGCACTCCGCGCAGGAACGCCGCCGGCGCTTTCGGCGAAGGAGCGGGCCGCCGCCGAACTGGCCGACGCCCGCGCCCGCGCGTTGTCCCTGGAGAAGGTCCGAGGGCCCGAGCATCTCGATACGGCGTACAGCCTGAACAAGCTTGCCATCCTCTATGCCGAGCGGGGCCGCTTCACGGAGGCGGAGCCGCTCTACGCTCGTGTGCTGGCCATCCGGGAGAAGCTGTTGGGCCGCGAGCATGCCGGCACGGCCCAGGTCCTGAACAACCTCGCCGCACTTCGCGGGGCTCAGGGCCGCTTCAAGGAGGCGGAACTCCTCTACCAGCAGGCGCTGGCGATCCGGGAGAAGGTGCACGGCGCCGGCCATGTCGAAGTGGGACTCTGCCTGAACAACCTGGCCGCGCTCTACAAGGCTCATGGCCGCTACCGGGAGGCGGAGCCGTTGTACGAGCGCGCGCTGGCGATCTGGGAAGAGGCGTTCGGTCCCGAGGACCCGGACGTGGCGCTGACCCTGAACAACCTGGCCGGGCTCGCCGGCGCAAAGGGCCGCTACCGGGCGGCGCAACCTCTGTTGGAGCGCGCGCTGGCGATCTGGGAGAAGGTCAAGGGACCTGGCCATCCGGACACCGCCGCGGGTCTCAACAACCTCGCCTGGCTGCTCAAGATGCAGGGGCGCCTCGAAGAGGCGGAGCCTCTTTACGAGCGCGCGCTGGCGGTCTGGGAAAAGGCGCAGGGACCCGAGCACCCCAACGTCGCCAAGAGCCTGAACAACCTCGCTGAGCTCTACAAATCGCAGGGCCGCCACGAGGAGGCAGAGCCTCTGTACGCGCGCTCGCTCGCGATCCGGGAGAAGGTGATGGGAGCCGAGCATCCCGACGTGGGCCACGGCTTGAACAACTTCGCCGGACACTACATGGCACAAGGGCGCCACGAGGAAGCGGAGCCCCTGTACGAGCGCGCGCTCGCGATCATGGAGCAGGTGCTGGAGCCCGAGCACCCCAAGGTCACGCGGTGCCGGTTCAACCTCGCCGACCTCTACCATGCTCAGGGCCGTCACGAGAGGGCGGGCGGTTGTTATGCGCGGGCGCTGCGCGGAGTGCTGGACCACCTCGACCGGGAGCTTCCGGTCCTGCCGGAAGCCGATCGCTTCCGCCTCATGGCCGTCTCGCGGGGTCCCGATCATCTGCTGGCCAATGCCGCCCGCCTGAAGGCGCCCGCGTCTCGGGAGCTTTTCGATCTCTGCTTGCGATGGAAAGGCAAAGCCACCCGGCTCCAGGCCGCCGGACTGCGGCTCGCCCAACAGGAGGAGGCGCCGGAAGTGCGGCAGCGCATCGCGGCGCTGCAGAGACTTCAGAAGCGGCTCTCGTCGCTGATCTTCCTGCCGGCGAGCCGGCGCGCGGCGGACCACGAGGAACGAGTGGCCACGCTCCGCGAGAACCGGATCGAGCTCGAGCGCGACCTCCACCGCGACCTGGGACTGGATGAAGCGCTGGCCACCCCTTCCACGGCGAAGCTCCAGGCCGCACTGCCTCCAGGCACGGTGCTGGTGGATTTCTATGTCGGCCGGCAGGTCTTCGCCTGGGTGATGCACCCCGAGGGCCGGCCCGTCCTCGTACCGCTGGGGCAGGCGGAACCCCTGCGGAGCGCACAAGAGGCCTTCTTGCAGCGGTCGGTGCCACGCGGCAGGCCGGCGCGCACCGTGGACCGGGACCCGGCCAGAGAGCTTGGCACGCTCCTCTGGGCGCCGCTGTCACCGCTGGTGGGTGACGCGCACACGGTGCTCGTGAGTCCCGACGGCTTCCTCGGCGAGTTGCCGCTCGGGATCCTGTCCGACCGAGAGGGGCTCTTCCTGATCGAGCGCCACCGGTTTGCCTATCTTTCCGACGCCACCCGCGTGGTGGAGGCGGACGGGCCTTCAACGAACCGTGAGGGAAGCGTGCTCGCGGTGGGCGACGTGAACTACTACCGGCGGGAGGAACCGGTGGAGCCTCGGCCGGCAGGTGTGGCCGGTTCCTACAGCCGCTCGCGCCTCGGAGACACCTGGCAGCCGCTGCCGGCGACGCGGGTCGAACTCCAGTCCCTCCGCGGCCTCCATGACCAGGTCCTGGGATGGAAGCGTCGCTTCGATCTGCTGGAGGCATCGGCGGCCACCGAGGAGGCCGTGCGGCAGGCCCTGCCGGGACATCGCTACGTCCACCTCGCCACGCACGGTTACTTCGAACCTGATCATCTCCCGTCGCTCATGGCGAACGCTCGCGAACAGGACACGGAGATCCTTGACGAGGAGCGGCGCGCGGTCGGCCTGTTCCCCGGCCTTCTGTCGGGTCTGGTGCTTGCCGGCGTCAACGCCGAGCCCGATCCCGCGCGTGACGACGGCTACCTCTCGGCGGAGGAGCTCCAGTACCTGGACCTGTCCGCCTGCGACCTCGCCGTCCTCTCCGCATGCGAGACTGCGCTGGGCAGCAAACGGGCCGGTGAAGGTCTTCAGAGCCTGCGCCGCGGCTTCGCGGTTGCCGGCGCCAGGACGGTGGTGAGTTCCCTCTGGAAGGTGGATGATCGCGAAGCGGCGACCTTCATGCGCCACTTCTACGAGAACTACTGGCAGAAGGGTCTCGACAAGCTCGAAGCGCTGCATCAAGCGGGGCTGCGCATGCTGCGTCAGAACCGCGCCGACTACGCCGGCGACGCCCGGCCGGAGACCTGGGGGGCGTTCGTGATGTCGGGGGACTG
>Ga0326597_10003774_pt1 | contig 21617 bp, 24 predicted proteins | sample RVTome_12_FD_203789 | JGI IMG/M metagenome (GOLD analysis project Ga0326597, IMG submission 203789) | Soil microbial communities from uranium-contaminated site in the Upper Colorado River Basin, Wyoming, United States - RVT100D185 | ecosystem: Environmental > Terrestrial > Soil > Contaminated >...
ATCATCGGCGAAGCCTCCGTCAGCCCATAGCCTTGAATGACTTTGATATGCGGCTGCGCCGCTTGAAATGCGCGCAGCAAGGGCATAGGAATGCTCGTCCCCATCATCGCCGCGATCTTCACGCTGCTGGTGTCGTAACTGGCGAGATTTTTTACGCCGAGGAGAAGTTGAAAGACAATCGGCACGCTTTCAAAAACGTTGACCCGGTGTTTTTGAATACCCTCGAGGAGCGTCACCGGATTGATCTGATCGAAGATCACCAAGGTGTAACCCCTTTCGGCTAATTCGTTACACACCACGGGACCGACGATGTGCGACATCGGTAGAATGCAGCCACGGATCGTCGATGAGTCGGTGACCCGCATTGCACCCATCACCATCGGATATTGTAGCAAATTGCGGTAGCTCAGGACCACTCCTTTGGGTTCGCCGGTGGTTCCCGAGGTGTAGAGAATTAACGCGTCGTCTTCCGCCTCTAACTTGGGGAGCGAAAGCACGCCGGCGAGCGCGGCGAAGCGCTTTTCAAATCCGCGCGCGTCTGCAGCACCAACAATCCACAGGGGAACCCGCACCGTTGGTTTGAATACCTCTTCGACCTCGGCTAAGAGCTGGCCATGCACGACGAGCAACTGAAGATCGGCGTCTTTCAATACGCCCTCGAGTTCTTTGCCCTTCAAGCGCGCATCGAGGATAACGGTGACGGCGCCGACCTTCTGCGTCGCGAAATAGCTGAGCGGAATCGCGGTAGAATTCGGCAACAGCACACCGACGCGGTCGCCCTGGCGAATTCCTTCTTGCTGCAAGTGGCCGGCGAGCGCATGCACCCGTTGATTGAGCACAGCGAAAGTTAGTTCTTCTTCCTTGGCTATGAGCGCGGTTTTCTGCGGCTGGCGCGCCGTGGTTCGTTCTAAAACTTCCGCCGCAAAAAAGCCTACTGAATCGGTATGGTCTGCCATAGCGCAAATGCCCTTTGAAATGGTTTGTACCAACGCGACAGCTCTGCCAGCTCGCCACGCTTAAGTTTCAACTTTCCTTGCTGAGTCGCCCAAAATGCATCGATCTTGTTGCTGAACACCGCGTCCCACCACTGGGCTTGGCCGCTGATGAGAAAATCGCCGTCGCTTTGCTGATTCAATTCGGTAATCTCTCCGGAAATAAATTTCACCGTCCATGCCGTGTTATTTTCTTCCATATGCAGCGTCAACGAAGTCGTCAAGCCGGTATCGCCGCCAAACTTACGAAAATTCTCGTCGGCATTGGCGCTTTCGACCAATGCGCTCATGTGTTCGTCGGAAAACAGTTCATAACGCTTGCCGTCGGCGACTCGGCGCTCGCTCCTAGGCGGTTGGGTCGCCGCTCCCCCACTCGCGCCAACTCCGTCCTTAAGAAATTGGCATTGTACCGCCTCTTCGAGCAAGTCGGTCAGCAGGAACGCTTCTTGAAAGGTTTTGCCGATGGCCACGGTGCCATGCCCTTTGATGATCACCACCGGATGATATCGGAGCTTTTCGACGACTTTTTCCGGCTGGGTAACGGTCGGCGTATCCTGCGCGATAATCGGCACCTCGCCAATGGTGTATTTTTCTTCAAAACTTACCGGCACGAAGCTTTCATGAGTCAAAGAAAATGCCAGCACCCTGGGTGGGTGCACATGAACGACGACCTGGGTATCGCTACCTGAATACACCGCCATATGCATCGGCGTTTCGCTCGATGCGCGCTGTGCCTTGCGCACCGGCTTGCCGTTAGAATTCAGCCGTACCAAATCCTTCGGCGTGAGAAAAGCCAGAGGCGCGTGTTGGCCGGTGATCAAGAAATTATTTTTGCCGGCACGGCAACTCAGGTTGCCGCCCCAGCCGCTGATCAGCCGCCGCTCGAACAGCAGCTTGCCCCAGCGAATCATGTCCTTTTCAAGCTTGTCCACCGATTAACCTTGTCTAACCTTTCAACAACCGCCATGGCACCAGTTCCGGCTCAACTGGGTGGATCGAAACACCCGCTGGAGAAATATTCTTGCCCATGAAGGTCGAGACATCATGGTCAGCCGGCGCGGTGATGCGCTCTTCGCCGCTCAACGGCTCAATCGGCACGCCATGTAAGCGCGCCAACTGCACCGCCAGCAGCGAACCGGATAGGCCAGTCAACCCACTGTCCGCCGAGCGGCTATAGAAAAAAAATAGTTTGCTCACCTCGTCCTGTGCGAACAGCGTCCCCATCATGTTGTCGGAGATCAGCGTCACCGGGGCGTTTAATTCCAGCAGCTCGCGAGCGACCACCTGGGCTCCCCACAGCGCCGGCCGCATCTCGGGGACCAGCAGACTCTCGGCCTGCGCCGCCTTTAAGGTCTTTAACAAAAAAGTGTTTTGGCTTTTCGGCGGCACGCCGTAAAGCAAAAGGTATTTTCTCCGTGCTACGCGCTTGCGGGTTACGCTGGCGACCTGCGCTTGATACTTCTTTCGAAAGCTTTCCGGGGTGTAAAGATCATCGAAACCGATGAGATGCGTGATCAACTCGGCTGGTGTCATATCGAACGACGGATAGCGCGTCGTTAGTGTTGAGTAGCTGCCAGCAATCAAGGGTCTGCCTTGAAACGTCAACAGCTCATGCGCCGGGCGCTCTTCGATCGGCACATCGCTGCCGCGTTCGAGCCCGCGCGGATCCTGCACGAGGGCGTAAAAGGGCACGCCATACTCCTTGGCCAGCCGGGCAATTGGATAGGTGCCGACCTTATTGATGATATCGCCGTTTCGCGCCGCGCGGTCGGCGCCGACGATGACGCCGTTGACCTCGCCTTTCGCCATCACTTGCGCCACCGCGCAGTCGGGGAGCAGCGCGACCTTAACTCCCGCCTGTGCCAGCTCCCAAGCGGTCAAACGTGCTCCCTGCAGATAGGGGCGGGTCTCCGTGGCGATGATCGAAATCTCTTTACCCATCTCGTTACAGTAACGTGCCACCGCGACCAGCTCGCCGCTGACGTTGCAATGGGTCAGCACGCGCGCCGGATTGGGCAGGACGGATGCGGTGCGTTTGGCGCGGGCGCTCCGAGCCCGTGTAATTTGCGCACCAAACTCACGCGCCCGGCGTGCGATGGTATCGCCAACCGAGCCGTTAGCCGGTAATGTCTCAAAAAACTCCGCGACGCAAGCGCCGAGCCCGTGAAAATCGAAGGTTGGCCGCACGTCGCAAAACTGCTGCGTCAGCAACGCTAGACGTTGCCGCAGCGGCGCCGGTTCATTGCCCTGGTATTGCTGCGCCACCAGCGCGGCGCTGTAGAGAAAAGTGAGCACCTGACCGTAGGCGCGGGTTTTCATCTCGCGCACGGCGTCGAGTGCCTGAGTAACTTCGGTGACCTGGATGTACTCGATCTTTTCGGGAACTTGGATTTCGTCAAGTATTTGGAAGCCTGCGCCTTGCCAGTGCACAGGTTCGAACAGCGGGCTTTCTACTGCGCTCATCTTTGCACCGACCGATTGGAAACCATCAGAGATATTTAAGCGCCCGGCGCGCCATTTCGATGGTTTGTTGCTCCGCTTCGAAGAACGCCTGATCGCGAAAGCCAAACTTGCCGTGCAAGCACTCATCCGACACCGCGAGAACCGCGCCGGCTTTTTTGCCGCGGACCTGGGCGATGGTGAGAAACGTCGAGGTCACCATATCGATGCTGGAAATATTTTGCTGGTTGAGTTGCTGAATCAGTTCCGGCGTTTCTTGAAACAACGCATCGGTCGTAAAGATCCAGCCCAAATGGTAGCGCAACTTGAGATCTTCCGCCGCGTGCCTAAGCGCATTGACGATGTCGCTATGGGCAACCGTCGAGAAATTTTCCGCCACGTAGTAACGCGACGTGCCGTCACCGCGGAGCGCCCCGGTGACGATCACCAGATCACCGATTTTGACGTTGTCTTGCAGAGAGCCACAGCTACCGATGCGAATCAACGCGTCGGCGCCGGCGCCGCAAAGAATCTCCGTCGTGATCGCCGTGTCCGGCGCGTAGCGTCCGCCGTTGCCAACACTCACCCGTTTTCCATCGAGCGCACCGGTGTGCATCTCGTAGTCTAGAAAGGTGAAACTCTTTTGCGGATTCTCTAAAAGTTTTAGCAGCAATTCGCTGCGCTCTTTTGGACCCGGTATGAGCGCGTAGGGGCCGAGCGCATCCGGCTTGAGACCGAGCATTGTGAGCATTCGCTGCGGTGTAAAATGCGCTTCTTTGATCATGACTCAATAGCTCGGATCGCGAATTCGAGGAGGTCTTGCACTGGCATTTTGTTGGCTGCTTTCAAATCGGCGAACGACCGTTGGCAAAGCGTGCTCGAAGTGAGCATCAATTCCGCGCCGGTCTCCTCGGCTTCGCGCAGGCGATCCGCTGCATTCCACTCGGCCAACTCGGGATCGGCTTCGGGCACGCCACCGCCTCCGCCACAGCACCAAGCCCAGCGCTGATTGCGCGCCATTTCAACGAGCTGCACCCCGGGTATCGCCGTTAAAATATTTCGCGGCGCCGTGTAAACGCCGCAACCGCGGCCGAGATGACAGGAGTCATGGTAAGTTACTTTCTTGGCGATCGGCTTGGCGAAAATTAATCGCCCCGACCGCACCAGCTGTTCGACATACTCGACGCCATGAATAATTTGAAAGTCAGCACCGGCTTCTTTCTTATATTCGCGCCAAATTCTTTGACAACTGCCGCAAGCAACGACGACGCGCTTAATCCCGGCATTTTTGAGCGTCGCTAAATTGTCGTCTTTCAGCCGCTCGTATTCGCGGCGAAACCCGAGATCAAAAGCATAAAGCCCACAACATTTTTCTTGGTCGCCAAGAATAGCAAAGTCCTCGCCTGCCATTTGCATCAACTTCGCCAGCGCGATGACGGCGCTGCGCCCGCTGTCGCGGTCCGCGGCGCAACCGGCGAACAGCAGTGTGGGAGTTTGCGACTCAGCGACTTTCTTTAATGCCAACCCGTTAGCCCACGCGCCGCGGTCAGCCTTTGGCAGCGCCCAGGGGTTGTCATGGTGCCTGAGTCCGTCGTAGAAGGGTTGGTGGGCCGGAATGGGACCTTCCCGCTCAGTGATCTCCTCGCGCATCGCTACGGTGATGTCCCAGGGGCCGTAACCGTCGCCGCGCACGCCGCAATGTTCCTGACACATGAGACAGTTAGTGCAGGCGTAGATGACTTCTTTCAATTCCGGGGTGATCGGATCGAGGCCGTGAAATACCCGCTGCGACATCAACCAACGCGACTTCGGCGTGTGGCGCTGAAATTTATAGAATTCGTAGGGCGGACACTTTTCTTTCGGCCCAGGCAGGTCTTCCATGGGATTGACCGGGCCGTGGCCGTAGCACGACCCGCACAGCACGCAGCCGCTACTACGCTCGGCGAGCCCCTTAGCGTAAAGCCACTGCTTGACTCTTTCGAGCCCAATGAGTTTTTTGCTTTCGTGGTCCATGGAAAATATTTACGCCGCGAAAAGTTTAGATGTTAATCAGTTATAACCCGCCAATATCCGCTGTCAATCAACCCGCGGCCGATGAGATGAATTGCCGAACAGAGGGTTTAAGCCAAATGGCTTGACGCAGTCCGGAATCTGAATTTGGAGCCTGAGATGCCCGCGCTACGACGATGCGCGACCGGCTAGTTGACCGTGGAATCTTGATTGAGCTTACGGAAAATCGCCGAGAGTTCCTTCTGATCAGCTCTAGCAAGGCCGACGAAGATCTTCTCGACGCTTTTTTCGAACAGCGGAATCGTGCTCTTGTATAGCTTCGTCCCCTTATCCGTAAGCACCACGCGAACCACCCGCCGGTCCGTCGCGTCACGCTGGCGGACTACCAGCTTTTTTTCCTCGAGCCGGTCGACGATACCAGTCAAATTACTTACCGTCACCATCATTTTGGCGCCGATCTCACCAAACGGTAGTCCGCCGGCGTAACCGATGGTTGCGAGCACGTAAAACTGCGGCGGCGTTAGTCCGGCCTTCGCTAAATCATCTTCGAGTTTCTTGTGCGACTGCAAACTGAAACGGAGAAAGCGAATCCAAAGACTAGTGGTAAATGAGGTGAAGAAAGGACGCTTGAAAACTGTCACGCGGTCAACTTTAGTCGTACAGGTTGGAAAAAGCAACTTCGAGTCGGGCTCGCGCCAATCGATCATACCCGCCAGGGCACCTATTTCCATGGGAGCATATTGACGCTCGCAGCCGGCTCGAATAATAATCCGGACAAGACGATGAAACTACACATTCTTGGCTGCGGTGACGCCTTCGGCAGCGGCGGACGTAATCAAAGTAGCTATCTGGTCGAAGCCAACGACCGGCTATTTTTGCTCGATTGCGGGCCGACGGCGCTGCCGGCGCTAAAGCGCGCCGGCTTTGACCCGCGTCGTCTGGACGCGATTTTGGTGAGCCATCTCCATGGCGATCACTTCGCCGGCCTGCCATTTTTTCTGATTGATTTTCTTTATCGCCAGCCGAGAAACGAGCCGATATTGATCGCCGGACCGTCCGGAACGGAAACAAAGGTACGCCAACTTTTTAATCTAATGTATGGCGGGACGAGCGATGACAAAGAGCTGCCGGCAGCGATCTTTCAAGTCTTGCATCCCGATGAGCCGACCCAAGTCGCGGGCATCGACGTCTTTCCGTTCCAGGTACCCCACCAGGCACAGGCGATATCCCTGGCCATGAAAGTTAACTACCAGGAAAAACAAATCCTCTTTTCAGGCGACTCGCTCTGGACGGAAAGGTTTGTCGACCAGTCGCGCGGTGTCGACCTATTTCTTTGCGAGTGTTCTTTCTTCAGCGAACAACCCGGCATGCATGTCAATTACCAAACGCTCAAGGCCAATCTATCGCGCCTGCATTGCCGGCAGCTGGTGCTAACTCACCTCGGTGAGGAAATGCTGGCACGCCGAGATGAATTGGAGGTCCAGGTCGCGACCGATGGGATGGTGATCGAGATTTAGTCTATTCCATTTACCCCGCCTCAAGAGGCGGGCACAATTAAATGGGGTTTTCAAAGGGGGCGAGCATCCCCTTTAGTCGCGAGCGGGGCTCAAACCCGGCTCGCGAATTTAGCTTAGCGCTGCCGTGTCAGCTAGCTTGGCCCGCCGTTTGCGCGGGAAGAATCAACGCTCGCTGACCGATTTTCGCGAGGATTTCTTGGGCGACTTCCTGAGCCTCATTGAGATCGGCATAGGGTCCGACGCGGACGCGAAAGGATGATTCACCCTGGCCTGCGACAAACAGCTCGATGGATGTCGCAAATCCTTTGTCGCGGATTTGCTGGGCTAGCAGTTCGGCCCGTTCGCGTTCGCGGAACGAAGCGACCTGCAACACATAACTCTCAGCGGGAATCGCGTGAAGTTCTTGCGGTAGAATCATCGTACCGGGCGTGCGTCCACGGGGCGCACTGACGGGTGGCTTCAGCCAAGCGGTTTTTCCCGCTGGCGGTAAGGCCGCGCTAAGGCTTTCATAGTTTTCGAAACCATAGGTCAACAGCCGTTTGGTGTCGCCCCACTGATCGCGCGCCCCCAAAATCGACACAATCAACGTGACCCCGTTTCGCTCCACCGCGCCGACAAAGCATTTCTTCGCGGCCACGGTATATCCGGTCTTCCCGCCCAACGCGCCTTCGAAATCCCACAGCAAACGATTGTGGTTGCGCACTGAAATACGCCGCGGCACGACTTTTCTTCGCACCACTGCGGTGCTTCTGACCGAGCTGAATTTGGTTTGGACGATCTCGCGAAACAGCGCATTACGCATCGCGTAACGAAACAGGATCGCCAAATCCCGCGCCGTGGAGTAGTGATCCGGCGCAGTCAACCCATGAGGGTTGGTGAAGTTTGAGTGGGTGGCACCGATTTCATGCGCCTTTTTAGTCATCAGCTCGGTGAAATTCTCAACCGAACCGCTGACACCTTCGGCCAGCACGACGCTGGCATCGTTGGCCGAAGCGAGCATGATGCTGTAGAGCAGTTCTTCGACGCTCATCCTCTGCCCTGGTCGAAGATATAGCTTCGTCGCCGGCATCCGAGTGGCGTCCTTCGACACGGTGAAAGACTCATCGAGATTATGGCCGCTTTCTAAAGCCACAATCGCGGTCATCACCTTGGTTGTGCTGGCTGGCGGTAGGCGCAGGTCCGCTTCTTTTTGATAGAGGATTCTGCCGGTGCTGGCATCGATCAAGAGCGCCGCCCGAGCAGTCAAGTTCTCGTCGGGATCGAATGCTATGGCCGATGGAACCGCAATGGCAAGACAAAAAACCGATCCAATTAGACCGCCGATAATCGATTTCCACGCGCTCAGAGCTTCAAACCTCCCGGTTGCTTTATCTGAGAAACAAGTCTTGGCACGAAAAGTGCTAAAATAGAACTTCTTTATAACATATCTTTTATTTTAAACCTAGAAAAATGGCAGAGATAAGCGATCCCATCCTAAGTGTGAATTTTAAAATTGCGAATTTTGACGATTTCGAGCGATGCCGCGCTACTTCTTGGTCGGGGCGATCCCCTGACGCGACAATTCTCGCTCGGCTCGCTCGGCGATCCCCGACTGCTCACCTATCGCTTCGCGCCGAATCCGTTCCTGACAGGGCTCACAGATGCCACCACTGACCCGCTCGGCAGGCTTGGCACAAACCATACATTTTTTCATCGGCTCAGACATGCGCGTCATTTTACTTGAAACGAATGGTTTGCCAATTACTCAATTTAAAATTTTTATCTGTTCAGGGTTGTCAAGAACCATTTCCAAACCGTATTGGGAATGATCCTTAATTTCGCCCGTCATTTCGACTTCTTTATTTTCAAAAAGTTTTGGCGCTCGTTGACTCTTTTCGAACAGCTCGACGCTACTCGCGAAGATCACCGCGGTCAACGCCTCGCGCGACGGCCCGAAATTGAGAAAGTAAGTGTTGCTCTTGGCCGAGTAGCCGACGCGAAACACCCGGCCGCGAACACGCGCTTGGCGACCGACGTAGCTGCGTATTTTGTCGACGTCACGAGCGATAAGCACAGGTAGATCAACCACTTTTTGTTTCACGACCGACGGCGTCAAGGGGGCAAAATGCACCGGGTAGGCTTGGTTGCCTGCAAAGTCTGATAATGGCAGTTTTTCCCGGGCCGAAAACGCCGCGGAAATATCGGCTGGCGGCGGGTTCCAGCGCTGATAAAAAACATGGGTGAACAGGCCCGCCATAAACGCAGCCAATAGGGTAATGGAGGTTGTGACGGCTCGGCTCATCAAGATTTACGCTCCCAGAGCTGGGCAAAGGCCTTCCGGTATTCCTCAGCCAACGGCCCGGCGTCGCGAAAGAGCAGCAAATTCTCATCGTTAGAACTGTCCGCCGAGTGGGTCCAATTGTAGGAGCCGGAAAATACGATCCGGCGGTCAATAACGGCGAATTTTTGGTGCATCAGCCCGACATTTTTGTCGTGCGTCGGCGACCGAAGCCCAGACAACCGACGCAGGGGGATTTTTTGCGCGTCGAAAAATTTGCCCTTTGACCGATCGTTGCCCGCGTCAAATTCCCGATCAATCACCACTTGCACGGTAACGCCACGCCTTTTCGCCCGCACTAATGCATTCGCTAGCTCGTCATGGGTAAACGCATAGACGGCTACCAAAAGTTCTTTCCTGGCTTGGTCAATTTCGCGCAAAATATGGACGGAACATCTTCCCTGAGGACTAAAACAGGCCTGGACGATCATTTCGGCGTTCCCATGCACCGAGATGAAAATGGCGAATAGCAGCCCCGTCACCACCGTCACGCGCATCATAGGCCACCTCGCCTCTGGGTCTGTTGTTTGGCCGCTTGCCCGCCGAGACACATGCTGAGAAACAATTTCTCCAACACCCAGCGCGCTTGGCCACCGCTCGATTTCAAGCGGAAATCGGCGTCGAAAATCCCTTCCATGAAAGCGCGCAAGTCGGCTAGCGAAAATCGCTCTGCCCGTTGAAAGCATAGATAATCGCCGTATGGGTTACGGGTGAGCAGCGGCGCGCCTTGGGCCAATACGGTTTGCTGAAACCTTTGATAGTTCATGCCGCCTTTCCAGACGCCCGCAAAGTCCGTTTCCATCAGCTGGCGCGCCGATAACAAACGGCGCCCCTCGGACGCAACCGTGGCCAATATACGCAGCGGATGCTCCCCCTGCGCCAGCAGCCGGGCCAACTGGGACAGTGCGCCGGGCGCATCGCGCTCGCCGATTGCCCGAGTGAGATCGAAGATCCAACCTTCGCCTTGGTCGGTGAAGATCGTCTCGACATCGTCGGTGCGAATCGCTGTTCGCTCGCCGACGAACAGCACGAGCTTGTCCAATTCTTGTAGCACACCCCGCAGTTCATCGCCGGCGCGGGCGAGAATCATCTCCCGCGCTTGTGGCTCGACACTCTTGCCGCTTTGGCACAAACGCTGGTTGACGAATTCAATTAAACTTTCCCGGCTGATCTTGCCGTTGCGCTCCCGTTCCAAACCGAGATTGATCACCGCACCGATCTCTTCGAAGCGCTTGTACAGCCGCGTGCGCCGGTCGACTTGTACCGCGGTGAGCAACAAAAAACCCCATTCGGGCAAGCCTTCGTCGAGCAGATTTGGCAGCCTATGCCCTTGAGAACCCTTGTTTTTTTCGAGATCGATTGCACGGCTCTTGCCGTAGTTGAGGAGCGCTTCGGCATCGTCTTGCGCTTCGCCGCCGTCGGCGTCCAGCAACGTCATCAGGGCTTTGGCCGATGATGGCTCAAGGCGGTCCCATTGCTCTTGCGTCCAGCCTTCGACCATGAGCAGGTCGATCAACAACTTTAGCGCTTCGTCCCGTTTGCCGGCGCGCCAAAGTTCGAGACTCTTTTCGCCGAGCTCGCCTTTTTGCCCGCGCGAGAAAAAATAAGGCGCATTCTCGACCCACAGAAGCTTTTTTCCAGGTAAGAACGGCGGCGTCATGAGCGACGCCTCAATTTGGTCCCACGGCGCGTTTCGGCCATCGAAACGCTCCAAGTTAAAACCTCTTTGATCCTCCGGTACGACCAAATCGAGCACAGCCGTACAGGCTTCTTGGACTTGGAGATCGTCGCCAAAAAGCAGCAGAAGGCGCGGCGCCTTACCGCTGTTGAGTTTGGCGAGAAGAGTCGGGAGATCGTGTTTCACGCCGTATTATTACAGATTGGAAGAGCGCCGCGACGCGACGGCAGGCCGCTCAGATCTTGGCTCGCTAATGTTTGGACATCCACATCTGGTTTTTCTCGTTCCAGACGTAGTCCGACTTCCACACTTTTAATCCGATGGTGTACTTGCCGCCGGACTTGGTGACGAAAATCCGCTCGGGCGAATGGGGAACCTCGGTGCGGGCGATGATCATGACTTTTTTTGAGATTCCCTTGTTAATCAAAATTCGGTCGCCCTCGCGCATGGTCACGCGGTTGTCTTTTCTCGGTCGCCTTCCGCTCATCGGTTCAAGCTACCACCGCGGATTCCGCCAGGCAATGGTTTTGCTCGGTCAATTGACGCGGTTTGCCCAAGCCGTCGGATGGCGTCGAGCTTGACATTCCGCCAGCCCTCCGATAGCTCTCCCAAAAGCTTCCTGCCGCACTATGAAAAAATGACCATCGACATCCATGCCCACTTTGTCCCGGCCGACAGCTTGCGGGTCGCCGGCGAGATCGGCCAATGTCAGGGCCTCAAGCTTGGCCAGAACGAGCGCGGCCGCGACGTCCTGATGCGCGACGCGAGACCATTCTTGACTCAACCAAAAGCGGAGTTTTCCGATCTCGACTTGCGCTTGTCGATCATGGACACCCAGAACGTCGATATGCAGACCCTGTCGCCCGCCAGCAGTTATTTTTTCTATTGGATGGCCGCGGAGGCATCCTTGGAGTATGCGGGCTGGCTCAACGACCAGCTGGCTGAAGCAGTCGCCAAACAGCCAAAGCGCTTCGTGGCGCTCGGCTCGGTGCCCATGCAAGACCCGGTGAAAGCCGGGTTGGAAATGGAACGCGCAATGACCAAGCTCGGTCTACGCGGCGTCGAAGTCGCCAGCAATATCAACGGGCTCTATTTCGACGACCCAAGCTTTATGCCGTTCTGGGAAGCGGCGCAAGCTCTCGATGCCTTGATCTTCGTGCATCCCAATCTGGTGGTCGGCGCCGATCGCATGAAGGATTACAATCTCGCCAATTTGATCGGCAATCCGATCGACACTTCGCTCGCATTCGCCAAACTGATCTTCGGCGGTGTGCTTGAACGCTACCCCCGGTTAAAATTCCTAGTGGCCCATGCCGGTGGTTTCTTGCCTTACACCTGGGGACGGCTAGAGCGCGGCTACCGCGTTCAAGACTCGACAACCAGAAAGATTTCCAAGCCACCGAGCGAGTACGTCAAATTGCTCCACTTCGACACGATCACGCACAGCGCCATGGCGCTCGAATATTTGGTCGCCAATTTCAGCGCAGAGAAAGTGCTCTTGGGCAGCGACTATCCCTATGACATGGGCGATCCGGAACCGGTGCAGTCATTGCACCAAACCAAAATCAGCGCTAATGATTTGGCAGCCATTTCCCACACCAATGCGCAGCGGCTTTTAGGGATCGGTACACAAACGTAAATGATTGGAATCGGAGGAATCATGAGACTCGTCACTTTTAGCCACAAGAACCACCAGCGCCTGGGCCTCATGGGCCCGCAGGATCAGATCATCGATCTCGCCGAGGTCAACCGGCGCTATCTCAAAGGCGGCAGCGCGCCGTTCTTAACCAGCATGCAGGCGTTCATCGAAGCCGGCCCGAAGGCGCTGGTGGCTGCTCGTAAAGCGGAAAAATATGTGGCTGGAAAAACCCCTGACGAGCGGAAAAAACTGGTCGCCGTGGGCGCCTTGGTGAAACCGAATCAGGCAAAAATCATTTCGCCGATCCCGACCCCGAGAAAGAACTGCGTCATGCTCGGGATCAACTACCGCGAGCACGTCGACGAAGGTGCCCGGGCGCGCCAATTAGAGATCAAGTATCCCGACTTTCCGGTATTTTTCACCAAACCGTCGACTTCGGTGATCGGCCAAAATGGCAAAGTCATCAAGCATAAAGTCACCGATAAACTCGATTGGGAAGTCGAACTCGCCGTAATCATCGGTAAGAAAGGCCGCGATATCCCGAAAGCCAAAGCTTACGATTATGTTTTTGGCTACACGGTATGTCTCGATATGACTGCCCGCGAACTGCAACGCATCCATGGTCAGTGGTTTAAAGGCAAAGCGCTCGATACTCTTTGCCCGCTAGGTCCCTGGATCGTGCACAAGAGCGCCATGCCCGACCCGCAACAGGTGCGGCTGATCTGCCGGGTGAACGGCCAAGTCATGCAAGACGGCAATACCAGAGACATGATCTTCGACATCCCGACGATTATCGAATCGCTATCGGGCGGCATGACACTTGAGCCAGGCGACATTATTAGCACCGGCACGCCTTCAGGCGTTGGCTTCGCACGCACCCCGCCGGTATTTTTGAATCCCGGCGACAAAGTTGAAGGCGAAGTCGAAGGTATCGGGACGCTCCAAGTGGAAATCGTCGCGCCATAAACGAGCGAAGCCGCTTCACGGCCAAGTTCTTTACCCGGGCGCCAATTCAGATATCGCGAAGGGGATGTTCAAGTCACTTCGCGGCAACCTCCTTTATTGTTTCCACGCTGGGATTAGCGCGCGCAACAACAAGTGAGAATTCTCATGACCTCCGTCCGACCTACTGCGGTAGCTGGCTCGTTCTATCCGTTTACCGCCAACGAACTTAACGCACTTCTCGACGACTGTTTTTGCAAGAGCCCGCTTGGACCGCGCGGCGTTTTCAAGCCTTCGACTGATTTAGTCGCCGGCATGGTGCCCCACGCCGGGCCACTATACTCTGGCCCCTGTGCAGCCCATCTTTACGCGCGCCTCGATCCAACGATTCAGCACGTGATTTTGATCGGCGTAAACCACCGGGGCCAGGGCCATCGAGCATCTTTAAGCCCATGGAAAGCTTGGCGCACGCCCCTGGGTGAAGTCACGATCGATGAAAAACTGAATGCCTATCTCGAAACCCACGTCGACTTCATCAGGCGAGAGCCCGCCGCCCACTCCGAAGAGCACAGCATTGAAGTGCAGCTACCGTTTCTGCAGCGGACCCTCGGCCATTTCACATTCACGCCGATCTCGCTCGCGCATATTTCGCAGGATGAATGCGCTGAACTCGGCGAGGCGATCGCGGCTTACTGTCGGATCGGAGTAAAGCCTGTGATAATCGCCAGCAGCGACCTGAGCCACTATCTTTCGCCCAAAGCAACCTATGTTCTCGATCGGCTCGCCATCGACCAAGTGTTGGCCTTGAATCCGCAGGGGTTGTTACAGATTACCGAAGAAAAACACATTACCATGTGCGGCGTCATCCCGACCGTCGTCATGCTTTTTGCCGCCAAGGCGCTCGATGTTAAGCGCGCCACCTTGCTCAAGCATTGCCACTCAGGGGATGTCACGCCGATGCGCAAAGTCGTCGGCTACGCCAGCGTGGCTTTGCAACTTTAAACCGCCCGTGGATGGATCTTCGTTGCCGCACCCAATGCCCTCCGACTTGTACGGTTTGAACTTATTGAACCGCTTGAACGATTCCAGTCAGCCAATTTGACTTGCCACTAGCGCTTTGTTAAGCATGCTCCATTGCTAGGGGTGTCTGCCAACATCAGACTGAGAGCCTGAGAAACAGGTAACCCTTTGAACCTGATCCGGGTCGCACCGGCGTAGGGAAGCGTGAAAGTCAAAGTCCTGCGATACCGTCTCGCGGGTTGCACTTGAAACCGTATTCCCTGGCTACCGATTAGGTGGTCCGTGAATTCGGTTTTTTTATTTTTCATGAAGATCAAAATCAACGGCGAAGAAAAGCAAATCGCCGAAGGGTTAAGCCTGATCGGACTGCTGGAATCTTTACAAATTCGGCCCGGCCGGGTGGTCGTGGAACGAAACCGGGAGATTGTCCCGCGTGATTCATTTGACGCGACCGCCCTGGCCGAGGGTGATTCGCTGGAGATTGTTCATTTTGTCGGCGGAGGATGAAACATGGAAGATGTTTTCGAGTTAGCGGGGAATAAATATCGCTCACGCCTGATCGTTGGGACCGGTAAGTACAAAGACTTCGCCGAAACCAAGCGCGCCATCGAAGTGTCCGGCGCTGAGATCGTCACCGTCGCGGTGCGTAGGGTTAACATCACCGACCCCAACAAAGAGAACCTGCTTGACTATCTCGATCCGAAAAAATACACCATCCTGCCCAACACCGCCGGCTGCTACACCGCCGACGATGCTGTGCGCACCTGCCGGCTCGCCCGCGAAGCCGGCGTCGGAAACCTGGTCAAGCTCGAAGTCATCGGCGACGACCGCACGCTTTTTCCCGACGTGCCGGCGACACTCGACGCGGCGAAAATTCTCGTCAAGGAAGGATTCGTCGTATTGCCCTACATCACCGACGATCCGATCGCCGCGAAGAAGCTCGAAGAGATCGGCTGCGCCGCGGTCATGCCGCTGGCAGCGCCCATCGGCTCGGGATTAGGCATCCGGAACCCGTACAATATTCGCATCATCCTGGAATACGCCAAAGTTCCGGTCATCGTCGACGCCGGCGTCGGCACCGCGTCTGACGCCGCGATGGCAATGGAGCTGGGGTGCGCCGGGGTCCTGATGAACACGGCGATTGCCAGCGCGAAAGATCCCATATTAATGGCCGAAGCGATGCGCTTAGGCGTCGAGGCGGGACGCAAAGCTTATCTGGCGGGACGGATTCCTAAGAAACTCTACGCAACGGCTTCCAGTCCGTTAGACGGAATGCTCAGCTAGCTATCGCCCGTGCCTAAACCCAATTTCGACCTCTATCTGATCACCGACCGAAAACTGACTTGGGGGCGCGATCTTTGCGCCATCCTTGAACAGGCACTGGACGGCGGTGTCAAAGCGATTCAATTGCGAGAAAAAGATCTCGATGGTAAAGAGATTTTCAAACTCGCCGAGAAAATCTCTGTGCTTTGTCAACGTTTCGACGCACAGCTTTTCATTAACGATAGGATTGATGTTGCACTAGCCGTCGACGCCGCCGGGGTTCAGCTCGGCAAGTCTTCGCTCCCTATCGAGACCGCGCGCGCATTGCTCGGAGAGAAAAAATTAATTGGCTTTTCGAGCCACGGCGTTGAAGAGGCGACCGCTGCCCAGCGCGGTGGCGCTAATTTTCTCTTGTTCGGCCCAGTTTTTTTCACGCCTTCCAAAGCACCCTTCGGTGCGCCTCAAGGCGTCGGAGCTTTGAAAGAAGTCGTGGAAAAAAGTGCGATTCCTGTCTACGCGATAGGTGGCATCAATGCGGAGCGTTTGCCAGCGACGGTGAATACCGGCGTCCGCGGCGTGGCGCTGATCTCAGCGATTATTAGCGCCGGAAACCCGACCGCCGCAGCCAGAACGATTCTCGCCAAGCTAGCGAGGCGACAGAGTGCGGGAAGTCCTGCTCAAAAGCGCTGATTGATAGCTTCGACAATCCGTGATTTACTTTTCTGAGATTATTTCTGGCCGTTTTGATTGCGAGCAGAATCGTTGCCGCTGATCGAGGCTTGGAATTTTGCTAATTACGATCATCGGCCTGATCGGTTTTCTTCCTTCGCGGGAACATCAAACGGCCGAAGAATAAAGCCGCACTGATAGCAGATCAGACAATAGATCCTTCCGGCTTCCCCGAGTGCCACCCTTCGGCTGAGATTTTCTAAGGGGGTAGGTATACACCACTGCTTTTATGATAAGCTCGCAGTGCAAGGGCAGAAGGTGGTTATCATGACGGTATGGGTCGAACTCCACAACGGGACCAAGCATATTTACAAAAACGTCAACCGTATTGTTGAGTCCAGCAATAAGATGGAAATTCGTGGCGGCGCCGGCTGGGCAGACAAACTTCTCATGGCCTACGACAAGGTCCAAATCAAAACCCTTGGCAACTCAACCACGTTGTTCTCATCCCGTATTCAGACGGTTTCTTGAAATAAAAATCCCGCTTGCTCAGGTTCACTAATACGATACGTCTTTGAGATCGATCTGCCCTTAACCCGCGGACGATGCGAAGAAGACCCGCATGCACATTATGAATCAGAATGCTCTGACTTTAGGAGAAGCGTTCCTAGAATTGATGCGCCAAGCCGTTCGAGGAGAGATTCGAACTCTGATCGAGGACCTCCGCGAAAAAGATCGCTTGCTCAGGGCACAAGAAGCCGCCCGGATGTTGGCCGTCTCGCCAGATTGGCTTTACTCGACTTCTGGGTCCCAAGGCCGAAGCCCACATCGTGTTCCGGCTAGTCGCCAACGATCCCTGAGATTGAATAGAGCTTACGCCATTGGTAAAGATCTGACCCTGCGTTATCTTGCAGCTGTGCGCAATCTGATGTCCGCTCAGAGCGCAGTCGAATTTTAAACGGAGAACTTCTCTAAGCTTACGCATGGATAACCTCGCTTTGGCCATCAACAACCCCTCCTTTAATATAAAGGCGGGATTCTAACAGCCGGGTTACCCAGCGTCGATTAACTCATCGACTTAACCCCTATACGGGGGGGCCGGAATGCTCCGAAATGGCTGGCCGCAATCGAGCGAAACAGCCGGCCGCAATGGTGCGAAATACCCAGACAGCGTCAATCCGCGCGCTGGTGTGCGGGGCGTGATAGCGGGCCAGGCCGATTATTCGGGGGACCGATAATCTTGTGCCCAGATCGAGCGTTGCAATGTTCTTACCTCGTATCTCGGGTCAGGCGTGCCTAATTGACTTTATTGCTGAAATTGTTCCGAGTCCGCCAGAGGATAGACCCGAGCACTCAACCAATCACGCTCACGCGCAGCGCGCGCCGGCGCGCATGAGTTGGGCAAGGCTGCTCAAACGGGTCCTCGATATCGACATTGAACACTGCCCGAACTGTGGCGGCAACTTGAAAATCACCGTCGCCCCTTCGGCCGGCTCAGGGCATCGAAGATCCGCTGGTGATTGTCAGACTCCTCGCCCTTCTGGCTTAACCACCCGCGCCCCACCACGCTCCCCCGCGCGGCGATTTGATCTATTCCAAACGGTTTGAGAGCCGAAACCGGTTGCCGACGTAAGCCGACGATGGCGCTCGGTCTGAGTTTGAGCGAGCGCCCCGACGGGAACATATCAACCGCTTCCGACTGCTGCACGCCCAAACCAATCGTAGCAAAACTGCAATTTTCACCCAACACTCGTGCGCTTTACGACTCGCCGGTGCGCGCTATAGCTCTCGTCAAAGAAAAAGGGGAGTTAAATTTCCTAGACAAATATTTCCAGCGGGAAGTCGCCGCAAAAATAACGGCCTCTCAACGTGGCAAGACCTGGAATCCCATCTGGCGGAAATGGCGGTCGGTGGTCAGCGCATCTTTGAGGCGCAATTCCTGCATCACCACGAAGCTCGTACAGTCGGTGAAGGAATAGCTCTTGTCACGGAAGCGAAAGAACGCCTTTCGCGCCTTTTCCGCGCGTTCCATCCCCACCCATTCCCACCGTACCCGCGAACTGCCTTCGACCTGCTCCCACCACGCTTTTGCGGCCCGCAACCCAAGACGGATGCGGATGAGCGTCAGCGTTTCGTCCATCACGTAATCCGTCGTCACCAACAATGCATCGGCTTCCAGCGCGGTATCGCGCGCCTCGCAGGCCGGCCCGTGCGAAGGATCTCCTGCGTCGACGCAAGCCATCCAACCCGCAGTATCGACGAATAGCCCCTTCATCGGCCGTACAGGATTGCGTCGTGATCGGCGGCAGTCTTGCCGTCTTTGGACTTGCCCAGGGCCTTGGCACGATATAAAGGATCGGTTTGCAAGGTGCCGCGCGGCGTATCCGCTTCGTCAACCGGCACAATCTGAAAAGCACGACGGCTGCGGTAAAGCACGGTGTATCGCGCACCCCGGCTCACGGACTCAACCAGTTTCGGCAGCGACGCGCGCAATTGTTTGGCATTGATGGTGATGTTCATGGCAGGTCTCCTTTGGTAAACTCAAGTTGAACATAGCTATGATTCGGAGTCAAACGCCGGGAGCGGCTCGAAGCACTTTCGTCACGGTCGTTGCGAACAGAACGCAGTGATGGAGAAATTCTGAGCCTAGAATGGAAGATCGAGGATTGAGGATGGAATCCCAGTCCGGCAGAGCCTGCAACCGAGCACTCAACCGATCACGCACACGCGCAGGGCGCGTCGGAGCGCATGTGGGTATTTCGCACCAAACCGGCCGGACACATCGCTCGATTCCGGCCACCCCTGTAGGGGTTAAGTCGATGAGCTCAGCGACGCTGGATAACCTGGCTGTTACAATCCCGTCTTCATCTTGTTGGAGTCGCGGAAATAGACGGACCGCATCCGTCCAATCGCGCCCTTTCGGCTAACCGGGCAAGCCTGAATGGGGATCTTCTCCGCGCGCAGTTTGGTGAGCATCTGATCTTATAAGCTTGTAACCTATGCCGCTTTCCAGAATGCCGCAACGCCACTGTTTCGGATGGCTGCATCATGCGTCGCTAGAGGAATCTTATGCGTCCGAGACGTGGAGACCATCAGTCGATCCGCCGGGTCGCCGTAAAACGATCGCGGTAAATTGTCGAGCGCTATCACGACCTCAATGTCGAGCGGAACAATCTGGACGACATCGGCAGCCATGCGCATGGACGGATCGACGGAGCGCACGACAAACCGACTGCCGATGCGAATTTTGACCATCGACTAGTTCAGCACACACTCGTGAAGCGCTCCAATATAGATTGCAACGTCAGGAGGCTTCGGCATCAGTGCTATCGCTCACTCCAGGTCCGAGCGGCGGTAACTTGTTTTTGGCCCGCCTTTCTGGGATTGCAAATACTCTTCGACCTTGCCGAGTGGATCGACCATCAGCCGCTGTCTCGCCCCGACCAGCTGGTCCAATCGCATGGCCTCGGGGAGCGACAGATCTCGCCCCATCTGCACGGCGATCTTGGCGTTGGCCAGCGCCGCGGGATGGCGCGAGGCGATTTCCGCGGCCAATTTCATCGTCGTGTTTGCCAGCTCCGCTTCGTCGACCGCCATCGACACCAGACCAAGCCGGTCAGCTTCGACGCCAGTGAGATTTTTGCCGCCCAGTTGAATCAAGGCGGCCTTTTTCATCGGCACGCCGGAGTGAAACAAAGTGCTGGTCGCCATCTGGCCAAAGCTGCCGCGCAAAATTTCCGGCATGCCGATCTGCGCCTTGGCCCCCGCGATCACCAGGTCGTGGGAATTCATCAGCGCCAATCCCCCGCCGAGACAATAGCCGTGCACCTGGGCGATGGTGACCTTGGCGAAATTTCTCACCGCTTCAAACATGATCGCGGTGGGACTAAACTTGTCCCAATCGTCCGGCGGCCCCTCGCTCTGGGCGCGCAGATAGTAGAGATCCAAGCCCGAACAGTAGACCGGTCCGTTGCCCGTGGTCACCACCACGTTGATCTCGCGATCGGCGCGGATCTCCTCCAGCGCGCTCATGATGTCCTGAACCAATTGGGCGTTCAGCGCGTTGCGCCTTTCCGGCCGATTGAAAATCAGCTTGGCGACGCCCGTACCGGCGACCTTTTCCAGAATAACCGTCGCTAGTTCCTGTGCCATCGAATCCTCCTCTTTTTGTTTGCTAACTAGCGCCCCTTCAGGGTCAGACTCTTACGTCCCAACTTACTTCGGACCTTTCTCACGCAAGGAAAGAAAACGACCTCGGAAATCTTTTTATCCTCGTTTCTGGACAATCCAAGCGGACGCTAGTTCGGGTGCCAGGAATGCCTTATTGACCTCTTGGGTCGTCGCTCTTCTTTTAGGGTGTTGACTAATGAGCGGTGAATTTCAAAGTCAAAGCTCTGCTTTTTACTGCTCCCCACTTTTCTTATAACTTTTCTCTTGAGTCCATAGATTCCATGATCTTGAAGTTGACGCATTACGATTTGCTATCGGAAAACCCTCTGGGTCGAAATCGCTACATCCCGGATCCGCGCCGGGGGAATACTATTTGAATTGCCGGCTTGTGCCAAGGGTAAATGCGCAACAGTAAGAACCTAAGCGTTCCGATCGTTCAAGACGTTCCACCGCTGCGATTCGTTCAAGACGTTAGCGGATCAAGGCTCGTTCACAAGTTCAATCGGACATGGTTGATTCACGCGGCGGTTTAAGAGTTCAATGTTCAAGGGCAGATTCGCAGGGGGGCACCGGGCACCGGCAGAGTAGAGAACAGGCGCGACATTCGGTAGGCGGATCCTTGGCTGTAGCCGTCGTTTCCAACTTCGTGCCCGTTTAGGATCGTCCCTGGAACGCAGTCCTGTTCCCCCTCATCAAACCGTACTTGCAGTTCTCCCGCATACGGCTTTCCGATCATCTTCATCTCACGGCATACGAACTCGCCGATAAAATTTCGGCTCACTCTTGGCCCTGAGATACAGTTTGCGCTGGAGGTGTCGAATCTTCTCAGGTGTTTTTAGCCTCACGGCAATCACCTCATCCTTTCCTCTTTAACAAACTCGATGAAAGCAGGGCGCCTTCCCTCCACCGGCGTTACCCGGTCTCACAGGTACTACTCGCCCCTCCGACTTCTCGCCTGCCG
>Ga0326597_10003775_pt1 | contig 21613 bp, 25 predicted proteins | sample RVTome_12_FD_203789 | JGI IMG/M metagenome (GOLD analysis project Ga0326597, IMG submission 203789) | Soil microbial communities from uranium-contaminated site in the Upper Colorado River Basin, Wyoming, United States - RVT100D185 | ecosystem: Environmental > Terrestrial > Soil > Contaminated >...
CAGGATGATGGATGACCGGTATCCCGACGGCGGTGAGGGCGGAGACGATGTCGTTCAGGTCGTCGGAGACCACGACCAGGCTCGGGTCGAGGGCGGCGACGGCCTCGACATTCGGCTCGAATCCGGAAAGGTCGGTGGTCGGCGCCTCCTCGGGATAATTGGAGAACTCGTCTACCGCCACAACCTGTTCCCCGGCGCCGACGGCGAACAGGATCTCCGTTGCAGTCGGCGCCAGTGAGACGATCCGTTGCGGGCGTTGCTCGATGGTGACGTCACCGTTGGCGGCAGTGACCGTCACCGGGAAGTCGGGGCTCTCCGTCGCAGGGGTGTCCCCGGCGGTGGTGGTCACCTCGATGACGGTGGTTGTGGGCCCGCCCGTCGTGTCGGTGAGCCCGTCGGTCGTGCCGCAGGCGGCTATCGCCAGCAGGGTCAGGATCGGCATGATCCTTCTCATATGAAACATCCTCCGATGATCGGAGGATGAAGAGGCCGGTGGCTTCCCTGAGCCCACGCTTCCGTCTTCATCCGAGACTTTCGTCGTGGCCCTGGAGATTCAGGCGACCTGGCTCGTCCCCTCGAAGGGGCTTCACAGTTGCGGGACAGCACCGGGATCTAACCGGCTTCGCTGTCTCCGGGGCACCCACCGGTAGTGGTGGGCCCGGCCATCATAGCCGGGCCCACCGGGAGGACCTCTTACCCGAGATCGTCGGGCCGCTCGCCGAGGGTGACCGTCACGGTCAGCTCTTCCCCATCACGGATCACGACGAGCTCGACGGTGGAGCCCGGTTGATGGGTCTGCACCTGGGCGGCGAGGTCGGCCGGGCCCTGCACCTGGAAGCCGTCGATCTCGATGACGAGGTCGTCGACCTCGAGACCGGCCTCGTCGGCGGCGCTGCCCGGGGTCACCTCTGTGATGACCGCGCCGGCCCGGCCCGACTCCACGACACCGAGCCTGACCCCGAGGAAGGCGCCCTGGATCTCCTCACCGGCCACCACCCGCTCGGCGATGTCGTGGGCGACATCGATGGGGACGGCGAAGCCAACCCCGTCGTTGGCCCCGGAAAGGCTGAAGATGGAAACGTTGATCCCGAGCACCCGGCCGTCACGATCGACCAGAGGCCCCCCGGAGTTGCCCGGGTTGATGGCGGCGTCGGTCTGAAGCACGGCGCGCGCGGTGCCTCCAGAGGGGATCGCCTGGTCGACCGCGGAGATGATGCCGGCGGTCACGGTCCCCTGTAGACCCCAGGGGCTACCGACCGCGATCGCCAACTGTCCCACCTGCGGGTCCTCGTCCAACGCCAGCTCGGCGGCGGGGAGGCCGGTGCGGTCCACCTGCACCACGGCGACATCGGCACCTGAGGTGCCGCCGAGGACAGTCCCTTCGACCTGCTCTCCATCGGCGAAACGAACGGTCACCGTGTCATTGCCCCGCACCACGTGGGCCGCGGTCAGGATGAGCCCATCGGAGTCGTAGATGACACCGGAGCCGACGCCTGATCCAGCCCCGGTGCCGGTCTGGATCTGGACCACGGAAGGCAGGATCACCGCGGCTGCGTCGGCGATCGGCTCCTCCCCGGGGACGAGTGCTCCCGAGTCGGCGGCGGTCACATCCTGTGCTGGCGGCGTCGCCTCTTCGTCGACACCGGTGGTCACGAGATAGGTCACCGCCGACGAGCCGAGCACGAGCAACAATGCCACGAGGCCAATCAGCCAGGGCGAGAGCCTGGCCCGGGCCGGGGCGCCCGGGGGCTGGGCCGGCGGTGTGAAGCTGTCGGTTTCCTCCGGCGGGCCTGGTAGCTCCTCGGTCACCGGCCCCTCTGTCACGACAGGGCTTTCCCCGGCGACGGGCCTCTCGTGGTTCGATGCTCCCTCTCCGGTCACAGAAGTGGTCGAGCCCTGTGTCGTCTCATCGTTGATCATCGTGTGAAACCTCCTGGCTGTCGCCCAACCTAAGCCCGCGATGTTCAAGCACCCGTAAAGGGAACGAAAACCGGGTGTGGGGTTCTGGCTCCGGGTGTCGGGAGCCAGATCACCATGGTGGTGCCCAGGCCGCCGGGCCCGGGTGAGGAGACCAAGGCTCCCTCATGGCCTGCGGCGATCTGCTCGACGATGGACAGCCCGAGACCGATCCGGCCTCCCTCCGGCTCCTGGGGAAGACCCGGACCCTGGTCGGCCACTGCCATCCAGGCCCAGCCGTCGACCACTCCGGCGCCGATACGGATGACCGAGCCCGGGGCGGAGACGCCGATGGCATTGTCGAGCAGGTTGGTGAAGGCCCGGTCCAGCGATACCGGCACCCCGGCGACGAGGGCCGGGTCCGTCGTGGTCTCCAGCATGATGCCCGTCTCCCCCAAGGGCTTTCCGAACTCGGCCGCCTTCGCCGCGACGATGTCGGCGAGATCCATGGTCACAGCTTGCGCCTTGCCCGTCTGGAGACGAGCCGTGGCGAGGAGGCCGTCGATCATCTCGGACATCTTCTCGACGTTGCGCCGGACGATGCCACCGACCTCCTGCCAGTCGGCCACCGTCGCCGAGCCATCGTCGGCAACCACCTCGACATTCGACCTGATCACGGCCAGAGGCGTCCTCAGATCGTGGCTGGTGTCGGCGAGAAACCTTCTCTGGCTGGAGAAGGCCCGATCGAGACGCTCCAGCATCCCGTCGAAAGTAGAGGCGAGACGTGTGATCTCGTCGTCGGGGCCGCTCAGCCCGATGCGACGACTCAGGTCCGAGGCCTGGATCTCCCGGGCCACGTTCGTTATCTCCTCGACCGGTCTGAGGACACGTCCCGACATCACCCAACCCACCACGAGGCTGAGGAGGAACAAGGCAATCAGGGCGAGGATGGTGAACTTCGCGACCTCGTTGAGGACAATCTCGTTGTACACCGACTCGATCATCCTCACCTCCTGTGCCTCGAGGCTGGGGATGACCCCGATCTGTGCCCCGTCCTGGTAGACGGGTCGGCCGGTCCAGACGAACCGGGTCATGGTCTGGGCCCGGAGATAGCGCCGGATGGCCAGATACACCAGGCCGAGCAGGGCTGAGCCCAACCCGAACACCACTGCCGAGTACTGCACCGAGAGGCGGAAGCGGATGGAGCTCCAGGCCGGCATCAATCCCCCAGCCGGTAGCCGCGTCCGGGCACGGTCGTGATCAGGGGCGGCTCACCCAGCTTCTTGCGAAGATTGCTCACGGTGACTCTGACCACGTTTGTCATCGGGTCGGCCATCTCGTCCCAGACATGCTCGAGCAGGTGCTCCTGGCTGAGCACGTGCCCGGCGTGAGCCATGAAATAGTGGAGCAGCGAGAACTCCTTGGCGGTCAGCTCCAGAGCCCGACCGTCCCTGGCCGCCACGAAGCGGGCGGGGTCCAATCGCAACGGGCCCACTTCGATGACCGGATCGGTGTGGTCCTCGCGCCGGAGCAGGGCCCGCACCCGCGCCGACAGCTCGGCGAAGGCGAATGGCTTGACCAGATAGTCGTCGGCCCCCGAGTCGAGACCGGTCACCCGGTCCTCGACTCCGTCGCGGGCGGTGAGCATGAGGATCCGGGGCCTCTCCCCTTCGAAGGTGGGCAACACTCCACTCACCAGGTCGCGGCAAAGGGCGATGCCCGATCCGTCGGGCAGGCTCCAGTCGAGACACACCAGGTCGTAGCCGGCGGTGCGGAGCTTGAGATCGGCTTCGCCGGCGGTCAGCGCCGTGTCAACGGCATGACCGTCGCGGCGAAGACCCCGGGCAATGGCATTGGCCAGGTCGGGCTCGTCTTCGACAACTAGAAGGCGCACTTCTCTCCAAAGCTAAGGGGCGACAAGTAACGGCTGGTTAAACCGGGTATGCCTGGACGGATCTCCGAGAAACCAGGTGTCACGGTCGTCCCGTACCAGTATGGGTCTGTCGGCCCAATGGTTTTGTGAAACCGAGTGCCGATGTTGAGAGTCGGATACTTGCATATGGTCGTTGCTTTCATAACCCAAGATCAAGACGGATTCCACACCTACACCGGCCATGTGGTGTCTCGTGGGCCGACGACCATCGTCGTCATGCTCACCGAGCCATTCAGCATGGCTGGACGGTCGGTCCAGTTCCCGATGTCGGCAGTCGTCGAGGAGAAGGTCGTCTCGGTCTGAGACGGTCGAGCGGGCTATCGACTCGGCACACCGAGCGACTTAGTCTGTCTGCATGTTCCTAGCAGCCTCCACCTGGGAAGCCCTGGCCATAGTCGGCGGCGTGGGCGGGCTGGCCGGTTTGATCGGCGGCTTCATCGCCAGCGCCGACAGTCTGTTCGGCGCCATCCTGATGGGAGTCATTGGAGGCATTGCCGGGTCGACCATCATGAGGATCGCCGATGCTCCCTACATCGCCTCGGTGGGTGATGGCTTCTCTCTGGTCTGGGGTGCGGTCGGCGGTCTCATCCTCGGCTACGTCGTCGGTCGTTCCAACTAGTCCACCACCAGTCGCGTCGATTCTCCCCGTCGAGTTTGGCCGCCTTCGCTCCAGGGTAAGAGACCGTGTCCCGAGAGAACCTCGGGCGAAGTTTGGAAAAGGAGGATCTCGATGGAACTGCAAACAGGCACAGACTGGGAGGACCGTCTCCAGGACGAAGGTACCTGGCAGAGGGTCAAGGGCAAGATGCGCGAGGAATGGGGCCATCTCACCGATGACGAGATGGAGCAACTTCGCGGAAACTTCGAGCAGTTCAGCGGCAGGGTCAAAGAGGTCACCGGCGAGACCGCGGAGGAAATTCAGCGCAAGCTCAAGGAGTGGGCTTCCTGATCAGACCAGGGTCCAGGATGGGAAACGGGGCCTTCGGGCCCCGCTTCTTGTGTCAAACCGAGGATGCTCCCCCATCGGCAGCTGTGATCTCCACGTTGCCGACCCGCCGGCCCTCGGTGCTGCGGACCCGAAGCCGCCAGCCCTGGTCCTCGATCAGGTCGCCCCGACGAGGCACACGACCCAGCCGATCCATCACCAGCCCGCCGATGGTCTCGTAGTCCCCGGTCGATAGCCTCACCCCGTACCTGAACAACTCATCGGGGCGGACCGTCCCAGAAGCGACGATGCGCCCACCGGGCTCAACAGTGACCCGTTGCTCACGTGGGTCGTGCTCGTCGGCTATCTCCCCGACCAATTCCTCGGCGATGTCCTCGAGGGTGATGATCCCCGCAGTGCTGCCGTGCTCGTCCACCACCACGGCCAGATGGCTCCGGCCCTGACGCATCTCGGTGAGGACCGACCGCAAGGGAGCCGTCTCCGGGACCACCAGGACTTCCCGGATCAACCCAGGATCGAGGGGTGCGTCCTGATCTACCTCGTCGACCATCAGGTCCTTGACATGGACCAGCCCGAGGATGTCATCGATATCGCCGCTGTGGATCGGGATTCGGGAGTGACCGGTCACTCTCATCAGCTGCTGTATCTCGGCCACCGGCGCGCTCGACGGCGCCGCCTCGACATCGGGTCTGGGGACCATGACCTCGGATGCGTCGAGATCTCCGAAGACGATGGCCCCGGTCAGGAGGCGATGGGCGAAATCCTCGATCACGCCTTCCCTTCGGCCGGTGGCGATGATCACGGCCAGGTCCTCGGCGGAGTGCCCCACCTCGAGGGCGTCGGCCGGCGACACGCCGAAGAGGCGAAGCACACCGTTGGCGCTGGCGTTGAGCAGGGCGATCAGTGGTCGGAAGACCAGGATGAATCCGCGAAAGGGAAGGGCCATGTTCAGGGCGGAGCGCTCCGGGGCGGAGATGGCGATGTTCTTCGGCGCCATCTCCCCGACCACCATGTGCAGGAACACCACGATGAGAAGGGCGATGACCAGGGCGATGCCGTGGGTCACGTTCTCGGAAAGGGGGAGGATCCTGAGGACGGGCTCGAGAATCGATGCGACGGCCGGCTCGGCCACCGCACCGAGGAGCAAGGAAGCCATGGTGATCCCGAGCTGAGCAGCAGCCAGGCTCAACGACAGGTTTCGGTTGAGGCCGACTGCGATCTGAGCCGACCTTCCCGCTGTCTGCTCCAACACGTTTCGGCGCGCCGTGATGTAGGCGAACTCCGCGGCGACGAAGAACCCGTTGGCGAGGAGGAGCAGTACGAGCCAGAGGAGAGCGGACCAGTTCATCGGCTCCTCCTCTCGTCACCCTCGGTGACGCGAGTGACCCGCACCTGGTCGACGCGGTGCCCATCCATGGCCAGAACCTCGAAGGAGGTCTCTCCCACCCGGATAATCTCGCCGATCTGAGGGAAACGTCCCAGACAGGCGACCAGATAGCCGCCCAGGGTCTCGTACCGGCCCTCGGGCCACTCGAAGCCGACGATCTCCTCCACCTCGTGGCGATGCAAGAGCCCGGAAAGGACCTCGAGCTCCTCCGCCTCCGACTCCAGATGTGACTCGGCGTCGTATTCGTCCTCGATCTCCCCGAATATCTCCTCGAGCAGGTCCTCGATGGTGACGACCCCTGCCGTCCCCCCGTACTCGTCGACGACCACGGCCATTCCCCGCCCGGCCTTCTGCAGTTCGGAGAGCAGATACTCCAGGGTGCTCGACTCCGGCACCTGGAGCGCCGGTTGGGCGATCATCCCGACCGGCGTGACCGGGATCCGCGAGTCGGGAATGGTGATGCTGTCCTTGACATGAACCACCCCGACGATGTCGTCCAGGTCCTCGTCGAACACCGGAAAGCGGGAGTGGCCGGTCGCCGCCGAAGTCCTTCTCAGCTCGGCGATCGAGTCATGACGGCTGAGACCCACCACCGACACCCTGGGGACCATGGCGTCGGCGGCCACCTTCTCGGTGAAGGTGATGGCCCGGGTCAGCAGCTCGAGCTCCTCGTCATCGAGCCGGCCCTCCTCTCCTGAAGATCGGATCATCAATTCGAGCTCCTCCATCGACCGGACTCCGGCCAACTCCTCCCTCGGCTCGATACCGAGTCGGCGGACGGTCCAGTTGGCCGAGTTGTTGAGGAAGAGGATGAGTCGGCGAAGCACCCGGTTGGCCATTTGCATGGGGACGGCGAACAAGACAGCCGAGCGATAGGGGCGGGCGATGGCCAGGTTCTTGGGGACCAGCTCCCCGAACACCATGCTGGCGCCTGTGGCCAGGATCAGCCCGATCGCCAAAGAGACGGCCGGCGTCGACCGCTCGGAGACGAAGGGGACGGCGCCGATCAATGGCTCGATCAGCCTGGCGACAGTCGGTTCGGCAATTGCGCCGACGATCAGCGAGGTAACCGTTATCCCCAGCTGAGCACCGGAGAGCTCGAAGGAGAGATTGCGCAACGAGGCGAGGATCCGCCGAGCGGCCCTGTCCCCCTCCAGCGCCTTTCGTTCCACCAGGCTGCGGTCGACGGCAACGATGGCGAACTCGGCAGCCACGAAGAAGCCGGTGAGGAGGATGAGCAGGACGACCGCGCCCAACCCGAGGAAACTACTTATGCGTTGACTCCGGGCTCACGGTCCGCAACAGGATAAGTCAGGCGCCGACTCCACGTTTGTCGGCACGGCCCCGGTGGTAAGTGGACCGTCCAAGCGCAGCTCCCCGACGATTGGAGATTCCCATTGACTGAAAGAGAGCGCGAGATCATCGTGACGGACACCCGCGGTGGAGGCGGTGGCAACTTCGGCGCCATCATCGCAGGTGTGATCATTGCCATAGCCCTCATCTTCGGGGTGTGGTACCTCGTCGCCAACAGCGGTGACGACGGAGAGGTGTTGCCAGACGAGGTCAACGTCACGATCGACCAGGAGGGCGGCGGCGAGTGAGGACCGTCATCTCCGAGACCACGAGGCCCCGGTCCCGACGGCCGGGGCCTCGGACGTGAACGTAGAACGTACAACGGGCCGAGCCGACAAGCCTCAGCCGACGGCTCCCGCCTCGGCCATGTTGAGCTCGATGAGCCGATTCATCTCGACCGCGTACTCCATGGGAAGCTCTTTGACGATGGGTTCGATGAAGCCGGCGACGATCATCGAGGTGGCCTGATCCTCGGTGAGACCGCGGGACATCAGATAGAACAGCTGCTCCTCGCCCACCTTGGATACGGTGGCCTCATGGCCGATCTCGGCGTCGTTCTCCTCGATCTCCATATACGGGTACGTGTCCGAGCGGCTCTCCTCGTCCAGGATCAGGGCATCGCAGCGGACGAACGACTTGGCGTTCTCCGCTCCCGGCTCGACCCGAACCAGACCTCGATACCCGGCCCGGCCCCCGCCTTTGGAGATCGACTTGGCGACGATGGTGGAAGTGGTGTCGGGGGCGACGTGGATGATCTTGGCTCCGGCGTCCTGGTGCTGGCCCGGGCCGGCGAAGGCGATCGAGAGCACCTCCCCATGGGCCCCCGGCTCCATGAGCCACACCGCCGGGTACTTCATGGTGAGGCGGGACCCGAGGTTGCCATCGACCCATTCCATGGTGGCGTTGCGGTAGGCGGCGGCCCGCTTGGTGACCAGGTTGAACACGTTGTTCGACCAGTTCTGGATCGTGGTGTAGCGGCAGCGGCCGCCCTCCTTGACCACGATCTCGACCACCGCGGCGTGGAGGGAGTCGGTGGTATAGACGGGAGCGGAGCAACCCTCGACGTAATGCACGTAGGCGCCTTCGTCGACGATGATCAGGGTCCGCTCGAACTGACCCATGTTCTCGGAGTTGATCCGGAAGTAGGCCTGGAGCGGCTGATCGACGTGGACCCCGGGTGGCACGTAGATGAATGATCCCCCGGACCACACCGCCGAGTTGAGAGCGGCGAACTTGTTGTCGTTGGGCGGGATGATCGTCCCGAAGTACTCTTTGACGATCTCGGGGTAGTCACGAAGGGCGGTGTCCATGTCGGTGAAGAGGACGCCGAGCGACTCCAGGTCCTCCCGGTTGCGGTGGTAAACGACCTCCGACTCGTACTGAGCGGTCACCCCGGCCAGGTACTTGCGCTCTGCCTCGGGGATGCCCAGCTTCTCGTAGGTGGCCTTGATCGACTCGGGGACCATGTCCCAGTCTTTCTGCTGCTCACCCGCCGGCTTGACGTAGTAGTAGATGTCGTCGAAGTCGATCGTGTTGAGGGCTCCGCCCCCGCCCCACTGCGGGATCGGCTTGCGCAGGAAGCGCTGATAGGCCTTGAGACGGAACTCGAGCATCCACTCCGGCTCCTTCTTCATGGCCGACATCTCACGGATGACGTCTTCATCCAGGCCCTTGCGCGGGGTGAAGGCGTACTCGATTTCGTCGTGCCAGCCGAGCTGGTAGGCACCAAGATCTAGATCAACAGTGGCCACGGGGCAATCACCTCGAAAGTCGCTTCGTATCGGCCTCTAATCTCAACGGGATCGCGGGATCTCGAATTTCCACTATCCCGATAGTGTGATTGTACCGGATGCCGCCGGCTGGCGGAAACGGGTTCAGATACGGAGCCGGGCCACGACTCTCACGATGGGCCAGGCCACGAAATCCATCACCTGGCTCAGTTCGATCAGCATCCGACGCACAGTCTGGGGCCGTTGGTAAGGATCGGGGTCGGGTCCTGCCAGGTAACGCCGCTTGAGATCCATCACCCGAAGCCCGAGGTCGATGATCTCCGCTTCGGCCAGGTGCCCGAGATCGAGGGGGAAGGTGAACGGCTCGGGATGATCCGCGGTCTCGATGTCGAAGCCGTGGGTCTGCAGGGTGGTGACCAGCATCGGGATCTTGAGCCCGAAACCGGTCTCCCCCATCGGTCCCTCTCGAGGGGGCAGGCCCAGATAGCGAACCACCCTGGCCAGCTGGACACGATCCCCGCTCGCATTGTCGAGGGCTTCAGCCACGGTCGGGGGATCCCCCCGGGTCGGGACCGTTTCGAAGGCACGGAACTGGTGGAAGGCGATGACCAGGCGACCTCCGGGACGGAGCACCCGAGCGAGCTGCTCCACCATGGTGTCCGGGTCGGCACGGTCTCCCTCCCAGGTGGGGAACTGGAACACCATCCGCGCCGCCGCCACATCGAACGAGAACCCGGCGAGACGCTCTGCGATGTTCGTCGCGGCTACACCCTCGAGCCACCGAACGGCGCCGCCCGTGTCGGGAGCCCCGGTGTCGGGCAGGGTGGCGGTGACGCTCTTCGCCCCGCTTTCGACGAGATACTGCGACAGGTCACCCAAGCCGGCGGAGAAGTCGAGAACGTCGGAGCCGGCGGCCATGGCGGGCGGGACGAAGTCCTCCCGCAGGTAATACACCAAGGGCCGCATCAAATGCCAGGAGCGCTGGTCTTCCCAACTCACTGCACCACGTCACGTGTACGTGACGCCAAACATTAGGTTCGTGGTCATGCCGGTGATAGTTGTCGGCGCCGACACCGAGCAGGGTCGGGCCTTGGTGGAAGGGCTCATCGAGCCGGGGCGGGAAGTGCGCGCCTTCGTCTCCGACCTCGACGTCGCCACGGAGCTGCGGCGTGCAGGGGTGAAGGTGGCGCTCGGAGATGTCTCCGACGACAGTCATGTCCAGGCGGCCTCGATGAATTGCTTCAGCGCGGTCCTTGTGGCCGAGGCGGCACGAGACGGGCGGGCCCGCTCCTTCGCCACCTCCGAGGAACACGTGCTCCGTGGATGGGCCAGTGCGACGTCGGCCTCGGGGGTCATCAGGGTCATCTGGATCCACGACGGAGAGGTTCCCCCCGTCGAGGTCAAGGAGGTGAGGACCGTGTCTCCCGCCCATCCCCGTCTCGTCTCCGAGGTGGTGGCCCTCGACGACGCCCGAACCCTTGGCTGACCCGAAGGCGGGGAGCCGGCCTCAGGACACGTGGTTGGCCCCCCCGGGGGGCACGATCTCCCAGGGGAGCCGGGACCGTCGCTCGACGGCCCGGGCATAGGCCGCTGTGAGATAGTCGTAGGGGTCGATCTCGCTACCTCCGTAGGCGATCTCGAAGTGGGTGTGCGACCCGGCCCCTTCGGCGTTGCCCGAATCCCCCACATATCCGATGTGCTCCCCGGCCTCCACCCGACTGCCCACCCGAAGACCCGGCGTCACTGTCAGCGCCCAGTCGGCTCTCCCGTTGTCGGTGCCCGGGTCATCGTTGTTGAGATGGATGTACCGGGTCGACCACCCTTCCTGGTGCGCGATCTCGATGTACCGGCCGGCGAGGCTGGAGGTGTCGATCACGGTGATGATGCCGTCGGCGGCGGCATAGACCTCGGTCATCTTGGGCGCCATCAGGTCGTTGCCGGCGTGGCGGCGACCACCGGACCGCCCCGCGCCGAACGTCGAGGAGAAAACCGTTGGCTCGGTCTCCTGAGGAAAGCCGATCAGGAACGGGGGCTCGGGAGCGGCCCGGGCGGGTAATGCCGGGATGAGGATGCCTACGGCGACCATCACCGACAGCATCTTGGTCAGAAAGGGCGAAGTCCTCCCCCGGTGCGACATGAAAAGCCTCCATTGCTCGGCAAACAAAACGAGGGACTTTCCTGGGTCCCTCGCAGGCAGCGACCCTATGACCCAGGCTGGGGCTAAACCAACTCCGCGCTGACAGTGGTATTTGCGCGCAGAGGCGCGAGGAGGAGATCAGGGCTCGGGGGGAGCGTTGGTGGGGCGGGCTCGCACCGTGAAGCGGAGACGGGAGACCGGCTCGTCGTCCACCGAGATCACGAACGAGTACGAGCCCTCACGGGCGAAGAGGAGATTGTTGAAGGTGAAGGATCGGATCACCCCGAGGTCGGTAGCCGATGGCGACTGGGGGTGGGTGGGCAGCTTGACCTGGTGGGAGAGTGGCTGGGCCAACAAAGGCGCCCCATCCGCATCCTGCAACTCGACCGAGAGCTTCAACATGTCCGCCCCCCACGAGGACGGGACCCGGAGACGGAGCCCGATGGCCATACTCGGGTGACGGGCCGGGAAAGTCCTCACCCACAGGGTGTCCCAGCCCCCACCCAGGACGAAGAGCTTGCCCCGCACCGCCTGGACGGCGTCGGCCAGGAGTGCCACGTCGACCGTGGGACCGATCGAGTCCGGGGCGCGATCCATGCCGGGAAGCCTACGACGAGGGTTCCGGTCACGGATCGCTCTCCCCTATCGTTGACCTGAGGAGGTTCCATGTCCGATCATCAACCGCCCGCCCCGGCCACCGGGAAGCTCGGGGTCCTGACCCCCGGGATGGGCGCAGTCTCCACCACTTTCGTCGCCGGGGTCCTCGCCGCCCGCAAGGGCTACGCCCATCCCTACGGATCCCTCAGCCAGATGTCGCACATCCGTCTCGGGAAGAGGACCGAGGGCCGCAACCCGCTGATCAGGGACTTCGTCCCTCTCGCCGCTCTCGACGATCTCGAGTTCGGGGGATGGGACCCCTACTCCGACGACGCCTACACCTCGGCGATGAAGGCCGGGGTCCTCGATCCGAAGGACATCGAGGGGATCGGCGACGAGTTGAGGATGGTCAGGCCCTATCCGGCCGTGTTCTCCCATCGCTGGGTGAAGAATCTCGACGGGGTGGATCAGGTCAGGGAGGAGGCGACCCACATGGACCTGGCCGAGGCCCTGATGGGGGACATCGACCGCTTTCGGGGGGAGAAGGGCGTCGAACGTCTGGTCATGGTCTGGTGCGGGTCGACCGAGGCGTACGAGGAGCCGACCGAGGTCCATGCCGATCTCGACACCTTCGAGCAGGGGCTGAAGGACAACGACCCGGGCATCACCCCGTCACAGATCTACGCCTATGCCGCCCTGAAGATGAAGGTCCCTTTCGCCAACGGCGCCCCGAACCTGACCGTCGACATCCCGGCCATGCTCGAGCTCGCCGCCCAGGAGGGGGTGCCGATCTGTGGCAAGGACTTCAAGACGGGGCAGACCCTGATGAAGACGATGGTGGCGCCGGGGCTGAAGGCGAGGATGCTCGGGGTGAAGGGTTGGTTCTCCACGAACATCCTGGGCAACCGGGACGGCGAGGTCCTCGACGACCCGGACAGCTTCAGGTCGAAGGAGGTCTCCAAGCTCGGCGTCCTGGAGCAGATCCTCCAGCCGGAGGTATACCCCGAGCTGTACGGCGACCTCTATCACAAGGTTCGGATCAACTACTACCCGCCACGCGGCGACGACAAGGAAGGCTGGGACAACATCGACATCTTCGGGTGGCTCGGCTACCCGATGCAGATCAAGATCGACTTCCTGTGCAAGGACTCGATCCTGGCCGCACCCATCGTCCTCGACCTCGCCCTGTTCATGGATCTGGCCGCCCGTTCCGGGCGGACCGGGGTCCAGGAGTGGCTGTCCTTCTACTTCAAGAGCCCGCAAGCTGCCCCAGGCCTCTATGCCGAGAACGACCTGTTCATCCAGTTGACCAAGCTGAAGAACAACCTCAGGCACATGATGGGCGAAGACCTGATCACTCATCTCGGCACCGAGTACTACGACGAGGCGTGATCGGCCAGGGGATCACCGTCGGCCAATGGCTGATCCCCGAGTCGGAGCTCGACGAGCGTTTCGAGACCTCGGGCGGGCCGGGAGGCCAGCACGCCAACCGGGCCGAGACCGCGGTCACGTTGCGTTTCGAGGTCGCCGCCTCTTCTCTCCCTGACGACATACGCGACAGGCTCTCCGGGCGGCTGGGGCCGACGGTCGAAGTCACCGCATCCGACACCCGCTCCCAGTGGCGCAACCGGGAGATCGCCCGGGAAAGGCTCGCCGAGATTCTGGAGCGAGGTCTGATCGAGCGAAAGCGGAGGAAGAAGACCAAACCCTCGAGAAAGGCCCGGGAGCGCCGTCTCGCCGAGAAGAAGGCACGCGGTGAGCTGAAGAGGAGCCGTCGCCCCCCGAACACCCACTAGCGATCTAGTTGCCGGGATGCCGTCCGGTGCCAATCCTCGATCAACGGGCCGTGGGAGCCTTTCCACGTCTGCCACACCGATCGAACGTAACGATCGCCGGCCGCGGCCCGCTCCGCCTCCGTCTCCTCATTGACGATGTCGGCGAGGGTGAGGTCCCAAGAATGCGGGACGGGCTCCAGCTTCGGGTAGTGATGCCCGCGGCGGCCCATCTCCACCGTGGCGATCCTTATGGGAACGGCTTTGTCGAGCGACATCCCGTGGCCGAGGACCGCCTCGAGAACGACCAGATGGACCGCCACCGATTGAGTGGCCTGTGGGGAGTCATCGCCCGGGTGCTGAGCGGCATAGGCGTCGACCAGCAACGGATACAGGGAAGCGCCCCCCATCGGAGGTTCCCCGGCGAGGAGACGGGCGTAGATGTCCCAGCAGGCCGGTGACGCCCCGATGTAGCGATGGGCCGGGCCGTCAACGGCTTCGAGCTCGGCCCGACAACCGGGACAGATCTCCGTCATGGGGAGACGTTAGGTCGGTATCTGCCGGCCCAAAGTCCGAGGCAAATCGAAGGTCGATTTGCCGGAATGTCGGGCTGCGAACGAGTGTTCGGTTAGTTGTGCCAAATCAGCGATACACCAGCAATCGTGGAGGCTCGGCGCTCGTTGACGAGAGCGGCCGTCTCAACAGCGACGCCCTCAGCCAGTACCTGGCCGGGATCGGCGAGCACGAGCTGCTCAGCGCCGAGGACGAAGTGCGCCTCGCCCAGGCCATGGAGGCCGGGGCCGAGGCAAGGCGTCGTCTCGACACCGGGGTCGTGGACCCGGGAGAGCGGAGGCGTCTCGAACGCGCTGTCTCCGCCGGTGCACGCGCTCGGCAGAAGTTCGTCGAGGCCAACCTTCGACTCGTCGTGTCCAACGCGCGGCTCTACGCCGGGAGCAAGGTGGACATGCTCGACCTGATCCAGGAAGGCAACCTCGGGCTGATCCGCGCCGTGGAGAAGTTCGACTGGCGCAAGGGATTCAAGTTCTCCACTTACGCCACCTGGTGGATTCGCCAGGCATTGCAACGGGCGCGCGCCGATCACAGCGACTCTATCCGGATCCCAGCTGCACTCTTCGACATCCTGCCGGTGGTGCGCTCTGCGGCCGAGGACATTCGAACCAAGCATGATCGCCCCGCCACCGTCGACGAGATCGCCGAAGTGACCGGGATCCCTCACCGCGAGGTGGAAAAGGCCCTGTCGGTGGCCACCACGGTCGCCCTCGAGACCCCGGTGGGCGAGGACGGTGCCCTTCTCGGCGACTTCATCGCCGATGCCGAGGCGTCCGACCCGGTGACCGAGACCGAGCAGCGAATGGTGGAGGAGGCGCTCCAGGAGAGCCTGGCCCGCCTGCCCGAGCTTCACCGGCGCGCCCTCGAGCTCCGGTTCGGTCTGGCCGAAGGTGCTCCGGCCGCGTTCGTCACCATCTCCAAGCTGACCGGCCTCCCCGAGCCCGAGGTTCGCCAGCTCGTGGCCGATTCCCTGGTCCGGCTGGCCGCCGACCTCGAATCGATCGAGGACATGCGCGCCGCCTGACCGGCCCACCGCGGGGCGTAGCCTCCAGAACGTGAATGTGACCATCCTCGGTGGGACCGGTGCCCTGGGCCGGGTGCTCGGCGGCCGGCTGACTGAGAGAGGTCATGAGGTGACGATCGCAGGGCGATCGGCGTCGACCGAGCCTCGTCCCGGGCTGCGAGGGGTTCGGGTCGATCTTGGCAACGGCGAAGGTTTGAGCGAAGCGATCGCAAATGCCGAGTGCATCGTGCATCTCGCCTCCGATCCGCGCCATGCCAAGGAGGTCGACATCACCGGGACGGAGCGACTGCTCGAGCAGATCGGTGATCGACATCTCATCTACCTGTCCATCGTCGGGGTCGACCGTCACCCTCTGCCCTACTACCGAAGCAAGCACGCAACAGAGAGACTGATCGAAGAAGCCGGTGGCCTCCACACCATCGTCCGAGCCACCCAGTTCCACGACTTCATCGCCTATCGCGTCGACCGGATGACCCACTCCCTCATCGCCCACGTTCCCAAAGGCTATGTGTATCAACCGATCGACATCCGTGAGGTAGCAGGGGCGATGGCGGCCCTGGCCGAAAGCCGACCGCAGGGCAGGGCACCCGACCTGGCCGGTCCCGAGATCCTGGGCATCGCACATCTAGCCCGCACCTATATGACGGCCAAAGGCAAGGAACGCCCCCTCATCCAGGTTCCCCGGCCGGGGCGGGTGGCACAGGCGTTCCGGGATGGCGTCCACACCAATCCGGATCGGGCGGTGGGAACGGTCACCTGGGCCGACCATCTGGAGCGCCGGTTCGGGGACCGATGACTTCCTGAACCGACCCCATCCCTGAGTACGACAATGGCTTACCGGGCGTTGAATCCAGGCGGGGATCGCGCGCGAGGACTGCCATGCTCGTCCCCGACCGACCTGGCGTGAAACTTGTTGTCCGGCTCTCCTCCCAGGCCTTAGGGTCTATGCCGTGGACATGACCCCCGAGACCTGGGACTTCATCAAGAGCTATTCGAGAGAGGTCTTCGGTGCCCAGGACGAGCACCTGGCCGGGCTCATGGACGATGCGGTGGCGGCCGGGCTCCCGGCGATTTCGGTCGAGGCCGATGTGGGACGGTTGCTCCAGATCCTCACCGCGATGACCCGCGGCCGGTTGGCGGTCGAGGTGGGGACCCTGGCCGGGTACTCCGGGATCTGGATCACCCGCGGGCTCCGGCCCGATGGTCGTCTCATCACGATCGAGTACGAGCCAAAGCACGCCGACTTCGCGGCACGTCAGTTCGAGCGAGCCGGGATCTCCGATCGGGTCGACCTGAGACGTGGCGCCGGGATCGATGTGCTGTCCACACTTGCCGAGGAGCTGGAGCCGGGCAGTGTCGACGTCCTCTTCCTGGACGCCATCAAGTCCGAGTACACCGACTACTTCCGCCTGGCCCGGCCCCTGATACCTGTCGGCGGCCTGGTCATCGCCGACAACGTGTACGGGACCAGTGCCGGATGGATCGACCAGGGGCACGGGAGCGACGCGTTCAACCGGCACATCGCCGCCGACCCCGATTTCGAGGCCGCTGCGTTCCCCTTCCACGACGGGGTGTTGGTCGGGCGCCGGATCAGATGAAGAGACGGCCGGCACCGGCCCGGTCCGGTTTCCCCATCGGAGTCATCGGCAGCTCGACCACTCGCAGCCACCGCTTCGGGACCATGAAGCCGGCCAGCCGGTCCCGGAGATACGACTCGATCCGGATCGGGCTGGCCTCGCCGACATAGAGGCAGACCACCTCCATCCCCCACTCCTCACTGGGAACACCCAGGACCAGAGCTGCATCAACCCCCGGGACCCGGGCCACAGCCGACTCCACCACTCCGGGATCGACGTTCTCCCCGCCGCTGACGATCACCATGTCGGCCCGACCGGTCACCCGCAGCGCCCCATCCTCGTCCAACCGTCCCAGATCACCGGTCACGAACCACGCCCCCGAGTCCCGATCGGGCTCACCGACGTAGCCCGGGGAGACCATCGGCCCCCGGACGGCAATCCGACCATCGGGCTCGATCCTGAGCTCTGTGCCGGGGAGCGGGTGAGCCTTGTTCTCCAGCGCCGAACCCGGTTTGAGCGTGGCCACCTGCCCGCAAGTCTCGGTCAGCCCATAGGTGGGGAGCACCGGGAGCCCTGCCTCCGCCCCCCGCTCCAGGAGCTCGTCCGTGATAGGGCCTCCCCCGACCAGCACGGCCTTCAGACCAGGGAAGGGCCCCGGGTCGACCTCGAGGACCCGGGCCAGCATGGTCGGGACCATCGAAGCCATCGTGGTCCCGGTGCGTAGCTCGTCGGCAAAGGCGACCGGGTCGAAGCCGGGGTGCATCCGCACCGATCCACCCGAGTATGCCGACCTGAGGATGATGGAAAGCCCGGCGACATGGTGCAGCGGCATTGCGAGCAGCCAGGTGTCGTCCGGCCCGTGGTCGAGATGCTCGACTGAGGCCCGGGCGGCAGCCTCCCAGTTCTCCATCGTCAGTCGTGCCCCCTTGGCTCCGCCCGAGCTCCCCGAGGTGAAGACCACCGACGCGGCGCCGGCAGGTTCGGTCAGGCTCAGTTCGGAGCTCTCCTCGGCGACGATTACCGCCGACCCTTTGTCCATGACAGCGAGAAGATCGACCACCGAGGAGAAATAGGGCCAGGGACGGACCACCTCGGTGCCGACGACAGGTCGCGCTTCGACCGCCGCCACCGTCTCCCCAAACGTCCAATGCTCTTCCGGCGTCTCGATGAACACCCGGTCAGGGGGGTGCCGTCTCAGCCACTCGAGCACGGGAGGATCTTTCTGTGAACGGTTTCGTGCCGATAAGGCCCATGAATCTTCACAGAGTGATTCTGCCCCTTATCCTCCCCTTTCGTGGTCTCTGCGATCTTCGACGAGTCGGCCTGGGATGTGGTGCCCGGGTTCGACTTCACCGACATCACCTATCACAAGGCAATCGGCCATGGCGTGGTCCGGGTCGGATTCGACCGCCCCGAGGTGCGCAACGCCTTCCGGCCCCACACCGTGGACGAGCTGTTCGCCGCTCTCGATCATGCCCGGCAGACGACGAACGTGGGCTGTGTCCTGCTCACCGGCAACGGCCCCTCCCCCAAAGACGGGGTGTGGGCCTTCTGCTCGGGTGGCGACCAGAGGATCCGGGGTAGGGACGGGTACAAGTACGCCGAGGGTGAGCAGGCCGGGACTGTGGACCCGGGTCGGGTGGGGCGTCTCCACATCCTCGAGGTGCAGAGGCTGATCCGTTTCATGCCCAAGGTGGTGATCGCCGTTGTCCCCGGTTGGGCGGTAGGAGGCGGCCACTCCCTGCACGTGGTCTGCGACCTGACCCTGGCCTCCGAGGAGCACGCCATCTTCAAACAGACCGATGCCGATGTCGCCTCCTACGACGCCGGGTACGGATCGGCCTACCTGGCCCGGCAGATCGGCCAGAAGCGGGCCCGGGAGGTCTTCTTCCTGGGCCGGGAGTACTCGGCGCAGGAGGCACACGAGATGGGGATGGTCAACGCAGTCGTCCCCCACGACGAGCTGGAGAAGGTGGCTCTGGAGTGGGGCGTCGAGATCACCCGGAAGAGCCCCACCGCCCAACGCATGCTCAAGTTCGCCTTCAATCTGATCGACGACGGTCTGGTGGGACAACAGATCTTCGCCGGGGAGGCGACCCGGCTCGGCTACATGACCGACGAGGCCCAGGAAGGTCGGGATGCCTTCCTCGAGAAACGGGACCCCGACTTCGGCCAGTACCCCTGGCACTACTGATCCGGTGACGACGGTCCAAGCCTGGCGGACTGCAGCCCGGGTCCACACCCTGCCCGCAGCGGTGGTGCCGGTTGTAGTCGGGTCGGCGTTGGCCGGGGCCGAAGATGTCTTCCGCTGGGATGGCTTCCTCTACACCCTGGTGGCCACGCTCGCCATCCAGATCGCCGCCAATTTCGCCAACGACGTCTCAGATGCGCGGAGAGGCGCCGACACCGAGGGACGGCTCGGGCCGCCGAGGATGGTTGCGCTGGGCCACCTCACACCGAAACAGATGTGGGTCGGCGTCTGGGTCGCCGTCGCCGTGGCGGCAGTGGCCGGGATCGCGCTCACCATCATCGCCGGGCCGTTGATCCTGCTCATCGGTCTCGTCTCGATCGTCGCCATGCTCGGCTACGTGGGCGGCCCGGTCCCCTACGGCTATCGCGGGCTGGGCGAGGCATTCGTCTTCGTCTTCTTCGGCGTGGTGGCAACGGTGGGGAGCAGGTACGTCCACGACATGACCGCACCACGGTCGGCCTGGCTGCTCTCGATCCCGGTCGGGATGCTGGTCACCGCGATCCTCGTGGCGAACAACTACCGGGACCTCGACACCGATCGGGCCGCCGGGAAGCGGACCCTGGCAGTGATCATGGGCCGGGAGAGAACCAGGGCTCTCTTCTCCTTCCTCGTCTACGGGGCGTTCCCGTTGATAGCAGTGTTCGCCGTCCTCGACTGGACCCCATTCGCCACCGCCTTCGCCGCCCTCATCGCCCCCTATGCGATGGGCCCGGTCGGCATCGTCTATCGCAAGAGCGACGGCCCCGCTCTGATCCGAGCCTTGAAGATGACGGCCCGGCTCCATCTGTGGACCGGCCTCGTCCTGGCCGCCGGGGCGTTGATCTGAGCGGAACCGATCCGATGGTGCGGACCGTCGAACCAATGTGCGAAGAGCCCTCCTACTCGCGTCCATGCTCTCTCTGACCCTCTTCGCCTGCGCCGAGCCGTCGGAAGAGGCCGCCACCGATCCGACCCAGATGGCACGGGTGCTGAAGTCAGGGACTCTCCACGACGTATCGGTTCCGGTCATGGACACCCATCCCATCACCCTCGTCTTCGAGGAGGACGGGGCCGGAGGCACCTCCGCCTGCAACCGGTACTTCGGTGCCTACACCATCTCGGAAACGGAGCTGAGCTTCGGAGACATCACCCAAACCATGATGGCCTGCATACGTGATGAGGTCATGGACTCCGAGGCCAAGAATGTCGAGGCCCTGGGCCTGATCGAGACCTTCACCGCCACCGACGAGACCTTGACCCTGGCCGGCGACGGCGCCGGACTGGTCTTCGCCCTGGATACCGGCGCCCAATCCTGATGTCGAGGATCATGCGTCGCCCGGTCGCACTGGTCGTGCTGGCCATGTTGGCCGCCTGCGCCGAGCCATCGGAGCCCGCCGCCGGAGATCCCACCGGGATCGCTTGGGAGCTGGAGTCGGGCATGGTCGACGGTGGGCCCCTGCCCATCGTGGCCACGCACCACGTCACCCTGTCTTTCGACGAGGAGGGGGCCGGAGGAACGGCAGCCTGTAATCGCTATGGGGGCGCGTACACCATCTCAGGCTCCGCCATCACCTTCTCTGAGCTGTTCCAGACCGAGATGGGATGCATTCCCGAGGAGATCATGGAGTCGGAGCAGTTGTACCTCGAAGGCCTGGCCCGGGTCGATCGCTTCTCGATGGGCGAGGACCGTCTCACCCTCAGCGGCGACAGTGTCGAGCTCGTCTTTCATGCTCTTCCCCCGGTGCCCACCGCGGAGTTGACGGGAACCGTCTGGGTGCTGGACGGCCTCGTCCAGGGCGAGTCGGTGTCCAGTGTCGGTGGCGAAAGGGCCACCCTGGAGCTGTTCAGCGATGGGTCGCTGCTGGCATCGACCGGCTGCCGCAGCCTCAACGGCCACTATGCCGTCAGCGGAGCCGAAGTGTCGGTGACAGGGCTGGCTGCCGAGGGTGAGTGCCCCTCCGAACTCGTCGGCCAGGACAGCCTGGTGGTCACGGTACTCGGTGACGGCTTCCGGGTGGAGATCCAAGGCAACACCTTGGCTCTCACCTCATCTGACGCCGAAGGTCTGCTCTACATAGAGGCGGAATGACCCTGGATCGTCTCTAAAAGCGAACGCTATGGTTCTAAGAACCTGAGGCGAAAGGAAGACGATGGGTGCGGAAGCAGAGGTCACCGGGCCGGACCTGGTCAACGAGGGCATCCCCGCCGAGTCGATAGGCGATGAGACACCGGCCACAGGCCATGTCGACGGCAAGCAGGTCATCGTGGTCCGCACCAGCGAAGGCCTCCGCGCCGTCGCCGGGAGCTGTACCCATTACGGAGGCCCTCTCGGCAATGGCCTCTGCGTCGGGGGGCAGGTCCGTTGCCCCTGGCACCACGCCATCTTCGATCTCACCACAGGCGAAGCGGTCGGCGCACCCGCCCTCAACCCGGTCCGCGTCTACGAGCCCACCGAGCGTGA
>Ga0326597_10003776_pt1 | contig 21602 bp, 14 predicted proteins | sample RVTome_12_FD_203789 | JGI IMG/M metagenome (GOLD analysis project Ga0326597, IMG submission 203789) | Soil microbial communities from uranium-contaminated site in the Upper Colorado River Basin, Wyoming, United States - RVT100D185 | ecosystem: Environmental > Terrestrial > Soil > Contaminated >...
GCCCTTCACGGCAACCCAGATCGGCGAGCTCGAGGCGTTCTGCGAACGTGGCGGTTCGAAGATCACCTTTGGCCCGGCAAAGGCGCATCGGACGGTGTCCGACTTCACGGCGATCCTTCTGACGCCAGATCTCGAGCCCATCTACGAGGTCGCGACCGTCAACCTGCGACCGGCGACGGACGACAATCCTTTCTTCTTCCAGCAGGCGCGCTGGAAGGACATCGATCCGAAGAGCATCGGCATCGGACGCACGACGAGCGCGCTCAAGCCGACGGCCGTACCCGCGGGAGAGATCGCGCTGCTCGCGGTCCTCGCCTGGAGTCTGATCCTCTCTTGCGTCTTCCTCATTCTGCCGCTCGCACTGAAGCGCGACCGGTCGGTCTCCTTGTCGGCCGCGGCAGCGCCGCTCTTCTACTTCTGCGGGCTGGGCGTGGCCTTCATCGTCATGGAGATCGCGACGATGCAGCGTTTCGGCCTCTTCCTGGGCCATCCCTCCTATGCGATCACGGTGGTCATGTTCTCGATTCTCGTGGCTTCGGGAATCGGCAGCCTGCAGGCCGACCGCTTTGGCGCGGATCCCAGCCGCAGCTTCTGGCGCCTCGCCCTGGCGATTCCAGCGTCGATCGTGTTGCACTTCCTGCTGTCGCTCGTCCTCTTCGACAAGGCCCACGGCGCCAGTTTCGTCGTGCGGGCAGCGCTCACCGTCGGCGTCGTCGCGCCGCCGGCCTTCTTCATGGGGATGGCCTTCCCCTCGGCGGTCCGGGAACTGGGAAAACTGCAACCCGCGCTCATCCCGTGGGGATGGGCATTGAACGGGAGCTTCTCGGTCGTGGGCTCTTCTCTGGCCGTTCTCGGCGCCATGATGTTCGGATTCCGCGCGATGATCCTCTGCACGGCCGCAGTGTATCTCGTGTCGATCCTCAGTTTCGCAGCGTGGCGCCGGCGCGCCGGCGCGGCGCGATAGCAGAAGGGCCGCGGGGAATTCCCGCGGCCCACCCACTCAGACTCGCCGACTCATTTGGCCCGTCAGCGGCCCGGCTGCGGCAGCTCCATGTTCAGCGCGCGGAGCAAGAATCCATACTGATCGGTGGCCTCCTCGATCTGCATCGAGGTCGGCTTGCCCGCACCGTGTCCGCTCTTCGTCTGGATCCGAATCAGGATCGGAGCGTCGCCGCCCTGCGCGGCTTGCAGGCGCGCGGCGTACTTGAAGCTGTGCCCCGGAACCACGCGATCGTCGTGATCGGCGGTGGTGATCATCACGGGCGGATAGTCGGCTCCCACCTTGATGTTCTGATAGGGCGAGTAGGCCCTCAGGGTCTTGAACTGCTCGGGATCTTCTGAAGATCCATAGTCACTGACCCACGCCCAGCCGATCGTGAACTTATGAAAGCGCAGCATGTCCATGACACCCACGGCCGGCAGCGCCGCGCCGAAAAGCTCAGGTCGCTGATTCAGGCAGGCGCCGACCAGCAGACCTCCGTTGCTCCCGCCGGCGATGGCCAGCTTCGGCGTCGAGGTGTAGCGCTTGTCGATGAGCCACTCGCCCGCCGCGATGAAGTCGTCGAAGACATTCTGCTTGTTCTGCAACATGCCCGCCTGGTGCCATTCTTCGCCGTACTCTCCGCCGCCGCGGAGATTCGCGATGGCGAGCACGCCGCCCATCTCGAGCCACACCAGACGGTGGACCCGAAAGCTCGGCGTCATCGAGATATTGAATCCACCGTAGCCGTATAGGTAGGTCGGATTGCTTCCGTCCAGGATGAGATCTTTCCGGTGAACCAGGAACATGGGGATCTTCGTCCCGTCCTTGCTCTCGTAGAAGACCTGCTTGGTCTCGTACCCGCTGGCATCGAAAGCCAGACCGGAGTCGCGGAAGAGCTCGCTCTCACCCTTCGTGAAATCGTAGCGGAAGATCGTCGTAGGGTAGAGGAACGAAGTGAACGAATAGAACGCCTCGGTGTGATGACGCTCGCCTTGAAAACTGCTCGCGCTGCCCATGGTCGGGAATTCGACCTCGCGCACGAATTTGCCATCCAGCGCGTGGATCCGCACGACATCGTGGGCATGGTGGAGGTAGTTCGTGACGAATTGATCGTTCACCATGCCGACGTTCACCAGGACGTCCTCGCCCTGCGAAATCAGTGTCTCCCAGTTCTCCTTCGCCGGACGAGTCGTGTCGATGGCGATCAAGCGGCCTTTGGGCGCGTCGAGATTCGTGAGGAAATAGAAGCGCGGGCCATCGTTGCCGACGAAGCTGTAGGACGCCTCGAGCTCGGGGAGGAGTTCGACCACCTGGGATGCGGCATCAGTCATGCTCTTGCAGAACACGCGGTTCCGCTCGTCGGTCCCCTGGGAGACATGGATGATCAGATAATCGCCCGCGTCGGTCACGTAGCCGCCGATCCCCCAATTCTTGTGGTCGGGGCGCTCGTAGACGAGTTCGTCTTCGCTCTGCGCGGTGCCGAGGCGGTGCAAGTAGAGCTTCTGGTAGTAGTTGGACTGCTCGTACTCGTCACCCTCGCGAGGCGGGTCGTATGCGCTGTAGTAGAAACCCGAGCCGTCCTTCATCCACGCAGCGTTGGAGAATTTGCTCCATTGGATGTGGTCGGGGAGATTCTTGCCGGTCTCGATGTCGCGCACGAACCACTCACGCCAATCACTCCCGCTCGTACTCGTGGCGTAGGCGACATAGCGGGCATCGTCACTCACGCTGTGGTCGGCAAGCGAGACGGTGCCATCTTCGGAGAATCCGTTGGGGTCGAGCAGGACGCGCGGCTCGGCGTCGAGCGACTCCTGGACGTAGACGATCGACTGATTCTGCAGGCCGTCGTTCTTGCTGAAGAAATACCGGTCGCCGACGCGCCAAGGCGTCCCGTAACGCGGGTAGTCCCAGAGTTCGGTGAGACGTTCGCGAATGGCCGCGCGCTCAGGAATCTCATCGAGCCAGGCGAACGTGACCTTGTTTTCAGCCGCGACCCACTTCGCGGTCTCCTCGCTGTCGGGATCCTCGAGCCAGCGGTAGGGGTCGGCCACGGCGGTCCCGTGGTAGTCGTCGATGACATCGCCGGTCGGCGCTGGTGGATAGACGAGTCCGGCGGCGAGGGCGATGGGCGTGGCCAGGAAGATGCAGACGAGTCCGGCCAGGATGGGCCTGAAATGACGGGTCATCATGAAACTCCAGTCGATGGGTGGGCCCCCTCGGGGCAAGCGGGAGGTGGGCCTGGCATGAGGCGCTTCGGATTGGCGAGCGAAGCCCTCAGAGACTAGCCTCAATCCGAGAATCGATCCACACCGACCCCGAAGCCCGCGAAATGCCGCTCGACCCGCGCCACGACTGGATCCTCGAGATCGTCCAGGGTATTCCCGAAGGGCGCGTGGCGACCTACGGCCAGGTCGCCGTCGCGGCGGGCCTGCCCCGAAACGCGCGCCTCGTCGGCCGGATCATGCGCAACCTGCCGGAAGGTTCCGCCGTTCCTTGGTTTCGCGTGCTCGGGGCCGGCGGCAAGATCTCGATCCCCCACACCGACGCCGCACGCCTCCAGCGCCAATTGCTCGAGGACGAGGGTGTCAGCTTCATGGGTGACCGTGTGGATTTGAAGCGTTTCGGCAACTTCGATTGAGATGCTATGCTGGCCGCCTGCCTCACGGCGGCCCCCCGTTCGACTCTTCTCGCTGGAGTTCCATCATGCTGAGATCGCTTGGTTGGCCAGCGCTCGCGCTGGCGATCGCCCTCGTCGCCTCGCCCGCCCCCGCGCTCGAACCCGAGCATCCCCCCGTCAAGCCCTGGCTCGGTCATCTCGGCGGATCCGCCGGAGACTCCACGGCCGCGACCGAAGAGGCGAAGGACAAGGAGGACTCCAAGGAGGGAGAGCTCCCGCTCAAGCCCGAGCGCGAACTCAAGATGAGCCTCGAGGAGGCGAGCTGGCTCTCGCTCGATGTCAGCCCCGACGGGAAGACCATCGTCTTCGACCTGTTGGGCGATATTTTCACCGTGAATCTCAAGGGGGGCGTCGCGACCCAGATCACGCGCGGACTCGCATTCGACAGCCAACCCCGCTTCCACCCCGACGGCGATCGCATCGTCATGACCAGTGACCGGGACGGCGGCGAAAACCTCTGGATCTACCATCTCGACGGAAGCGACTCCCTACAGGTCACCAAGGGGAAGGGCAACCGCTATCAGTCTCCGGAATGGACGCCCGATGGCGAGTACATCATCGCGAGCAAGGCGGGCATTCGTTACGGCCCGCCGAAACTGCACATCTTCCATCACGAGGGTGGCTCCGGAGCCAAACTGTTCGACGGCTCGGAGACCACCAAGGTCACAGGAGCGGCGTTCGGCGCCGATGGCCGTCATGTCTGGTATGCACAACGCCAGGGCGGCTGGAATTACAACGCCCGTTTCCCTCAGTATCAGATCGGCGTGTACGACCGCGTCGAGGGTACGACGACCAGCACGAGCGACCAGTATGGCTCCGCGTTCCGGCCAACTCTCTCGCCGGATGGCCAGTGGCTCGTCTTCGGAACGCGGCACGATGAAGAGACAGGCCTCGTGCTGCGAAATCTCGAGACCGGAGCCGAGTCTTGGCTGGCCTATCCGATCCAGCACGACGTCCAGGAGGCGCGCGGCACGCGCGATGTCCTGCCCGGAATGTCATTCGCGCCCGACAGCAAGGAGCTGGTCGCCAGCTACGGAGGAAAGATCTGGCGCATCCCCATTGACGGGGCCGAACCGATCGAAGTGCCATTCCACGTGGACTTCAAGCTCATGCTCGGCCCGGAAGTCATGTTCGACTATCCAATCTCCGATGACGAAGAGTTCATCGTCCGGCAGATTCGCGATGCCGTTCCCTCGCCCGAGGGCAGCAAGCTCGCCTTCTGCTCTCTGGACCGACTCTACATCATGGATTTTCCAGGCGGAGAGCCCACGCGCCTGACGAATGAGGAGATCGCCGAGCACATGCCGGCATGGTCTCCCGACGGAAAATCGATCGCCTACATCAGCTGGAGCCACGACGGCGGGCACATCAAGCGCGTCCGGGCACGGGGCTCGAACAACCGGCCGCAGACGCTCAGCGAGACATCGGGTTTCTACGCGTTGCCGGCCTGGTCACCCGACGGCAAGCGCATCGTCGCCATGCGCGGTAGCTCTCAGATTCTCCAGGCCGCCACGGGTCCGGCATGGAGCGTCCCCGGCGCGTCCATCGTCTGGATCGATGCCGACGGCGGGGCCGTCAACTTCATCGACTACGCGAAGGGCCGCGACCTGCCCCATTTCGTCGCCGACTCCGACCGGATCTATCTCTCCCACGGACGCGAAGGCCTGGTCTCGATCCGCTTCGACGGAACGGATCAGCGCTCTCATCTGAAGGTCACCGGACACAGCATCGCCGGTCAGAAGGAGCCCAACACCCCGGATTTCATTCTGATGGCGCCTCACGGCGATCGCGCCCTCGCCCTGGTCGACCACCAGCTCTATGCGCTCACGGTTCCCGTGATCGGCGGCGAGACGCCGAGCATTTCGATCACCGATCCCAAGGGAGCCAGCTTCCCCGTGCGGAAGCTCACCGAGGTCGGCGCCCAGTTCGCCAGCTGGGCGGGCAACGGCGACCAGGTGCACTGGTCCATTGGCAACGCCCACTTCCGCTACGATCTCTCCCTGGCCGAGGCCTTCGAAGACAGCGTCGAGGTGGTGGAGAAGCTGAAGAAGAAAGAAGAAGAGGCAAAGAAGAAGGCAGAGAAGGACAAGGGCGACGACGGCGGCGATGAAGAATCCGAAGACGACGAAGGTAGCGAGAACGAGGACGAGAAGTCTGCTGAGGACGAAGACGAGGCCAAGTACGAGCCCCTCGAGTTCCGCGTCGAGATGAAGGCCCGGCGGGACATCCCGCGCGGAAGCCTTCTCCTGACCGGCGCCCGTGTCATCACGATGAATGGCGACGAGATCTTCGCCAAGGGTGACGTCCTCGTCGTGGACAACCGCATCGCAGCCGTCGGAAAGAGCGGCGGACTGCAGGTGCCCGAAGGCAGCGAGACGCGCGACGTCTCGGGCAAGACGATCGTCCCCGGCTTCGTCGACTCACACGCCCACATGTGGCCCTCCTGGTCGATCCACAAAGACCAGGTCTGGCAGTACGAGGCCAATCTCGCGTTCGGCGTCACGACGACACGTGACCCGCAGACCGCGACGACGGACGTGTTGACCTACGGCGATCTCGTGACCGCCGGTCGCATGAAGGGACCCCGCATCTACAGCACGGGGCCGGGCGTCTTCTGGGACGAACCCATCGAGGATCTCGACCACGCCCGGGCGATCCTCCGCCGCTACAGCGACTACTACGACACGAAGACCATCAAGATGTACGTGGCAGGCAATCGCGAGCAACGGCAGTGGATCATCCAGGCCGCCAAGGAGCTCGAGCTCATGCCGACCACCGAGGGGAGCCTCGATCTCAAGTTGAATCTCACCCAGATTCTCGACGGCTATCCCGGGCACGAGCACAATTTCCCGGTGTACCCTCTCTTCAAGGACGTCGTAAGGCTCACCGCGGAGAGTGGCGTTCTGTACACGCCGACCTTGCTCGTGACCTACGGCGGTCCGTTCGGCGAGAACTACTGGTACACGACCGAAGAGGTCCACAACGACGCCAAGCTGAACCACTTCAGCCCACATCGCGAGATCGACGAAAAGACGTTGCGCCGAAGCTGGTTTCGCAAAGAGCAATACACATTCCCGGAGATGGCCGTGTTCGTGAAGGATGTCGTCGAGGCCGATGGCAAGGCGGGAATCGGCTCCCACGGCCAGCTCCAGGGCCTCGGCTATCACTGGGAACTCTGGTCCGTGGCGTCCGGCGGCATGAGTGAACACGACGCGCTGCGCTGCGCGACGATCCTGGGCGCGCGTGGCCTCGGCCTCGGCAAGGATGTGGGTTCATCGAGATCGGCAAGCTGGCGGATCTCTCGATCCTCGACCGCAATCCGCTCGATGACATCCGCAACAGCAACAGCATCGACATGGTCATGAAGAATGGCCGCCTCTACGACGGCGATTCCCTCGACGAGCTCTGGCCGCGGCAGCAGCCGCACCAGCGCTCTGTCTGGTGGTCGGAAGAACCGAGCCCCGCCGCCGGCATCCGCGCCGACGACTGAGCGAGCCGTCACTCTCCCCGTGACCCGACCCTGGGGTTTGGGCTAGCTTTGGCCCGAACCCCAGAAGGAGTTCCCGCCATGCGTCGATTCTCCACAATTCTGCTCCCCGTCTCCGTGTTCTGCCTCGCCTGCGTGGCGGCTCCACGGCTGGCCCGCGGGCTCAGCGTCGAACTCTCTCCCCCCGCGCAGAGCCCCGCCGCCGAGGCGCGGCTCTTCCGCCTCGCCAACGGAATCCTGGCGCTCAGCTGGGTCGAACAGCGTCCCGATGGCGCAGCCGAATTGAAATACGCGCGCCTGGAGGGTCGCAGCTGGTCGGCTCCGCGCTCCGTCGCTTCGGGCGACGACTGGTTCGTGAATTGGGCCGACACTCCCGCCGTCGCGGCCTTCGCCGACGGCGCTCTGCTCGCCCACTATCTGCGCGAGACGAGCGAGGAGAAGTACGCCTACGAGATTCGGGCGACGCTGAGTTCTGACGAGGGCAAGACCTGGGGCGAGAGCTTTCGGCTACACACCGACGAAAGCCAGACGGAGCACGGCTTCGTGTCATGGACCGCCGTGGGCAAGGACCGCATGTGGGGCGTCTGGTTGGACGGTCGGAAATTCGCCGCGGGTGAAGACGCCTACGGCAACCCGCGGGTGGCTGTGGAAGAGATGACCCTGCGCGCGGCGCTCGTGGCCAGCGACGGTGCGATCCTGAGGCGCGACCTTCTGGACGCGCGCGTGTGCGACTGCTGCCCGACGGACATCGCCGCATCGGGCGAGCTGGTCGCCGTGGTCTACCGTGATCGCGGCGAAAAAGAAATTCGCGACACTTCGATGCGGATCTTCGACGGCGTCAGCTGGTCCGACGCGATCACCCTCGGCCGGGATCGCTGGGAAGTCGGGGGCTGCCCGGTGAACGGGCCGGCCCTGGCGGTCGCCGGCGATCGTGCCGCCGTGGCGTGGTTCACTGCCGCCGACGGCAAGCCCTCGGTCAACGTGGCCCTGGGCACTCTCAGCTCACGCAGCTTCGGCGAGGCGATTCGCGTCGACGAGCGAAAGACCCTCGGGCGGGTCGACCTCGCGTGGTCGGACGGCAAGGCCTGGGTGCTTTGGATGGAAGAAGAGGGCGAGGGCAAGGCCGTCCTCAAGCTCCGGAGCATCGGCGACGATGGCTCGCTGGGTGCGGTCGAGGCGGTCGCAAGCTGTTCGTCGGAGCGGTCGAGCGGCTTCCCTCAGATGGCCGCGACTTCAGGAGGACTCGTCGTGATCTGGAACACGGGCGGGGAGACGCCGCGCGTGCGCGGCCTCCTGGTGCCAACCACCGTGCAGCCCTGACGCGGCGTTCGACGACGCCTAGCGCTTGGTCGATGCCGTGTGGATTTCGCCAGCGCACTCATTCGGCAGGCCCGGCGTATCCGTGAGCCCGAGTTCGAACTCGCCGGCGACCCAGATGCCATCGCATCGGAAGGCGTGCCCGGCCACGAAGTGACCGTCGGGAGGAATCCAGTTCTGCGCATAGCCCACCTCGTTGGCGACGCAGTCCGGCGCGACACCCTCCTGGAAGGCGACGGCGTCCAGCGTCTCTTCCCAGCCTTCCCCGTCCAGAACGCCGTCGTCATCCCGATCGAGATCGGCGCCGACTTCGGCTCGCAACCCGCGGACGAGGAGATGCGTGACCACGTCATTGTTCTCGAAATGAAGCAGTCTCTGGGTGTCGCCCCTGAAGGAACTGCGAGGCGACGTCACGCACAGATAGCCGTTGCCGTCCAGCCGGAGGCCGCTCAATTCGACGATGGTCTCGACGCTGCCGCAGTCGCCGGGGCCGTCGCCCAGGACGACATAGGCCATGCGCTCCAGGGACAGGCCTGCCGTCCCGCGCAGCTCGAAGTACTCGTCATCGTCGATGCCCGGCTGGTCGATGCGGATCTCTTCGATGCGCACCCAGGGGGTCGCTTCCTCCGCCGCCGCCGGCAGGCTCAGGAACAGGAGGCAGATGAATGGGAGAAGGCGCATCGCGCACGTCCGTGGTATCAGGTACAACACAATTGTATCCCAGCGAATCAGCGCTCCCTCGCCATGGCGGCCGAGAACTCCCCATCCTTTCTCGACGCGGTGAATTGCCCTACAATGCCGACCTCCTCCCACGGCTCCCATCTCGCCCCCGAAGGTATGGCCTCATGCGGATCTATCTCTTGGCGCTCGCCGCGACGATGCTCGTCGGATGCTTTTTTTCCGCCGGAATGCCCGGCTCGACGGCGCGGGCCGGCCAGAATGGCTACCACTGGGACGCGCCGAAAGGGTTCGAGCCCGTTCCCATTCCCGACGACAACCCCATGTCCCAGGCGAAAGTGGCGCTGGGCCATCAGCTCTACTTCGACCGGCGACTCAGCGGCGACGGAAGCCGAAGCTGCTACTCCTGCCACGTCATCGAACATGGCTTGACTGACGGCCTGCCGACGTCGGTCGGCGCGTTCGGGAAACAGCTCACGCGGGCGGCCCCGACGATGTGGAACGTCGCCTACCACGACGCCCTCTACTGGGATGGCAGAACCCCGACTCTGGAGAAGCAGGTTCTCGGAGCCTGGAAGGGCGGCAACATGGGCGCCAATCCCGACGAGATCGTCGTGATGCTCAACGGCATCGACGGCTATCGGCAGAAGTTCCAATCTGTTTTCGCCAGCGACGTGACCGTGGACGGCGTCCAGAAGGCCGTCGCCGCCTACATGCGGACGCTCATCTGCGGGGAGACCGCGTTCGATCGTTGGCAGCAAGGGGACGAGGCGGCCGTGAGCGAAGCTGCCAAGCGCGGCTGGGAACTCTTCCGCGGCAAGGCTGCATGCGGAAGCTGTCACGCCGGCGCACTGCTCACCGACCTACAATTCCACAATGTTGGCGTCGGAATGGTCGACGAGAATCCCGACCTTGGCCGCGCGAAGGTCAGCAACGAGGCCACAGATCGCGGCGCCTTCAAGACTCCCACGCTGCGCAATGTCACGCGGACGGCACCGTACTTTCACAACGGCCAGGCGAAGACGCTGCGTGAGGCGATCGAGTACATGACGAGCGGCGGTTTCGACAACGAGTATCTCGACAGGAAGAATCTGAAGCCAGTGGATTTGAGTGAGACCGAGATCTTCGATCTCATTTCCATGCTCGAGTCTCTGAGTTGCGACGCAAGCCGCATCGAACATCCGACGTTGCCGGAGTAGCCGACTCCGAACGAGAATCCCAAGAACAGGTTGAGAGCACGGCGAGTTCAAACGCCTCACGAATCCGAGTCCCTCACATGTTGATCCTGTTGACGGGCATGCCGTTCCTACCGGCGCTGGTCGCGCTCGTCTTGGCCGTCGCCATCGGCTATTCCTGAAGCCGGGCCCAGAGCAACATCTCGTCGACGATCTTTACCAATTGGGAGGGGCTGAACGGCTTGGCCAGCGTCCTGTCCGCACCCAGCGTATTGGCAACATCGAGATAGTCGCCCGAGGTGCAGCCCGTATTCCCGGAGATCGCGAGGATCGGGACCCTCTGGTCGAGCCTGCGAATCTTGAGAATGGTCTCCATGCCCTCTTGTTCGGGCATGACGATATCGGTGATGACGAGATCCGGCTGGAGTTCCTCGAACGCGGCGACCCCGCGCACCCCATCTCCGGCCGTGGCGACCGAATGGCCCTCACTGGTGAGGACCGCGCGCAGGAGCTTCAGGATTTCGACTTCGTCGTCGAGCACGAGAATCTTGGCCATCGGCAGACACTCCCGGGTGAAGGTCCATTCTGGAGTCCGCAGTCGCAGACCGCAACGGCCTTTTGAGACGGAGGGCGAAAACTCGGCGGCGGTGCCACGGCGAGTTTTCTACTGGCGCAAGTCCGGCGAATGGGCTAGAAGGGGCAGACATCGCGCCATCGGGATGCCACCGCTTCGGCATTCTCGAAACACCGTCCGACCGAAAGGCGCACCTTGAGCGACCTCCTCCGCGAGCTGGGTCCCCTCGCCCTCGCAAGCCGACTGAAGCGTCTCAGCGATCGTCTGTACCGTGACATGTCTCGCGTCTACGGGGAGTTGGACCTCGACATGGAGGCTCGATGGTTCCCGGTGCTCTTCCTGCTTTCGAGGGGCGGTCAAGCGGCGGTGACGGAGATCGGCGAACGGGTGAAGATGACTCACCCGGCGATCCACCAGATCGCCGGTGCCATGTCCGAGGCCGGACTTCTCGTCTCCGAAGTCGACGGGGACGATCAACGGAAACGCCTCCTGAGCCTGAGCCCGAAGGGACTGGAGGTCGCTCGACGGCTCGAGCCGGTGTGGGATGCGCTGCGCGCGGAGATCCTGGACCTGTTCGGCGATTCCGAGCCCTGTCTCTTGAGCCGTCTGAATCAGTTCGAACAGGACCTCGATGATGCCGAACTCTACGAGCGGATGAACCGTCGACTCGGTGGTTCCCATGGCTTCGCCGCCACCGGCGAGTGATTCAATCGGCGGACCAGCGATCCAGTTGGGCCTGGGGTGTGAAAAACGGGGCGAATCCATCCCGTACCGTTCCCAGTTCCAAGAAGTGCTCCAGCGCCCAGTGGATCGTGGGGAACGCCAGTTCCTTCCACGGGAGATTGCCGACGCTGAAGTGCGCCGCCTCCAGGCTCTCGTCTCCCGGCTCGAGCCTCTCGTCGCAAAGCCGCGCCAGGAAGAAGATGTGCACTTGCCCGATATGCGGCAGGTCATAGATCGAGAGCAGCGCCTCGGCCTTCACTCGTACACCTGCCTCCTCGAGCGTCTCACGCTCGGCGCCCGCCCTGGTGCTCTCACCCACCTCCAGGAAACCGGCGGGTAACGTCCAATAACCCGAGCGGGGCTCGATGGCGCGGCGGCAGAGCAGGATCCTGTCGCCGATGGTACAGAGCGTTCCGACGATGATGCGCGGGTTCTCGTAGTGGATGAATCCGCAGTCCCCGCAGACCTGTCGGAGGCGGTTGTCGCCCTCGGGGATGCTCATTCGGAAGTTGGGTTTCGAACTCATCCATCCGCCTCGCGTCGCGTCCAACAGGCTAAACCAAGCCGGTTCGATGCGCCCTTGACATCCACCCGCTGCGCGGCGGATTCTGTCCATCAGCTCAATGCCCTCGCAGCTACGAGGGCCGGACGACCGGGTGAACGGTGGCCCGGCGCCCGGGCAGGAATGGGACCTGCCATGGACGACGCCAGAAGGAGGTGATCCAGTGGGTAGATCTTTCGACTCTTCGCTGGCGGGGGTGGCCGCTCCGTAGGGGCCATCGATCCGTGTACGAGCAGCCCCGGCATCGGGGAGCTCCCATCGTCACCTCCGCGGTGAAGATTCGGCCTCGGCCCCCTGTGGGCCGAGGCCTTCGTCTTATCTGCTGCCCGCGACGGCCTCGAGCGCGCGCAACCGCGCCGCCTCGAACTCGTCGCCGGGATTCCAGGCCGGCAGCGTCGACGCAGACGCAACCGCCCACCCCACCCAGAATGCGAGGCGTGCGTCTTCGACCATTCCGTCGAAGTTCCAGTCCTCCGTCATCTCATCGCTCGGCTGGTGATAGCGGGTCGAGCGCCACTCATCTTCCTGCTGCTTGCCCCATCCATCGGGCCGGCCGCGATAGTTCTGGCCCGACTTGAAGTAGAGCGCCGGAACGCCGATCTTCGCGAAATTGAGCTGATCCGAGCGATAGTAGTAGCCCTTGTCGGGGGAAAGCTCGTTGACGGTGTGTCGCCCCTGCAGCAGCGCGGCCTCGCTCAGCAGCTTCTCGAGGTCCGACTTCCCCATGCCCACGATCGCGACATCTTCGGTTCGGCCAAAGATGTTTCCTCCGTCGATGTTGATGTTCGCCGCCAGATGGCCTTCGGCCATGGTGGGATGCATCGCGTACCAACGCGAGCCCAACAGGCCCTGCTCTTCGGCCGCGACCGGAAGGATGAGAATGCTCCGGGCCGGTCTCGGCTGAAGCGCTGCGAACGCCCCGGCGATGGCGAGCACTTGTGCGACGCCCGAGGCGTTGTCCACCGCCCCGTTGTAGATCGTGTCGCCGGTCGCGTCCGGCTCGCCGATGCCGAGATGATCGTGATGCGCCGTGAAGACCACGTGCTCTGCCGCGAGCCGGGCATCACTTCCGGGCAATCGCGCGACCACATTCGCGGTCTCCTTGTGGGTCAGCTCGACGCTCCATGCGAGGGAGCTGCGGATTCCCAGCGGGACGGGGCGAAATTCACGCGCACGCGCCGCTTGTTCGAGTTCATCGTAGTTCTGGCCGGCGAGCGCACAGAGCTGCCGCGCGGCGTCCTCGGTGATCCACGCCGCGAGATCCAGTCGCGCCTCCTCGCCGGCTGGCAATTCGAACTGCTCGCCGGTCCACGACGTCTGGACGACCTGCCAGGGATAGCCGGCGGAAGGATCGGTGTGGACGATGATGGCACCCACCGCGCCCTGGGCCGCGGCGCTCTCGTACTTGTAGGTCCAACGTCCGTAGTACAGGCGCTTGCTCCCGGCAAACAGATCGGGATCCCAATCGGGGTCGTTGTTGAGCATGAGCAGAATCTTGCCCTTCAGATCGACATCCTTGAAGTCGTTCCAATTCTCCTCCGGTGCTTCGATTCCGTAGCCCACGAAGACCACTTCCGCATCGGAGAAACCGCCCTTTCCTTCCTGCCGGCCGCTCGCCGCGATGTACTGATCCCAGAACTTCAAGGCCACGATCTGCCCCGCCGTGCGGAACTCCCAGTGATCGGGCAGCTTCGTGTTCATCCCGATGATCGGAAACGGCTGCTCCCAAGCGCCACCGGGGCCTGCCGGCTCATAGCCCATCGCTTCCAACCGTCCGGCCAAGTAGGTCCGAGTCCTCAGATCGCCCGGGCTGCCCGGGCCCCGTCCCTCGAACGCGTCGCCCGAGAGTTCGACGACCGCAGCGCGCAGGCCCGCCGCGTCGATCCGTAACGCGGCGTCGTGAACCGCCTTGGGTAACTCCAACTGCGCCTGTGCCATCGGCGGCACCGACGCGATCAGAAAGACAAGAAGGGAGATGCAAATCGAGCGCATGAACATGACTCCTGCAATGTCGGAAGGGCGGATGGATCGCCTGACGGGCGCCACATCGCCGTATGGGGAGGGAGCGTCCGGGTCTCCGAAGAACGCAACGGATGCTAACAGACGCGCGCGAGCTGCACAACGAGAGGAGAGGAGGGCCGAGGCCTATTGGGCCAACCCCGGGACAGCACGCGAAAACATGCGGAGCGCTGCCACCACGCGCTGTGTCGATGCGCACAACAATTGCAGAACTTTTCGCAGATGAGGCGGAAACTCGGGGTTCGCCTCACAGCATAAGGGGCAACAGGAATCGTAATGAACGGACTCTACTCGACAGCAGCCGGACTCGCCGCCGGCATCATGGCCAGCCTCAGCATCATGCTGTACCGCAAACGCCGCCAGATCCTGGAATCTCGCCATCGCGAACGACTCCGCGGACTCGCCCGGACACGGGACATGAACCTCCTCGACGGTGCACTGCCGCGGCATCTCTACGAACGCGCCCACGACCTGGGCATCAGCGGACGTTACCGCGTCCGTCATGCGATGGTCGGGCGAGACGATCGAGGCAGTTACTACTTCGCACAGCGCACCAGCGGTAAGACGACGAAGCAGATGCTTCTCTTCGACGCCAACAAGGACACGCGCATCGACGGCTTCTCCCTGGCGCCGCGCCGCCGCAGCGATCTCGTGAGCCAATGGCGCCGCCTCGCAGGGCGCATCTTTGGGCGGCCTTACAACGACCCGGTCACGATTGAACTGGGCTGGAAGTGCCGGCCGGTCGAATTGCTGCAGGAGGGTCTGCTCGAGCGCGCAACCCAGACCATGCGCGCCGTAGCCGACGCCTGCCACCGTTGCACTTCTACGGCTCTGGGTATTCACGTCGACGGCAAACGCATCGCCATCTACGCCGAGAAAGGGCTCGACCTACGCGAGTTGAACGAGTTCATGAATCAGGCCCTGGAGTTGCGGGCTGCCGCTTTGGACGTACTCCTCGACATGCGCCATCTCGGCTCGGCCAGTGGTGCCGTACGACCCATCTCCGAGGCCATCGCCGACGTAGCTTCATCGACGATGCCTGGGAATTCGAAGGGTTCGAGCATCAATCGCAGGCGGCTGGTCACGAAGCAGAACAGTGGCGCGTGGAGCATGCCGATGGACCTGCCCGTTCAATCGGTCGGAAAGCCGGCGACATCGGCGCTCAACCTGAGAGAAGCAGAAGAAGTCGTGATCTTCACGAGCAAGGGCGTACCCCTGGACTGACACGCGGGCCTGAACCGCTTCCGAGAACTCGATGGGCTCGAGCCGTAGCGCCACAAGGATGTCAATGAGGTGCAAGCTCCGGCTCGGGCCCGTCGGGAACCAACCGCCGCCCGCTCGAATGACAGGTAGACCGCGACGACGCATCGGCTTTGAGGGTAGAATCCCGGCCGATGAACACGAACCGGCTCTCCAGATCCATCAGCGTCATCGCCCTCCTCTGCTCGATCGGGTCGGCCCGAGCGGCCACGCCGCAGGTCAGCGCCAACTCGCCGACGCGGCAGGAGATCCGTGCGCCGCGCGCGACGGCGGTAGAGATCCGCTTCGATCAGCCGATGGATCCCGCCAGCGTGGATGCGCGCAGCTTCCGCGTCTTCGGGCGCTGGTCGGGCCCAGCGTCCCTCGCCTTCGAGTGGCAGGATTCGAATCAGCGTCTCTTGGCGCACGCGGCGCGCCCGTTCTCCGCCGGTGAGACGGTCACGGTCTTCGTCGCGCGCACCCTCCGTTCGAGCACCGGAGAGCCGCTCGCGCGCGGCGAGTCCTGGCAATTCTGGATCGCCGCCTCACCCGCTCCCTTCGCCTTCAAACGGGCGGGCGCGGTCTCGACGCGCAGTCCGGGAGAAGGTCTCGTCCGCTCCTACGGCGGCTACGGGGGAGATCTGAACAGCGATGGATTCAGCGATCTCGCCGTCACCAACGAGAACTCCGACGACCTGCGCATCTTCTACAACGACGGCGCTGGCAACTACACTACCTTCGAGCTCGTCCCGCTTCTGCAGGACGGCGGCCCGAGCGCAAACGAGGGCGCCGACTTCAATCATGACGGACAGATCGACCTGGTGATCGGCAACGCCTTCGCGGATGCGACGATGGTCCTGTTGGGCGACGGCCAGGGCGGCTTCGAGGCGTTCGTGCCGTACTCGACCGCGATGGGCGTGCGCGCCGTCGGGGTGCTCGACCTCGACGGTGACGCGTGCGAGGACATCGTGAGCGCATGTAGGACCGGCGACAGGCTCGCCATTCTCCGAGGGGACGGCACCGGGGCGTTCACATTGGTGGAACTGCGCAATACGGCCGGGATCGGCGAAAGCGCCCTCGCAGTCGGCGACGCCGACGGCGATGGCATCCTGGATCTCTTCCTGGGCTCGGATCCCGGCGGCAACATCCAGCTCTTCTTGGGCGATGGGGAAGGTGATCTTCTTCTCAGCGACACGGCGGAAGCCGGCGGGCGACCGTGGGTACTCGCCTCGGGCGATCTCGACGGCGACGGCTTCTGCGATGTGGCGGCGGCCGGAGGCTACGCCAGCACGGTCTCGATCATCCTGTCCAACGGTGACGGAACCCTTGGGGACACGGACATCTTGCCGGCCGGAAATCTCACGGTCTCGATCGATCTGGGGGATCTCGACGGCGATGGAGACCTGGACATCGTCGCCAGCAATCTCTTCGAGAGCAGCTGGACCCTGTACATGAACGATGGCAACGGGGGATTTGGAAACCGCCTCGACCTCGCTGCAACGGCCGCCGGTAGCTGCGCGATCCTGCACGACCGCGACGATGACGGCGTCCTGGATCTGACGGCCGTCGACGAACTCGCCGACGAACTCGTCTTCTTCGAACACGAGGGTGACAGCCCGCCGGCGCCCGCCGGCCTCGCCCCACGCATCCTCTGGAACGAGCCGAATCCGTTGTCCGACCCGGACAATCAGAGCATGGCGATCTACTTCCACGTCGAGCGGGCAGGCAGTCATCGCATGGAACTCTTCGACGTCCGCGGGCGCTTGGTGGATGAGATCTTCGAACGACACTGGGGCCAAGGGGACTGGACCGTGAGCTGGGATGGCAGAGGTCCAGAAGGTCGGCCCCTCCGCTCGGCCGTGTATTGGCTTCGGCTCGCGGGACCCGGGGGCAGCGACGCACGGAGCATCGTTCTGTTGCGCTGAGTGGATTTCTCCGCCGCCGCTGCCTATACTGAGGGCCCCGCGGAGTGAAGCATGCCACCCAGCAAAGCCCCTTCGTCCGCTCTGGACGCCTTCCATCCGACGATTCGGCGGTGGTTCTCCGAGACGCTCGGCGAACCAACCAAAGCGCAGGCGCGAGCCTGGCCCAGGATCGCGAGCGGTGCGAACACGCTGTTGGCCGCGCCCACCGGCTCGGGAAAGACCCTGGCCGCCTTCCTGTGGGTGCTCAACCAACTCCTGGTCGAAGGCGACCAACTGACAGACGAGACACGCATCCTCTACGTCTCTCCTCTGAAAGCGCTCGCGAACGACATCCAGAAGAATCTCTTGGGACCGCTGGCGGAGCTCCGCGCGATGGACCCACGGCTGGCGGATCTTCGAGTGTTCGTCCGCAGCGGCGACACTCCCCAGCACCAGCGGACCGCCATGACCAAGCGGCCGCCGCACATCCTCGTGACGACACCGGAGAGCCTCTACATCCTGCTGACGAGCGACGGCGGGCGCTCCATGCTCAGCAACGTGCGCCAACTCATCGTCGACGAGATTCACGCCCTGACGCCCAACAAGCGGGGGGCGCATCTCGCGCTCTCCATGGAGCGCCTGGAAGAGCTGTGCGGCCCCGTCCAACGCATCGGCCTGTCGGCGACGCAGAAACCACTCTCGGAGGTCGCCGAGTTCCTCGTCGGCCCGGGCCGGCAGTGCGAGATGATCGATGAGGGACATCTGCGCCAACTCGACGTCGATCTCGAACTGCCGCAGTCGCCGCTGGAAGCCGTCTGCTCCCATGAAACCTGGGAAGATGTGTACCGGCGCATGACCGAACTGATCGCCGAACACCGAACGACGATCGTCTTCGTGAACACCAGGAAGATGGCCGAGCGCGTCGCCGCGCGATTGAGCGAGCATGTGGGCGAAGAATTCGTGGGCTGCCATCACGGAAGCCTGTCGAAGGAACGACGGCTTCTTGCCGAGCAGAGACTGAAGGCCGGTCAGCTGCGGGCGTTGGTCGCCACGGCCTCGCTCGAATTGGGCATCGACATCGGCGACGTCGATCTGGTGATCCAGTGTGGATCCACGCGCAGTATCGCTACGTTTCTGCAGCGCGTCGGCCGCTCCGGCCACGGGGTCGGCCGCGTCCCGAAAGGCCGCGTCTTCCCGCTCACGCAGGACGAACTGGCCGAGGCCATGGCCCTCTTGCGCGCGGCCGCCGCGGGCAAGTTGGACCGCACGCTGCAGCCCGGCAAACCCCTCGACATTCTCGCCCAGCAGATCGTCGCCGCCTGCGTCGCCGAGAGCTGGGAAGAAGACGCCCTGTACGCGTGGATTCGCCGTAGCAAACCCTATGCAGATCTCAGCCGGGAAGAATTCGAGAGTGTTCTCGAGCTGCACAGCCAGGACCGCCTTGCACTCCTGCATCGCGACGGCGTGCATGGCCGCGTGCGTGGCACGAGGCGCGCCCGGATGGTCGCGATCACCGGCGGAGGCGCCATTGCAGACCTGGCGGACTATCGCGTCCTCGAGGAGCCGAGCGGGAGTTTCGTCGGCACGGTGAACGAAGACTTCGCCATCGAGTCCTCGGCCGGCGATATCTTTCAGTTGGGAAACAGCTCGTGGCAGGTTCTCAAAGTCGAGCAGGGAGTGCTGCGCGTGGCGGATGCTCACGGGGCCCCTCCCAACCTCCCCTTCTGGTTGGGCGAAGCACCCGCGCGCAGCGAAGAACTCGCCGCCGAGTTGTCGGAGCTGCGCGCGGCGGCGGCACACGAGGATTTCGCCACCGATACCGAGGCGGCTCGACAACTCGCCGACTATGTGCGCGAGGGCGTGCGCGTGCTCGGATGCGTGCCGACGCAGCGACGGGTCATACTCGAGCGCTTCTTCGACGAGAGCGGCGGCATGCAGCTCGTTCTTCACGCGCCATTCGGCGGGCGCATCAACCGCGCATGGGGTTTCGCCCTGCGGAAGAAGTTCTGTCGCGGCTTCGGCTTCGAACTGCAGGCGGCGGCGAACGAAGAGGCGATCGTCCTCTCGCTGGGTCCTCAACACTCGTTTCCCCTCGCGGAAGTCTTCGACTATCTGCACCCGGATCGAGCGCGCGAGGACCTGATCCAGGCGATCCTCCCCACGCCGTTCTTCGCGGCGCGCTGGCGATGGAATGTCACGCGGGCTCTCCTCGTGCCGCGCATGCAGGGCGGCAGGAAGCTGCCCGCCCCCCTGGCCCGCATGCGCGCCGACGACCTGCTCGTCAAGGCCTTCCCCGCGGTCGTCGCCTGCGGCGAGACGCTGCCGCCCGGAGACATCCCCGTGCCGATGGATCATCCCCTGGTGCGGCAGACGATCGAGGATGTCTTGCACGAGGCGATGGATGTCGACGGATTCCTGCGCATCCTGGGCGAATTGCGCGCCGGGCGGATCGAGACCCGCTGCGTCGACACGCCGGAACCGTCCGCCTTCTGCAGAGGCATTCTCAACGCGGCCCCCTACGCGTTCCTGGACGACGCTCCCCTGGAGGAACGCAGGACGCAGGCCGTCGCGCAGCGTCGCATCCTCGATCGCGAGCGCGCGGATGATCTGGGCGCCCTGGATCCAGCGGCCGTCGCGCGCGTGCGGGAAGAGGCCTGGCCCGATCCGCGAGACCGCGAAGAACTGCACGAGGCCCTGCTCTGGATGGGCTACGCCGGCCGCGACGAGATTCTGCGAGACTGGATGGAGTGGCTCGTGGAACTCATGGAGCAGGGACGGGCGCAGCTTGCGGGCGACCGCTACTTCGCGACGGAGGCTTCGCGGGATCCCGCGGAGGTCTGGCGCGGCCGGCTCAGCGTGTGTGGCCCAGTGAGCAGCGATGATCCAACGCTCGGTCAGCTCGAAGCGGAGGGTGCGATCCTGCGCGTGCGCTTCGAAGGCCAGCAACAGTGGTGCGACCGCCGTCTCCTCGCGCGCATCCACCGCTATACGCTCGACGCGCTGCGGCGGGAGATCGAGCCAGTCAGCGCTTCCGTCTTCCTCCGTTTCCTCGCCCGCTGGCAGCATGTGCATCCCGAATCTCAGCTCAGCGGACCCGATGGAGTCCGCAAAGTGCTCGAACAGCTGTCGGGCTTCCAGGCGCCGGCGTCGTCGTGGGAACGCGTGATCCTCCCCGCCCGCGTGCGCGGCTACCGTCCGGACATGCTCGACGGACTCTGCTGGTCGGGTGAGATCGCGTGGGGCCGCCTCTGGGGCAGCGGCGGCGGCGCCGCGCGCAGCACGCCCATCGCCCTGATGCCACGCCTCGAGCTGCGCCGCTGGATGCGCTCGATGGAGAGAGAGGATGAAGCCTCGCTCGAATCCCAGCTGAGCGGTCGCGCGCGCCCCATCCACGACCTTCTCCGGCGGCGTGGTGCGCTCTTCTTCGACGACATCCTCGAGGCGCTGGGGATTCTGCCCGAACATGCGGAGATGGGACTCGCCAAGTTGGTCGGCGCCGGCCTGATCAGTTGCGACAGTTTTGGCGGCCTTCGTCAGCTCTTCTATCACAAGCGCCATCGCCGCCGCGGCCCGCCGCGACGGACTCCCCGCGTGGCCACCACGATCGGCTCGGGCCGCTGGAGCCTGCTCGGCGGCCTGCCATCGGGCGAGAACGGTACGCTCGCGGCGGAGGACGGGGCCGAAGAGATCGCGCGGGCATTGCTGCAGCGCTGGGGCGTCGTGTTTCGCCAGCTCCTCGATCGCGAACGCCTGCCGATGCCCTGGCGGCAGATCTGGCGCGCCTGCCGGCGCCTCGAGCTGCGCGGCGAAGTGCGCGGTGGGCGCTTCGTCGCCCGATTCGCGGGCGAGCACTTCGCGCTCCCCGAGGCCGTCGACGAGTTGCGGCGACAGCGTCGCAACGGCATGGAAGACGAGATCGTCGAGGTCTCCGCCAGCGATCCGCTGAATCTGACCGGAATTCTGACGCCGGACGCCCGCGTCGCCTCCGGCCGACACGAGAAGGTCCGCGTCGGCTGAGTTACCAGCCGTCGCCGCGCAGATGGCGGGCGATCAACATCGACATCTCGAGTGCCTGCTCGTAGTTCAGCCTCGGGTCGACGGTCGAGCGATAGTCGTCCGCCAGATCGTCCTCGGACAACCCGCGCGCTCCGCCGATGCACTCGGTGACATCCTCCCCGGTCAGCTCGAAATGCACGCCGCCCAGGATGCTCCCCGCACTTCGATGGATCTCGAACGCGTGGCGCAGTTCATCGAGGATCTTCTCG
>Ga0326597_10003778_pt1 | contig 21590 bp, 21 predicted proteins | sample RVTome_12_FD_203789 | JGI IMG/M metagenome (GOLD analysis project Ga0326597, IMG submission 203789) | Soil microbial communities from uranium-contaminated site in the Upper Colorado River Basin, Wyoming, United States - RVT100D185 | ecosystem: Environmental > Terrestrial > Soil > Contaminated >...
CCTCCAGTTTCCGGACCCCGTGCAGATGCGAGATGGCCGCCCCGGCGTCTATGCATCTGACGTATTCCTCGGCGATGACCGCCGTGTTCTCCCGCGTCGGCGCCGGGCAGTGAGGGTTGGACGGGTAGGACACCGACGAGTCGCATGCGGCGGTGATGATCAGCTTGTCCACGAGATACCCATGTGCTCCTCTATTTGCCCGAACCGGTCACCAGACCGGCCACCACGTACTTCTCTACCCGGGTGTAGACCAGGATGAAGGGGAGGACGGTGAGCAAGGTGAACGCCGCTTCGCCCGGGAAGTTGGCGATTCCCTCGATGCCCTGCATCAGGTAGAGCTCGAAGGGCAGGGTGCGCTTGCCCGGCGAAGTGGTCAGGACCAAAACAAGGGTGAATTCGTTCCATGCCTCCCGGAAGGCGAGTACTCCGATGGTGATCATCGCCGGGGAAGCCAAAGGGGCCACGATGTAGCGGAGACGGCCCCACAGGGACGCCCCATCGACGTTCGCCGCTTCTTCGATCTCTCGCGGGATCTGCTGGAAGAAGCCGACCATCAACCACACCGCCAGGGGAAGGAGCATGCCGGTGTAGACGATGATCAAGGTCAGTCGCTTGTCGAGCAGCCCGGCGGCCACTGCCAGGCGGTAGAGGGGGACCATCAGGCCAAGACTCGGCACCAGCCTGGGCAGCAATGTGAACAGCAGCAGCAGATGGCGCCCCCGGAACCTGAACCTGGCGAAGGCATATGCGGCGGGCACACCGATCAGGATGGTGAGGGCGGTCGTTCCCACCCCGACGATCAGGCTGTTGAGGAAGGATGCGGTGAAGCTGTCGCTGGAGAGGACCTCGCGGTAGGCCTCGAGGTTGGGCGTGGACGGGATCAAGCCCGGATCGGCGAAGACCTCGGCGCGTTGCTTGAAGGAGACCGAGAGGGTCACCAGGAATGGCGCCAGGGTCCAGAGCACCAGTGCGATCAGGGGGATGGCGAGCAGGGCTTGCTTCAGCCCGCGTCTCAACTTTTCCCCGGCGAAGCCGCGCCTCTCCGGGGGCGGGCCCGTGACCGCGGCGGCAGCGCGTGCCGTTGGCTCGGCGAAGGCGGGATCGTCGCCGTGGCGGGTGTCGGTCATTGCTGGTACTCGTATCGACGGCCTATGGCCACATAGGCCAGGGTCAATAGTGCGTTGAGGACGAGGATGAAGGCGGCGATGGCCAGCGCCGCCTCGAACTCGAGGTTGCGAAAGGCGACGGTGTACATCTCCATGGCCAGGGTCTGCGTTGCCTTGAGGGGCCCACCGCCGGTGAGGGCCAGGACCACTCCGAGACCGGTGAGCGTGGAATAGGAGAGCCACACCGTGCTGATCAGGAGCTGGGGAGCCAGGAGCGGGATGGTGAGATGCCGGGCTCGGGTCCACCCGGTGGCGCCATCGACCAGGGCGGCGTCGAGATAGGACCTGTCCACCGTCATCAGCCCCCCGAGCAGGACCAGGATGGTGAGTGGGAGATCGGTCCAGACCTGGGTGACGATGACGACGAACATGGCCAGCGCCGGGTCGGCCAGCCATGACGGGCCGTCGACACCAAACCACTCGATGGCCTGGTTGAGCACGCCGAATTGGCTGTTGAACAAGATGCGAAACATCACTGCGGCGGCGACATTGGAGATGATGTACGGAGCGACGGTCACCGCCCGCAGGAATCGCAGCTTCGACACCACCCGGAACAGGGCGAAGGCGAAGAACAGCCCGAGCCCGGTTCCGAGGATCAGCGAACCGAACGTGAAGATGGCGGTCCGGTTCATGGCATGCCAGAAGGTGGGGGCGTCGAACATCGCTGCGTAGTTGGCCAAGCCCACCCACTCCAGGGGCGCCCCGAGTGTTTCCCTGGTGTAGAGGCTCTGCCACACCCCGTAGAGGACCGGGAAGCCGAGGATGGCGGCAACGAGGAGGATCGCGGGCAGGCTGAACAGGTAGGGGGTCGCCTTGTTGTGCCCGAGGACCACGTTCTGGTCGGGGCCGCGCTTGTCCTCGCGCCGACGCCACCATCGTCGTTGCGGCTTTTCGCTGGTGATCGTGGTGGCTGTCATCTGCTGGGCACCGCCCGGTCTCCCCTATGGAAGAGCACACCCGTGACGGTGTCACGGGTGTGCCTCATCTCTTCGGGTGCTCGTCTCAACGTAGCACCACTCGGTTCTTCCTCTAGATCCCGTCGAGCAGCGCCTGGTATTCGGTGGCCAACTCCTCGGCCGTCTTGTCGGTCCCGACCACGATCTCGCCGAACATCTGCTCGAGGATCACCTCCACGTCGCCGGCCTTGGGCCCGGCCGGTGTCGGCGAGCTTCCCAAATAGGCCTCTTTGAGATTCTCGTTGAAGAACGGCCAGATCTCCTGGAGTCTGGGGTCGTTGATGGCTTCCGTCTGTCGCATCGGCACCGAACCGTTCCCGGCCGCCTCGATCAGGTTGTCGGTCTCTGCGATGTACCTCAGGACGAGAGCAGCCTCGTCGGGGTGCTCGCTCCCTTGCACGACGGCCCACGCCCGCGCCGCGGAGAGGGCGACACCGTCGGCGCCGCCGCCCGACTGGGAGAGCGGGACCGGGGTCAGGTTCCACTGGTCCGGGTAGGCGAAGCCCTCCGCTGCGTTGAAGTCGGCTGCGGTGGTGAATCCGTCCAGGATCAACCCGGCGTCGCCGGAGACGAAAGCGCCACGGGACTCGTCCTCTCCCCAGGCGATCGCCTCGGGAGGCAACAGCTCCTCGTTGGCCGCCTGGAGGAACCAGTTGATGGTGTAGATCCCGGCATCCGATGTCAGGTCGGGGACCGCATCGACGAACTCCACTCCGGCGGCAGCCAGCATGGTCTTCAGTGTGGTGACACCCTGACCGGCCTGCGCCTGCACGGTCATCGGGATGCTGTCAGGTCGCGCCGTCTTCATCGCCCTCATCGCGTCGAGCACGCCGTCGAGTGAGTCGAAGGGCACGGTGACGCCGGCCTCTTCGAACCACTCCGCGTTGTAGTAGAGGACGTCAAAGTTCGCCGTGATCGAAGCCCCGTACTTGACCCCGTCGAGGGCGGTCTCGTCCCAGACCAGGGGGAGCAGCTGCCCGTATTGCTCGGCAGCCTCTGCCTCCCACGTCGCCGCGATCTCGTCGTGGGACTCGATCAGACCTGCCTCAACATAGGACGCGATCAGGAACGAGTCCTCGGCCCCGAGCACATCGGGCAGCGGTTGCCCGGCGTCGCGCATCCTGAGGAACTGCTGCAGGATGTCGTCGTTGGCCTGGACATCCCAGGTGACATTGATGTCCGGGTGCTCGGCCATGAAGCTCTCGAACCCGTCGGGTGGGATGTAGTAGTCCCGGGTCACCCAGATGAGGAGGTCGACCTCCTCGCCGCCATCTCCGCCATCGGTCGTGGTCGCTGTCCCCCCGTCGGCGGTGGTGCCGGTGTCTCCGGCTTCGGTGGTATCCGTGCCTTCCTCGCTGGCGCAGGCCGCGATGACCAGCCCGAGCGCAAGCGTTAGTGCAATCGCCTTGTGTTTTCCAGGTCGTTGAGCCTGACTCCGTTGCTCGGATTCAGGGTGGCGTTTCCGTCTGAAGATCATTGACTCTCTTCTCCTCCCGTATCGATGCCTGCGGTGGGGTCCCGAGCTCCAAGGCAGGTGAGAAATCGCCGCTTGTCCTGCACTATGTAGAATACCGATTATTGCGAGAGCGTCAAACGACGAGGTTGGCAGGTGAGCAGATGGAACCGGTGAAGGTGGCGTCGATCGGGCTCGGGTGGTGGGGAGGCACCCTCGCCGAGAAGGCGAAGGCAGCAGGTCTCCAGATCGTGAGCGTCTTCGCCCGAGACCAGGAACGACGCGAGGAGTTCGCCGCCACCCACGGGACACGGCCCGCATCGTCGCTCGACGACCTGCTCTCCGACTCGATGGTGGAGGCGGTCATGATCGCCACCCCGCATTCAACCCACGCCGACCTGATCGTGGAGGCGGCCTCGGCCGGCAAGCATGTCTTCGTCGACAAGCCGATGACCCTCACCGTGGCCGAGGCGAAGCGTGCGATCAAGGGAGCGGAGGAGGCGGGTGTGGTCCTCCAGGTGGGTCACAACCGGCGCCGTCAGCCGGCCAACCGGCGTCTCAAGGGAATGGTGGATGCCGGCGAGCTGGGGATGGTCCACTACGCCGAGGCGAACCTTTCCAATCCACGCGGCCTCAATCCGCGGACGGGTTGGCGCGGGGACCCGACGGAGAGCCCGGCGGGAGGGATGACCGGGCTGGGCGTGCACATGGCTGACAACCTGAATTATCTGCTCGGCCCGGCTTCCAAAGTGGCCGCGTTCAGCAAGCAGGTGATCCACGTCAGCAATCTCGACGATGCCACGGTTGCGTCATTGGAGTTCAGCACCGGCCCTGTTGCCTTCATCGGGACCAGCATGGTGATCCCGGACATCGGTCGCACCGCTCTGTGGGGCACGGAGGCCGCGGGCTGGAACGAGATGGATGGAGAGCGTTTCTACCTGCAGCGTGTCGGGGAGAGGGAACGCACCGAGCAGCCCGTGGATGTACTCGACACGGTCAAGGATGAGTTGGAGGAGTTCGCAGTCAATGTCCGCACCGGGGCCACTCCGGAGACCGGCGGGCAAGAAGGGCTGGAGGCGGTTGCCATCCTCGAGGGCATAGTGGAGAGCGCCGCCACGGGACGGGTGGTCGACCTCGACGAGGTTCGAGCCCGCGCGTAGACCCGGCCAACCGAGCCCCGCCCGACCGCTCTGGATCGGGCGCTCTTCCGAACCGTGCCCCTCAGCTTTCGGGGATCACCGGGAGCAGCAAGTGGGAAGGGTGGTCGGGGCCGATATGGATCGTGGTGGTGCCACCGAAGATCTCCTCAGGACGGTCCTCGCGATCGTTGTGAGTCATGCCACCGGTGCCGCGCGTGGCGTAGACGAACCTCTGCCCGTAATCGTCAAGTCCGCCGGTGTACTCATAGTCCTTGCCTCGTATCCACAGAGCCAGTCTGTATCCCGGGGGCAGGACGATGCAGGAGGGGACGATCTCGATGTCGAGCGCGTACACCTCACCCGGCATCAGCGGCTCGACCCGATCATGGGGGTGGTACGGCTGCCATGGCTTGCTGCGATCCGGGTCGACTGCGCGATGCGACGCGCGCAGCCATCCGTTGGCGATGGGGGTGTTGGGATCGGTCGACCCTTCGAAGGTGACTTCCTGTCCATCGGGGTCGAACAACTGAAGGATCAGGAAGAGATCGGCGTCGCTCGTGGTCGAGGAGACCCAGATCCGGGCCGCCATCGGCCCGGTGATCTCGATCTCCTCGGTGGTCCGTGGAGTCGAGAAGCGGAGCCCATCGCCGAGCGCCTCGAATCGAAGGCCCGCACTCGAAGCGGGGGGCTCCGTTGTCAGGCTCAGGTCTGGCTGCAGGTGGTACTCCGTCCAGACCGTCCGCGCCAGCGGCCACTCCTTCTCTCCCCTCCACTCGAAGATCTCGCCGGGGCGGCGGATGTTGAGCTGGACCCGGGGTGTCTCCTCGAACCCGTTGTCGATTCCCTTCAGGAAGTGATCAAAGAACCTCCGCTGCAGGTCCCGGCCATAAGCCGAGTAGAAGTGGGTCCAATGGGTGTCGCCGTGCGCCTCCAGCCACTTGTCTTGGGCGGCGGCCTGGACGAACCCGTTGAAGTTCCCCCGAGGGTGGATGCCTTGCCCTCCCCAATTGGCCGCGCTGAGCAGGGGCACCTCCACGCGCGAGAGGTCAATGGTCCGAGCTCGGTGCCAATCGTCGTAAAGCGAGTGTTGCTTGATGGCCGCGTAGTAATCGCTCCGGTTGCCGGCAAGCTCCTCCTCCGAGAGTGTCACCGGGCCGGCCACCGACTGTCCCGTGTTCGGGTTGATCGGGGCGCGCTCCCCCTGACCGTATTGAATGGGGATGATCTGGTTGGGGAGCCAACGCCGGGTGAACTCGCTGAGGATCCCGCCGTGATAGAGGGCGTCCCGGTACTGATCGTTGAACCCTTCCCAGGCGATGAGAGCCGCCAGGTGGCCGGGCCGGCGGGAGGCGGCGGCCCAGCCCATCACCGCGTAATAGGAGATGCCGGCGATTCCGACCCTGCCGCTGCTCCAGCTCTGTGTCCCGGCCCATTCGACGCTGGAGCACACATCTTCGAACTCCTGCGGTGAGCGCGGGTCGAGTGTGCCTTGCGACCAACCGGCGCCGCGGGAGTCGACCCTGACCACGACATATCCGTGCGGCACCCAACGCTCGGGATCGACCACTTCCCAGGACTGGTACTTGTTGGTCGACCCCTCCAGAACCGATGGGTCTTTCTCCACGAGTTTGGCCCATTGCATCTCGTAGACCCCACCCTGGAAGGGGAGCCCTTTGGCATAGACCCCATGACTCAGTATCACCGGATAGCGGCCCTCTTCCTCGGGCCGGTACACATCTGCCCTGAGCACGGCCCCGTCCGCCATCGGCACCGGCACCTGCCAGTCGATGGCCATGCCGTCTGCATGATCGGTCCACGAATACTCGTCCATGTCGTCACGTGATCGTATTCGCCCTGCGATAATGAGGGCTCCCAGTAGACGTAGAACGTCCTTGGGGGGTGGTGTAACCGGTAGCACGGCAGGTTTTGGTCCTGTAAGAGCGGGTTCGAGTCCTGCCCCCCCAGCGTCACTCAGCGAGAGGTGATTCCTTGCCGCTTCATGTAGTCGTCCTAGCCGCTGGGCAGGGCAAGCGGATGATCTCCGACCGGCCCAAGGTGGCCCACATGGCTGCGGGCAGACCGTTGATCGCGTGGGTCCTGGAGGCGGTGCGACCACTCCAACCGGTGAGCATGGTGGTGGTCGTCGGCCACGGTGCCGAGCTTGTCCACCCCCATCTTCCCGCCGGGGTGACTGCAGCGATGCAGGGCGAGCAGCTGGGCACCGGTCATGCCGCCCGGGTCGGGCTCGACGCTCTCGAAGACGTCGCCCCGAACGACACGATCATGGTGCTCTATGGGGACATGCCGCTGCTCACTACCGACCTGCTGCGGCGTCTCGCCGGACGCCCCGACAACGTGGCGGCGCGTCTCGTGACCTCGGTGTTCGATGACCCGACCGGGTATGGACGGGTGATCAGGGACGAGCGCGGGCTGGTCGTCGAGGTCGTGGAAGAGCGCGATTGTGACGACGCCCAGCGGGCCATCAGGGAGATCAACGCCGGGGCATACGCCTTTCGGGGAAAGGACCTCATCGATGCGCTCGGTGGCGTCTCCAACCAGAATGCGCAAGGCGAGTACTACCTGACCGATGTCATCGGGATCCTCGTCGGGAGAGGAGAGCGTTTGGAACCGGTCGAGGCGACACCCGAGGAGGTGGTCGGCATAAACTCCCAGGAACAACTGTCGGAAGCGAGAAGGCTGTTGCAGGCCCGCACCAATCAGGCACTGATGGAGTCTGGGGTGTGGATGCTGGACCCGGATCGGACCTACATCGACGACACGGTGACGGTGGAGCCGGGAGCACGGATCTATCCTGGTGTACATCTCGAGGGAGGCACCACGGTGGGGGCGGGAGCTCAGGTCGGGCCCGATGTCTTCGCCGTGGACTCCACCATCGGAGCCGGCGCGACGGTGTGGTACGCGGTCCTGCGCGGGGCGAGTGTTGGCGAGGACTGTGAAGTCGGCCCCTACGCCTCGCTCCGACCGGGGACGGTCCTGGAGAGAGGGGCCAAGGTGGGCACCTTCGTCGAGACCAAGAACACCACGCTCGGGGAGAGGGCCAAGGCGCCCCATCTCGCCTACCTCGGCGATGCCACGGTAGGCCCCAGGTCCAACATCGGGGCCGGCTCGATCACCTGCAACTACGACGGATATGAGAAGCACACGACGGTGATCGGGGAGGATGTCTTCATCGGTTCCGACACCATGCTGGTGGCACCGGTGACGATCGGCGACCGCGCCGTCACCGGGGCCGGCTCGGTGATCACCGACGATGTCAGCGAAGGCAGTCTCGCCGTGGAACGCAGTGAGCAGAAAGAGATCCCGGGCTACTCTCAACGTCGCGCCAAGAGACACGCCGCCGAGAAACCCGAGGACTGAGTTGGACATCGTCTCCCGCAACCGAATGATGCTCTTCACCGGGGGGGCCAACATCCGGCTGGCCGAGGAGGTGGCGGAGACACTGGGGGTCGCCCTGGGCGAGCTGGAACGGTCCCGCTTCGCCAATGGCGAGATCTACGTTCGGCCCGCCGAGAGTGTCCGCGGCGCAGACTGTTACGTGATTCAGAGTCACTGTGATCCGATCAACGATCGCATCATGGAGCAGTTGATCACGATCGACGCCCTGAACAGGGCGTCAGCCCGTCGCATCACCGCGGTCATGCCATTCTTCGGCTACTCGAGACAGGACAAGAAGGTGCGGCCGCGGGAGCCGATCACCGCCCGTCTCGTCGGGGACCTGTTCATGACCGCCGGCGCCGACCGGTTGGTGTCGGTCGATCTCCACACCGGCCAGCTCCAGGGCTTCATCCACAAGCCGTTCGACTCGCTGACCGCCCTGCCCATCATCACCGAGTACCTGTCGGAGCGACTCGACGGCCCGACCACGGTTCTCTCCCCCGATGCCGGCGGTGTGAAGCGGGCGGAGCGTTATGCCCGCTTTCTCGACGCATCCGTCGCCTTCGTCTACAAGCGGCGTGACCCGGTGCATCACAACGTCTCCGAGGCCCTGGAAATGGCAGGATCCGTCTCCGGCCGGCACGTGGTCATCGTCGACGACATCATCGACACCGCCGGCACCGTCACCAACGCTGCGGAGATGGTGCGGAAGCAGGGTGCAGCCAGTGTCCGGATCGCAGCCACTCACGGCGTCTTCTCCGAGCCGGCGTTGGACCTGCTCAAGAACGCGCCGGTGGAGGAAGTGATCGTGACCAACACCCTGCCTGTCGCGGCCGAGGTCCTGGAGTTGGACAAGATCCAGGTTCTATCCATCGCCCCGATCCTGGCCGAGACGTTGCAGGCGATATTCATGGACTCCTCGGTTTCGGAGATATTCCTCGGCGAGAACGCCTAGTCAGGCGACGGCGGTCCCGGTGTTTCCTACACTCCGCCGCCCGTGAGTGCGCGTCATCGACAACCTGTCTCCCCGGCTCAGGCCAGGCTGCGCGCGCTGGTCACCGCCCTCGTCGCCATCTTCATCATCGCCTTCTTCTTCCTGCGCGGATCGGGGCAAGGTGACAGCCCCGACGAGAGCACTCCGCCGGTGGCGTCCGGTCCCACATCCACATTGCCCTCCTCAGATACCGCCGACACCGATCCCGGGTCGGTCACCACCGTTCCCGGAGGCCCCACCAGCACCGGCAGCAACCTGCCCGACCTACAGGGGGTGACGCTGGAGACCCTGGTCCAGGATCTGAGACAGCCCACCGTGCTGACCACCCCACCCGGCGACGAGCGTCTCTTCGTGGTGGAGCGAGTCGGCGTCATCCGTATCCTCGATGCAAACCGGGAACTGCTCGGCTCGGCCTTCATCGATCTGACGGATCGGGTGCTGGCCAACGGAATCGAGCAAGGGCTCCTCGGTCTCGCCTTCCATCCGGATTACGCCAGCAACGGTCGGTTCTACGTCTACTACACCGATCAGGGCGGTCGGCGCCAGTTGTCCGAGTTCCGGGTATCGGTGTCCGATCCCAACCTGGCCTCGCCTGACTCCGAGAGAGTCCTGATCGAGCTGGAGCAGCCACCGGACTCCACCGACATCCGTCACTACGCCGGCCAACTCGCTTTCGACCCCGACGGCTATCTGTGGATGGCCATGGGCGACGGCGCCGACTCCAGGAATCAGGGGCAGGACCCCGACACACTGTTCGGCGCGATCTCCCGCATCGACGTCGACGGTGGGGATCCGTACGGGATCCCACCTGAGAACCCCTTCGTTGCCGGCGGCGGCGCCCAGGAGGTGTGGGCCTACGGGCTGAGAAACCCGTGGCGGTTCTCGATCGACCCTATAGACGGCCTGATCTACATCGCCGACGTTGGCCACGCCGACCAGGAGGAGATCAACGTCCTGCCCATCGACGAGGGGGGGTTCAACCTGGGCTGGTCGGACGTCGAAGGAACCCGGTGTTTCCACGTCCAGGACTGTGATCTCGCCAACTACACCGCGCCGGTGGTCACCTACACCCACGAGGAGGGCTGCTCGGTGACCGGAGGCTATGTCTACCGGGGAACGGAGATCCCCGAGCTCGCCGGGACCTACTTCTACAGCGATTGGTGCTCGCAGTGGATCCGGTCGTTCAGGTACGTCAACGGCCAGGTCACCGAGGAACGAGATTGGTCGACCGACCTGGGTCAGCCTGGCCAGGTCAACACCTTCGGCATCGACGGGGCAGGAGAGCTCTACCTGGCCACCCACGACGGAGTGATCGCAAGGTTCGTCGCCGATCGTTGACCGGCCTACCCCGAGCCTGGTACCGGAAGCCGAATCACCTCGCCGGAGTAGATGAGATCAGGATCACCGGAGAGGAGATGGTCTTCGTTGACCTCGATGACCGAGCGCCAGTAGGGGGCAACCTCCTCCGGCCCGGCGGGGCGTCCCAGGATCTGATCCAGATGGGTCTCGCTGATCTTCCACAGGTGGTCCCCGGGCTCGACCACGACCGTGCCCGCGGTCGATGCGCCCGCGATGGCCACCGGCACGAACGTGTCGGGCCCGGCCGGCTCGGCGCCGGCGACCGAGCCGACCAGCACCAGAGCGGTGGAGACACCGAGACGCTTTCCCCACGCCATGTCCTCTTCATACGGCAACAGGGGAGCAAGGGGAAGGGGGTTACAGTGCCGGGACCAGACCAGGAGACCGAATGAGAGCCCGTATCGGAATCGCCGACACCAACAAGGTCGTCGAGATCGATATCGACGACGTCGAGGTGTTTCAGGCCGAGGTGGAGCGCGGCGTCGCCGACGGGGGTGTCGTCTGGTTCACCGACATCAAGAGCCGAACCGTGGGCATCCCCGGCCGGGGTTTGGCGTTCGTCGAGATCGACACCGAGGGCGGGGGCACCGCAGTCGGCTTCGTTCCTGGCGTCTGAGAGTCTCAGCCAGCGCGACGGCGGCGCTCGGCCAGCCAGCGCTTGCGGAGACGCCGGCGATCATCCTCGGCGTAGCCGCCCCAGACTCCGGACTCCTGATTGGTCTCGAGGGCATATTGCAGGCAATCCTCCTGGACCGGGCAGATCGAACAGATTGCGATGGCAGCCTCGATCTGGTCTATCGCGGGGCCGGTGGTGCCGACCGGGAAGAACAGAGTCGGCTCGGAGTCCCGGCAAGCCGCCAGATCCCGCCAATCTGTGGTGATTGTGGTGAGCAAAACGCTTCCTAACTTTGTGATGTTTTTCACAAGCGAACACGATGTGAAACACAGGTAGATGGATTTTCCGGGCCGAACGATAATGTCTGGTTCCCATTCTGTAAACGGTTTTCTTCCCCCGAGGAGCGAGGTGAAGGACACTCCCACGGTGGTTGGCCACAGGGGTTGGCCCACCCGTTTCCCCGACAACACCTTGGCGGGCTTCCTCGCTGCCGCCACCGTGGCCGACTCGGTGGAAACCGACATACGGCGCAGCGCCGACGGGAAGCTGGTCCTCTCCCATGACCCTGATATCGGCGGGCTCGAGGTCGCCGACCACACGTGGTCGGCGCTGGCCGATCTGGATATGGGAGACGGCAATCACCCGGCGCTCCTCGACGAAGCGATGGCAGCCATCCCGGGGACGTCGTTCCAGTTCGAGATCAAGAACCTTCCCCATGAGCCCGGTTTCGAGCCCGATCATCGGGTCGCCCTGGACACGGCAGAGCGGGCCAGACCGGGGGACATTGTCACCTCGTTCAACTGGGTCACGCTGGCGACCGTGCATCGCGTGTTCCCGGAGGTCGCCACCGGCGTCCTGGTTGGCGGCTCCGGCGACATCTACGAGGCCATCGACGAGTGCTTGGACGTCGGCCATCCGGCTCTGCTTCCGTCGATCCAATGGCCGACCACGGATATCGCCCGCGCCCTCGATGCCGGCCTGCAGGTGTACCCATGGGTCGTCAACGAACCGAGGCGGGTCGAAGAGTTGGCCGACCTCGGGGTGTCGGGCATCATTACCGACGACCCGGCCGCAGTCCGTTCGGCCCTGGAGAGACATCGATGAGCATCAAGGAGGAGCTTGGCAACGAGCTCAAGGACGCGATGAAGGCGAAAGATGGCCGGAGAAGGGACGTCATCCGCCAGATCGAGACCGAGATCTCCATGGCCCGAAGCCAGCCCGGCTTCGAAGGAGAGGTCGACGACGACCTCTACCGCCGGGTGATCGGGTCTTATGTCAAGAAGATGGAGAAGTCGCGGGAGGAGTATCTCGACCTCGGGGAGCGGGGGGCGGCCATGGCCGACAAACTCGGCTTCGAGGTGGACTACCTGTCACGCTGGCTCCCGCGGAAACTGGACGCGGACGCCACACGTGCCCTGGTCCGTGAAGCGATCGCCGAGCTGGGTGTCGTCAAGGAGGAGAAGGCAGCCGGCCGCGTGATCGGCCATCTGATGAAGAGGCACGGCGACGACCTCGACGGCGGGCTGGTCAACCGTCTGGCCCGCGAAGAGCTGACCGCCGATTGAGCGTCCCCGATTTCGAGCCGATGCAGGCGACTCGCTGGACGGCTCCCTTCGACGATGCCAACTGGTGGTTCGAGGTGAAGTGGGACGGCTATCGGGCGGTTGTCGCATCGAACGGAGGGCGGATCAAGGCCCGTTCCCGACGCGGGCTCGACCTGACCGGTCCCTTTCCCGAGTTGTCGGGTCTTCCCATCCCCGATGGGGTGGCGATCGACGGGGAGGTGGTGGCCTTCGACGACCAGGGCCGGCCCTCGTTCTCCCACCTGCAGAGACGCACCGGCTTCGGGGGTAGGGGCACCGGTGCCGACGTGGGGGTCAACTTCGTCGCCTTCGACCTCCTCTACCAGGGAAAGAGCATGATCGCCCGTCCCTATGAGGAGCGGGTTGAGCGACTGGCGGCGTTGGGCCTGCCCTCCCCGATCGTTGTCCCCGAGCCGACGCCGGAGCATGGGTCCACTCTCTTCGAGGTAGCTCGGGCCCAGGGTCTGGAGGGAATCGTCGGGAAGAGGCTCGGGTCCTCCTATCTCCCCGGGAGACGGACACCCGACTGGCGGAAGGTGGCGGTGACCCGGCGGCTGCGAGCCGTCGTCGGGGGCTACCTGCCCGGCGACGGGGGCAGAGCCTCGACCTTCGGCTCGATCCTGGTGGGTCTGTACGACGAGATGGGTCTGCGCTGGATCGCCGCGGTGGGATCGGGATTCGACGATGCCACGCTCCGGGCCTTCATCGGGTATCTGCGCCAGATCGAGCGTCCGGTCACGCCCTTCCACAACCAGGTGGTCTTGCCCAAGCTGACCAGGCCGGTCTGGGTCGAGCCCGGGATCGTCGTCGATGTGGAATACAAGGAGTGGACCCACGACCTCCATCTCAGGGCGCCGGTGTACAAGGGGATCGAGATGGCAGACCCGGAGACGGTGACCTGGGCCGAGGAGGGCCCGGTCTAGCCGGCTTTGGCGGTCTTGGTCTCCTTGGACTTCGTCGCCTCGACCGACGCCTTGAGCGCCTCGAGCAGGTCGACCACCTTGGTCGGCTCCGGTGATGTGGTTGCCACGATCTCCTCGCCGGCGACCTTCTTGGCAGCCAGCTCCTCGATCGCCTCCCTGGTTCGGTCGACGTAGTCGTCGGCCGCGAAGGGGCGGGTCAGGTTGTCGATCAGGGAGGCGGCCATCTCCACCTCCTCGGGTCGGATCTCGACCTCGGCCTCCAGCTCCTCGAACTCGGCGGCACGGAGCTCATCGGGCCAGTACATGGTCTCCATGACGATCACCCCGTCGTTGGCTCGCAGGGTGGCCAGTTGCTGCTTCTCCCGGATCGAGACCTTGGCGATGGCGACACGGCCTTTGTCCTCGAGGGCCTCCTCGAGGATCTTGTATGCCTTGATCCCGGTCTTCTCCGGGGCCAGGTAATAGGACGACTTGTAGTACATCGGGTCGATCTCGGACTCGTCGACGAACTGGACCACGTCGACCAGCTTGTTGCCCTCTGGGTGAGCCGACTCGAGCTCCTCGTCGGTGAAGACCACGTAGCGATCCTTCTCGAACTCGTACCCCTTGACGATGTCGTCCCATTCGACTTCTTTGCCGTCGGCCTCGGCGACCCGCTTGTAGCGGATGGGGGAGTGATCGGTCTTGCGCAGCTGCTTGAACTTGGGCGTCTTGTTGTCGGTCGCCGTGTAGAGACCGACCGGGATGGTGACCAGCCCGAAGTTGATCGCGCCTTTCCAGATGGCTCGTGGCATGTCATCAAGTTTATGTCGCTGCTGGGACCAATCGCGGGCCAGCCCGTTTCGTACCGGGACCGTCTGGGTGGAGGTGGTGCTGACAGATGGCACCGTCATCTCCCGGCTGGATCCTCCCGTCAAGGAGAGCGTTGGTCCCGATCTTGCTGTCTCTGGTCGTGGGCAGCGAAGGGACCCTCGGCATCGTCACCGCCGCTCGCCTCCGTCTCCCCGCCCGCAACGGAAGCTGCAGGTGACCCCCGCCGCTGTGGGCGCCCTCAGCGAAGGGCACGGCAATTGAGGGAGGATGTCACCGCTCTCGAGTTCTTCGATGAGGCGTCGCTGGAGGCGGTGGTTGCTCACCGGCGTCTTCCGTCCCCACTGCCGCCGGCGCCGTTTTGCGCGCTGATCGAATCGGGCGAGCTCCCAGATCGGCGACGATACCCCCGCTGTGGTCGATCGACGGGTCCGGGCTACGGAGAGTCGATCACCGACACCCTCAACCAGCTGGGCGTACCCTGCAAACTGGACGTGGCGGTTCCCTGCCACAGGCTCGACGAGTTCGCCAACCGCATCGTCGACCTGTCCCTTCCGGGAACGACGTACCTCTTCGGGAACCTGGCTGAGCACGGCATCGGAGTCACCAAGGCAGCCTGGTGGGAGCGGGTGACCCCTTCCCGACGCTCCGCGACCGCGCTGGACTGCCGGATCGACGGGTTCCCACAATGGCGGCGGAATGACGCCGCCTACGTCGGCCGAGCGGGAAATTGGTCAATCGGCCAATTCGAATCCCCGGCGCCCTGCGTTGTAGATCACCACCATGTCGACGGGATCGGGCCCCACATTTCGTGCCTTGTGGGCAACCCCGTCCGGCACGATCAGCATGTCGCCTTGGGAGACCTCGACTACGTCGTTCCCAACCACGTGCTCCACCGAACCGGCCAGGAAGAGGATGATCTCGGTGCAATTGGGATGGATGTGGAGCGGGTTCTCCTGCCCCGGGCTGATCCGGGCGGTTCCAACAGTGACTCCAGGTGTGCTCGTGGTTTCCTCGTCCGCGAGGAAGTTGAGCCATCCCCAGGCTTGCTCTGCGCCGGCACCGGGATCGACCGTTCCTCGCCGGACCAGGTAGGGAGTTGGCACGCTCATGCCATGTTGTCCCCGCCATTGGGGGAGAGCACCTGCCCGGTGTAGAACGAGGCGCCGTCGGAGAGAAGGAAGAGGATGGTGGCCACCGTGTCCTCCACCGTCCCGTACCTCCCAAAGGGGATCTTTGACAACTGGAGGTCCTTCCACCACTGGGGGAGACCGGCGACACGCTTGGTCAGCGTCATAACCGGGGCCACGCCGTTGACGGCGATGTTGTCCGGCGCCAGCTCGAGGGCCAGGGCCCTGGTCAAGCCGACCACCCCCGCCTTGGACGACGCGTAGGCGACCTGTTGAGCTTCGGGACGGAGCCCGAGATTGGAGGTCATGTTGATGATCTTGCCTCCTCCTGCCTCCCGCATCCTGGGCACCACGGCTCGACAGCACAGGAAGGTCCCCTTCAGGTTCAGATCGAGCAGCAGGTCCCAGATCTCCTCGGTCGTCTCGGTGAGCGGGGTGATCCGGTTGGTCCCCGCGATGTTGATGAGCGCCGTCGGGAGGCCCAACTCCTTAGTGACACGTGCCACCCCACCTTCGACCGAATCCGCCGAGGTGACGTCTACCTCCTCCAGCAGCAGATCCTCGGGATGCTTCCGCGCCACATCGGCCAGGCTCTCGTGGCCGATGTCAAAAGCGCCGACCCGATACCCCTCGTTGAGAAGGGCAACCGTGATGGCGCTCCCGAGACCACCGGCTGCCCCGGTGACGATGCCCACCATGCGCTCAACCATGCGAGTCTCCCTTCACGTCGCCGACGGTCGTTGGCAGCCCGGCCAGGCCCGACAGCACTTCCTTCACCACGGCCGGGTCTTGGGCGCGTAGCCCTTGGGCGGCGGCGGCACGGAGGAACGTCGCTGCGATCGACAGCATCGGAACTGGGCAGTTCTGGTCTTTGGCGAAGTCCAAGATGATCTGGGTGTCTTTGTTCAGCGTGTCCAGGTTGGCCGATCCGACGTCGTACTCACCGGCCACCATCAGCGGACCCCGAACCTCGAGCATGCGGGAGTTCCCGGCGCCGGCGGAGATCAACTCGAGAGTGACTTCGAGGTCGAGCCCGCATTTGGCGGCGAGGGTCAGCGCCTCCCCTGCGGTGACAGTGTGAACCGCGACGAGGAGGTTGGAAACGAACTTCATGATCGATCCTGCACCAAAATCCCCAACTCGCGGTGCGGCCTTGGAGATGGCTGAGAAGACGGGCTCGCACCTGGCCACGGCCGCGACGGGACCGCTTGCGTAGATCACGATGTCTCGATTCCGGGCCTGGCTACCGGTCCCGCTCACGGTGCAGTCGAGGAGAGTGATGTTCCTCTCGGCCAGCGCCTCGGCAGCGGCGGACTTGGCGGAGAGGGGGAAGGTGCCGCTCTCGATGCAGATCACCCCGGCCCTGCCTGCTTCCATCAGGCCTCCGGAACCGTGCAGGACCTGTTCGAGCGCGGCGACGCTGGGGAGGGAGAGGATCACGATGTCGGCCTCCTGGGTGACCTTGCTCGGGGTCGTGGCCGGCTTTCCGCCGTGGGCGGTGAACTCCGCCATCCGCTCCGGGTCGATGTCGAGCCCCACCACCTCGAAGCCGGAGTCGAGGAGGTTGCGGGCGATGGCGCCACCCATGTTTCCGAGGCCGATCACCCCGATTGCGGTTCCCATGCTCTCTCCTTTGTCGGCTCTTTCTCCAACCGGGACGGTTCAGAGGTGGCGGCGGGCTTTGGCTCGCTCCTCCTCGTATCTGGCTCGAGCCTTGCTCACGGCCTCCGACGTCGAGACCTCGGCCACGGCGACGTCCCACCAGAAGTACCTCGGAACATGCACCTCGGGATCGGTTTCAACGTGGATCACGGTGGTCTCGTCGGTGGCACGGGCTTCTTCGAGCGCCCGCCGCAACTCCGCGACGCTGGACACTCGGCTCACTCGGGCCCCGAGGGATGCGGCATTGGCGGCCAGGTCTACCGGAAGCCGCCCACCGCTGAGCAACCCATCCTCGCCGCGACTTCGATAATCGGCCCCAAAGCCTTCCATGCCCAGGCGCCTCGACAGGGCGCCCACGGATGCGAACCCGTGGTTGACCACGAGGACGATGATCAGCTTGACGCCCTCCTGCACCGCGGTGACGATCTCGGATGGCATCATCAGGTATGAGCCGTCACCCACCATTACGAAGACCTCGCGATCGGGGGCGGCCATCTTGACCCCGAGGCCGCCCGGGATCTCGTAGCCCATGCAGGAGTACCCGTACTCGACGTGATAGCTCTTCGGGTCCCTCGATCGCCACAACTTCTGCAGATCGTTGGGGAGACTCCCGGCCGCGGTCACAACCACGTCACGGGGGCCGGCCGCGTCGTTGACCGCCCCCACAACCTGGCCCTGGGAGGGCAGGGGCTCGTTACCCAGAGCGATGTGACGGTCGATCTCCGCATCCCATTCCCGGTTGAGCCTGGTCACCTTGTCGCGATACTCGGCCGCCACCTGGAAGCCGCCCAAGGCTTCGCTCAGGGCCTCGATCACGATGCGGGCGTCCCCGACGAGAGGGAGGCCGGAGAACTTGTGGGCGTCGAAAGAGGCGATATTGACGTTGACGAACCGTACGTCCGGGTTGGCGAATGCGGTCTGGGACACCGAGGTCACGTCGGTCCATCTGGTACCGATCCCGACCACCAGATCCGCGCCTTGGGCCAACTCGAAGGCACCCGGGACCCCGTTCACCCCGAGTGGGCCGACATTGGATGGGTGGTCGTAGGGCAGCGTTCCTTTGCCGGCGTGCGTCTCCACGACCGGGATCCCTGTCCGCTCCACCAGCGAGGCCAGGGCTTCGCCGGCCTCGGAGTAGATCACCCCGCCGCCGGCCACGATCAAGGGTTTGGTGGACTGGCCGATCATCCGGACCGCCTCGGCCAGAGCCTCCCTGTCGGGGTGCGGTCTGGCTATGTGCCAGACCCGGGGGCTGAGGAACTCCTCGGGCCAGTCGTACCCCTCTGCCTGGACGTCGGTGGGCAGGGCCAGAGTGACTGCGCCGGTCTCGGCTTGATCGGTGAGCACTCGCATCGCCTCGAGCGCCGACCACATCATTTGCTCGGGTCGTTCGATGCGGTCCCAGTACTTGGAGACGGGACGAAGTGCGTCGTTGACCGAGACGGTCGAGGTCCAGGGCAGCTCTATCTGCTGGAGCACCGGCCTGGGGGAGCGGGCGGCAGGCATGTCGGCGGGCAGGAGCAGGACCGGAAGACGGTTGATCGTCGCACCCGCCGCTCCGGTCACGAGGTTGGTCGCCCCGGGGCCGATCGAGGTGGCGCAGGCGAAGCCACGGAGACGGTTGCTCATTCGGGCGAACCCCGCCGAGGCGTGAACCATGGCCTGCTCGTTCCTGCCCAGGACATAGCGGAAGTCGTAGCGGTGCTGATGGAGAGCCTGGCCCAGGCCTCCCACGTTCCCATGACCGAAGATGCCGAAGCAACCGGCGAAGAAATGGCGTGTCTTCCCGTCGCGTTCGGTCTGCTGGGCCATGAGGAACCGGACCAGAGCCTGAGCGGTTGTCAGCCTCCGGGTCGGGCCGGATGTCCCACCCACAGTGTCCCTTTCAGCTGGTTGACGGGTGTGCAAACAACATTATATACTCTCGACAATGCAGGTGCCCCTCCCCGAATGCGGCAGGAAGGTACCGAATCGGGGGTAGTGGGGCCCCAATCCAAGGAGGAGGAGCCCAATGAACCGGCTGTTTGGCAACAGGGCCTCTGTGCTCGCGCTCGTTTTGGCATTGGCACTGGTGGCAGCCGCCTGCGGCGGAGATGAAGCAGAGGAGACCACCACGACTGCGGGCGGCAGCGACACGACCGAGGCGCCCGCGACGACGGAGGCGGGGGGCGAGGAGACGACCACCACCGCCACGCAGGAGCTCACCCCAATCATCCTCGCCCTCACCAACCAGCGGGCGATTCAGTACGCCGAGTTCTATGCGGCAGATGAACTCGGCTTCTTCGAGGAGGAGGGCCTCGATGTCGAGATCGTCATCGTCTCCGGCTCGAGCGCAACGGTGCAGCAGATCGTGGGAGGCAACGTGGACGTCGGGAACCCATCGGGACCGGCCGTTGCACAGGGCTTCGCGCAGGGGAACTGCCTGAAGCAGTTGTTCACTATCTCGTACAAGAACGTGTTTGGCTTGGCCACGCCCGAGGCGACCGGCATCGAGTCGCTGGAGGGCCTCGACGGCGGTGTGATCGGTGTGTCCGAGCCGGGAGGGGGGGAGATCCCTCTGATCCGGGCGATCATGGCCTCTGTTGGCCTGCAGGAAGGCGAGGACTACCAGCTGCTTCCGATCGGTGAGGGCGGCCCGGTCACATTCCAAGCACTCGAGAACGGGGATGCGCAGGCGTACTCGTCGAGCATCTTCGACGTCGCTTCAGTGGAAGCGGCGGGGCTGCCCCTCCGCCAGCTGATGCCCGAGGAGTTCCAGTTCTTCCAGGCCACCTCTCCTGTCGTCACCTGTGACTACTACGAGGCGAACACCGACCTGCTCGCCGGGCTCGGTCGGGCGATCGCCAAGGGCGCGCATTGGGTCGAGGCCAACCAGGACCAGGCAAAACAACTCACCCGGGACATCGAGCCCGAGCTGTGGGAGGACGAGACTCTCGCCGAGGCGTTCTGGGTTGCGAGCGCCGATTTGAACACGCCGCCTCCCGCCCTCGAGAACGAGCCGTGGGGAACCCACTATCGGGAGGGTTGGGAGCTCTACCTCGAGTTCGCATCCCAGGGGACGGAGGAGGAAGGCGCCATCGACGCCGAAGCCGTCGACCTGGATGTCCTTCTCGAGGACGAGTTGATCCCGCTCATAAACGACTTCGACCAGGACGAGGTCGCGTCCCGCGCCTACGAGGGTTGATCCGACGGTCGATGGGCCCCGGTGAACGGTCCCGGCGTCGCACCTAACGGCGCCGGGACCTCTAAGTTACGGAGACGCCAGATGCGACGAAACGGGGTGAGCGAGGCTTGATCCTCGAGTTGGATTCCGTAGCGAAGACGTACCGGACGCGTGGGGGTGGGGCGGTGGAGGCTCTGAAGCCGGTCCGGCTGCAGATCCAGGAGGGGTCTTTCGTGTCCCTGGTCGGGCCTAGCGGGTGCGGGAAGACCACCCTGCTCAACATCATCGCCGGGCTGTTGCCCCCTACGTCGGGACGTGTCCTGTTCGAGGGAGAGCCCCTCGTCGAGCCGAGTCGCGACATGGGTGTCATGTTCCAGCGGCCCGTCCTCCTCCCGTGGCGCACCGTCGAGAAGAACGTGATGCTCCCGGCTGAGGTCTTCGGGCTCCCGTCGTCGTCGATCCGGGATCGGATCTCCGAAACCCTGGAAATGGTCGGCCTCGGCGACTTCAGTCACGCTCTTCCCCAGCACCTGTCTGGTGGGATGCAGCAGCGCGTCGCTCTGGCCCGGGTGCTGGCCTACCGCCCCAAGGTTCTGCTGATGGACGAGCCCTTCGGCGCCCTCGACGAGTTCACCCGCGAGGCGATGAACCTGGAGCTTCTCCGGCTCACCCGACCCTCCCGGATGACTGTCGTCTTCGTGACTCACAACATCTCGGAGGCGGTGTTCCTGTCCAGTCAGGTGGTCGTCATGAGCCCCCGCCCGGGCCGGGTGGCCGGAGTGATCGACGTTCCCTTCGAGGAACCACGGGGGATCGAGGTGATGCGCGAGCGGACGTTCACGGAGCTCGTGTTCGAGGTCCGCGAGCTCCTGAAGAAGGAGGAAGCGCGGTCGGCCGCTCCAGCTGGGGTCGAGACGACGACGTAGGGTTAAGCGAGGCCGAAAGATGATCACCGAGAACACAGAGCTGAGGGCGACGGAGGCCTCGCCAACAGGCGCCCTTTCAGCGGAGGACGTCCCCCTCGACCTTCAGGGCCGGCAGTGGCCGTGGCGGCTCGGGACGGCGGCCACGGGACTGCTCCTCTTTGCCTTGTGGGAGTTGCTGCCCCGCGCCGGTCTCGTCTCCCACATCGTCCTGCCCCCTTTCACCGACACGATGGGTGCCTTGTACAGCCTGGTCACCTCGGACTTCTTCATGGGCCACTTCCTGGTCACGCTGAACGAGATCGCGTGGGGTTTCG
>Ga0326597_10003780_pt1 | contig 21587 bp, 18 predicted proteins | sample RVTome_12_FD_203789 | JGI IMG/M metagenome (GOLD analysis project Ga0326597, IMG submission 203789) | Soil microbial communities from uranium-contaminated site in the Upper Colorado River Basin, Wyoming, United States - RVT100D185 | ecosystem: Environmental > Terrestrial > Soil > Contaminated >...
GGCTCGAGGACACGGGCCCGCACATGAAGATGACTCCGCGGCGGGAGCCCACGCCGGAGGACCGCAGGCGCGCGGGGGAGATCGTGGAGAAGCTGAAGGAGAGCCTGAAGAAGTATGCCGACCACCAGGTGGCGCTCGAGGAGGGCTACCGGATCTTCCTCCCTCGCGTTCCGCTTCCCGAGCATCACTTCACCAACTATGCGTACGCGGCCCGCGAGGCCTTCGATTTCGACGTCGAGAAACCGAGCTCCCTCCTCTACCGGAAGAAAGGAGACGACTACGATCTCGCGGGCGCGATGTTCGCGGCTCCTTTGGGAGTCGGGCTCGAGGAGCTCGACCGCCGCGTTCCCCTGAGCATCGCCCGGTGGCACCTCCATACGAACGTGTGCCTCCCGCCGGAAGGCCGGGGGCGGGAGATGATGAAAAGGAACCCTCGATTCGGGATAAGCCCGCAGGCGTCGATCGCCACCGAGGAGGAGTGCGCCGAGGAAGGCGGGCGGTTCTACTACGCGGTCTTCGGCTGGATGGTTCACGTGTACCCGTTCGAGGAAGACCCCGAAGCCGTCTTCCGGCATCCCAACCACCACGAGCACACCATGCCTTGACCCGGCTCTCCAGGTTCGTTACTTTTGGCGCTCCAGATGAGTGCCGCGGGTCGGGTCGGGCTCCTCCTTGTGGGGTCGATCCTCGCGCACTCCAACCATCTCTCGGAAGTGATCCACATCAATACCGGTGGCGAGCTCCTGGGGCGGGAGATTCTGGATTTCATCGCGGAAGGCGCCAGGCGGCAGCAGGAGCGGGCGCGCGCAAGGTGAACGACATATTGAGCGCTGCGAGGAGGAACCGAATGAATCGAGCGCGCGAGCTGGGACTCGACCGGGCTATCACCCGTCGAGACTTTTTGAACGGAATCGCGGTCGGCGTTGCGGGAGCCTCTCTTCTGGGAGCGTCGCGGAGGAGCGAGGCGGCGCAGCTTCCCGCGGACTATTATCCGCCGGCTCTCACCGGCCTCCGAGGAAGCCACGCCGGCTCCTTCGAAGTCGCTCATCGACTGCGGGACGGCGCCTACCAGGCCTTTCCCCGACTCGACGTGGACACCCGCGAAGAGTACGACCTGGTCGTCGTGGGAGGAGGAATCTCGGGTCTGGCCGCGGCTCATTTCTTCCGGAAGATGATGGGAGCGGACAAACGAGTCTTGATTCTCGACAACCACGACGACTTCGGAGGGCACGCCAAGCGCAACGAGTTCACGTACCAGGGGCGGAGGTTCATCGGCTACGGCGGCACGATGAGCATCTCGACCCCGTTTCCGTACAGTTACGTATCGCGGTCGCTGGTCGAGGAGCTTGGTATCCGCGTCGATCACTATCCGGACTTCGTGGACCGCGATCTCTACCGGAAGCTCGGCTTGAAGAGCGCGATGTTCTTCGACCACGAGAGCTTCGGAGAAGATCGGCTCGTCGTGGGAATGCCGTCGCCGGGAGGTGACGGCTGGCGGTCGTTCCTCGAGTCGGCGCCTCTCACCGAGAAGGCGCGCGCCGATCTCCTTCGCCTCTACGACGAGAGCCACGCGAAGGACTTCCTCGCCGGCCTCGCCCCAGCGGAAAAGAAGGAACGGCTCGCGCGCATGAGCTATCAGGACTATCTGGTGAAGCACGTGGGGGTCACCGCCGAAGCGCTTCCGTTCCTGCGGCACATGAGCTTCCGCAACAACAAGTACATCGATACCTGCCCCGCGCTCGAGGCGGCTCGCGGCGACGCTCCCGGCTTTTCGGGGCTCGGCCTCGAGGAGACGCCGCGTCTGGACTGGGGGAGCTACACGTTCCACTTTCCCGACGGGAATGCGACCCTCGCCCGGCTCCTGGTGAACCGGTTGATCCCGAGGGCTCTTCCCGGCGATCACGACATGGAGTCCGTCGTCCAAGCGCGCCTCCTCTACCAGCACCTGGACGAAGGCGACTGTCCGGTGCGGATGCGTCTCAACAGCACCGTGGTGCGCCTCGAGCATGAGGGCCCGCAGGAGAAAGCCGACTGGGTCCGCCTGGCGTACGTGTCCGGTGGGAAGGTCTTCGGGATTCGCGCGCGAAGCGCGGTGCTCGCCTGCTACAACTCGATCGTCCGGTTCCTGATGCCGGAGCTTCCCGAGCGGCAGAAGAGGGCACTCGCCGAATCGGCGAAAGTGCCGCTTCTCTACACGAACGTCTTCATCCGCAACTGGAAATCCTTCGAGAAGCTCGGTGTCGCCCGGGTGAGCGCTCCCGGCATGTACCACTCCTCCGTTAGTCTCGACCAACCGGTCTCAATCGGGGGCTACCAGTGTCCGAAGAGCCCCGAGGAGCCGGTCGTGCTTCATCTGAGCCGGAGCCGGCGACTCCCGGCGTTCTACCTCGGCGCGAGCAGCTTCGCGCGGGAATGCACGAGCTCTTCACGACGTCGTTCGAGACGATGGAGCTTTCGATCCGAGACCAGCTCGGGCGCATGCTTTCGGGCGGAGGGTTCGACCCCGCGGAGGACATCCTCGGGATCACCGTGAATCGGTGGCCCCACGGATACTCCTATACCCCGGACACGCTCTCCGACCCGGACGTTCCCGAGGCGGAGCGTCCCCACGTCGTCGGAAGGCAGCCCTTCGGCCGGGTGGCGATCGCGAACTCCGACGCCGGCGCCGCCGCGTTCACCAACACCGCAATCGACGAGGCCCATCGGGCGGTCTCGGAGCTGGCGCGCACACGGGAGCCGTATTAGCCATGAAGAACCTCGGACTGCATCGTGCAATCACCCGGCGAGATTTTCTCGACGGGGTGCGAATCGCCGTCGCCGGCTCGATCGCCGGCTACACCAACGTCCTCATCCGAAACTGGACCTCGTTCCAGAAGCTCGGCGCCGAGCGAATCTACTATCCGCAACCGTTCGGCCGGATTCACGTCGCGAACTCCGATGCCGCCGCGTCCGCCTATACCCACGCGGCGATCGACGAGGCGCATCGAGCGGTCGCGGAGATCGTGGGATCCAAGGAGAGCGAAAACGCGGTCTGAGATCGTGGGTCGCCTCCTCGTCGTCTTGGGCCTGACGGCGTCTTTCGCCTGCTCGCCCGCAGAGGAGGAGACCGCCTACGTCGTCGGCGCCTCCTCGAGCGGAGTGCCGTTCACGTTTCTCGACGTGGAGTCGAGCTCTCCTCGTGGGATCATGGTCGACATCGTCCGCGCGGTCGGCGAGGATGCCGGGTTCTCGACCGAGGTGAGGATGCTTCCTTTCAACGCTCTGATCCCCTCTCTCACCAGCGGGAGAATTCGTCTCATCGCCGCGGCGATGGTGATCACCCCCGCCCGAAGAGAGATCGTGGACTTCAGCGATCCGGTGTACAGCTACGGCGAGGCCCTCATCGTCGCCGCGAGCGACCCGACCGAGTACAAGACTCTCGAGGAGCTGAAGGGGAAGGTCGTCGGAGCCCAGGTCGGCACCGTCTACATCGACGCGCTCCAGGAATCCGGTCTCTTTCCAGAGGTCAAGGTGTACGACTCCGTCGCCGACATCCTTCGGGACGTGGGCGTCGGACGGATCGAGGCCGGGTTCGGAGACCATCCGATCGTCGCGTATCAGCTCGGCCTCGGGACCCACGCCGAGGTGCGCCGGGTCGGGAGCTACGAGCCCCGGATCGTGGGGTCCATCGGCATCGGCGTTCGCAAGGGCGACCAGGAGCTTCTCGCCCGGATCAACGAGTCGCTGGCCCGACTGAAGGGGAACGGGACCATCCAAAGGATCGTTGCCGGCTGGAAGTTGTGAGACAAGCTCGGCGAGCTAGAGGCCCACGGCCTTCGCGACGACGAGAAGGAACGCTCGGAGAGACTTCAACCCTTCTTTGGCTTCCGCGTGAACGCGCTCGTGGTCGACCTCGCTGTATCCGTGGGCGATCCGGTTGCGAAGGCCGGCCGCCGCGCGGAGGGCATCCGCGGCTTTCGGTTCGATGAATCCCCGTTCGGCAAGGACGTCGAAAGCCGAAGCGGCGTCCTCCGGCGGAGCGAGCCCATCGTCCGCGACCCAGTGGGCGGCGAGGTCGATGCATTCCTGAATGGCCAGAAATAGATAAAACGCGGCAAGGTCCCGACTCGCCGCGTCTCGCGCGAGCTCTTCGCGGCCCCGGGAGAGAATCGACTCGGCGTCGTCGAGCCAGCGCGCGGCTCGGGCCACCTTGCGTCCAGCGACGTCAGGCCGGACCACGACCCATCCTCTCCTTCAAGCGGCTCGCCGCCGCGGAGTGAATCCTGCGCGCCAGGGGAGCCCAATCCCACCAGTCGACCATGGCGCGGGCGCGGAAGTCCGCCCAAGCGTGAGGCCTTCGCTCCACCAGCACCTTTCCGTCACGAGCAATCTCGAATCGGAGGAGAGGAGATGACTCGTCCAGCGACACCACGTCCACTTCGCGTCCCACGGCACGACCGAGCAGCACCTCCATCCGGCTCAAGACCTCGAGCGATTTGTCCTTCAGTTGGACTCCGATGTCAACGTCGCTTCCACGAGTCGCTTCTCCCCGCGCGGTGGAGCCGAAAGTCACCGCAAGCTCCACCTCCGGAAACGCCTCCAATGCCTTGATGAGTAGTGCCTCGAGTGCTTTCATCGCTCGGTCCATTCTACCAGGGACCACCGAGACGTGGGCTCTAAAGGATACGGTCCAACGCTTCGCCGAGGTCGGCTTTCATTCGCTCGACGTCCTCGAGGCCGATGCTGAGTCGGAGGATGGTTCGGTCGCGATAGCGAAAGGGGTGAACCCGGTCGGTCACCCGCACCGCCTTGATGAGGCTCTGGAAGCCTCCCCAGCTCAAGCCGATGGCGAACACCTGCATCGGGTCGAGAAACGTCGAAAGCTCGGCGCGCGGGAGCTCTTTTTCCAGAATGAATCCGAAAACGCCCGAGGCTCCCGTCATATCCCTCCGCCAGAGGTGGTGCTCGGGATGGCTTTCGAGCGCGGGATGAATCACCGTCTCGACCGAGGGGTGCCGCTCGAGCCATTTCGCGATCTCGAGCGCCGCGGCCTGGTGCTGGGCGAGACGCACCGGGAGCGTTCGAAGCCCTTTCAGCGCGGTGTAACAGGATTCCGGGGAAGCGAAGCGCTCGATCGTCTCGTAGAACGCCTCGAGCTCGGCGAAACGTTCTTCGTTGGTGGTGATGGTTCCGAGGAGGGTGTCCGACTGGCCGGCGATGTACTTGCTCGCGGAGTGAATCGAGACGTCGACCCCGTACTCGAAGGGCCGGAAGAAGAGGGGAGTGGCCCAGGTGTTGTCGAGCACGGTCACGATGTTCTTCGCCCTCGAGATCTCGACCACGGCGGGGATGTCCTGGATCTCGAACGTATTGGATCCGGGAGACTCGAGGTACACGAGCCGGGTGTTTGGCTTAAGGAAACGCTCGACGTCGCCGGCGATGGTCGGCGGCAAGTACTCGACCTCGACCCCGTACTTCGCGAGCACGCGGTCTCCGAAGTCGCGAGTCGGGCCATACACGTTATCGCAGACGAGGATGTGATCCCCGCTTCGGGTGAAGGCCATCAGCACGGTCTCGATGGCATCGAGACCCGAGTGGCAAACGCGGCACGCGTGGCCGCCCTCGAGCTCGGCGAGAGCGTTCTCGAGCTCGAGCTGCACCGGAGAGCCGTAGGTGCCGTACAGCTTCCCGTGATAGGGCTTGCGGTCGGCCTTGAGATAGCTCTCGTAGCTCTCGTAGAGCACGGTCGAGGCCCGATGCACGGGTGGATTGACGGTGAGGAACGGGTCGGCCTCGGTCTTAGGTTTCGGCTTCATCTCGCATGCGAATTCTACCCTACGCCCTTAGAATCTCCGTCGGGAGACCGAGCCGATGGAAGGTTTTTGGGTTGATACCCGCGCGTTCTTGCCGCTCCTGCTGCGAGGCGCGGTTCTCACCGTTGTCGTGACCCTGGGCGCCCTCGCGCTCAGCACCGTTCTCGGTCTTGTCTGGGCTCTCTTCCGGGTATCGCAGGTCCCGGTCTTGAGTTACTTCAGCAAGGGCGTGGTCAACACCATTCGCGGAATCCCCATCCTGGTCCAACTGTTCTACATTTACTTCGTGCTTCCCGAGTTCGGGATCGAGCTGACCGCTCTCCAGGCCGGAGTGCTCGGTCTCGGCGTCGCCTACTCCGCCTATCAGGCGGAGAACTTCCGCGCGGGGATCGAGGCGGTCGATCCGGGTCAGATCGAGGCTGCCCAGGCGCTCGGCATGTCCCGCGGTCTCGTCCTCCGGCGCGTCGTTCTTCCTCAGGCCTTCCGCATCGCGCTCCCACCCTACGGCAACACGATGATCATGATGCTCAAGGACTCGTCGCAAGCGTCGGTCATCACCGTCGCCGAGCTGACGCAGCAGGGACGACTCATCGCGTCTTCGACGTTCAAGAACACCTCGGTCTTCACCCTGGTTGCGCTTCTCTATCTGTGCATGAGCGTGCCCTTGATCTTGTTCGCGGGCCGGCTCGAGAGGAAGTTCGGACGAAAATGATCGCGCTCGAAGACGTGCACAAGTCTTTTGGGGACTCCGAGGTCCTTCGAGGAGTTTCGATGAGCGTGAGCCGGGGGGAAGTGGTCTGCCTCATCGGCGCCTCGGGGTCGGGGAAGTCGACGCTCCTGCGCTGCATCAACGGGCTCGAGACCTACGACCGCGGGAAGGTCGAGGTCGAAGGCCGCCGCGTCGACTCGAAATCTCCCGCGATTCGGGAGATCCGCGCGGACGTGGCGATGGTTTTCCAGCGCTTCAACCTCTTTCCCCATCGGACGGCGCTCGAGAACGTGATGGAGGGCCCGCTCTACGTGAAAAAAGAGGCGCGCTCCGTGGTGGAACAGCGGGCGAAGAAGCTTCTCGCGCGGGTCGGGCTCGAGGACAAGGAGCGGGCCCACCCGAGCCAGCTTTCCGGCGGGCAGCAGCAGCGGGTCGCCATCGCCCGGGCACTTGCGATGGCGCCCAAGGCGATTCTGTTCGACGAGCCGACGTCGGCCCTCGACCCCGAGCTCGTGGGAGAGGTTCTCGCGGTGATGCGGGCTCTCGCCGACGAGGGGATGACGATGCTCGTCGTGACCCACGAGATGGGATTTGCCCGGGAAGTAGCGGACCGTGTGGTCTTCCTCGATCGGGGCGCGATCCTCGAGGAGGGGCCCGCCAGCGAAGTGCTTACGAGCCCGCGCGAGGAGCGCACACGTGATTTTCTCAGGAGGGTAACTCATCCATGAGCGTGAAGTCTCTCTGGGCCGCCACCGCGCAGCCGGCGCCTCCGACTCCGCCTCTCGACGAGTCGAGAAAGGCCGACGTCGCCATCGTGGGAGGAGGCTACACCGGCCTTTCGACCGCGCTTCACCTCGCCGAGGGCGGTGCTTCAGTAGCGGTGCTGGATGCGGGAGAACCGGGAAGCGCGGCTTCCGGACTCAACGGCGGTCAGGTCAATCCCGGCCTCAAGCAGGACCCGGAGGAGATCCTGGCCCTCTACGGTCCCGAAGCGGGGGAGCGCCTGATCGAGTTCGCGGGCGGCACCGCGGACACCGTCTTCGCGCTCATCGACAAGCACGGGATCGCCTGTGACGCGACGCGGGTCGGGTGGATTCAGCCGGCGCACTCGAAAGAAGCGTTCGAGACGGTGAGGCGCCGCGCCGACCAGTGGCAGCGGCGGGGCGCTCCTCTCGAGGTTCTGGATCGAGCGACGACGGCGGACCTTCTCGGGACCGACCGCTACCACGGGGCCGGCCTCGACCGCCGCGCCGGGGGGATCCAGCCCTTGAGCTACGCGAGGGGTTTGGCGCGCGCGGCGATCGCCAAGGGCGCTCGGGTCTTCGGGCAGACGAGGGCGGTCGCGATCGACCGGCGAAACGGGAGCTTCCGCATCACCACCGGGCGCGGGCCTTCGATCGAAGCGCCGCGGGTTCTCCTCGCGACAAACGGCTACACGGACGGGCTCTGGCCGAGGCTCCGCGAGACGGTCATCGCCGCGAACTCGTTCCAGACGGCTACGGCACCGCTTCCCGAAGATCTCGCACGGTCAATCCTTCCTCGCGGCCACGTGGCCTCGGATACACGAAGACTCCTCCGATACTTTCGGCGCGACGCCACGGGAAGATTCCTCATGGGAGGACGGGGACCGTTCGCCGAGCCGCAGGGTCCCTCGGATTTCGCGCACCTGGTCCGGGCGGTCGAGGATCTCTTTCCCGCGCTCCGGGGCGTCTCCTACGATTTTCACTGGAGCGGGCGCGTCGCGCTCACGCGCGATTACTTGCCGCACCTCCACGAGCCCGTCCCCGGGCTTCTCGCCTTCTTGGGCTGCAACGGAAGGGGAGTGGGACTCGGGACGGCAATGGGAATGGCGGTCGGGAAGCACCTGCTGCACCCGGACCGCGCTCCGCTGCCGTTTCCGATCACCCCGATACGCCCCATCCCGCTTCACGGGCTGAAGCGGCTCTACGTGGCCGCGGTCATTGCGTACTATCGGTTGCTGGATCTGCTCTGAGTGTCGCCGCCAACGCGTCCCGGGTTTCGGCGCTGACACCGAAGCTCGAGCGCGCGAGGACGTTCCCTTCGCCAGGGCGGCGTATGGAAGGGCGCGTTCTCTACTTCGAGAAAATCCCTTCCGACCTGGTAACTCACACGAGGGGCGCCCCTATCGGTCGGAGCAGACGGACGATGAGCGAGTGCCCGTCACCCGGGAATTCTCGTACGGGGAAATCACGAGGCTCTCCGCTCCCGCGGTTGCGCACTACCCGGTGCGCGGATGGTGACCGCCCTGCAGCGCGGTGCTTGTCGAACTCCCTCTTGAGCCAACTCTTCCCAAAAAACACTTGACAGGTTTTGGGACGGTCCGCGAGGACATCAACCAGGCTGTCGCCCGGGAAATGCCCTCGGTTTTGCGCTAGCTCAGTCGGTCGTGGCCTTGCGCGCTGCCTCGAGCTCGGGTCTCGCTCCTGCGTCTCCGTGCTCGCAGATCTTCAAGAGCTGCGTGTAGTAGGTCTTTGCCTTCGCGCGATCCGACGAGCGCTCCGCCGCCACCGCCGCGCCATAGACGCCCCGGAAGCGATTCGGCTCCTTCTTCATCGTCGCCTCGAACTCCGCGAGCGCCTCGGCGGGCTTTCCCATCTCCAGCAGCATCTCGCCCAGGAGCTCGCGCGCGGGCTTGATGGGTCCCGGAGAAATCGCGCTCTTCTCGGTCAGATCTTCCATCGCGACCGCCTCCCGCATCTTCGTGAGCGCTTCGTCTTTTCTCCCCTCGGCGAAGGCGACCCAGGCGGCGGCCCCTTTCCCCTGAATCTCGACTTGGCCGGTCCAGTAAGCATCCTTGGCCTCTTTGAGAGTCGCCGCCAGAGCGTTCAGCTTCTCCACGTCTTTGGCCGCGGCCGCGGGATTCCCGCTCCGCGCGGCGCCGAGCGCTCGGGCGAAGTAGGTGACCGCATCGACCCAGGGAAAGCGCGTCTCTTGCGGCGTGAGGCTCGCGGCCTCGGCCCAGGCGTTGCGCTCGAGGGCGTAGCGGGCGGGGATGGCAGCGAGAGCGAAGTATCCCGCGGGCGCGGGTGCGGCGGCGCCGGCCGCGTTCACCTGGATCTGAGCTCCAATCGCGGGAATCTGCTCCAGGACTTTCTTCGCCGCCTGGTCCTGTGACGTCTGGAGGTATGCGTACGTCTGATAATCGAGAGCGTGGAGCTCCTCGGAGGGCGCCTTGTCCTTCCGCGCCGCCGCCGCCGAGGCGATGTTGGTCTCGATCGAATCCTGCCAGTAGCCGACGCGGGTGAAGGTATGGGACGGCATGTGGAGCGCGTGAGGTGCGTCGGGCGCGATCTTCGCGTAGCGCTTCGCGGCGTCGAGCGCCCTCGGAGCGAGAGACGGCACGTCGTAGCTATGGATGATGTAGTGGGCGATTCCGGGATGATCCGGCTGGGTCACGAACTCCTTCTCCAGGATTCCCGCGGCCTTCAGGAGGTTCGCGTACGTCTTGTCGGTCGGGAGGTTCGTCTGGTCGAGCGAGAGCGCGTAGAGGATCCGGGCTTCCGGATCGTCGGTGTATTTCGCCGCGACCTGCTCCATCGCTTTTTCGTAGGCGAGGGTCCTCGTCCTCTGGTCGACTGTCGCCGCATCCTTATATAAGAGCGCAACGGCGGCGATGTAGTCCCGCTCCCGTTCGGTTTTGGCGTTCGCCGCCTTCGCCTTCTGGACGGCGGCCGTTCCATCCTCTATGGCCTTCGGGGGCCGGAACCCTCCGAACGGGTTCCCCCACCAGCTCATCGCGATCCCCCACTGGGCCATGGCGCACGCGGGATCTTTCGTGGCCACGTCCTGGAACGCCTTGATGGCTGCCGAGAACCAGAACGAATGAAGGAGAGCCACGGACCGGTCGAAATCCTTCTCGACGGCCGCGCTGCAGGAGGTTGCGAAGTGCACCGTTCCCAGCCGATCGGGCGGCTTCCCGCCCTCGGGGTGGTCGTGCTGCGCGAAAGCCGGGACGCCCGCAAGCGAAGCGGTCAGACCGAGAACCAACGACAAATTTGGCACCTTCATTGTGATCTCCTTCTTTGGGAGCCTGTATTCTAGCACCGCTTCAGTCCTGGCACGGCACCACCCGGTCGAGGCCGTGCCCCCCATAGGAAACGATGCGCCAGCCCTTGGCGGTCTTGCCAAAGATGTACGTCACCGCATTCTCCGAGAGAACGCTCCCGTCTTTCTTGTAGCGGTAGAACTTCCCGCTGGCGATGGCCGCGCCGGTGTTGAGCACGCAGACGTTCGGGCTCGGAAACTCCGAGCGGTCCCAGCCGCTTTCGAGGATCCGTTTGAGGTTGGCTTCGGTGCGGGCGGTGACTTCCTGGGGTGTCGCATCCACCGAAGCACCCTCGGGGCTGAGGTAGACGAGCGGAACGTGAAAGACCTCCTCGGGAAGGGCCTTCATGTTCCTCTCGCTGAAGAGGCGGTAGTAATGGTGCACCGCCGCAGTGACTTCTTTCTTTATCTTCGCGATTTCGTCCGCGGAGAGAGACGGCTGCGCCGACGCCGCGGTCGCGCTCAAGCCAAGAACCACAAGAGCCTTCCAAAAAAGACTGTTCATTCCGCCTCCTAAGAGCTCAACGCTCGAAAACGACCTTCCCACCGAGGATCGTGGCTTCCACCTCGATCCCGAAAACTTCTTTGCCCGGCCGTCCGCGGGGATCTTCGGAGAGTACCGCGAAATCGCCCAGCTTTCCCGGAGCGATCGAGCCCTTGTCCTGATCCTCGAACCCGCCGGCCGCGGCCCATAAAGTGTGCATCCTCAGAGCTTCCTCGAACGAAAGCGCTTCTTCGGCACTCGGCGCTGCTCCGCCGTCGCCTTTGGGAGTCATCGCGCAGGCGATGTTGAAGAGAGGTCCCGAGGCTTCGGGGACCGTGCCCGTGGTATCGGTGACGGCGATGGGCGCGAGGCCTTCTTCGATCATCGTCCGAAATCGAGGGACTCTCGAGGCCGTTCCCGGCCTGCGGGCGAAATGAGGGGTGCATACCACTCGAATCCCTGACGCTTTCAGGCGTCTCATGTCCTCGAGCGCGTCGAGTCGGTCTCCACCGTGCTCGACCCGGTGGCGATGGGGCTTGGGATGCCTTTCAATCGCCTGCTCGACCGCCGCCGAGGCCATCAGCATCGCGTCGCGCGAAAGGACGTGCATGATGAGCTGGACCCCGGCGTCATGCGCGCGGGAGACGAAGTCATTCAGTTCCTTTTGCGTCCACTTAAGGTCCTCGATGGCGTTCCCGACGCCGTCGCTCGTGGTTCCGTTGACGAAGATCTTGATTCCGCCGTAGCGGAACATATCGTCACCGACCCCCGACAGGAGGCCGGTCGCGAGAAGCGACTCGAGGGAGATGACTCGCGGCACGTGGTAGTAGACGCGAAGCCGCAGAGGGAGCTCACCCGAGGCCTGGAGCTCCTGGTCGGCGCGAACGTCGTCGGAAGAGAATGGGATCGTCGAGAGCGAGGTCGTTCCCCGGGAGATGAAGATCTCCTTCGCGTGCGCGCGAACCGCCTGTCGCACGTCGTCGAGAGGATAGCCGGGGAGGAGATCCCAGACCTCGGTCGCGATGCCCGAAGGCTGACCCGAGGCCTCCCGCAGCACCCGAACTCCGCGGGGAGGGTCGCGATCCCAGAGACCGAGCTCCCGGAGCCCGCGGGTGTTCATCATCGCGACGTGCAGACCCGAGAACAGGACGAGGGGATGGTCGGTGGTGACGGCATCGAGGTCGTGCCGAGTGGGAAGCGTCCGCTCGTCGATCTTGTCGCGCATGCTGAAGGATCCCCGGCCGATGACCCACTGTCCTCTGGGGGTGTCCGAGGCTTTCGACGCCAGGACTTTCACGATCTCGCGGAGGGTCGTATAGGGCGGTGTGTGACAGGCGGCCTGGAACGACGCGCCGAGGCAGGTGAGCTCGAAGTGGGCGTGGGCATCGACGAAGCCCGGCACCACGACCCGTCCTCGCGCGTCGAGAACCTGGGTGCCCCGCGCTTCGGCTCTCACTTCGTCCGTCGTTCCGATGAGAGCGATGCGGCCCCCACGCACCAGCGCCGCTTCGGCCTCCGGCCTTCCCTCGTCCATCGTGACCATCCGCGCGTTCACGATCGCGAGATCGCTCGAGGGCTGCTGGGTACGGGAAGGCAGGCGCACGACCCCCGCGGCGACGCCAAGCTTCAAGAACTCGCGCCGGTCGACGGGAATCACTGGGACGTCCTCTTTGCCGGGCGCGCGTACGCGATCTTTCCATCGAGGATCACGAGGTCCGCATGGAGATCCGTGAGCCTCTCCGGACGGACCGTCAGCGGGTCGCCCGAGAGCACCACGAGGTCGGCGAGCTTTCCCGGCTCGATGCTTCCCTTGACCTTCTCCTCGAAACCTCCGTACGCGGCCCAGATCGTGAACATCTTGATCGCGTCCATGACCGAGGTCGCTTCATCGATCTGAACCGGGTCCCGTATTTCGTCTTGCGGTTCACGGCGACCGCGATCGAGAACATCGGGTCGGTCGCGAAGTTCTGAGTGCCAAGGGTGTCCGAGCCTCCTGCGGGATGAAACCCCTCGTCGAGGAGAGTCTTCATGGGGAAGAACTTCACGTTCGGCTCTTCCACCCCTTCGTCCGTGAGACGCCAGAGGAACGCGACCTGGGGCGAGGGAATGACTCCTGCCGTCTTCATGCGCGAAAGCCGTTCCGCAGTCCGGGCGGGATCCTGCATCGAGGAAGTGGGCGAAGTGCTCGATCCGGTGCCGTGCGCCCGGACGAGGGTAGGCTTTCTGCGCCGCCTCGTACGCCGCAATCGTCATGTCCTGAGCGCGATCTCCGTTCGCGTGCACCCAGACCTGCCAGCCGCCGCGGTGTGCCTCGGTCACTCTGCGGTCGAATTCCTCTTGCTCGAACCGGACGCCGCCGTAATTCTCCGGAACCCATGTCGTGCCCGAGCCTTTCCAGGCGGGATGATACGTGGCAGCGGTCGTGCCCCAGACTCCGTCTTGATGGAACTTGATGGCGCCTACACGGAGCCAGTCGTCGCCGAATCCGGTGCGAATGCCGACGCGGAGCAGAGGCTCGACGTCGGTGTATCCGTAGCTCATGAGGAGACGGACGGGGAGCTCTCCCTTTTCCTTCAGGTCCTGATAGATCCGGTAGGCGACGTCCGGCGACGACATGTCGTAGACGCTCGTGACTCCTTCGGAGAGATAGAAGTCGCGGAGGGTCTTCGGGATCCATTGGCGCATCTCGTCGAACGTGGAATGCGGGACTGGAAGTTCGATTCCCGTGTCGCGCAGGATCGCGGGCTCACCCGTGGGAGTCCGCTCGATGCGGCCGATGCCGTTCGTGGGATCGGGAGCGTCGGTCAATCCGGCGACCTCGACGGCCTTGTGATTGAGGAGAAGATCGTGCGCGCTCCAGCGGAGAACGACGGGATGGTCGGGCACCGCCCGGTCCAGCTCTTCGCGAGTCGGCATCGGCTGGTTGTAGGTGCCCTGTCCCACGATCCACGTGCCCGCGGGGATTTCCGACGCCCGCTCCCGGAGCCGCGTCAGGATGTCGGCCGTGGTCTTCAGCGAGTGGGGGATATGAATTGGAAGCCTTGCGTGCTCCGATTCCGCCAGCCCCTCGACATGGGAGTGGGCATCGATGAAGCCGGGAAGAAGAACTCGTCCGGCGAGATCGATTACCCGCGTCGTCGGGCCGATGAAGCGCGCGATCTCCTCCTCCGTCCCCACAGCGGTGATGCGGTTGCCCTCGACCGCAACCGCCTGCGCGATCCGGTCGGAGGGGTCCACGGTGATGACCTTTCCGCCGCGAACGACGAGGTCGGCGGTCTGGAGGAAGAGGGCGAGTAGGAGAACGCTCATGACGGCGGAAGCTATCATAGCCTCCAGGCTTGCGCTCACTCACGAGCGGCTGTAGATTTCCTCGCGCGTGCCAGAAGACCCGACGGCGGAATCGGTAATCCGCAAAGTTTCGCGGCGCCTCGTCCCGTTTCTCTTTCTTCTTTACGTCTTCTCCTACCTCGACCGCATCAACATCGGGTTCGCCGCGCTCTCGATGAACAAGGAACTGGGCCTCACGGCGACGATGTTCGGAATCGCGAACACGATTTTCTACGTCGGGTACTTTCTCTTCGAGATCCCGAGCAACTTGATGCTGGCCCGTTTCGGCGCCCGGGTCTGGATTCCCCGGATCATGATCACCTGGGGGATCGCTTCGACGGCCACGATGTTCGCCGCGACCCCGGCCGGCCTCTACCTCATCCGGTTTCTCGTCGGGGTGGCGGAGGCGGGGTTCCTTCCCGGCATCCTCCTCTATCTGACCTACTGGTTTCCGCAATCTCATCGCGCGCGCGCGAACGCGGTGTTCATGTTGGCCATGCCCGTCACCATCGCCTTCGGAGCTTCGATCTCCGGGCTCATCCTCCAGTGGGGCGACGGATTCCTCGGGATAGCGGGATGGCGCTGGCTCTTCCTCATCGAAGGGCTGCCCTCGGTCCTCCTGGGAGTCGTCGCGGCGTTCTATCTCACCAGCCGCCCCTCGGACGCGAAATGGCTGACGGAGTCGGAAAAGACGGTCCTCCAGGCAAGCCTCGGCGGCGCGAGTCCCTCCCGCGCGAGCGCCTGGAAAGAGCTCCTGGGGCGGGATGTGATCCTGCTCGCAATCGCCTACTTCGGTCTCACCATGACCCTAAATACCAACGCCACCTGGACGCCTTCGATCGCTCGCGAGGCCCTCGAGAGTTGGAGCCTCTCATGGGTCGGAGTCGTCGTGGCGATCCCCGCTCTGGTGACGGCGCTGGTGATGCCTCTCTGGAGCGCTCGCTCCGACCGAAGGAAGGAGCGCACCTGGCACATCGTGTTCCCGATGGGTCTCGCCGCCCTCGGGTGGCTCCTGGTTGCGGCGGCTCCGCAGCCCTGGGCGCGATTCGTCGGCCTGGTGTGGGTATCCATCGGGGCGTTCGCCGCGATGGCGGTTTTCTGGACGCTTCCTCCCGTCATCCTGTCCGGGGCGGCGCGGCCCGCGGGGATCGCGTTCATCAGCTCCTGCGGAATCCTCGCCTCGGCGACGAGCCCGCTTCTGGTCGGATGGCTCCGGGATCTGACGGAGAGCTTCACCGTCAGCATTCTCTTCGTCGCTGTCGTTCTGGTCGCGGCGGCGGGGCTGGTACTGGTGGTTCGGGGAGGTTATGATGCTTCACCGGCGGGAGTTTCTTAAGGCGGCGTTCTGCGGATGCGGCCTCGCGCGCTTCGCTCAGGGCGCGAAGAGGCCGCTCACCGTGGATTTCCACGCGCACGCCTATGTCGGAGACGACTGGCCGCTGATTCGTGACCGGCCCGAGGCCAAGGACCTCGAGAGCTTCGTCAAGGCGCCCTACTTCGAGAACCTCGTGAGCCTCGAAGCCCGCATCGCGGAGATGGACCGCGAGGGGGTTGACGTCCAGGCGGTGAGCCTCTACGTCGGGCAGTACCACTACTGGGCGGAGCGCGAGCTCTCGGCGGACGTGGTTCATATCCAGAATCAGAAGCTCGCGGAGATGTGCGCGACGTACCCCAAGAGGCTCGTGGGCCTGGGGGCTGTCTCTCTCCATATTCCGGAGCTCGCCGCGAAGCAAGTCATCGACGCGGTGAAACTCCACGGCTTTCCCGGGTTCATGGTCACCGGCAGCGTTCTGGGAGAGGAGATCTCGGCCCCGCGATTCGATCCGTTCTGGGCGAAGGCGCAGGAGCTCGACTGCGTCGTCTTCGTCCACCCCAGGAGCTTCACTGTAGGGCCCGAGGGGGCGAAGCGGTTCCAGGGCGCGGGCTCCCTCGGCAATACCGTCGGAAACCCTCTCGAGACCACGGTCGCGCTCTCCCACATGATCTTCAGCGGATTCCTGGACCGGTTCCCGAGGCTCAAAATCGTCGCCGCCCACGGCGGAGGCTACCTTCCGTCTTACATCGGCCGCTCCGACAACTGCCACGCCGTCGACGCCAACTGCCGGCAGATGGAGAGAAAGCCCAGCGAGTACCTGAAGCAGCTCTACTTCGACACCCTGGTGTATTCCCCGCGCGTCCTCCGGAACCTCATCGACCAGGTGGGCGCGGATCGGATCGTCATGGCAACGGACTACCCGTTCCCGGTCGCGAGCCGGGACCCTATGCGAGACGTCGCCGCCGTGTCCGAGCTGGGTGAGTCCGAGCGAGTAGCGATTCTCGGGGCTACCGCCGCCCGCCTGCTGAAGCTCCACTCTCCTTAACATGGCGGGCGACCTGTTCGTGGGTCGCGAACCAGACTCCCGGGCGCGAGCGCATGTACTGGACGAGCTTCTCCAGCATCGCCATCCGCGAGCGATGGCCGATGATCTGGGGATGCATCGTCAGGAGGAACATGCCGCCCTCCTCGTAGGCGACGTCGAACTCCGAGGCCCAGATCTCGTAGACGGCGCTCGGCGGGGTGTGGGGGCGAAGGCCCGCGAAGCGGTCCATGTTGAAGTAAGGATAGTCGTCGAGGAGCCACTCCACGGGGAGCTCGACGACGCCGGTCGGCCGCCCGTCGCTCATGACCTCGTACGGGACGTCGTCCGCCATGAGGCTGCTGTCGTAGAGGAGCCCGAGCTCCGCGATCAGCTCCGCGGTGTTCGCGCTGTACTCCCACGAGCCGGTCCGGATCCCGACGGGCTTTTTTCCCGTCAGCTCCTGGATGGTCGCGAGCGAGCGCTCCATGAGCATCCTCTCCTCGTCGCGGGTAAGACTCGACGTCCACTCGTGAATCCAGCCGTGAATCCCGATCTCGTGGCCGGCGGAGGCGATGCGCTTCACGTCCTCGGGATAGAGCTTGGCCGCGACCCCAGGGATGAAGAACGTCGAGGGGATCTCGTATCTCTCGAGGAGAGCGAGCACTCTCGGAAGAGCCGCGCGGGATCCGTACTCGCCCGTCGACAGGAGCGAAGGAAGCGTCTGGCCGTTCCGGAGAGCGAGGGTCTCGTTGTCGAAGTCGAACGAGAGCGCGACTGCGACTTTGGCGCCGTCGGGCCAGGACGGAGGAAGTAGGCGCTTACCGGCGCGGACCACCTCGACCGCGGAGCGCCAGCGCGATTCGGGCCATTTCCAGGAGGGCTCCTCCTGCTGGGGAGCCTTTTGTGCGAAGGCCGCGGGAGCGATGAGAATGAAGAAACTCAAAGCCAAGCGAGTTATCGACATGTGACTCTCCTGAATGGGCCATTAAGGAATGACACCATAATCAAAGACGAGATCAAATGCTAGAATCCCGTATGGAACTGATACTCGCTCTCGCGCTCTCCGTGGCCTCCGATCGCCCCGCTCCCGATGCCAAGCTCGGGAGATCGCCCGTCCTGGCGACGCGGGGGATGGTGGCGACGAGTCAGCCTCTCGCGGCCGCCGCCGGGCTTCGCGTGCTCCAGGGGGGTGGAAACGCGATCGACGCCGCGATTGCGACCGCCGCCGTACTGAACGTGGTCGAGCCGATGATGGCGGGAATCGGGGGCGACCTCTTCGCCCTCGTTTACGACGCGGACTCGCACAAGCTCCACGGCCTGAACGCGACCGGACGCGCGGGCTCGCTCGCCTCGGCCCAGAAGCTTCGCGAGCGCGGACTCGAGCGCATTCCCTACGACGACATCCTCGCGGTCACCGTCCCGGGAGCCCTCGACGGATGGGAGATGCTCCGGTCTCGCTTCGGAAGCCGGCCGCTCGCGGAGCTCCTCGAGCCCGCCATTTTCTACGCCGAGTCGGGATTTCCCGTGTCCGAGATCATCGCGACCGACTGGGAGTTGAGCGTTCCGAAGCTCGCCCGGAATCCCGACTCCGCTTCGACGTATCTCGTGGACGGAAGAGCCCCCCGGCACGGGGAGATCTTCAAAAGCCCGGACCTCGGACGCGCGTTCCGGCTCATCGCTGAAAAAGGGCCCGAGGTTTTCTATCGCGGCGAGCTCGCCCACCGGATCGTGGAATTCGTCCAGGCGGAAGGAGGGCTCCTCACATACGAAGACCTCGCGAATCACCACGGCGACTGGGTAGAGCCCATCTCGACCGCCTATCGGGGCGCCACCGTCTATCAGATCCCACCGAACTCCCAGGGCTTCGTCGCCCTCGAGATGCTGAACGTCCTCGAAGGCTTCGACCTCGCGAAGCTCGGCCACAACTCGGCGGAGTACCTCCACCTCCTCATCGAAGCGAAGAAGCTTGCCTTCGCCGATCGCGATCGCTATCTCGCCGACCCGGAGAAGGTGCTTGTTCCCCTGGAGAAACTGATCTCGAAAGAGTACGCGGCCGAAAGGCGGCGTCTCATCGACTCCGAGCGGGCGGCGACCGACGTCGCGCCCGGCCTCATCGACTCGACGGAGACCGTGTACCTCACCGTCGTCGACGAAAAGCGCAACGTCGTGTCCTTCATCTACAGCGTCTTCGACGATTTTGGCTCCGGCCGCGTCGTGCCGGGAACGGGAATCGCACTCCAGAACCGTGGCGCCGGTTTCTCGCTCGAGTCTGGCCATCCCAACGAGATGGCTCCGGGGAAGCGAGCGCTCCATACCAACATGCCGGGCATGGTGTTCAAAAACGGAAAGCCCTGGATCAGCTACGGGGTGATGGGCGGCGACATGCAGCCCCAGGGGCACGCCCAGGTCCTTCTGAATCTCATCGACTTCGGCATGAACGTGCAGCAGGCGGGCGAGGCTGCGCGGTTCCGCCATTTCTCCGAGGGCGCCGTCGCGTTCGAGTCGGGAGTGGACATCGACGTTCTCCAGTCGTTGATTCAGAAGGGGCATCGTCCGATGACCCGCATGGCGGTCTACGGGGGATACCAGGCGATCGAAATCGACTGGGAGAACGGAGTCCTCATCGGAGGCTCCGATCCGCGCAAGGATGGCTGCGCTCTCGGATACTGAACCGACCTGATCTAAAACCGATCGAAAACTGATCCTCTCCGCTTTCGCGCGATAGGTGATCGCGCGCACCGACGCGCGTCCTCGACTCCGACGATACTGGGCGCTCTTCGCGCGCCTTAACGGAAAGCGGGGAAGGGGGAAGTATGAAAACCACTGAAACCGTCGTCGCTCCGTCTTCGTCCAACCAGACTCGCCGCGAGTTCCTGGGCCGGGTCGGAAGCGTCGCCGCTCTCACCGCGAGCGACGACTCGTTCCGAGCCTCCGACTCGTCGTCGGCGTTGGCGTTCTCCAGGGCCGAGCTCCTGGCGCGGCGGCGCGCCGCCTGCGACCTTCGCGTCCGGCGGGCGCGAGCGTGGGTCCTCGCCCGGTTCGAGCTCCCCACGCACAACGGAGATGAATCCCGTTACCCGGAGAAGCTCGGGAGCTTCTCCAAAGGGCTGCCTCACGACGACCTGGGAAACGTCGACGCGTCCGCGTATTCGACCTTCGTTCGTGCTTGCAGGAGCGGGCGAGTCGTGGACTTCGACGCGGTCCCTCTGGGCTCGAGCGGTGGACAACGGCTTCGCAATCCGCAGGCTGGGCTCGCGTTCACCGTCTCCGGCGCCGACTCGCACCAGATCGTGGTGCCGCCACCCCCGCCGTTCGCGAGCGCTCAGTTGGCCGGTGAGATGGCGGAGGTCTACTGGATGTCTCTCGCCCGCGATGTGCCATTCTCCGAATACGGCACGAGTCCCGTCATCCACCAGGCGGCGGCCGAATTGTCGGTCACTCCCCAGACGATCTTCCGCGCTCCGTACGCGGGCGCGAACGTTGGGCCCTACGTCTCGCAGTTCCTCCTTCAGCCGTTCGCCTTCGGCGCCCAGCCCATCGAGCAGAGGATCCGGACGTTCGAGGGCGGGGTCGATTTCCTCACGTCCTATCCCGACTGGCTCGCCCGTCAGAACGGCGCTCCGTTCGCGGCGCGGCAGTACGACTCGACGTTGCGGTACATCCGGAACGGGCGCGACCTCGCGGCGTGGGTGGACTTCGACCCGCCTTCCCAGGCGGGCCTCAACGCGCTACTGATTCTCCTGGGTATGGGTTGCCCGCTCGATCCCGCGAATCCGTACCTGGCACGAATCACCAATCAAGATGCGTTCGCGACGTTCGGGCCGGTCGATCTCTTCGACATGGTCGAAAAGGCGCCGGGCCCGGCGCATCGCGCCGTCTGGTTCCAGAAGTGGAGAGTGCATCGCTACCTGCGGCCGGAGGAGTACGCAGGTCGAGTGCACAACCAGCTCGTGGGCGCAGCCTCCTACCCCCTTCACGACGATGTCCTGAACCTCGATGCCGTCCAACAGGTGTTCTCGGCGAACGGGAGCTACCTGCTTCCGCAAGCCTATCCCGATGGTTGTCCGCTCCATCCGGCCTACCCGTCGGGGCACTCGACGGGGATCGGGTCCACCGTCACCATGCTGAAGGCGCTCTTCGACGAGAGCTTCGTGATTCCGAATCCCGTCGAGGCGTCCTCCGACGGATTGAGCCTCGTTCCTTACAGCGGCCCGCCGCTCACGGTGGGAGGCGAGCTCAACAAGCTCGCGTTCAACGTCGGCATGGGGCGAGTGTTCGCGGGAATCCACTTTCGGAGCGACGTCCTCTGGGGGAACCGGCTAGGTGAGGCTGTGAGCCTGGGGCTCCTGACCGATGAGGCCGGGTGCTACAACGAGCCGTTCATGGGTTACTCGCTCCGACAGTTCGACGGGAGAACGGTCACGATCGCGCCGTAGCTCCTCCGATTCGCGAGACGAGCCAGGTGGCGCCAAACGCCGCCGGCATGGAGAACAGCGCGGGATACTTGTAGGGGAATACCGGTGCCGTGTTCCCCAGAATGTCGACCCAGATCGTCGGGCCGAGGATCATGAGCGCGATCGAGAGGACGAGGCCGATGCTTCCGCCCGCGATCGCTCCCCGCGGGGTCAGTCCGGGCCAGTAGACGGAGAGGATCAGGAGCGGAAAGTTGGCGCTCGCCGAGATGGCGAAGACCATGCTAGCCATGTACACGATGTTCTGGCCCTCGAAGAAGATCGCGAGCACGATCGCCGCGAGACCGAGGGAAACGGCGGCGATGCGGGTAATCCGGAGCTCTTCGGTCTCGGTCGCGCGGCCGTCGCGGAGAGCCCTCGCGAAGAGGTCGTGGGAGAGGGCCGAGGCTCCGGCAAGGG